>ERZ869921.615-NODE-615-length-19363-cov-19.944893_pt1 | contig 19363 bp, 50 predicted proteins | sample MGYA00579310_ERZ869921 | MGnify/ENA primary metagenome ERZ869921 (study PRJEB32216, sample SAMN09231816) | wastewater metagenome | place: USA: Maryland | collected 2016-06-21 | study: EMG produced TPA metagenomics assembly of the PRJNA472060 data set (Reclaimed...
TAGTGGTTTATACGTTGGTTATAGCCGAAAAATAAGTTAATTTAAATTTGGAGGTATGAAAGATTATTATATATTTATGGTCACATTTAGACGCCCGTCACTTAGATTATACAGAATGCTCGCTCATACAACTTTCTCTATCTAATCGGGCGTCTTTCTTTATCCTTAGCATATTTATTATCGAGCAAGCACACTGTATAATATCAGCAGCTTAAATTAAGAAAACACAAATATTGGATTGAAACATCCAACCAACCCTTAGAGATGGGCGCTAAGATAAGTTGGGGACTCACATTTAGTCAGATGGGTTCAACGCAGTTTAGAGATATAACTTATAGCGGGTTATATTAAGTTCTGCGGGCGCTAGTTTTCTGAAATAAGCACCTGTATAATATTTTTCCTTTTTAAATCTAACCTAGGAGAAAGGCCCGGGATATGAAACCCGAGCCTATATATTAAGAATTAAGATATGATTTTATTCTTCTGTTTCATCTACTACTGAAATTGCCCCGTAATAAATCGATGTACTTGTTAATTGATAAGTCATTCGTTGACCTGATTCACCATTTCTATTTTTAGTAAATGTCATAAATGTACCCCCACCATCTCTCTCTGATTCACGTCTCATTTCTAACATCCCGTCTGTTAAGTGTTTCAATTTATTCGATCCTACAAACACACCCGCCTTAGTCACTTGTTGTATTAATAAAAACGCAGTGTATTTATTTTGTTTGTTTTCACCTTTATTTTGTTTTACACAAACATCCACTAACCAAGACTCGGCCATTTTACGGTCCCAATTATTATCGTCTCTAACCCCGTCTATAATTTCAGCGATTGAATCAATTAATACTAAATCATAACCACGGTCTAATGCTTGTTCAATAACATCCTTAGTATTATAATTCATAAAATCACTCATGAATAATGTTTCAACAATTCCAAATTGTGGGAAACGTTTTGTGTATTTAAACATTTGTTTATGACCCATTTCACCTGAAATAAATAAACATTTTTTACCTGATTTTTGTACTCCAGATAATAAGTCTAGTAATACAGTTGTTTTACCTACGCCTGGATCACCTATAATCATTACGTTTGATGCGGCTGGAACTCCTGATTCATGTGAAATAAATTTGTCGAAATTTCCTAATCCTGACTTCATTACTTCCATCATTTTAGGATCAATATCCAATTTATTTAATTTAACGATGGGTGAAAAATCAATTACTGATGGTACAGGTTGTACATTTTTAGTTGATGGTCTTCCTCTTCTTTTTGTTGGTTGTGTCATATCTTTTTTTAATTTCTTATTTAACTAAATATAATATCTTATCTTTGGGCAGCCAAACAATCATTAACCTTTATCAAAATATAATCACATACATCTTCATAATCAAATCCTTCTTTAATTAATTCTGAACCAATTTCAATAATACTTTTTTCTAAATTAGCTTGATCTTTAACTTTAACCAAACTTTCTATAAAATCAAATTTTTTCCTATTCATATCTTTAATTTCTTATTTAATTAAATATAATAAAGGCCTCCTAAGAGGCCAAATAAGTTATTTAAATACTTATACTACAAACACAATACTCTTCTTCACTATCAAATTCCTCATCCTCATCATAAACATTATCTATATCAAATCCTGGATGTTCAAAATTATAAGTCCAATCTGTATGATCTGTAATAGATAATACTACTTCTTTATCACCAAATTCATTTTTTAATTCATTTAAATGATCAATCATTTCTGAAATTTTCATATCTTTATCTTTTTTTATTTAACTAAATATAACATCAATTATTAGGAGAGCCAAACAAGTTAATACTTTACTTCATTTATATCAAAATTAGCTTCATAAAATTCATTAAAATATTCATCTGAACTCCAATCATTATCTTTATTATAAGATTCATCATTCCAAGCCTCTATTAAATATTTTTCTTCTTTTTTATAATATTCTTCATCTACATCATCATCATGAAATCTATCTAAAAATGTTTTTAAATCATTAAAATTAATGTCTTTATTTCTTTCAAATTTATGTATAAAGTAATATAAAATACCACCATCAGCTAAATCATCAACTAATCTAATTACGAAATTAAAATCTTTTATCTGTGTCATATCTTTATCTTTTTTTATTTACCTAAATATAACATCAAAAATTAAGAAGGCCAAACATATATTCAGCCTTCTTTTTCAATTTAACAATTATATAATTTTATACAATCATTACTTTCTTCTACACTTTCAATGATATCATCATCATTGTGTCCAATAAACCAAACTTCTTTACTTTTGTCTTCAATTTTTAATAATTGTTCAATTAATTGTTCTACGTTCATATCTTTATCTTTTTTTATTTAACTGAATATAATAAAGCAAATTAAGAAGGCCAAACATATGTTCAGCCTTCTTTTTTAATTAAAATTTCCCTATTTTAAAATTCTTTAATCTAATTAATTCTTCTTTATTTTCCTGAATCACATATAAAAATTCTTCTAAATCAAAATTTAATACTGTTGTGTTTTCATCAGTTAATTCAAAGATTTCATTAATTTCTTTTTCAATTTCTGTTAAGTGTTCTACAATTGTTTTTGTTTCTTTTTTCATATCTTTTTTTCTTATTTAATTAAATATAACATCAATTATTTAGGAAACCAAATAAATAGTTAATTAATTCTGGTTGAGTTGAGCCCCTTAGAGTCTTATTCCTCCCTTCCCATGTGAGCCTCCTGAACCCTCCCTAGGAATTGATCTGAGAATAGAAAAAGGCACCCTTGGGATAGGGCACCTTAAAACATAGATTAAAAAATTTAGGCAACTAAGTCCTCATTTTTTATTCTACGGTAAGTCATTCTGTACATAGCGTTTGCTAGTAATTGAGGAATTCTTCTTCTGTAGTTTAAAACGTTTGAGATGTGAGACTCTGAATAACCTGTAGTTTCAGCTAGTCTTTGTTGATCCCCTCTACGTTGACGATTCTTGAAAAAGCCGACTTTAGCTCCTCTGTTTAATTTTCTTCTCATAGACTTTATTTAATTAATTTATATTATAATATACGAAACTAATATTATAAAGCCAAACTTAAGATTGAGGGCGGGCCCCATTTTGAGACCCCTATTTGCATCCCCCTTAGGGGCAATCCCCCTTCCGGGCAGGGGCTTTAATCCCCCTTCCTAATCCCCCTTATTACTCAGCCGACTCGGCTTTGGGAGCGTTTTTAGTACCAGCTGGACGTCCACGTTTAATTGTTCCACCTGCTGCTACTCGAGCCGCGCGTGCCGCTAATACCGCTTGACGTTTTGAACCTTCTACTACTGGTCTACCTTTTGATCTTTTTTCTGTATTTTCCATAACCTTTATTTATATGTGTTTTTTATTATACTTAAATATAACATCAGTTTCCCAGGAGGCCAAACCTAGGTGCATCCCCCTTTACATCCCCCCTTATTTTAATCCCCCCTTTATTTCCCCTTTTACATCCCCTTTGTCTCAAAATGGGCCAGGGTCTCAAAATGGGCCATGATTCTCGGGGAGGGGCGGGTTCTCAAAAGTATATACTTTCTCGATAGGAGAGTTTGGTCTCGCAGGGGGAAGGGGTTACCATCCCCAAATCCTCACATCACCTACACTCCTCGCTTAACCCATATACGTGCTACTTGTTTATAGAAATCATTCAAATACTTATCCCGGTTACTCACATACTCAGCCGTCTCCATATACTCAAGTACTAAATTAAATGACCTACCATCCACCTTAAAATCACTTATACCCACCCAATATAATTTTATCATACGCTTGATGATTCTACTACTTGGTTGTTTTATAAACGTTATATCTCCGCCTAACGTGGCTTTATATGGTCGCTGTTTTAGATATTGTTTATATAATTTAGTTAATATGTCTAAGTGTTTATCCATTATATATCATATTTTAATCTATGATATATTCCCTTTTTAATATAATTTCTTTTATCAAATAGTGTTAATTGTTTCCATTTACTATGTGGTACTCCACCTATATCACTATCCCAATACCATCTATATAGTTGTTTTAATATGTTTAGGTGTTTATCCATTTAATCATCTTTTAAATAATAATATATAAAGGCATGAATGACTACTTGGTTCTTAGGCTCTTGAATATTATCCCATTGTGTGTTGTGCTGTTTATTCCACCAATATTCTAGTAACTGTTCTAATAATTTTACATGTTTTCCCATTGTATTGGATTATCTTTTAAATGATTATATACACGATAATTCAACCAATATTTTTGTGTATGTGGTGATAATGTTATCCATGTATTAAATTCATATGAGTCTTTATCCCAATACCATATTGTTAATTGTTCTAATAATTCTAGATGTTTATTCATTACTTATATTCTCGTAGTTTATCATAGATATATACTTCTAACAGTACTTGTTTAATATGTTCTTCTGATAGATTATCCCATTTTTTTACTAATTCAGTTTCATGATTATCCCAATACCATTCTAATAATCTGGTTAATAGGTCTATATGTTTATCCATTATTTATGTTCTGGGTTATTATTTCGGTTCTAGTTTCATGTATTTGTTTTACCATATCAACATCCCAATTCCATTGATAAATGATAGTATATTCTAAATAACATGTTATAGTACTCTTAGCTATATTCCTTAATTTTGTTATATTAATACTTTCATTATTATATTTTGTATAAAACCAAATATATAAATCAATAAGTATGTTTATATGTTTATCCATTACTTAATCTTTTAAATAGTCATATATCATAAATTTTATTCTATATGTTCTTAAACCTTCATCAGCTTGATCCCAAGTTAAAAGTAAATAATTATTAGACTTATATTGTTTAATTAATAATTGTTTTAATATGTCTATATGTTTATCCATTTATTAATTTTTTAAACGTTTATATATTCTAAAATTAATAATTCTTTCTTGGTCCTCATATTTTAAATCTGACCATTTATAAGAACTTGATTTATCCCAATCTAAAATATTTAATTTCATTAATATATCTAAGTGTTTATCCATCACTTAATAAAATAACCTTTAACTCTAACTAACGCATGTTGTTCTGATTTAGCTTTAATTGGTTTTAACATAACATCTTTAAATTTTATATTATACCATCTTGCTAATTTAGCTACAGTATCATAAGCTTTTAAATTTTTTTCTAATCTTAAAACTCTATAAATCATATGGTTTTTATGATTTCTATATCTATAACCTATATATTTATGTTGCTTTTGTTTCATTTTTTTCAAAATATGCTTTACATTTTAAATAAGCCTCTAATTCACTGTTTGCTTCAAATGGATCTAAAATAACATTTCGAACTAATAACTTATATTTTCTATCCCAAAATATTACTCTATTATAAAACTTATCCCAATCATTATATTTGTAAACAAAATAATCATTAGTTAAAGGTGATTTTAATCCAAACCAATACATTATTGTTTTAATTTAATTGATAATGCATCCATTTTATCTCTTAACAATTTACCTTGTTCATATCTAGATGATTTCCACCCATGAACTGAGGCTATAGTAACTGTTTCTCTTAATTCTTCACCTAATAATAAATTATATTGTTCTAATATTTCAATATAATCATTATTTAAATCCTGACTTTGCTTTAATAATTGAACTGTTTCATTTAATATTTTAACTTGTTCTTTAAGAGTATTAATAATTTCCTCCTGTTTAATTATTAAGTGTTGTTCTAAATTTTCCATTATTCTAAAATAAATCTACCTACATATTTTAATTCAATCCCATGATTATCATATGATTGATGACGTTTAACTATAAATTGTTTAGGAAATAAACTATAGTTATTACCTGTTTTTATTTTACAAACAAATATTCCATTTTCTACTTGTTTCCAAGTACCAAAAACATAATAATCCATTTCGTTTGTATTCAAATTATCAACTGTGAATTCAAATACACCTTTACTACTATACTCAGCTTTTTGCTCTACTCGGATTTGATAATGAGTCTCATTATTTATTCCATTCCAAACATTTACTGTTTGTGATTTACTTATTAACGGTAAAGATAATAGTAATAATATTAATAATTTTTTCATAACTTATTTAGTTTTAAATTGTGGTTAATTTTATAACTTTGATTTATACTTAAATATAATAAAGATAGGCTTGGAAGCCAAGCCTATTATTTAAGTTTTGTTAATATGAATGTTATTTTTGCGGCTAACACATCTATTTTATTTCTGGGTAGTATAAATTTACTTGTGTTGACTCGATCTAAATCTTTAGTAAACTCGTTTATAACTGATTTAACAGTAGAATAATATCGTGATTGGATCTTGATTTGTCTTTGTAAATAAGCAAAGAAACCCACAATAAATCCAATTATAAACCCAACCAATATTGAAAATACTACTACCATATGCCATAATAACTATTTGCGTTTTTTTCTTTTACTCAATCTATTTACTCGTTTTGCAACCTCATATTCATTAATCATATACTCAGTAAATTTAAATATATTAATTAATAACCAAACAATTATTTGTGGTCCAAATAATATAAATAATATTATTAATCCAATTAATATATTAGCAATCATTTCTACCTATAAATGTTACCCAAACCTCATCTTGTTCGTCATAAATAACATCTAATATTTTTGTACCATACTCTTGAGATGGGTACTTAGTAAAAAATAATTCAATTTCATGAATTAATTCTGGTTCTGTTTGTCTTTTAATTGTTTCGAATATCATATTTTTAATTATTTAATAACAGCTCTAATTCTCTTTTTAATTCATTTATCATTACATAACCTAATTTAGGATAATGTCTATAAGTTTGATCATACCAATTCCAAATCAATTGTTGAGCTGATTTTTGTTGCTCAAATGTTTTAGCTGATTTAACTACTTGTTTTACCCATTTATGAGTTTCACCATAATGTTTACTTCTTGCCATATTATTGATCTATTTCTCCAAATTCTGTTTTATACAATATTAATTGTTGTTGTAATCTCTTTTGTAAATCTTTATCTAATTCTTTTTTTATTCTATTTAATATATAAGAAGAATCATAATGTTTTTCTTTACGATAAGGATGTAAATTAATTTTCACACGTTTAGGATCATATAACCATGAAATATATTTATTATATGTTACTTTTTTATAAATTATTACATAAATAGAATCAAAAAATGCATCATCCTTAAAAAATGTATTATTAATTTTATCTATAATTGATAATCTTATTTTAGCTCTATATTGTACTCCATTATATATGAAAGTAAAATATGTATTATGTTTTATATATGATTCCATTATTTTATTGTAAAATGTTCTGTTTGACGTTGTTTACTATATTGTGCTCTAGGGTCTATATCATGTAAAAAAGCATAACCATCTTTAGGGTCTGATTTGTCTATTTTATTTGAACCCATATAATATACAGGACCATTATATTCCTCAATTATCATTTCATCTTTATTCCATCTAACAATCCTACGTTCACCTTTCCAACTTCTAAACTCGTTTGGAGTACTTCTATACCATTTACCATTATCATGTTTTATTTCACAACATTTAGTTGTATCAAAATCATATCTAATTTTTTCAGTATTACCTCGTTTTTCCATATACTTAAATATAATAAAGATAGGCCCGAAGGCCTAACTTATTTTAAAATATTTTACAATTTATTACTTATTTTTTAAGTCTAAATTCAAATCACGAGCAGCTTTGATACCCATTATTTCCATAAAATTTGTAGCACCATTACCTGTATTACCACCATTACCAGTAACAACTTGTGGTGTAACGTTACCTTGATATCCTTTAAATGCTTCAGCCCAATATCTTTGAACTTCTTTATAAGCAGCTAATTTCTTATCTAAGGCGCCGTCAGCGCTCATTACTCTTTGTTTAGCATATGCTTCAGCGTCAGCTAATGTTTTAATTTTCTTAGCTTCTAATTCAGCTGCTTGTGCTTGAATACGTTGTTGTTCCATATCCTGTTTAGCAACCTCAACTTTAGTTTGAGCGGCAACTACTTGTTTAGTTTGTTCTTGTTTCTGAGCGTACTCAATTTCAACTAATCGTTGTTCACCTTTAGCTTTTGCTGTTAATTGTTGTTGTTGAGCAGTTAATAATTCTTGTTTAGATACTGATGCTCTAGTTGAAGCGTCAATTTTCTTAGCTAACATTTTATCAACTCTTTCTTCATAGTCCACATCAGTAATTGCGGCATCAGCAACTGTTATACCATATTCCTTAATAGATGAGAACTTACGTTTAATATTACCATTTGCATCTTCTAATGGTTTAGTTTCATATACACGTTTATTTTCTTTTTCTAAACTATCAAATAATACTTTATCAGTTGTTTTTAAAATGAATACACCATTCTTTAATTGATCACTAAAGTCTTGAGCCATAGATGCTCTACCACCACTGTAATGCATTTCACTTGACATTAATTGAGCAGATGATTGTAAACATTCTTTAGTATAAGGTGCGATTCGTTTTGAAACTAATGATTCTAATGTTCTATGAGCGTTATGCATTTCAATCATTTCCTTCTCATCAATAGGTAAAATATACTGTACGATACCACTTACCTGGGCTGTTGTAGCATCACCACCAAATCGAATTGTCATTTTACCAATTTCAATTGTACCGTCTTTAACTTCTAAATCAGGTTGAGCTGCTTGATATGAAACAGAAATCTGATTTGGATATTCTTTTTCTTTAGCAAAGAAACCTGCATAAAATACTCCTGGTGCATATTGAACAAATTGAGAACCATCAATTCTTTCTACTACTGTTCTTTCACCAGCATCATTGTACGAAAACGGATTAAAAATAGATCCGAACACTAATACGACTATAACTGTTATAGTCATGAAAATTTGTTTTTTTGTTATCATCATTTTTTATATATTTTTATTTTTAATTAATAAGCAATTGTGTCTGATTCTGATATTGAGGTTGAATCTATAGTATCTTGGGTTTCATCTTTAACATATTTGATTATACTATTTTCATTTACATCAAGTGAATTACCTGTTTTTAAATTGTCTACATTATAAACATAAGTTTCATCGTAACTATGATATTGGGAATAATCAACTACATACTTTTCCCCTTCAATTATTACTATTTCTCCTTTTTTAAATTTAGGTTTTATTCTTTCAACACCACTATCACAACATGACATAGTCACCATTAGTGACAATAATACTAAAACTAATTTCATAATTACTCTTTGATTTTTTTAACTTGTGATTTAATTTTTTTAACTTTGGTCTCAGTTTTACTAATTTCAGATAGTGTTTGATTCATAGTATCAATTGCTTTAGTTGTTGCTTCATCTAACTTATCTAAATCTGAATATTGGGTGTTTTGATTTGTAGGTTTATTTAAGTAATCTACTAATTTACCTACTGCGAGTGCTAATACAACTGACGCTATAATAATGGTCAGTATTAATTTTATTGCCATAACTTTTATTAATGTTTTTTATTTATACTTAAATATAATAAGAATATTTAGGGTAGCCAAACTTAATCCCACCAACCTCTAATATCTCTATTCATTAATTTAAATAGGATATCTTGAGCTTGTTTTTGTTTATAATGACCTACATTCATAGCCAACTTATGTTTACGATCATCTAAACCAAATATTTGAAGTTTCTTATCAGCTAATACTTTTCTAACTTTTGATTTATGTTTATTAAGATATTCATCTAAATTTTCTGATATATTAGTTATTTTAAGTTGTTTTATATCAGGTTTACCTTCTACTTCAATCCAATCAAAATTATCTATTGTATAATCCATATACTCAATCTCATAATATTCATCTTGAATTTTTTCAATTAAACGAACACATAACATCATTCTTTGAGCATCATATTGAGCACGTGTATGATGATCTCTACGACCAATATATTCAGCTTGATGTTTTAGTTTAGTTTTAAGTATTTCCCAAATATAATGGTCATCCCAATCTTTATCTTTCCAAATAATAGGAAACCATCTAATTAAATTTTTAATTGGGTTTATTAGGTGATATTTTATCTTATGTAACATTTTATTTATCTTTTTGTAATATAAATTCTATAGCGCTTTCACAAATAATAAAAGCAGTTTGATCGGTTGGATCATCAGGATTAAATACATCATCAATCAATTCAATTTTTCTAACACTTATATTATTAAATGTTAATAATAATTCCATAACTGAAATATGTTGAGGCATATTTAATTTAGTTTTATGAATTGAGAAACTAAATTTATGATCTGTATTGTTAACACTAGGCCAAATACCTCTTTCATATAAAAATTCTTCAGGTATAGTGATTATAATATAACCACCTGGTTTAACTATTCTAATCCAGTTTTCTAAAGCAATATATGGATCAACCATATGTTCAAAACAATGACTTGCTACTGCAAAGTCATAAGTATTATCTTGTATTGTAGCCATATATTGAGCATCACCATGTTCCCAATCCCAAGGATCAACTTTAATCATTTGTTTAAATACATGTTTATATCTATCTAAACAATCAGGTCCTGCTCCAATATCAATTCCATAACCAACAAAGTATTTGTTATGAAAATGACCATCATTAAACCTACGTTTAACACTTTTGCTTTGTTCCCACATATTATTTTCTTTTTAATCCTGAAATGACTAACCGAGCTGTATTATAATTAGTAGCCAATGGTACGTCATACACATTACAAATTCTAAGTAACATGTTTACATCTACTTGATGTGGATGAACATCTAATGGGTCAATAAAAAATATAACCGCGTCAATTTGACCTTCTGTTATTAATGTTGCTATTTGAGCATCTCCACCTAATGGGCCTGACTTCATTTTAGTAACAGTTAGACCAGCATTTTCAACATGTGTACCTGTAGTACCAGTTGCTACTATATCTACTGTTTTAAAGAAATCTAAACGTTTCATAACAAAAGCAACCATGTCTGCTTTTTTATCATCATGAGCTATAAGTGCTATTTTCATTTTTAATTTGATAAAGGTGATTTAATTGCTTTTTTTATTATTACTAGGTTTTCCTTTTGATTTATGTTGTTTTAATACCGGTGGATTTCTATCCCATTTATTTTTATATAACCAAATGTAACCATGAGCTAATCTTTGTTTACCTTTACATACATTGCATATAGCTGAACTAGGTACTCCTGTTTTGGAATAGGCTTCACCCATTGATTTATATTCGGCTATAAAATTTCCTTGTTTATCAAATTGCAAAACAGATGTACTGGTTCCTAAATCCCAAGTTATTTTTTGCCCCTTAAGTTTATTACTAACAGTTGGTTTTTTAACTCCTTTTTGTTTATTTCCTATTAATTTTTTAGAATATTCAGTTTGTTGATTTGGACCACCACCACCTTTATTTTTATTTAATAACAATATATTCCAACTATTAAATAATTCAATCCACCATTGTTCCCAAAATATCCATTCATTTTCTTCTACTTCATCAATTACTTCTAGAGCTACATCTTTACTAAAATTCATTCTATGTTCTCTTAATCGTCTAATAGGTTTATTAGTTTTACCTAAATAAACAGGTATTTCATTTTCTAATAATATATAAATTGAAATCATAATGGCACGTTTATTATAAATATTATGCCATTATGTTTCTTACACTAATTTGATAAAGGAAGTTTTATAGATGGATGACTTTGATATCCTTCAACTTTAAAATCATCTATTAAACAACTATTTAAAAATTCATCAATTCCTTCTTTAAAATTAACTTGATTAGAAATAACTAATTTTGGTAATTCAAATGGTTCTCTTGTTAATTGTTCTTTAATTCCATCTATTTGATTTAAGTAAATATGAGCATCTCCTATATTAATAATAAGTTCATCAGGTACCATATTTACTATTTTAGCTATAATTTCTAATAATAATCCATAACTAGCTATATTAAATGGTAATCCAAGAGGAATATCATTACTACGAATATTAACCATTATACTTAAATAACGTTTTCCTTCTTTCTCAACAGAATATAGCTGCCAAAAATTATGACAAGGTGGAAGAACCATTTGGTCTAATTCACCAACATTCCAAGCCGAAACCATTAGTCGTCTTGAGTCTGGGTTTGTTTTAAGGTCACGGATTAGGTTTGCGATTTGGTCTAATTTAGGGTCGATACCATATCCTAGAGGTGCTCCTGTTATTTCATTAAATCCATATCCTCTTAACCTACCTCGCCACTGTGCTCCGTAAATTGGTCCTAACTCACCCCACTTCTTAGCAAACTCATCATCTGTTTTGATTTTGTTGATGAATTCTTCTTGTGTATATAATCTCATCTCTTTCAAAAAAGAACCTTCTTCTTGTTTAACTAAACAGTCTAAATCATTAGACATTGACGATTTGTTTCTATAATTCTTATAAGCATCACCATCCCAAATATGACAATCATTATCAACAAGATATTTGATGTTAGTATCTCCTCTTAGAAACCAAAGTAGTTCAGTTACAATACCTTTAAAAAACATCTTTTTCCCTGTTAATAAAGGAAAACCATCTGACATTTTATGTTTTATTTGCTTACCAAATATTGATAATACTTCACCATTTCTGGTTTGTTTTTTAACTCCATTTTCTAAAATATCCTTCAATAAATTATTATATTGGGGATCTAAATTGTTTTTCTTTTCCATATATAACCGTATCCTTTTTTTGTTATTCCTCTTAAATTAGCTGTTATTGTTGTTGGGTCGCATCCAAGGTATGATGCTGCTACTTTAACACCTTCCCATTCTTTAATAAAATTTCCTTCTAAATCATACTGTAAAATAGGTTTTTGTTGCTGTTTAGCCCATGTTTTATAATCTCTATTAGGTGTTTTTCCTTTTTTACCTTCAGATATTCTTTGTTTAGTTTCTTGAGAAATGTTTTGTTTAGCTTTACTTATATTTTGTTTATGTTCTTCTGTTTTTGGTTTTCTAAGTTTTTGTTTAGTAACCTCAGATCTTTTTTTTCCTTTAGCTCCTTCTGAGATTCTTCGTTTGGTCTCCTCACTTCTAGGACCACCACTATTATCAAAATAATCACAATTTAATCCATTTTCAACTGACTTATAATGCATCTTCCAATAATATTCTCTTTCATGCAGTTGATGTATTAAACATTCTTCAAGTACTTCAAATATATGTTTATCAGGGCTATATTTTTTTAAAGAAGATATTATTTTCCTTCCAGCACTTCTTTTTTGTATTCTTTTATATTCTTTAAAACGTCTATCAATATCAATTGATTGCCCAATATATATTTTTCCTTCTGGGTTTGTTATTTTATAAATACCTATCATAATTTATTTTATTATAAATATATGAAGGCCTGGCTTTTTTAATAGTTAATAAGGGAAAATTCTATCTTTCTTTTCTACTCCGTTATCAAGAATGTCTTGTAGGAGTGCTTGGTATTGTTTATCTAATTTATTCATATTTTATGCATCTTGTGCGTGTTCTTTACATAATCTAAATTCTATACAATCTGGATTACTTACATCAATAGGATTACCGCAGTAACATAGATTATTATTTTTTAATTCATTTAATTTTTCAAATTCTGGTCGAATGCACTCGAAAACAATCTCATCTGCTACCATCTGAGCCATCCCGGGAGCACCTCCCATGTTATTAAAAGCTATATCTTCAGCGATGGAGTTTCTAAGAAAAATTTTAACTGGCTTCATCTTGTGTCCGGGAATGCTTATGTGAACGTCACATCCGAGAGCACCAGCCGGTGCATCCTCTGATGGAGATAATCGATAAGCTTCGCTGACAATTTCAACATCGGTTCCTCCGAAAGATTGTCTCATAAATTCTACAGCTATTTTAATAACTGGTGGTATTTGATTATTCATATATTTCTACTGTTTCATTGTTATATGTTATTGTGATTAGTTTGGTTGGTGATTCTTCTTCAACCACTTCTCTTATGTGGTCATGGTCTAAATTACCAACTAGCAAATCATACCCTTTATTATTCTGTAACCATTCAGCCCTTTCTTCCAAACTCAATTCTCTTTCCTCAATCTTAAGTCCCCATTTTTTAGCGAACTCTGGATTTTTTCTAATTTCTTCCCTAAATGATTCTCTATTATGGACCATTGGTATTACACTAAATAATTGGTCACTAAGAAGTTTTCCTTTCGGATTACCAGGAATAAAGTGACTATCTGCGTATTCCTTCCATGCAGATTCAATTATCTGATTGTATTTTTCTTTATTCATAGATCTTTATTTTAATATTCCAAAGTAAACTAATGTAACAGAAATAGTTCCTATTAATAATATTTCTATTATTCCTCTTAATTCTTCAGGTAGTTGTTTATATTTTTTTATCATACTGAATATTTTTCTTGTACTCCTGTAATAGCTATAAAATTAGGAGTTAATTTATAAATTGAATTTTTAGTATAAACTAAATCATATCCTGCATGTTCTTCAATTTTTTGAACTTCTGATGTATGGAACCATCTATCCGTAGATTCATCTACCCATATACAATTATATTGTTCAGACATAGGTACATTAACCCAACCATTACTCACCTTATAACCTTCATTAACGCCATTAGGATGATTACCTTCAAATTTAGTATCTTCTAATTTTTCTAAATTAATAGATATGTTTTGATATTTTTTATAATTAATCATTTTTTAATTTTTCTAATTGTTTTTTTAATTGTTCAATACTGCCTCTAATAATAGAAGCATTAGGATCTAGTTTTAGAATTTGTTCAATTAATTCTTCTTGCTTACCTCTAGAGTAAAATCCTCTCTCAATATCACTAGCTAAGTCTTGTAAGTATTTAGGGGCTGAGATACTAATTCTTAAATCATAATTTTCCCATTTAGTTTTATAATCCCACATCATAATACCTTTAGTTAGTGTTCTAGATAAGTTAGCTAATCTACGATTACGAACACGAACAATAGATTTATCATTACCGAATACATTTAAAAAACGTAAAAACCATCTTGGACACCATTTAGGTTTTGCCTCATAATCCATTGCTAATATTAATGGAAGTATTGCTTTACTAATATCACTATCATCTCTATAAGGTATAGCACCTAAGTAACTATATTTTTCAGAAAACGTTTTAGGAAAAAATATCTCACGAATATCTTCTAAAGTAATATTACGAGTGTAAATCATTCCTTTAGAACGTCCCTTCCAAAATAATATACTTTGTAAAAATGATTTTACTTTTATATTAAGCGGTCTGTTATCTTTAATTTTAAATTTATTCTTTATTTGGTTCATATGCTTTTGCTTCATGAAAATAATAACCTGAACTTATTTTACCACCAATATCCCAATTTAAATCTGCTTCCCAATGATAAACTTGAGTTTTTTGATTAATACCTGTTATAGTAACATACTCAATACCGTATTCTTCTTTATGCCAATCAAGTGCTTCTAATTTATCACCAAATGTAAATTTCATTTCCATATTAATATAAATCTTCTGAATATAATTGACCTTCTATTTTATCTGTTTGAAATGCAGCGTTTGCTATTTTAGTTGCCTCATATCTATCAACAAATCTATTTTTAGAAGTAATAAAACCTTGTTCTTTTTCTAATTTTAAATATGAAGTATCTTTATTTGATAAATGATACATTAAAGAAAAACAATTATGATGTCTTCTACCACACACAACAAAACCAGTTTCAATGTTATTTACTTCATGTTCTCGTTTAACACCATCATCAAACCAAATAGCAGCACATAAAATGTATTCTTTTGTATTATCCATATTAAAAACGTTTAGCTATTTTTTCAATTAATTCTTGTTCCTCATTTGTTAGTTGATAATAGTTTTGAGTTATTTTATCTACAGTTTCAAGAAACATTTCATGTGGTATTGAATTTGGTTCTATTAAATAAGTTTCATCAACATGGTTATTTCGTTTTAACCAACTAATAATATTATTTATATCACGACTATCACATTCATTTAAAAAAGTGTCTACTGATACTTCTACATTGATATCAAAATCTAAATCGTATTCATTAAATCTAGGCATAATTATTTATTTTTATTTTTTCTGTATTCAATTTCGTTTCTAATTATATTTAAATGCCATTCAGGACCTCCATATTCTAATACCGCTTGTAACCATCCATCATTCATATCACAAATACGAACCCAATTTAATGGTTGTTTCCCATCTTCACCTCTACCACCTCTAGTAGCATATAATCTAACTACTGAATGAGGCATATCATCATATACAACTACTGATTGTATTTTAGACATATCCACAGCACCATATCTTAAGTAATCTAAACCACCATCAACAGTAGCTTGATTTCTACAACCGCATGTTTTATAATCATGTCTATGATATGAAACTATTGTTTCACTACAATCTAAACAATCAACTGCATTATATACTATTTGTCTATTCATTTTTATAATAAATAAGTTCCCATTCCTTTATATTCTTCTTTATTACAATATTCACATTTATGTAATAATTGTACATGAGTAGTTGAATTTAATTCTAACTCAATACTTCCTATATTTTTCCATTTATGGAAATTAAAGAAACATTTAATTTTATTTAACATATTATAAGTCTTTTAAGTAAATAAATGCTTTACTATATTTTTCTAAACGATCAAAATCTTTTTTACGTAAACCTTTTAAACGAGTGATATTTGAATTATCAATTAAATCTGAACGTTTTACTTTAATTGTATCTGGATTTAATGCTATTCGTTTAATATATGTTTCGTAATCTTCTTCATCTCTATGAGTCATAGTATCAACGCCTCTAATAACACGCTCTGAAAATCCTAAATAACGTAATTCGTCTAACGTGACATTAGTATCTTCAACTAAATCATGCATTACAGCTATACACATCAGTTCTTCATCATTTTGATCTACTCCATTCATTACTCTTAAGCAATGTAAAATATATGGGTTACCACCTTTATCTAAGGTGTTTACGAATTTTTGTGCTGTTAAAGCTATTGCTGTTGATAACATTTTCATAACTCTTATTTTTCTTTATACTTAAATATAATAAAGTTTATTTGGAGAGCCAAACTTATTCGTATGACTCTCTATCAATTTTTATAACATACGGGAAACGAGGAACTGGTGAATCACCGGGTGTTAGATTAAAATACTTAACTGTTGCTGATTTACCGATTAATTTTTCTCTATTGTTCCACATTTCAGTACATTCCTCCCAATTGAATTTAGGACTAGCATTAAAACGTTTACCATCTTTATTTTCAAATATAAATGAACCAACCATTCCTCTTTTATTACCTTCACCTTCTTCTACTCCTAAAATAGTGTATTCCTCATCAATAAATGCTTTATGTTTTAATAAGAACTTAGAACGTTTGTTTTGATACTCCTCATCTAATCTTAGTATTTGACCCTCATAACCTTCGTTTATATAATTTTCATAATAAGTATCAACATCATCCATAGTATCAACTTGTTCTGTTTTAACTACAACTATAGACGGATTATAATTTTTTAATAATTTAGATAAGTGTTGATAACGATAAACAAATGTAGCGTTAAAACTAGGTAAATCATAAATATGATATTGAATATTAAGTTGACTTTCTAATAAATCATCATTAGTTGGTTTAGTTTTTTTAATTAATGAACATATTTTATTAAAATCATTTGAGAATTTATCAGCATATAATTCACCATCAAAAACTAAATCTTCATTGATTTCGAATAATGGTTTTAAGATTTCAAATATATGAGGTGCTGATATGATTGGTTTACCATTTCGAGACCACATACCATCACTTTTAACAATACATCTAATTCCGTCTAGTTTAGGCTGACTCCATAAAGGAAATTTTACTTTATGTTTTTCATCATTCCAATCCTTAGCTAACATAGGCTGAAAATAAACTACTTTATCACAATCATTTATATCTTCAAAGAAACCTAATTCAGTTCGTTTACGATATAAAGCATCAGCTTCAGCTTTTGCTTGTTGTTCAGGAGTTGTTTCGTTTTTCTTTCCTATATTCTTACCTTCACAAATTGTCCATTCTGATTCAGTTTGAACACCATCATGGTAACCTGCAATTGTTCTGAATTTATTTGAATCAACTTCTACTGTCCATTGATTGATTTTGCCGTTTGTGGCACGTTTGTAAAGTGGTTTATATTTCATAACTTTTATTTCTTTATACTTAAATATAATAAAGAATGGCCCGAAGGTCAAACCTATTTTAAAATATATTTATTATTTATTTAATATAATTTGTCTAAAATTAGAATCAACTTTCATTTTTTCCATTAATTGTTCAGATGTCATTTTTTTAGCTTCATCTAATATTTTATCTTTCTGAGATAATACTCCTAATTCAACTTCAGCTTCTTTACCCATTTGTTTTAATTCAGTTACAACAAAATTCATTGCTTCTTTAGGTAATTGTTTACCAACTGAGTCTGTAGTTAAATATTGCATTGCACCTCCACCTGCTATAATCAATAATGATTCTTTTTTAGTAGGAATAGCTACATAACCTAACCAAGATATAATAGTTAATAATAAGAAACTCCAAAACATAACTCCGGAAAATCTACGTAAACGTCTAAATCCTTTTGCTTCTGCTACATATTCATCAGTAACTGGACCTTCATTACTATAAGATGCAACTGATATTGCCCACATCACCACATAGAACACAAATGATACAACTGCAAAAACTGTCATCCAATTTGACAATGTGTCGAAAAAACTGATCAAGCCATCTCCTAGAGATACAAGATAAAATATTTGATACCAATTCATAACTTTTATTTTTATTTTTTTTTTATTCTTCTTTTTTATTTAAATTACTTATAAGTAAAAATATAAGTAATAGTAATATAAATGTATGCATATGTTTATTTTTTTAGTTTTTCTTTAATATTAGTATAAAACCTAATTAATTCAATTATTCCTAACGCAATTATAGCTATTATCCACCAAAACGCTTCTGTTAAATAATATTTAATTTTTTCCATCTTTATTACTTGAACCTGTTAATACTAATATTATAACTGCTAAAATAAATGTTCCTATTCCAATTAACAATCCCCATCCTAATTTTAAGATAAATTTTAGAGTTTGTTCTAACCATTTAGGAGTGTCTCCAAAATCCATATTATCAATACTCTCAATTCCATCTGATGCTAATGAAAAAGCATATATAAATAGTATTACAACTACTATTAAACCTATTATACTCATAACTTTTATTTTTTTGATGTTA
>ERZ869921.616-NODE-616-length-19342-cov-4.651994_pt1 | contig 19342 bp, 30 predicted proteins | sample MGYA00579310_ERZ869921 | MGnify/ENA primary metagenome ERZ869921 (study PRJEB32216, sample SAMN09231816) | wastewater metagenome | place: USA: Maryland | collected 2016-06-21 | study: EMG produced TPA metagenomics assembly of the PRJNA472060 data set (Reclaimed...
TCCGCCTCCGTCTCCGTATCCGCCTCCGTATCCGCCTCCGCCTCCGACTCCGTCTCCGCCTCCGTACATTATTTATTTTTCCAATCGACTAGAGATTGATAAGCCTCATCAGTCATTTCAGAGACTTCAAGCCCAGGCGGATTTGAAATGTAAACTGTGTTTAGTCTAGCGCCTATTTGATGATCGCCATTGGACTTTAAACCATTGGCCGCAATGTCTGAAACAGAGCCCGATTTATCTCTCGTGTAATAGCGCCATAATCTATAAGCGCCTTTCAGTGTAATATTACATGCATCCAAAGTTTCTACAATTCCAGCGTGAACACCTGCCACGTTACTTCTTACGATTACTTTTTTACCTATCATTTGATTCTCCTTTTGTTGTTGTTTCCTCTGCCCCTTCGGCGAGAGCCTCTCGGGCTATTCGTTTAATGTGGTGCTCTAAAATTTTCGCTCTGCCCTTAATTCCATCACAATTTTCGCCCTTGTTTTCCATGCTTAAAATTCTAATTTTTAGATCGAATCGCAATATCAATTCAAGTAATTCTAAAAACCCCTTTTCAGTTTTTAAATAAGCAATCTCAAGGTCACGCTTTGGATCTAGGTCCAGCGATTTCATTATTGCCGCTTCATCTGCGACCTCTTGCCAGTTCATAGTCTTACCTCAATCTTCATATGGATGATCTTTACAGCGATCTCTAACGCATCCACCGCACTCTAATTCATCACGTAACCGTTTGACGTCTGCGACGAGCTTCGCTTTCTCCCCTTGCAGTTCTCGGACGGTCTCAATGAGAGCGGGGATGTCGGCGCGAGAGTGGGCGATGAAATCATAATTAATTCGATCCCCTTTTGCCTCATCATCCCAAAATATAATTGGACCATTGCCACCCTTTTTTTGAACCACACCGCTTGGCTGATTTACCCAAGGCCCAGGCGTTGCTTGATCCGCTCTCTCGTCGATCGCTTTTATTTCGGCTTCGGTGAGGGTCATTTAATCACACTCCATAAAATAAGCGCCCATATTCCAATCGTTCCGCCCCCAATTACCACAGCGAAAATCAAATGATCTATCCAATCATCTTTCGGATTCGGCTCTCTCACATCTCCGAACTTCGATAGATCTAAATCGTGATTACGCTTGCGGTCTTTGAGGTGGATTAGATTGCTCATTAAGCGGCCTTTTTAAACCCTAACTTGGCGGCGGCTCTATAGTTAAAATCTGTTCCATTGAATAATCTTGGAAGCATGGAGATGGCCTCCATTTCAATCTTGTCGCTTGAATCAGGTTTTAAATAAACAAGCACACCGTTTGGTCCTAACAACTTAAATCGAGTTTGTTTGAGATTGGAAAAAATAAGAAACTCTCCGCCCTTAAGCTGGTTAACATGGATCTTTTTCTTCTTCGCAAGCTCGGTTAATCCAAGGTGGCCACATCTTAAGTCAGCGCCATAGAAGTACATCATGATTTTGTTTTCTGATGACTGCTCTGCAAAGTATTTCATTTTTCTAGTGTATTCGTTCATTTCCTGCTCCTTAATTCGTTCTCGAATGTCTCAATCCGTTTTAATAACAATTCAACCCGTTGTCCTAGAAGGTTAATCCGATCCATGTCGGGTTCTATTTTTATACATTTGGGAATTTTGAATTTCTTAATCCCACCTCGCCAAACCTTTACTGGCCCGAATCGGCGCCCGATCAGGTAATTAAAGCGAGATTGCACGAGTGTTTTATTCGCATCTTTGCCAGTAGAAGATTTTATTTTCTCTCTATTTAGAGTTTCAGATATTTCTTTGTAGGTGTATCCCGCTTCTTTCATGGCTAAAATCTTGGAATCAAAATTACTTTGCACCACTGCGCCAGATACGGTTTTTTTGGCTTTAAATATGTCGGCGCATTGAACGGAACAAAACCACGCCTTTCTCCTCTTAAGATCGCTTGGCGCTCTATGTTTAATGGGGCCGCAACACTCGCTGCATTTAAGTTCCATCGTTCACCTCAGAACTGAATATCTTCGTCAGTAGGCATCGGCGGCTGTTCATCCATCTGCGATATGGGTTTTTTATCCGCCACTTTTCCGCCATTCTTAACGAGCCAATCAATCAACCCACTCGCTTGAGATTTAGTCGCTTGGTTTACGTCTTTTAATCCTAGGCCAGAAACGAGAGCTTTGAATTGCGCCATCTTTGCGGCTGGTAGTTTATTCATCTCGGCTTGCAGCTTTCCAAATTGTTGTGGGCTCATCTTGTCGGTATTTTCTGGGGCTTTGAACTCTTGCTTGGGCGCTTGTTGTGGTGCGGCCTTTTGTTCCGTGTGTGTAGCCTGATGGACATCATCATCATCTGCCACCATTCCGAGAGCTGCTGCGTAACAGTAGCGTCTGAAGTAGCTGATACAACTACCAAGACCCTGCGGATCATTCTTAGTCGGATTCATTAACACAGAGCCAGAGATGGAAGCCCCAGAGCTGTGACCAATCGTAGTCACTAACTCAATGCCCTTCTCAGTGGTCTGCATCATTTGAATCACGCACAAACCATTTTCAGCGAGCACTGGCCTAGCTTGTTCAATATAAGCAGCGAGTGTTGCGTAGTTAGATTTAAAGAAAGGATTCGTCGCATCTTTCGACACGGCGTTAATCTTTCCCTGTGCTTTTGATAGGGCTGTGAATAGTTCTGCGTTAGCGGTCATTTAATTCCCTTTCGTAGTGTGTAGCTCGCTTCAAGCCGAGCGCCTGAGACTTCAGAGCCATTTTCTAAGACAGCTCGTATATCATCTTTCGAGATCTTTTCTACGACTTCTTTTCTCCAGTACACATTAGGGATCATGGATTCGTCTACTATGACGACCTTTGGCTTAGATGGTGAGAGTGTGAAGCTGTAATCCTCGCCCTGGGCCTTCTTTAGCTCCATGGCTACCATAACGCTCTTGAGTACATCCTTCATGCGATCCTGGGCCGCTTCTATTCGTTTAGCCCTAGCATATAGCGTGTCGGCCTTCTTCTTTAGGTATTCGATCTCTTGAGTCATTCGAGAATCACAATGCCCATAGGCATCGATCTTCTTAGCGAACTCGAGATCGGAAGACTTTAGAGCCTCCTCCATCTCGGTCGATATCTCACCTTCAGAGTTTGCGATCTCGTCCATAATGGATTCAAATTGAAAGGCAATCTCGACGAGGGTTTTCTTAGGGGTTGCTGAAGTTACGGGGTTGTTTTCACCCGCTAACTTAGGATTGTAAAAAGTGGTGGTTGTATTGCTCATTTTTTCACCTTCTTTTTATCTGGAAGCGGAAAGCCCATAACAATCGATCGCTTTGTTATACAATGTTTTTTCATAACCCTTTTAAAAGCGTCTTTAACTGTTTTGGCTTTTATGTCTAAAGAGTTTTTGCCTGTAATTAAATAAACGACTCGGTATGTTTTCACATCTCCTCCAATCGATCACGAGCCTGGGCGTCGTAATATTCGCACATATCGTTCAGCTCTTGCTCTGTAGGATCTCGATGTAACTCAGTTACAAGCTCATCGTATATTCTTTCTTCCTGGGCTACTGATAAAACACTGTTTTCGCCTGTACGGTTTAGCGTACTGAATTGGGTTGAGTAGCATATTGAAATTGCATCTTGGATGGTCATTTAAACCCCCCAAAGAATCGAGCTGAAACATTTGATTGTGCATCAAACTCAACGTCTGCCGATACTTGGTCTTCTTGGGTTGTTACATTCCAGCCACCCTTAACGGTCTGGATTGGTGAGCCAGGAAAGAACTTTTCTGCATCGCCTTTATTTGCGGCAATGAATTTTTCGTTGAACCAGTTTGCTTGTGATTTTGATTTTCTTATGAATACTGTTTTCATCTTGTTTGTTGCTCCTTACAAACGACTATGCGCTGAGTGCTAGCATTCGTCAACCTCTAGTTCTAAAATGTTCGCAACATCCTCTAAACATCTTGCAACTATAGGAATCCCCCCAGCTTTTCCGACCTTCTCCAAGAACTCCTTTTGAGCTGGTGAAACCTTGCCAGTAGCGCTTTTAACCTCAATTGCCATGAATTTACCTAGGTGAATAGCCATAATGTCAGAGGTGCCATTGATAGCGAATGGTGACACTTGCTTACGAAATCGCTTTATCTTTGGGTCAAAATAACCAGCCGTTGGATTCTTCCAAGCGAAGATCCCACGAGCCCGAAGATAAAGTAAAATCTGCGTTTCAATATGCTTTTCGAGTAGTTTCATGCGCTTGCATTTTGTGGTGCTAGCGTTTAAAGATCAAGACTTATGCCAATTAAAGGGAACTTTAAACACGGAAAAACTTGGACCGAACAATTCAGGGGCTGGAGTGAGGAAAAGGCTAGAGAGTTTACAGGGTTAAAGCCTATCAAGGAAAAGACTATTTCAAGGCTTTGCCTCAATTCCGAGTGCCGTGCGAAGTTCCAAAGCAAACACGCAGGCCATCGAATGTGCGATAGATGCCGCCCCTACAAAATGTACTTATAGGCCCTGGCTTTACTTTACCCCGCTTCAGTGCTAGCATTGCTCACGTGGGGATGAAGTACAGGAACGGCGAACAATGGTGCTGCTCAGCTTGTAGTGCGGTCGTCATGTTTGACTCGAAGGAATGCCCTTGGTGCGCCTTAGAATTTGAAGAGGAAAAGAATGAGAACATCCAGCATAGCGAAGAAGACAAAAACGAATGTGCTATATGTGAGGCTTACCGCCTCCATGCGACGAGATCTTGCAAAGCTCCAAAAAATGACCAATGAGAGCATCCAATGGCATACGATGAAGGCACTAGAAAAATATGTTGCCACCGCGCTCTATGTCGCTAAAATTACAAATGCATCTTAAATCGCTGTAAAAGGCATTTAAAAGTTGCTCCGAGTTGACGGCCATGTAAAAAGTGGCCGTTTGCTTTTAAACGCACACAAATGCCCTAGGTTAAACGCGAAAGGTCTTTAAGCTTGATTGCGTGGTTGTCCTGCTCTGCTACGTATCTGGCGGTCAGTTTGGTGCCTTTACGGATGATAAAGTGCTTGGCTAGGAAGTCGTTTTTGGAGATCCAGCCTAAAAGCCAGCATTTTGAGAAGTCCTTCGCCATTCCGAGCATCGCGAAATAATCACATTCGTAGTCTTTGGGGTCTTGATTGAACTTTATCGCTATATCATCGGTTTCCCAGACAGGTTCACGTGGCATTATTCGGGTCTTTACCTCGATCTTTTTACCCCCAACGATGAAGTCATAAGTGCGGCTATTGGCCTGCATTGCCCCAGGGCGAAGATATTGAAATACCTGCTCGCCTAAGAAGCCAACCATTCGGCCATCGCCCTTTGTGAACGATCTGTGATACACGCCCTCATTCTTCGAGATGAGGAAAGCTTTCTCTCGCATCTCATCGCTGATTAGAACTGTTTTAAAGTTCATCGTGAAAATCTTTCGCAGCTTCTATGGCCTTCGCTTCGCTAAGTTTTTTAATTTCTTCAATCATTTTTAAACCTCTCTCATGGCGCTTCGGATTGAGTCGCGGAGTAATCGACTCGACTCGGGTTTGTGTAGAATGAGCATGAGTAGAGAGGAGAGGAGAGGAGGGTTGTCGCACGGTTGATTCCGATGACCGTACGGTTGCCGAATTCCTTCGTGATTCCACACCTTTACGAGAAGCATCGTGTTTTTGCAATAACCAAGCGAAATTCTCGCGCGAACCACAAATATACGTACCGCCTCTAATTCTTCTTGCGAGCCCTAATTTTAGCCAGATTTCTGCCCCTAAAAGTTTGTCATAAATTGCATTCGGGACGGGTCTTTTATTTGGCGCCCAATAAACTTGCGCAGTCATGAACATTCGGACAGCAACGCCGAGTCCTATCTCCATTCCTCCAAGCTCTATGCAACTTTGAATAAATCTCGGATCTGCTAAAAGCTTGTTTTCGATATTGATTCTAGGCACTAAAATCCCCCTACAAAAAGTTAGTTGTAAAATGAGGGAAGGTGTGAAAACCTGAAACCCTCAAAAATAAGCATCTTGAGGTTATTCATCTTCGAGCCCCTAGATCAAGAGATTGTTTTAGGGGCTCTTTCCTTTAATCAAGATATATCAACAGCTTCCACGCGTAACTTGACCGAATGCTAGCACTCGGCTATACATAGAGCATGTGGATTATTAATTTCATTCCCATTATCATCTGGATTGGCCTTATTCTTTTTCTATATAGAGCCAACGGTTTAATATGAAACGACTTCTGTTCCTTCTGCTCCTACTCCCAGCCTGCGGGGATGCCTACAACTCCCCAGGGCCTAGGCCCGATGGTATCGATAAGTACCTAGCCAGCTTCAAGGCCGATGCTGCTAAGTACGGCAGAGACTTCCACCCTGATGATTTCACTTACTCGACGGTTAAGTCATTCGATGCAGATAAGAAGAACCTTTTCTTTCGCACAGCCGCAAGATGCGTAGACCTCGCGCACATCGAATTCAATAAAACCATCTGGGACGCTAAGAGTCACCTCCTCAGAGAACTCTACGTCTACCACGAGCTAGGCCATTGCTTCCTTCATAGAGAGCATAAGAACTCACTTGATTCGATCATGATCGCAGACGTAGAGCGCTTGAATGAATCATACAAAGCGAATAGAACTAAGTTGGTTAAAGAACTATTTACAGGGAACTAATTATGAAAAATAAATCATCTGCAAAATCTAAGTCTCAAGCCAAGAACAAAGCCAAAAAGGCTAAGAAGTATTAAAATAAGGCTAAAGTAGCTTATAATAGCCTTATGGCACATCCTAGAGGAACACCAAAACCGCCGACGTCTGGAAGGAAGAAGGGAACGCCTAATAAGGTCACCCAATCCATCCAACAGTTCTTCGATGATAACGGCATTTTTATTCCTGAAAAGATCATTGAACTCATGCCAGAGCTAGAGCCCAGAGACAGAATGAAAGCCTGGTTAGAAGTAGCTCAGTACGTTTACCCGAAACGAAAGGCCATCGAGGTTACTGGTAAAGACGGAGAGCCTGTGAAGATCACTCAAATCAAACCAGAGCTAGCCATCCTGACTGATGAAGAACTCAAAGCGCTTCTCATCTCTGACAAGATCTAGCAAATTTGAACTCTCAATAGACCTCGCTTAAACTTCTCTCATGTTAAAAGAAGACAAGGCGAAACAATCTCAAGAAATTAACCAACAATATCTTACCCTTTGTGCAGAGATGAAAGACTCAGAGCTGCGCTTAGAGGACTTCATCCGTCAAAAGAAAGCGGCCATCGTCGAGCTATCGAAGAAAATGGCAGAGCTTAACGCTATCAAATGCGAGGATGAAGTGAATGCTGACAGCGAAGCTTCGGCTAGCTAGTCCCTCTGAATACAATTTCATCTACGGCAACTGGCTCAAACACTACAGATCAGAAATCCGTGAGCAGTGCCCTAATGAGATTTTCTTCAAAGAGCACCACAAAATTATTGAAGCCATTTTAAAACGGTCTCAAGTCATGGTTGCACATGACCAAGACGATACGGACCACTTTTTTGGCTTCGCTGTCTACGAGAAGCATGAAGGCTGCACTATTCTGCACTTTGTCTTCGTTAAAGACACCTTTAGACGCCTAGGAGTAGCCACAAAGCTACTAGCCGACCTATCAGAGCCGTTCTTCTACACTCACTGGACTAAGAGGGGTGTAGCCTTACTTTCTAAGCGTATATCGGCTTTTAATCCTTATTTGTTATTCGAGGGGTTCAAATGGCAGGAGTGATTGTTACAGATCTTAGAGAGGCTAAGCGGCAACAGGTCTTAGAAGAGTTCTTCGATAAGTATGGCCGCATTCCCACGCCTCATTGTGGACTTTGCTCTTACGGTAAGGACCTATCGAAAAACGGCCTTAAGCGTGTTGATAAAATGAGCGTTGATTATTCGTTCTTCATGAACGCGATCACCTTCACCGTCGAGTGTCATGGCCAGTCTGAAACCGTAGTCGTTCCACGTGAAACACTGCCAGGCATAAGCGGCTTTCACATTACTGAAGTTTTCAAACATAAAGGCGAGCTATTCAAGGGGCAGGTGCTCGTTGACCACGCTAAAGCCATGAGAGGAAAGAGGCCTAAAAGTGAAAGTGCAGAATATCCTGAAGCTCCGAGTCTACCAATCGATCACCCTGAATTTACACCAAGTTGAAGGCGTTCAAGCCTGTGAGCCAAATACCATCCAATCGTGGCCATTAGGCATCAGAATTGAACGAGTGGTTGATGGCGGCGATTGCTACTACAATCTGTACTTAGGCGGTGTTTATCAAACCTCTGTAGGGCAAGAGAACGTTCGAGAGTTCTTACTCGATCGAAGTGAAACCACTTGTATTAAAAACACCACAGAAGCAACTACCGTTAAAAAGGGCCGACCAATCAAAGTAAAAGATGAAGCTGCCATCTCGGCCTGAAGCATCTGAAGAACTGAAGCGCCGTAAATCTGGGGTGTTGTTCCCAGTAGACGGACTCTTCAAGGCTCAAAGAGTCTTTAACGCTGATGAGGCTAGATATAAAGCCGCTCTAAACACTCGAAGATCGGGCAAATCTCATCTAGCAGCGGCGAGACTTCTAAACGCTGCACTCGAAGTGCCGTGCATGTGTCCTTACATCGCTCTCACTCGTGAGTCTGCCAGGCGCATCATGTGGCCAACTCTCTTAGAGCTGAATGATAAGTATAAGCTGGGGGCAGATCCTCAAGAGAGTTCTTTAACCTTCAAGGTGGGCAAGTCTGAGATCTTCTTAGTAGGGGCAGATCAAAAGAACTTCATGCGTAAGCTACTAGGCGGCAAATATCGCCGAGCTGTTATCGATGAAGCGCAGGCCTTCGGTGACCACCTAGAAGCCATGATCGACGATGTTCTAACTCCTACACTTGTCGATCTTAACGGCGATTTAGACCTCTATGGTACTCCAGGCCTAAGACCTTCAGGCTTCTTCTACGATATTACGACAGGCGCGAAACAAGGTTTCTCAGTTCACAAATGGTCGATCTTAGATAACCCTTTCATCCCTAACGCCCAGAAGTTCATTGACGAGATGATGGCGAACAAAGGCTGGACCGTAGATAATCCAACCTATCGCAGAGAGTGGCTAGGCGAATGGGTCTTAGATCTTGATGCGCTGCTATTTAAATTCAATAAGATTAAAAACACTTACTCGGAAAAGCCCAAAGGCCCAGCCTGGGACCGTGTTTTAGGTATCGATTATGGGTGGCATGATGAAACAGCTTTCGTGGTCTTATGCTATTCAGACCAGCACCCCCATATCTTCGTTGAACATGCTGAGAGCTACAGCGAGATGATCCCATCCATGGTGGCTAAAAAGGTTCACGACCTAATTGAGATTTATTCCCCCGTCCACATCGTTGCGGATACTGGCGGCTTAGGTAAGTCGATCACTGAAGAGATGAAGCAGCGATATCAGCTACCCATTGAGGCGGCTGAGAAGTCTGAGAAGGCGACGAATATTTCTAACCTTAACGGCGATCTGATTGACGGTAAGTTATTCATAAACGCCAGGCTTACGGATCTTATCCATGAGCTAGAGAACATTCCACGCGGTGACAGGATGATTGAAGCCGATGGAGCTAAGTGCGATTTAGCCGACGCTTTCCTGTACGCCTACAAAAAGGCCAGGCATTACACATTTCAACAGAGCGCAGCTATACTTAGTCAGCATTCTGAGGAGTATATTCTTGAGCGAATTGAAGAAGAAGCCAAAGCAAAGCAAAATGAAGACTGGTGGGAACGTGACTCTCAGTCGTGAGCAAATGGAAGCGGCTATTCAACTCGGTCAAAAGTATAATCTTAAGCGTATTAAAGTCGGCGACTTCGAGGCTGACTTCGATCTAGAGTTTAAAAAGAGTTCACAGCAGCAGGAATACATCGCAAAGCTGCTCTCCCCGTCAAAAGAGGAACTTGCAGAAGAAGAAGAAGACCTTCTTTATCATTCAGCAACCTAAAAGGGGATTAGATGGAAAAGCGAACGCAGTGGTGGAAAGAATCCAAAGACGATGTAGCTCAGGCGATCTTTTCAACAGTTCGCTTTCTCTCTGAGAATCAAAAGACCGTTCAAGAATCGAATCTAAAAGCCGTGCGATTGTATGGTAACGCCGACATGCTCGGCCTTTCCGCGTTTACCTTCATGAGCCCATCAGAGCCATCGAGACGCGCTAATGATTCTTTGAAGCTCAACGTCGTTAAGTCATGCGTTGATACCGTTTGCAATAAGATCTCGAAGAACAAGCCTAAACCTTTCTTTCTCACGGACTCAGACAGGCCAGACGCCTGGAGTCTCCAGGAAAAGGCTAAGAAGCTGAATCTATTTGCTCAGGGTATTTTCTATCAAACGAAGCTCTATGACATTGCTCCAACCATCTTTAGAGATGCTTGTATCTTTGACACGGGTGGATTCTTAAAGATCTACCGTGCTGGAAACATGATTAAAATTGATCGGGTAATCCCTGACGAAATTAAGATCGACGATGTTGAGTCGTTCTATGGCAAACCTCGACAGATCCATCAGGTTAAAACTGTTGATCGTGAAGTCCTTCTAGATGCTTTTAAGAGCAAAAAGACTCTTATCTACAATGCGAAGGAAGCAACACCTCAAAACTCGATGAGGCAATCAACGGCCGATCAGGTCACTGTGGTTGAATCGTGGCGCTTACCCACTTCTGAAGGCGCTAAGAACGGCCGCCATGTCATAAGCATTGAAAATGGGACACTCGTAGATGAAGTTTGGAAGAAAGATTTCTTTCCATTCGCCTGGATGCAGTGGAGCCAACCATTGTTCGGATTCCGTGGCATGTCACTGGTTGGTGAACTCGCTGGGATTCAGTACGAGATCAATCGCATTCTCAAAACCATTCAACAGATTCTCAGGTTCTGCGTTCCTAAGCTGATGTTAGAAAAAGGCTCAAAGATAGCCGTACAGCATTTGAACAATGAAATCGGTGCTACGTTAGAATATACAGGCACCAGGCCCATAGTTGAGGCCATTAGTGCTGTTCCCCCCGATCTATTCGCACAGCTAGATAGATTGTACTCGAGAGCTTATGAAATCGTAGGGGTTTCCGCTCTGTCTGCTCAGTCTGTGAAGCCTTCAGGCTTAGACTCAGGAAAAGCCATTCGAGAGTTTAACGACATTGAGAGCGAGCGATTTATCCTTAAGGGCTTGATGTATGAAAATTTCTTCATGGAATGCACCAAGCAATTCATCAGCCTTGCGAAAGACATCGAAGCAGATGGCGAGAGCTTTAGCGTAAAAGTCCCAGGTAAGAAGTTTTTAGATTCAATCGAATGGTCGGACATTGATCTAGACGAAGAGGTTTACGAGCTGCAAAGCTTCCCCACTTCGTTCTTACCGCAAACACCATCTGGAAGATTCCAGGCCGTTCAAGAGCTTGTGCAAGCTGGGTTTATTGACCAAGAATATGCAAAAGATCTCTTAGACTTCCCAGATTTAGAAAATTACATGACTCTTTCAAACTCATCTCTACAGGACATCAAGCGAACGATTGAGATGATGCTTGCGAAGGGTAACTATCAAGCCCCAGAGCCCTACCAAAACCTGCAACTTGGCATCAAACTCATGCAATCTGCATACCTTACCGCCAAGAATCAAAAGGCTCCCGAAGATAGGCTAGAATTAATGCGCCGATGGATGCGAGACGCTGACGCTATGATGAGTGGTCCACAGTCTGCAATGGAAGCCCAAGCCCAACAGGGCCAGCCCATTGCTCAACCTGTGCAAGCCCCTCAAAGCGATCTGCTCCCGTATCCTACCGCTAACGGCACAGCTCAACCGCAATAAGAGCAAAAACGTAAAATCTAAACCTAAGCAAAGCAGGGAGTTTTCTCATGTCTGATAATCTTCAGCCGTTAATCGGCGAACCGTCCACCAACATGGCCTCGGGCCAACAACCTAGAGAATCTGGCGTAATAGTTCCAACGCCTGAAGTGCCAGCAGTACCAGTTAAAACGCCAGAAGAGGCCAAGCAAGAAGAACGGCTTTCAAGCAAGTTCGCTAGCCTTACCAAAAAAGAAAAAGAGATTCGGGCCAAAGAGTTAGAGATCAAAACACTGTCTAAATCGATGGATGAAGAACGAAAGAAGATAGCGGAGGAGAGGAAAGAATATGAGACGTGGAAAGCAAAGAAAGCCAGAGCTAAGGAAAGTCCTTGGGAATATCTCGAAGAAGGTGGTCTTACTTATGACGAACTTACTCAAGCTGCTCTGTCAGGTAAGCGCCCCGCTGTTCGAGACCCTCGTACAGATTCAGCACTATCGGAAATTGAGAAAATTAAGAGAGACATGGAATTATCGCAAAAAGCGGCTCAAGAGCGCGAAGAAAAGGCGGCAATAAATGAGTGGAAATCAGAGGCTAAAAGGGTTGCTGAAACTACTCCTGAAAAATATGAGGCAATTAGAACTTTCAATGCCTTTGATGTAGTCTATCAAGTAGCCGATGAGAAGTATCGAGCCGATGGCACTCAGCTTTCTTACGAGGAAGCTTTGGACATTGTCGAAGATTACTACGCATCAGAGCTAGACGCTTTGCTCGCTAAAGCATCGTCTTTAAATAAATTTAAGAGCAAATTTTCTGCTCAACCCGCAAAACCTGCAGATGCCGCCAAAGCATCCAAAGACTCAAACGCGAAAAACGAGCCTAGCACCTTAACTAATGATCTGACTGCTCACATTTCTCCTGCGGACCTTCCAATGGATAGCCACGAGAGACTTATGGCGGTTAGCAAACTGATTAAATAATTAACTAGGAGTTTTTCAAAATGGCACTAGATCTCACAAGTTTTGACCCAGCCCTTAAGGCTTATTATGTCAAAGATTTCATGGAAAATCTGGCATACAAAAACAACCCTTTCCACGCGCTCGTTCCTAAGATGGAAAGCTTTTATGGCAAGAATCTCCCGATTCCTGTCATCTATGCGAACCCCACGGGACGTTCTGCTACTTTCGCAACCGCTCAATCGAATAAAAACAACTCAGGTTTGAAGGGCTTTACCCTTACCCGAGCGAAAGATTATTCACTCGCTTCTATCGATGGTGAAACGCTCGCCGCTTCCCAAAACGATAAAGGCGCGTTCATGGAAGCCATGACCGTAGAACTTGATGGCGCTCTTGCTCAAGCCATTCGATCTTTGGCGACTGCTGAATATCGTGACGGTTCTGGAGCGATTGGCCGTATCAATGCGACTGTCGCTGGTACCACGCTTACGCTTGTTACTGCTCAAGACATCGTGAACTTTGAAGTCGGGATGAAGATCCAATTTTCTTCGGCCGCTACTTCTGCAACGCTTCGAGATTCTGGCGAAGCTCTTACTGTCACCGCGATTGATCGCGCTGCTGGTTCGATGACTGTTAACCTTAACTTAAACACCATTGCGGGTATTACCTCGCAAGATTTTATCAACGTACAAGGCGATATCGAAGCTAAGGTCAAAGGTCTTGATGCTTGGATTCCTTCTACGGTTTCTGCAACTTCGTTCTTCGGTGTTGACCGTACTACGGATTCTACTCGTTTGGGTGGCGTACGTTATGACGGATCGGCTCAACCGATTGAAGAAGCTTTGACGGACGGACTCAGCCTCCTCGAACGAGAAGGTGGAGCCCCTGATTATTGCTTCATGAGCTATGCGAACTTGAGCAACTTGAAAAAGGCGCTTGGTAGCAAAGTTCAATACGTTGATGCGCAAGTTCAAGGTAATGCGAAGTTCAGCTTCAAAGGTATTCAAATCCACGGAAACAAAGGACCCGTAACTGTGCTTGGCGATTCAAACTGCCCCGCGCTTGTTGCTTACTTTGTCCAAATGGATTCTTGGAAACTTTACAGCTTAGGTGGCGCTCCTCGCCTTCTCGATTGGGATGGCATGAAAGTGCTTCGTGAGTCTTCGAGTGACGCTGTTGAGGGACGAATGGGATACTATGCGAACCTTGGTTGCAAGGCGCCTGGTTACTCTGGACGGGTTACTCTCGCATCGTAATAAATTAATGAAGTGGTGGGGCTTCGGCCCCATGCTTCTACTTAGGAGATTCATCAAATGGCAGATCTAAATTTAAGCCCACTGCAAGCGTACGACAAAAAAGTCGTTCACCTTGCTGGGTCGGCTACATTCAACTCCTCGGGAGTTATTCTTACGAATAGCACTTTAGGAGCCACAATCGCTCGAACGGGCGCGGGTACTTATACCTGTACTCTTTCGGCTGCATGGCCCGAGCTTTTGAGCTTTCAAGTCATGGTTATGAAAGCCACGGCGGCTGATCTTCAGCCTCAAATGGTTTCTCAAACCGTTTCGACTACGAAGATCATCACGTTTAAGCTTTTGGCTGGTGCTGTAGCAACAGACCCTTCAGAAGCTGGAACGATGTTTTTCAGTATCGTTTTAAAAAATTCCACAATCGCACCATAATCTAGGAGGTTGATATGATTTTATCAGATCAAGACCCTAAGAAATTGGCCGCTCTCATCCTAGTAAAAAAGGGTAAGGACGGCGCTCCAGATGAAAGCAAATCGATGGAGCGTAAAAGCGATATGGATGTAGGCCTTGTAAGTGCTGCTGATGAAATGCTTGCCGCTGTCGAAAAGAAAGACACGGAAGGCTTCGCAATGGCTCTCAAGGATTTTATATCCATGTGTGGCGATTATTCAGAATCAGAAGAATCGAGCGAGGGGGAGTAATCCCCTTCGCCTTTCTTTTAAGGCGGTGTTATGGCCTCGTTTACGCTCTTACAGCTCAGAACGCTCGTCAGACAGCGAGCCGACATTGAAGCCTCTCAGCACATCAAAGACGCTGAGCTTAATGATTACATCAACGGCTCGATCTCAGAGCTTTATGATATTTTAATCCAGAAGTTTGGTGACGAGTATTTTCTAAGCTCGACCACTTTCAACCTAGTGAACGGCACAGATCTTTATGATCTACCTGCTGATTTCTACAAGTTGATCGGTGTGGATCTTCAGCTTACGCCAACCACTGATTATGTGACGGTTAAGCGTTTTGATTTTCAAGAGCGTAACCGATATTCGGCAAGCGTTCTTCGAGGAATCTACGGCGCTCCTCAGCTTCGTTATCATGTGCAAGGGTCTAAATTACGATTTCAACCAACGCCTACAGATACGAATGGAATCAAGCTTTGGTATGTTCCAACTCCCATTTCATTGTCTGCTGATGGCGATACTTTCTCAGGCTTTAACGGGTGGGAAGAATACGTTATTGTTGATGCAGCCATCAAATGCATGATTAAGGAAGAGACAGAGACAGCTCCTAGTGAGCGCCGAAAGGCTCAACTCATTGAGCGTATTGAGTCGGCGGCTGGTAAGCGAGACGCTAACTTTGCTCCTCGAATCACAGACACCCAGCGCATTGAATTTGAAGACGGGATCATCCTAGGGGATCTTTACTAATGGCCTTTTTGAACTTCAAACAGATTCGGGCGATTGATCCCGATCTCGCGCAAGTTCAAGACAATGTGAAGGAAGTGATGACTCCTTTTATCACCAATGCATTTTTGGATGGTCTATTGATTGAAAAGGTAACGCTTTTAAGTGCGGCACCTACTCAGATTATTCACACGCTTGGTAGGACTTTAAGAGGATGGGTGATTGTTGATCGAGATGCGGTAGCGAGCGTTTATCGCACAAATCCGACCGTAAGACCTGACCAGATACTAGAATTAACGACTTCGGCTAACACTGTTGTTAGCCTTTATGTTTTTTAAGGGGATTTATGGCAACAGCTAACATGGGCATGACACTACCAACGGTTGGAGTTACCTCTGACGCGATTGGAGAAGGCAATGTCGTTAATAATTTTTCAATATTAGATGTTCATGACCATTCGAGTGGTAAGGGCGCACAAGTTCCATCTGCTGGGCTCAATATCAACGCAGATTTAAGCTTCGCTGGATTTCGACCGTTTAACTTAGGCTCTGCGACATTCGTCAATCAAACAGGCGCAATCTCAACCACGAATAAACCGTGCTTTTATGTTCTAAACGGTGAAGCGCATTTCATTGATAACTCTGGCAATGATGTTGCACTAACTGCGGCTGGATCTGTTGCAGGTGCGATAGGATCGATCAGCGGTTTATCAGCGCCAGCATCTGCCGCCTTCTCTGTGAATACTTTTTCTTGGAAGAGTGCGGCGACTACGTACGCCAAGATGGCGTTTGCAGATATTCAGCTTTTTCAAGCATCGGCTGGGGTTACGAATGGAATCACACTAAAGAGCCCTAACTCTTTGGCGGCTTCTTATACCGTGACACTTCCAGGTGCTGCGCCTGGCTCAACTCAATATCTGAATATGGATTCAGGCGGCACGATTGCGACGGCTACGGCTGACACGATTGCGGCGGGTATGACGGCGACGGGTGCGAATGCGATTGCAGCGGCGATGACGAGCACTGGAGCGAATGCAATCGCCTCAACCATGACCACAACTGGTGCAGATGCAATTTTGACCGACTCTACGTTTCCAACCGAAACAAGCTCGGCAATAACGGCCGCGTCTAACTTTACTACTGGATATTTGTCTTATGGAACGGCAGCTATATCAACCACTGGAACATATAGAATAGAAGCCCAGGGCGGCATTAGTATGAACGGAGGCGGCTCTCAGGCTACATATAAACTAACCTCCGTTAATCTTGGAGATTTAACTGGCTCATTTACGATGGCCAACAACGCGACGGGTAACATTATCGTCCCTTTTTTCATAGCTAGAGCAGTGGTTGCTTTAACGGCTGGGGATACTGTGGACATTAAAGCGCTTGCGGCTGGTGGCTCTGTAAGCTCTTTCTCTGGGTCGCTTTCTAAGTTTACCGTGATTCGATTGAAATAAAATGGGCTTAGAGAAACAATACATAGGCGTTCCATTCGTAGAAGGTCTTGAGACAAAGACGGATGAGAAGTTTTTGCCAGCGCCTAAACTGACTGGGTTATTCAATGGATTGGTCTCGAAGATCGGTAAGATCATAAAACGAAATGGATACACGGAGATCAACAGCTCGATCTTTCCGTCTGGAACTATTTCAACAGGCGATAAGCTTGGCACGTTTAAAAATCAGCTTTTAAGATTCTCAAGCGGCAACATCTATTCGCAGCTAGAGGCATCTAATGGGTCCATCAATCGCGGCTCCATTTTGCCTGTATCTGTGAGTGGTCAGCAGATAATTCAAAACAACTACTCTCAACTTGATGCGGATTGGGATATCTCGGACGGCGTTGCAGTGGTTGCGTGGGTTGATACCAGGGGTGGTATCAGAGCGTCGGTTATCGATTACAATAAAGGCGTCGATTACACCTCAGACGTTTCGATTGATTCAACCATCACAGCAAGGACTCCTAAAGTATGTGCCATTGGCTCGTATATTTATGTTTTCTATTCGTACTATGGGACTACTACGATCAAATACCGCCGTATTAACTTAAGCGATCCCACGACTTTTGAAGCGGCTGTTTCTTTTCCAAGTGCAAACTTAAGCACTACTGCGCCTTTGTTTGATGCGGTTACGGCGAGCACGTTCGGGATTGCTTATGCATACTCGAACAATGCTGGAAAGCTAACTTTCGGGCTATTCGCTGGGGCTTTATCAGTTCCAACTGTTTCGGAAGATACCACGACAATTGCAGACCCAGTTACTGGGTGCATAAACATCGCATTTCAAACCGATACAAGTTATTTGTGGATCTCATATTTTACGGCTGCGGCTGGTATCAAATGCGCTGTTTTCGATCAGGGCCTAAACTCAGTTAGATCAACCACGGTTGTGGATGCGTCTTTGTTGCCGATTCCTAGACAGATTACTGTTGAATTTGAAAGCGTCACACAGGCACGGCTGATTTATCAGGTAGAAACGCCGACTGTTTTGACGTTTGCGCCTGCTGCTGTGAATACAGGCACCGACACGATTACCATCACAGGCCACGGCTACGTATCAGGTCAAAAGGTTCAAACATCTGCGACCACTACAATTCCAACAGGCTTAGCCGCTGCGACGGATTACTTCGTCATTGTTGTCGATGCGAATAGCTTCAAATTGGCCACCTCGTTAGCGAACGCTCTGGCAGGAACTCAGATTGATATCACATCGACGGGTGCTGGAACTCTTTCGATGCTGTCTCGTGAGGTGAACAACTGGACCACCGTAGTACGAAACAACACCTTCACAACAGCTGGTGTCGCTGGAACGGTCGCCACATCGATGCGAGGAGTTGGGTTAGCTTCTAAGGCTTTTAAACAGGGATCAGATATTCTTTTTAACGCTGTTTACGATTCTTCTAAGCTAAACGCTTATGTGATTCAACCCGCTGATATCAATGCGGGTACGGATGTAATTACGATTACTTCGCACGGATATCCAACAGGCGCACGAGTGAAGATTGCTTCGGGGGGTACTCTTCCTGCTGGATTACTCGATAACGTCGATTACTACGTCATCAATGTGACGGTAAACACCATCAAACTAGCCAAGTCTTTGACGGATGCGATTGCAGGAACGGCTGTTGATATAACGGCGACGGGAGCGGCGGCGCACTTGGTAATTTCTCAAGATGGCCAGGGATTACAGCCCACGTATTTCTTGATGCTTGTGGGCGGCACCATTGTTGCGAAGATGCGACAAACTCAAGCGCAAAATATTTCGGTGCAAACGATTCCGAAGGTCATTTCGACAGAAACAAGCATGTGGGCGACTCCGTTTCAAATTAAGGTCGGAATTGAAACACCTAGCGCGATGGTTTTCGGTATTCGTGGCCTAGCTTTTGAGAAGTTTAACTTCGTTTCTTCTAATAGATTCACATCGAAAGAGATGGGCGGCTCGTTAATTATTACAGGCGGCTATCTTTCTTCTTACGATGGAAGCAAGCCGACAGAACTGGGATTTCATGTGTTTCCTGAGAACATTAACGGCGCTTCATATAATGCGGGCGGTTTACTGGAGAACGGTGTCTATCAGTATCGAGTAGTCTACGAGTGGTATGATTCCCAGGGCCAACGGCATCAATCAGCAGCGTCGCCAGCATTTACAATGCCGACAACTGGAGCAGCTACGGGCCTTTGTAGATTAGTGATTGAAACGCTCAGGCTTACGAATAAGAAAAGCCCCATCACTGACGTGGCGATTCATATTTTTAGAACGGCTGCAACCCAGACTACGTTCTATCGATTAACGACTCTGAACGTAAGCACGTTTAACAACACGGCGGCTGACTACATCAGCTACACAGACGCGGCGGCTGATTCGACGATTACGTCTAATGAAACGCTCTACATCTCGGCTGGAATTGTTGATACGATTCAACCAAGCGCTGC
>ERZ869921.618-NODE-618-length-19227-cov-4.456708_pt1 | contig 19227 bp, 24 predicted proteins | sample MGYA00579310_ERZ869921 | MGnify/ENA primary metagenome ERZ869921 (study PRJEB32216, sample SAMN09231816) | wastewater metagenome | place: USA: Maryland | collected 2016-06-21 | study: EMG produced TPA metagenomics assembly of the PRJNA472060 data set (Reclaimed...
CCCAACAACACAACCAACACAACCATCACCGGAGTCCAATGAGCCACGCAACCAACAAAGCAGCTCTGTTCACGAGCAAGTCCGACACGTTTCTCACTCCCCCTCACGTACTTGACGCGGTGTGTGAGCTAGGCCCGATTGACTTTGATCCCTGTCCACATCCGGCAGCGGAAGCGTCTAAACGTGCGTGGCATCACAAGCCCTTCCCTGAACAGGACGGCCTTTGTGTGTCATGGGCTAAGTTTCAGCCACATGGCGGCATTACTTTTGTCAATCCCCCCTACGGTCGTGAGCTGAGTGCGTGGGCGGACAAGATGGCCTCGGAGACAGCGAACGCGATCGTCTGTCTGGTGCCCGCTCGCGTTGATACTAGGTGGTGGCACACCCTTGCAAAGCACACAGTTGCATGGTGCGCGATCAGTGGTAGACTGAAGTTTTACGACGCGAGTGGGGCAGAGACGCGACACAGCGCACCATTTCCTAGTGCGATTTGTTTGCTCCACCGGAGTAAGCTTCTGTTCAAATTCCAACAGAGCTTTCAGAAGCTAGGGATCGTCTACGTTCAACCGTTTGACGGACCTTAGATACCGACGGCATCCATAACCGTTTGAGAGGCACAGTCCGAATGATTTCCATCAATCCATATTTCACCAATGGCACCACACACCCCTTTGACGCTGTTGAGTGGGAGCGTCGCGACGCTGTTATCGCTGGTGAGGGCTCCATCGTTTTCGAGCAAAAGGATGTCGAGTTCCCCAAGAGCTGGTCACAGCTCGCGACGAACGTGGTGGCGCAGAAGTATTTCCGGGGTGCGCTTGGAACTCCAGAGCGTGAATATTCACTGAAGCAGCTCATCAATCGAGTCGTGAAGACGATCGCGGCTGAAGGTGAGAAGAAGGGCTACTTCAATCACGCAAGCGCTCAGGTATTTGAGCGGGAGCTGGCCCACCTGATTCTGCATCAAAAGATGGCCTTCAACTCCCCTGTTTGGTTCAACGTCGGAGTGGAGCCCAGCCCGCAGTGTTCCGCGTGCTTCATCAACAGCGTGGAGGACACGATGGAAAGCATCCTCACGCTCGCCAAGACTGAGGGGATGCTGTTCAAGTACGGTTCTGGCACTGGCACCAACCTCTCGCCCCTGCGAAGCTCTCGTGAACCCCTGAAGGGTGGTGGCAGTGCATCCGGCCCGGTGTCGTTCATGCGTGGCTTTGATGCGTTCGCAGGCGTGATCAAGTCGGGCGGCAAGACTCGGCGAGCTGCCAAGATGGTGATCCTGAACGTCGGGCACCCGGATATCCGCCAGTTTATCTCGTGCAAGGCTCACGAGGAGAAGAAGGCGCACGCGCTCATTGACGCGGGCTATGACGGCAGCTTCAACGGGGAAGCCTACAACTCGGTAATGTTCCAGAACAGCAACAACTCAGTGCGTGTCACTGACGAGTTCATGAACGCTGTGGTCAACGGCACAAAGCACGAGCTGAAGGGTCGCGACGGCGCGGTCATCGAGACGGTGAACGCTCGGGACATCTGGCGCGAGATTGCTGAAGCGGCGCATGCTTGTGGCGATCCGGGTGTGCAGTTTGATACGGCGTGCAATGAGTGGCACACCTCGCCAGCAAGTGGGCGGATCAATGCCTCGAACCCCTGCGCTGAGTATATGTACCTCGACGACAGTGCATGTAATCTTGCATCGCTCAACCTGCGCAAGTTCACCCTCCCAGGTGGCACCTTTGATATCCGCTCGTTCACTGAAGCCGTTGACCTGACAATTCTGGCTCAAGAGATCATCGTCAGTTTTTCCAGCTACCCGACCCCTCGAATCTGGGACAACAGCCACCGCTTCCGCCCGTTAGGGCTCGGCTATGCAAACCTCGGTGCGTTGCTGATGAGCAAGGGCATCCCTTACGACTCCGACGAGGGGCGAGCGTTTGCAGCTTCGATTACCGCATTGATGAGCGGTGCAGCGTATCGAATGAGTGCTGAGATCGCCCGTGCTTGCGGTGGTCCGTGCCTCGGCTTCGCCGAGAATCGCGAGCCGTTCTTAGGTGTGATTGATAAGCATCGAAAGGCGTGCTCAGAACTGGAGTGGAGTGAGCTGAAACGTGCTGCACTGTACCAGTGGGACATGGCCAAAACGATCGGCCTTGCTCACGGTTTCCGCAACAGCCAAGTGACGGTGCTCGCGCCGACTGGCACGATTGGCTTCATGATGGACTGCGACACCACCGGCATTGAGCCAGATATCGCGCTCGTGAAGTACAAGCGCCTCGTCGGCGGCGGCATGCTCAAGATCACGAATCAGACGGTCACTGAGGCGTTGCGGGTGCTGGACTACTCGGACGCTGAGCAAAAGCAACTCGTCGCGTATATCGAGGCTAACGACACGATCGAAGCGTCCAGCCTGAAGCCTGAGCACCTTCCCGTGTTTGACTGCGCATTCCGAGCGCAGAACGGCACTCGCTCGATTCAACCGACCGGCCACATCAAAATGATGGCGGCGGTGCAACCGTTCCTCTCGGGGGCGATTAGCAAGACCGTCAACATGCCGAGTGATGCGACCGTGGAAGACATCGCTGATATCTACATGCTCGCGTGGAAGTCAGGGCTAAAGGCCGTCGCCATCTACCGCGATGGATGTAAGAGGATTCAGCCGCTCAGCACGTCGTCGGGGGACGGTGCTGCTGCTAACGCTGCTACTACTGACGGTGTGACGGTTCCGGCGGCACCAGCGCCCAGCACCCCAGCGCGGCGCAAGCTCCCAGACGAGCGGCAGTCCATCACACACAAGTTCGTGATCGGCAATCACGAGGGGTATATCCACGTCGGACTCTACCCCGACGGCACCCCCGGTGAGCTGTTCATCACGATGAGCAAAGAGGGCTCGACGATCTCGGGGCTGATGGATAGCTTTGCGACGGCAGTGTCGCTCTGTCTTCAGTACGGCGTCCCGGTGCGCTCCATCGTGGATAAGTTCAGCCGCACTCGTTTTGAACCGTCGGGGTGGTCTGCTCACCCCGAGATCGGGCACGCTTCAAGCGTTCTCGACTACATCAGCCGGTGGCTTGAGCTGAAGTTCTTGACGAACGGTGCTGTGTCTCGTGCTGCCGCGCCGGGTGCAGGCCATGTGCAGCTTGATTCCTCGTGTCAGGTTGAGCCCGCGCCAGTGGCGTCCACAGCACACCAAACTGTGACCGACAACGACGCGCCTCTATGTCATGAGTGCGGGACGGTGATGGTGCGCTCGGGGGCCTGCCACAAGTGCTCAAACTGCGGTGCTACTTCGGGTTGTAGCTAGACGCGGACGGGGCGGGGAACAGGGTGAGCTGAATATTCACCACCCCAACCCCTCCACCGCTAGCGCCGCCTCCTGCATCGTTCGTCCCGCTCCCAACACCTCTCGCACCTTCACGAGCTGCATCACCGCAGACTTGACCGACTTCACACACAGGTAAATCCCACCGGCCCGTGCTAGCTCTGTGCGTCGGTCGCGCTGCTTATCCCCCAAGCGTCCTGTCGGCATCTTGATCTCGACTTCGAGCTTCGCCGCCACCACGCCATAAGGGGGCAGCCACAGAGAGAACCAGCCTGCTAGATCACCTTGCCCCGGCTCGCCAATCTTGAGCCAGTTGTCGGTTTTCACTGCGCGAGCTGAGCCGGAGAACGCCCGAACGATGTGAACTTGCTGTGCGCCCTTCCGACCCCACACGCCGTCAGTTTGCCAAAGCAGCGCTGGATCGTTGGCGATCCACGTCTCGAAATAACCGTAGGTTTGGGTTTCGCGCACCAGCAAGCACAAGTCAAGCAGTGCATCGTGCGACTGCACCTGGCCCACATCAGCAGCACAGCTTGCCCTTCGCCAGTGTTCGAGGGGTGGGCGGGGAACGCTTTTACGGGCGTCCGGATGCCATTTCTGAATGCTTCTGCGAACGGTCGTAATTGCCGGGTTTAGGTCCGGTGATCGGTCTTTATGCAGCTTGTCGAGGATGCTGGCAGCGGCGAGCCAGTTTACCGGGCAGGGGTCAGCGAGAAGAGCGGTGAGTTGATCGAGGGTGGTTTGGATAGGCTGAGTAGGGCGGGCGAGTGTCATACATCCATCATAGCATCGCTCAGCGCTGCTGCTGGCACGAGTCACTCATCCGTCTGTGTAAACCCATACTGTCTCTTATACCTGTTATAGACTTCCCAGGGCGGATCACGCTTGAAGATCCCCCGATACTTGTAGATGATCCGCCCCGCCTTGTGAGCCCGCTGCCCATCGCTCACCCGTATCGAGTTCTCCCGTCGCAGCTTTGAGAACTCCGACGTGAACCACGATTCTAGCTCAAATGGTGTCGGTGGCCGTGGGGCTTCTACATCGGCCTGCTTCTCTACCAGCTCGCCCGGTGCTTCCTCACTGCCCTCATCGGCACCCCCCAGCTCACGTCCCATCGCATTAAGCGTGTTGCCGCCACAGTGCAAGCACGTCGTAGTGCCCGGCAGCCACCGTGTCTGACACGTCGCGCAGATCAACCGAGTCACACCTCCTGTAGACACGGCCACGCCCTGCTGAATATTCCGCTCGCGCAGCTTGGCCATCCACTCACTTTGCTTGTGCTCAAGCGAGAACCCTTCGTGCGCCGAGAGAAAGCAGTGCTCGTCCTCATTGCCTGCATGTGACAGTAGCCGCAGCCACGGCTTGTTTTTGTGAACTCGGCTGCCGCGCCCCCAAAACTGGATGAACGCGCCCATAGACTTAGTAGGGGCATAGTCACCGAGGACACATAGCGGCACGTATTCCGGTGGGTAGCTGCGTCCTTGCCACAGCTCCGATCGGCACTCGTGCAGCACCAGATCATATGATGATTCTGAATCATAGCCCTCGGTGAGCACGTTCACGAATAACAGCACATCCAGCCCTAGCGGGCTGGCGCTACGTTGTCCTCCAATGGCAAGCCGAGCGAGTAGTGATTGCCGCTCACGCCGTGGTGTCTCGCCGTCGAGGAAGCCGACACGAAAGCCCGCCGCTTTGAACGCTTCAGCTCGACGCATTGCTGAGGCTTTGGTGCAGCATCGTCCAAGCCCCGGATAACCATCGCTGTGCTTTTTCCATGTCGCCACTGCATCGCCTACAAGCTTTGGGCGGTCCATGATCGCTTCTGTTGCTGCCTCGTCGTACTCACCATCAGCACCGACAGCACGCGGATCAAGCTGTTCAGGTGGTGGACGCCCAATGACTGTGCCTTCGGTGATGAAGCCCAGCGAAATGAGTTCCTTGGGTGTGGTCGCTTCCACGAGCGCGTCCGCCACATCCCCGAGTCCCTGTCCGTCGAGACGATAAGGGGTAGCTGTGAGGTAGACTACGTAAACCACCTCGTATGTGGTGCGAAGATCACGAAGAATCTGAAGGTAGGTGTTGGCCTTGACTCGGTGGCCCTCGTCCACAAAAACCAGCGCTCGTTTGTTGGCTTTACTGAGCGCTTCGATAGGTCGGTTCTTGAGCGTCTGCACTGAGGCGATCTGCACTCGACAGCCGGGCTTAGGCGCGACGCCAGCCTTGACGATGCCGAACGGGATGCCGGACTTCATGAACCGACGAGCGGGTTGATCAATCAGCTCGGCTCGGTGCGCGAGAAACCACACGTCAAAGCCGTTGGGAGACTCCAAAGCCCGCTGAATCATCCCTTCAGCGCATGCGGTTTTGCCCGCACCAACCGGCGCGACGAGCACTACGCGGTTTTTGCCCACACGCCAATTCTCGCGGACGGCATCAATCGCAGCTTGTTGGTATGGCCGGAGCTTGAGAGTGGTCACTTTGCACCCGTGGTGTTGGTGATATCGGAGCCAGTGATGAACATTCCGCATGAGGCTTTAACATCGAAGCCCACACGACGCACGATCTGCACCTTGCCGAATTTGCTGAGCGTCGCAGCGGCTCGCTCGTAGGCTTCCTCACTAGCTTCGGTATACTCTGAGGTCGGGGAGTTGAAGCGCACAAGGTTGAACTCGACGGCCAGCTCGCACATAGAGCACATTAGTCCGACCTGCTGTTGCTGCCACTCAGAATCATTTTCCTCCGCAATCAACGCATGATGCACTTTGATAATCTTCTTCGTAAACATTTGATAGTCACGAAGTAGGCGCATCGCTTGATCGGACGGCATGGCATTTGGTAGCCACTTAGCACGAAACTCGGGGAACGGACTGTAGAAGCTATAATAAATCGTCGGAGTGAACGGATAAAAGAGGCTTACAAGGTCGCCCCTGAACGTCTTGGGCATGATGGTTGAGACATTGAACCGAGCAAGCAAGTCTCGACGTTTAGCTTGCTCGCTCAGCATCGCAAATAAGCGCGGAGCTTCCTCAAACAACGTCCTGTTTGCAAGCGGTTCCCCTCGGGCCATGAAGTTGAAATTGACATAGCGATCTTTACCCTCTCGCGTAACTATCTTCGCATAGTGGTCAAGTACAGCCTCAGCTTGAGCATGGTAATCAGCCAGGGTAGCCGATTGCATGGATGTTTGCCAAGTTGCAGTTAAATGACACATGCGGCAGCCGCGATTACATCCATCGTGGGAGGATAGGTAACAAATTACATAGTCCTCGTCCCGACGGACAAAACGCGACTCAAAAAAGCCGTTGTCTGTCGGTGTAATGAAGTTCACAGACGCATCTTGAGTTGATCGCAGCACTTTAAGTTTGTTCATGCCTGACCTCCATTCGCGTTGCTCGCACCCGTAAACAGCGTCATCGTCCGAGGAAACGCCTCAGTCAGCAGCGCCCCAACAGCGTTCGCAAACTGCCGGATCTCCCACTGTGCCGCCCCACCTTCAGGATGCAGGTCAGAACGCAGCGTGAGGAACGCGAGCCAGTTTCGCAGGCAAGTAGAGGCCCGCATACGTGAGTATCGTCCTACGGGGATTGGCAGCCGCGCCAGCTCCTTCGGAATACCCCGACGTAGACCGTCCTGATAGAGTGCTTCGCCCTGTTCGTAGAACGCTGCGAGAGCTTCGAGCCACTCCAGTGCAGACTCGTGAGTCAGCGTTTCAGCTCCCTTGACTGCGTTCGCCTGCTTGTTTGCACCGTTGACCACCAGACAGCGCTCAGCCGTCGGTAGGTAGTGACAGTCAGGCAGCGGTGAGTAGCGTGCGGACATTTCGGTGTATGACTGAGTACGGTGACGATGCCATTCGCGAAACACCATGATCGGTGCCTGCACTTCAATAACAAGGCCCCCGAATTCAAACGGGGTGCTGTGGTGATTCTCGTAGAGATATCGCAACAGCTTCTCGTCACCGGGTTTGTCCGCTGAGCCCCAGCCACGAAACGCGCCAGAGGTAGACATGCGTGCTGACTCGACAATGCGCTCGTCTGAGCCCCAAGTCTCGATGAGTTGAACGTAGCCGTGATCGAGGATGGGGATGCGGGGGTGAATACTCATCGGGGTAGCTCCGTGATGGCGACGGCAGCGGCGGTCTGTGCGTCCTCTCGACGCATTTCCTGCCAGCGCGTGAGAGTATCGATCGCTTCCTGCACATCCCGGTCAATGTCCTTTCCAGCACCACGACCACCGGCTACAAGTAGTTTTTTAATGGCGTGCTGCAAACATGGATCGATGACGTTGAACAGCTTCAGGATGCGATAGACATCGACGGTCGCAAGAGCAGACACGTCTTTGAAGTAGTGGTTATGCTTTTTTGCTTGATCGCTCATGGTTTATCCTTCTGTCCGCGTGATTGACATCAGCCGACTCACTTACTGTGAGTTCATCGCTAATGCAGGCCATGTGTAGCTGCACTTTGCACGCTCCCGACTCCCTCATCAGCCGATCACGCGCTTCAGCTTCTTCAGGCGAGCCGAAATAAGCCACTTCAAAGTATATCAGCTTGCACCCTCGTGCGATGAGGTCTTGGGTGCATCGCAAGCAGGGCTCGTGAGTGACATAAGCTGTGGCCACACTCGCCTGTGAGTAGTCGAGCGCCGATCGCTCAGCGTGCCGAGTTCTAAGACACCTCCGCTCAGGGTTGCAGGTTGCTTCATCACAGTGCGCAAGTCCCGGAAGTGAGCCGTTGTAGCCTGTTCCAACGACTGAGCCATCAACGCCTAGCAGCACCGCGCCCACTTGCAGGCGTCGGCACGTCGAAAGCTTGCTGAGCGTCTTGGCGATCTGCATATAGACGTGGTTTTTAAGGTCTGCCCGTGTTCGTTTTTGGCTCAGGGCGCTGAAGAGTGCTGACATCATCACCTCGCTTATCTTACTTGACAACTCTAACAGATTTTAGCATGCTGACAAGCACGAACAACGAAACGCGAGCTGAATATTCAGCCAGCCCGCTGAACACGCGAAGGAGTCACCGATGCGCGCACCTACCCCGCCATGGAAACCTGAGAGAGAACCTGCCCTGTTCGCGGGCTTTTGGTTGCTGGTTTGCCTCATCGTGATCGCCAAGTGTGGGCATGATGTGCAGACGTGTTCACCGATGCGCGATCGTCGGATCGAGATCATAAACCCTTGATTATGCGTGAGGCCCCCGTGTATAAGAAAATCGGACTTCCTTATCTTCCTGGCAAAATCCGGTCACTGGTAAACCCAATATCCCCGACGCTGGTAATTAAGGCTTCCCAAGTCGGAAACAGTCTTTCAAATTCACTTGTGGGTTTGAAATGTTACCTTGAGTTTTGCAGGGATCTTGTGTTCGTCGAACATGGGTGGCGGTGTTGCCCCGCCCACGGGAAGCTGAAGTGTGGTAATCAGAGAAATCGTTTGGGCTATTGCGAGTTACCGTGGGGTCATTCTGGACGTTGTGAGTTTGAACGAGTCAGTCATTCATACAGCGGTGATGACCGTAGCATGTACGGCCCCACCTAGCGCCCCGCCCCTCCTCGTGTCAGACTTCCATCATTCAATCGAGGGGGTGACGATGCCTGCACTGTTGTTGGCTTATTTCGTCTCGGCTCTCTGCTACAGCATCCTCTGTGGGATGCTCGGCAAGAGCTATCATCCGGCGGTGGCATATATGGTTTATGCTCTCGCGCTCACACCAGGGCTAGGCGTCGCGCTCATCGTGGGCCGCTTCACTCAGCTCTGGCAGTGGCGCAGACTGTGGCCACCGAATCGAGACGAGACGAGGGCAGCAATCGCAAGCACGATCATTCTAACCGCGTCCACTTTGATGTTCCTCTCGCCGCAATCGCTCATTGCCGTGTTCCTCTCACAAGCTGGCTGTCTACTCCTCGTCGCTCGCTTCTCATCCCCTTCAAGCATGGTGCTCGCGGGTATCTCGATGGTAGCCGTCGGGCTGTCGATTGTGCATAAGCCGATCCTCGTCGCGGCACTACCAATCGGACTCGGCATGGTCAAGATGCTCGGCTACGCGATCAAGATCGGGTCGGTCAACTCGTCCAAGTCTCCCAGCGGCTCCGGTGGCCCCACAGCCCGTGCCAACCCCGATGACTTTCTCGCGGCAGAGCAAGTGCTTATCTCAGTGCTTGCGCTCGCTGTCGCGGGAGTCTTCGGTGTCGCATCACTTCAGCTTGGCGTCACAACTCACGGCGCTTTTCTGCTTGATTGGCGATTGTGGGCGATGTCTGCTTCGTCGCTAGGAATGGGACTGCTAGGAACGCGCATCCTTCAGCGAGGCAGCCGAGAAACTACCAGCTTTACGTTTCCCGCATACAGGATGATGAGCTTACTTGCGGCACTCGGAGCGGCTTGGACAAGAGGTGAGCTGAGGTTTCAAGCTGAACATTGGGCGAATTGGACGGCAGCACTACTGGCCTGCATTACCATCGTCCTCGCAAGTCGCAGCGCTGCCGCTTCTTCCCTGGTTGTCGCTCCCACGTCCAACCAGCTCAGCGTTCCGAAGCTCCCTCAAGCCGTCTGAGACAGCCGCAAGATACGAATCCCACGGCCAATCCCTTCCACAGTCGAGGTGAGTCGTCTGTGGATTCTCACAGTGTGGGCGGATCGCTCGACGGTCCACAACCAAATCAAACGTGTGACAGAGCCATGCGACGAGCTTTGCTGACGCTGCTAGCTCCACCTCAGTTGGCGTAAAACCTGGATCGGTTGCCCCATCGATCGCTACGCCTTCAGGCACCAAACTCCGTCGTGTGCGCGAGCTGAGTGAAGCCCATTGCTTCAGCTCGCCCGGCGACCGTGCTACGTGCTCGATTCCGATGCTGTTGCTATTCCAGCCCTTTGCGTGCCAAGCGATGTCTTCAAGCTGCACAAACTGGTAAATCTCGCCGCCCTGCCCAATGAGAAAGTGAGGCGATACACCGGCCTTCGACGATGCAAAGCGCTCGGCTGAGTTCTGAACCGATGGCGCACCGTCGGTGATGTGAATCACAATGAACGTCGGCTTTCGACCATGCCCCGGTGAAAAACACGAGGAGGGTCGCCAGATCGCATCAGGATATCGCATGGTGCCCCTTTCTTGTGGGGTTGGCGTCGTGCGGCGCTACTTCGGCGAGGGTGCGGGCGGCGTCACAGGGGGTACAGGAGCCACAGGAGCCACGGGTGGCACAGACACGGGCACAGTCCGTGCAAGCTCGCCCGTGATCTCGGCGAGGTCAACATCAACAGCTTTGACCTGTGCAGCCCCCTGGGGTAGCTCGCTTGCCGCCTTGCTAGCGCTGCTTGCACGAATCGCAGCCCACAGCGCTCGTAGCGCGTTAAGGAAGATTTCCATTCCAGCCCCCTACGCTCTTGCAGATCGCCCTTGCGCCCGCTTCAGAGCCCTTCGCTTCGATCGTCTTGGTCATCGTGTCCCCGCCGATTGCTCGCGCTTCCTGAAGCGTCTGGATGCGATTTTCGGCAGTGCTGACCGCTTGAACGCACTCTAGAGCCGCCGTGCAAGTGGTGCGAGCCGTGACACAGCTTTTGTCGGTGCCCTTCACCATGTCGGCACACTGCTTACCTTGCGCGAGACACTCCTTCTTCGCTTGATCGGCAATCGACCGGAGCGCTACTTGACTCTGAAGGCTAGAGCCACACGCGCTCAGACTAAGGATGATCGCGCACAACCAAACGACGATGGTGAGCGTGAGCAGTGATGGTGTTTGCCGTTGGCGGGCCATTACAAACACCCCATTCGACGAGAGCAGGCGGCGTCCGCAAGGTGAGTGCTCGCTAGTCGCTGCGCATCGAACGACACCGGCTTGTGAGGCTGGGGTTGGGGCTGCTGTGGTGGTAGCAGCGGCGCTTGCTTTGGACTGTCGGTCGTCGGGGTTGGTTCCACACAGGACATCTGTGAACCCGCCGTGCCGGATTTCTCCTCGCAACAGCCCCGATGATCCGCGCCACGGGCCGATTTCCCACAGCAGTATTCGCCGTCTGGACAGGCGGGGGAACACGATTCAGCAACGATCGTGGGTTTGGCCGCGCTGCTTGTGTGGCCTGGGCCATCGCTACCGCCAAGCTGTGCAGTGAGCCGTCCGATGCTGTAGCTGAGGCTGAGACAAAAGAGCAGCACCGCCGTAACTCCCAGCTTGGCGAGCACGAGCGAAAGATGCCGGTGGGTCGTGTCGGTCTTAGCGTGCAGCTTTTCAACCGAATCGCCGATCTCCTTCACGATTTCCGTATGCCGCTGCTGACCGGCGGTGCGCTCTGCATCAACTGCTTGAGCCGCTTTCTCGTCGCGGGCGGCAAGAATTTGTGCAAGGTGCGATCGGGTCTTCTCCCCTTCGACTTCACGAGCGACTCGGTTTTTCTCTTGCTCCTCGATGTAGACCGGGTAGAAGCGAAAGAGGAGCCAGTAAAAGAACGCGGCGAACATCACGATGAGCACGAAGAACCCAATCGTGATCGGGAAGCTTTCGGCGTGCTTCAGGCCGTCGTTTACCATTTGGACTGTGGAGGGGTCGGGGGTCATGTCCAAACGGAATGTGGCGTTGTGGGGGCGGTCGGTGGTGAATATTCAGCTTGCGCGAAGGTGGTGAGTGTGCTGTGGGGGCTTATTCAACGAAGCCGACAACCCACAGATTAAGCAGCATTCCGGCGTTCGCACTGTCCCACCAGTAATAAAGCGCCGCCGGAGCGCCTCGATTAGCGGGCTGATCAATCACTGCCTGCACACCGAAATCATCAGCACCCATGAAGTTGAGCAGCCGCCCTGACTCCGTTGACGTGATCTGGTTTGTGATTTTTACTCTGCTCCATGCTGCGATTCCGACAGTGCTAGCTCTCACAATAACTTGCCGAGCATAGATGGGGGCAGCAATACCGAGAGAAAGGGCAGTCGCAGCGCCAACGAGCACAGCGTCATTGAGCACGAGATTACCGTGAGGCCCCGCCGCTGTAGCACCCTCCGTGGTTGATGGTACGAACGTCTCGTAAGTGAACACCCGCCCGCTCTGTGTGTAGCCGATCGGTAAAGCAAGATCGGTGGTGACGAAGGTGGTGACGTAAACGCGGCTCTTATCGCCTGTCTTGTACTGTAAACGGGTATCGGGAGCTGTGGTGCTGCGCTCGAAAGCCAAGCTTCCGCCGGACTCGTAAGCGTAGATGTAATAACGAGTGTCTGCCGCGAGTGCTCCCAACGTGGTGACATCGTAAACGGTGGTGACGTTGTGATAGATGAGCGTCCACTGTCCACCGCTGTCGAGAAGTCCAACCCAACCGAGCGGCAGAATCGTTAGATCGTAAAGCACCGGGGGGTTCAGCAGTAAGTAAGTGCGCGCCGGAGAATGCAGCCCCTCGATTATCGCTGCCGTTCGATTGGCCAGCTTTTGGAACCCTGGACGCACCGCACCATTTGGAAGCGCAGCTTTGACCGGATCACCGGGGGTCGGAACATTCAGAGCTGCCCAGCCGGGCGTGTCAGTTAGAATCGTGTCAGCCATGTCTTCCTCAGCGGTGGGTGTTCAAGACTCAATTCAAAAGAAGGAAGCTCGTCGGATGGACATCAGAGGACTTGACGAACGTGGTGATGGGTGCTTGTTTAAGCATATGAAAAAAACACTTGCATTACTGTTCGGGTTAGTAGCTTGTGATCCAGCCGACTACAATCCGCATATGTGGATTGGTAATTGTCGTATGTACGACATGAAGCAACCTGTAGCAACAAAAGCCTGCACGTCTCTTGGGCTTCTCGTTTTGACTCCGAAGACGAACACAGCCTCAGACGTGCGAGTCGAAGAAGAAACTTCCGAGGTGCTTTGTGGATTGGGGGAGCAAGCTTATTCACTATGGTACATTGCGCCCTTAGCGCGCACAGACTTCGACGTGTATGCTACGTGCAATCCTGATTTCAAGATTCCAATTAAGGATTGGTTCGTGAAGCACCCGGAGTCGCAGTTGAATCTGGCAATAGAGCACACACCACCACTCCCCGTTGAACCGTCAACGAGCCTCTAATTAGCTGTGCGTCTGTGGCGGGCCATGTGTGCGTCCGCTGCTGTGATGGTGGGGCTACGGGAATCGCCACCCGAAGTTATAGAGACTTCGGTATCCTCCAGTGATCCGCTCCGACTGTTCCCAGACCGGGTAGATCGTGAATCTGGTGCCCGCATAACCAGTCGGTGTCGTGCCGTCAATCACACAATCGCCAACGAAGTCCACCACGATATGCCGCAGCGACGAGCCAGCCGCCCGGTAATCAGCGATCAACGCCGCATAGTCCGCTAGAATCGTGCCCGCTGAGACACCTGGATAACCAAGCACCGCACCGAAGTCCCACCAGCTACCACCGTCCCACAACTGGCCACCGTCCCAATTATCAGGGGGTTGAAAGTAGTGGGGAGGGTGCAGAATCACAGCGAAAAAACCCGTCCCCGGTCCCGGCTCACAGTCTCCCGCTGCTGTCCCAGCGCCATAGGGGAGCTGATCGCCTACGTTCGGCCACATCTGATACGAGGGGATCGCCGATCCGTCGGGCGCTGTCTGTCCTGATGCTCGCGACAGCACAGGGGAGTAGGGTGGCCCGTTGATGAGCCCGTTAGCTGGCTGACCGAACGGCGTCGTGTATCCGGCTTCGCGCAACGTCAGCTCATCCACCCATGTGTATCGAGTGAAGCCGTAACGCTGCGTCTGGAAATCAAGTGCGTCTAGTGCGCCCGCTTCCTCGTGACGTGTCCAGCGAGTCCGTAGATAAGCGCGGAAATCAGCGTCAGTTTCGGGCACAGGGAAGCGATAGAGCAGACGCCGATCGCCACTGTTGCGAGCAGTGTAGTCGAGCATCGGTCCATCTTGCGTTTCGAGGAAGCCTTGCGTCCGGGCTGTCACGCTGTCGTCAACGAAGAAGTCAGCTTGCTGGTTGAACGCACGCAAAAGCCGCTCGTCGAGCCAGCTTACGAGGATGTCTTTGATGTACTTTTGAATCCTACTGCCCATGCTTCTACCTTCCGGCTTCCGAGTTCCGAGCTGAATATTCACCACCTAGCTGCGCGCTGTGTGGCCATGGTAGACCAGGTACACATGGCCTGCCACCTACGCTAACGCACAGCTAAGCTACGGCAACACAGCAGTATACGTCATGCCCGTCACGTTGAACACTGCCCGCTCGTTCCACGCCAGCACGGTCGGTAGCAAGGGAGCGCTCAGCACCACTTTCCAGATCGCTGCGTTGGCCGTGCCGATCGTCGCTTCGATCAACGATGGATCGATCGTCTGTGTTCCCATCGACAACCGACGTTGTAGAGCAAGCAATGCGGCCACCACTGCATCGTTGATGTCGGCGTTTGAGAGCTTGGAAGACTTCAGATAGTCAACCGCTGCCGTCACGTTGATGACTTTGGGGGTGGCGTTTAGCGTCGTGAGCTTGGCGAAGTTTGCGAATTTTCGAGGGTTGTAGAAATTACCGTCTACTGCCGCAAGTTCCCCCAAAGACAGCGGCCCCAATTCGCCTGAAACGAGGACAGTAATCCACCCGCCCTTGATCGTGCCGTCGTATTTCAGCGCATTAAGCACTTGGCATTGCGCTACCGGGGACGAAGTGAAACCTGTCGGGGGCTGCGTGGCCCAATAGTAGAGGGCATCGTCAGTGCCCTTGCCGACTGTCAGTGTGTCCCATTTGGCGACAGCAGTGTTCAACAGGTCGGTCGCTGCTTGAATGTCCTGACCGGCAAACGCGATCGGACCATCGGCAAGTGGCAGAAGCACCGCCGATAGTAGGGCCATCACTCCAGAGCCGTCGGTTCCCGCTGGTAGCTGCACGCCGGTCAGTAGATCGGCGCTGAGGCTGAGGAGAAGATCACGGATTTCGCTGGCCGTCGAGAGCGGTAGTGAGCCAGCATCCGATCGTGAATGAACGGTGATTGTGGTGACGCCGGATCCGGTTAACGTTGTGACCGTCGCAACAGCTACACTCGGGCCATCCACTACAATGCGAAACGCTACCTGAGCGTTTGAGTTAGCCAGGTTGCTGCCAGCGTGCAGACTGAGGGAACTGTTGCCGATTCCCACGGTGAGTCGCGCGCCTGAAGCTGGCAGTGCTGTTGAAACACCAACGAACGTGGTCTTCAGCTCGATCGTAGTGCCAGACGCAAGGTTGTACGAAGAGCCAGGGCTTTGCGCTTGAAACAGCCCGACGATGCGCCCACCCGAATCAAGTCGCAGCGCTTCAGCTAGTGTATAGAGAAGCGAATTGCTCGTTGCTGGAGTGCCGATAATCATATCCCCCGGATTCAGCACATAGACCGGAGCGGAAAGCACTGATGTCAGCTCAGCTCGTAGCAGCGTGGCTGTTGCGGGCTGCTGATTCTCTTGATACTGCGACTTCGCGAACGCCACAGCCGCGTCTGCAATCTGTGCATATTGTTCGGGAGTGGCAGCGGCGAGATCCTCTTGCAGCGAGTCAACAAACAACCCGCGCAGCACTGTACGCACGATGTTGCGTGCCGTCGTGATGGCCTCGCTGACGTACTGAGTCAGCGACAGTCCGACGTTTACGAGGCTGCGCCAGCTCGACACTGGCACGCCATTAGCTTGGTGTTCTTGCCGAATCTCTTGGTAGGTTGCGGGCTGTGTCTGCTTAGGAAGAACTTGATCAATATAACCGGCCATGTCGGACGGAAGCTGATTACTGTCCGACGCTGAATATTAAATACTTGCCATCTGTAACTCTCGTGCTATCATCACCTTCAGGAGCTAACGATGACCAAACTCTACAAGCTGACCGACGAACAGGGACGGACACGAGCGGGTGAAGATAACGAGTTGACGTGGGCTGTGGGCGTGGAGCACAAGACAGCAGGCACGGGCACACAACTGTGTACTGCCGACGTGATTCACGCCTACGAGCACCCACTGATCGCGGTGCTGATGAACCCGGTGCATGCCATGTTAAACCCCGCCACGATGCGGCTCTTCGTCGCAGAAGGTGAGATCGTCGTCCACGAGGGTCAGATCAAGTGCGGCGTGCATGCACTGAAGATCGTTGAAGAGATACCTGTTCCAACGCTCACCACCGAGCAAAGGATTAAATTCGCGATCTTGTGTGCAAAGACAGTCTGCAAAGACGCTGAGTGGAACGCTTGGGCTGACAAGTGGTTAAGCGGTGACGATCGATCGGCGGCGGCGCGGGCGGAGGCGTGGGCGGCGGCGCGGGTGGCGGCGTGGGCGGCGGCGCGGGCGGCAGATACTAAACTGGATCTAATTCACATCATCGAACAGATCTAACCAGCTCGCACCAGATTCACAGCGCTCCCCGTCGAGTTGATCACAAGCTCAATCGGCTCGGTGCCATCTGTCGGCAGAACCGTCTCGGTGAGGGTCAGTTCCGTCCCCGTAAAGCTCGTCTCGATGTGAATGTCCGCATATCGAGCGTCGGCCAGCACCGTTGTTTCGATCTGGCTCGTCACATCGGCGATCGTGTTGCGATCTACAGTGTCCTGAAGGAGATCGGGCAGGTTGATCGTGATTGGTGCTGGTTCTCCGTTTTGATCCTGCGACCAAAACACCAATTCGGGGGGTGTGAATTGCAGCTTGTAGAGGTCCAGAATCAGCACGTCGCGGTCAGAGATTGTTGAGAGCGTGAGATCGAGGGCTGGACGGCTTGAGAGACGCTGCGCGTCCGCTGAACGTGTGTCAGGCAGGCCGTTCGCAAAGATTGAAATGTCTACGCCGTAGTTCATGGGTGCTCAGGTGTGCCGTGTTGTGCTGCTGAGACGGAAGTGAATATTCAGCGCTGTGAGGGCTTGACAAACGTAACCGATCGGCTAGAGTGGTTCATATGAGCGACGCTAACACCCCAGCCAATGAAACCCGCTTCGTCGGTAAGTGCCCCCGCTGCAAAACCTTCCACAAGGTTGAAGGCGTGCTCATCAAAGATCCGATTTACAAGACTCAGGCAATGTGCGGCACTCACCGGGCGGACTTGTGGAAGGGGAAGTGGGTCGTGAGCGTTGAGTGTACCTGCATTGATCGCACCACGAATAGACGCCGTCAGGTTCAGCTCTCGAAGGTCTTTGCTGCTTTTGAGTCCACTCACGAGTGCGGCGCACGCTGCATCAATGCGACCGGCCCAAGCTGTGAGTGCGCATGTCGCGGCAAGAACCACGGACGACACAGCTAGTCACAGCACACAGCACACAACAAAGGGGAAACGCAGATGGCCTCACTCACTTTCGTCAGTGTCCCTGGCCTCGTAGGGATTATGTCTGAAACTAAAACGGCCCTGTTCGAGGTCTATCTCGACAAAGACGACAACACCCACTTCTACCACAACTCTATCAAGGTTACGGGGCTTCCGCTCGCAGGCAACGAACGCACCATCGGCTTGTTGTTTAAAGCCTTCGAGAAACATCGGGGTGATATGTTGGCCTACATGTGTCTTAAAGACAATCGACTTTGGTGGAAATTGAAAGACGCCATCGAACCGCCGTCCAACTAACCCTTACCTACCTTGTCGTATGCTCTTCAACGACGGCTGTGTTGCACTACTTTGGACGCGGTGGCGACTGGTACATCATCGAGCGCGACTCAACAGACGAGCAACACCAGGCGTTCGGAATCGCATGTCTGACTGGCGAGTACCCTGAAAAGGGGTACATTTCGATCGCAGAGCTGCTAGAGAATAGTGTGGAGCTTGATCTGCATTGGACGCCGAAGACAATCGGCGAATTGAATCTGAGTAACGGTTGAGCTAAAGGAGGATCTTGTGGCCTACACAATCACAGTAAAGACGACAGGCACTTGTTTGGCGCATTTTCAGACTCAGGACTCTCATGAGGAACGCGGTTTTGGTGACATTGAGTCTGCTAAAAACTGGCTAATTGAAAATATTCGACTTCACAACGGTGTAGACATCACCGTCGATGACATTGCGATCTATGAGGAAGTCCCGCACCCGGTGAGGCTCATCAAACCTGCTCGGTCAAAACACTCTCTTGAGCAACGTATCGCTGAGCTTGAAGCGAGACTAGCCACCCTCACTGCCTTAACTTCAAATCCGCCGACGCTGAAGTAATCGTCCCAATCGTTACCACACTCGGTGGTGCGACTGTTCCCGGCGCTATCCCGTTGATGAACGCTGCCACTTGACTCATCCAAGTAATCATCGCTGCTGAAGGCCCGACGGTATCTGTCTGCCGAGCGACTCCAAGCGTCCCACCACCCGTCTCAAACAGACCACACCGAGCCCGCCGGGGATCACCACCCTCGAAATAGACTGTGACCCGATCGCCAGGGCGAGTTGTGATTGACGAGCCACCAACAGGCCCCGATAACGCAGCACCTCGAATGGGCGGTAGCTCTTGGGTGTCAAACGTGCGATCAAGCGTCACGTCCACCGTGCCATTCGCTCGCTGAGTGACCACAACCCCCTGAAACTGTCGATACCAGTCTGTTTTGCGGCATGCAGCCCGTGCGATATTAGCGAGCCCCGCATGCAGGGAGTCCGGCGCTAGCTTGTCGTCGGTGAGCCAGTCTGTGTCGGGATTCTGAAGCCACAGCTTACAATGCTGCGAGCGTTGATCCCCGTAGTAGTTCGCGACTGAAACACGCTGGGGTGTTTGGTCAACCTTTGAAGCTGACGCGCTCGTATCGAGTACCACCGTCTGCCCCGGCTCGATTATCCTCTGCTTGCTCGTCGGCATGATGAGAGCAAGGGCCATGTCTGGCTGTTTGTTGAGATATGTGTAAACCACGTCGGATGCAGGCCAGGTGTAACTGCCGAACCAAACTGAGCCGTCAGGCAGCACTCGCCAAACGAGCCCGAGCATGTCGGCGATGTCGTCGAGCACTCGGTCGCAGGTCACAGCTCGCCGGGGATAGTTGATGAGCGCTGAAAGTCCTGTGCTACTCGGTGC
>ERZ869921.619-NODE-619-length-19204-cov-20.087106_pt1 | contig 19204 bp, 24 predicted proteins | sample MGYA00579310_ERZ869921 | MGnify/ENA primary metagenome ERZ869921 (study PRJEB32216, sample SAMN09231816) | wastewater metagenome | place: USA: Maryland | collected 2016-06-21 | study: EMG produced TPA metagenomics assembly of the PRJNA472060 data set (Reclaimed...
CCCCGCGCCAGTCGAAGTGGCACAACCTGCGCACGACCGACGAAGCCCTGAACCGACAGTTCGCGGTACAGGACTGGTTCTACCAGGTCAACAACATCATGCACGCGATGCGCAACTCACCGAAGGCCAACTTCGCGGGGCAGAACTTCGAGCGGTGGATCAGCATGGGTGCCTTCGGCACCGGCTCCCTGTTCATCGACTTCATGGCCGGCGTGGGCCTGCGCTACCGGTGCGTGAACCTGCGGGATACGTTTTTTCTGGAGAACCACCAGGGGATCATCGACTCGGTGTACCGCTGCTTCAAGCACACGGCGCGTCAGGCGGCGCAGCGGTGGGGTGAGACCAACCTGCCCGAGCGCGTGCGCAAGGCGCTGGAGAACCCCAGCCGCCAGAACGAGCACTTCGAGTTCCTGCATGTCGTGGTCCCGCGCACCGACTACGACTCGGGTCGCGCTGACGCCCGGGGTAAGCCGTGGGCGTCCTACTACCTCTCGGTGCCCGACAAGATGCTGCTCGCACCCGAGGGTGGGTTCACCAGCTTCCCGTACAGCATCGCCCGCTACGTCACCGCGCCCGAGGAGGTCTACGGGCGCTCGCCGGCCATGACCGCGCTGGCCGACATCAAGATGCTCAACGAGATGTCCAAGACTGACATCCGTGCGGTCCACAAACTCGTGGACCCACCGATCCTGCTGCACGACGACGGGATTCTCGGGGGTGGTGCCACCACGATCCGCATGCAGCCCGGGGGCCTGAACCCCGGGGGCGTGAACCGCAACGGTCAGGCCATGATGCAGCCGTTCAGCACGGGCGCGCGGGTGGACATCAATGAGAACAAGATGGAGCAGCGGCGCACGGCCATCGACGATGCGTTCCTGGTGACCCTGTTCCAGATCCTCGTGGAGACGCCGCGCATGACGGCTACCGAGGCGCTGATCCGGGCGCAGGAGAAGGGCATGCTCCTCACGCCCACGATGGGGCGCCAGCAGTCCGAGGCGCTCGGGCCGCAGATCGAGCGCGAACTCGATCTGCTCATGTTCCACCGCATCCTGCCCCCGATGCCGCCCGAACTGGTGGAGGCCGGGGGCGACTACGAGATCGTCTACGACTCGCCGATGTCCCGCATGGCCCGCGCCGAGGAACTGGTGGGCGTGCAGCGCACCATGGAACTGCTGGCCCCGTTCGCCCAGATCAACCCCGAAGTGCTCGACGTGTTCGACCCCGACGCTCTGGCCCGCCTGACCGCTGAGGTCTCCGGTGTCCCGACGCCGGTCCTGCGCAGTCAGGATGCCGTGAACGCGATCCGCGAGGGTCGCCGGGCTCAAGAGCAGGAGGCTATGGCGATCCAGGCCGCGCAACCCATTGCCGGGGCCATGAAGGACGCGGCGCAGGCGAACCAACTGTTGCAGGGGGCGTGATGGGAAGAACCGTAATCACCATGACCGACACCGATGACGGTATTGACGTGAAACTTGAATTTGATCCGCCTCTTGATGGTGGTGGGCAAATTTCTGGCGCCCAGTGGCTCGCTGGTGAAATGCTGAAGGTTGCGTCAAAGATTCTTGAGCAATCGGGGTCCGACGAGGCATGAACCTCAACCCCATGACTCTCATTCGTCGCCGGGCCTACCGTGCGACGTTCAACACTGTCGAGGGGCGCAAGGTCCTGGCCGACCTTCGACGGTTCTGCAGGGCCTCAGTGCCCACGGCAGACGTGAACAATGTCCAGGCCACGTACCTCCTCGAAGGCCGGCGTGAGGTGTGGTGCCGCTTGCAGGCACACCTGATGCTGACCGACGAGGATGTTTTTAATCTGATCGAGGAGTCCCCTGAATGAGCGATACCCATTTCCTGCAGCCGAAGATCACCGGCTACCGTCAACTCAGCGAGGCCGAGGTGGCGCTGATGAACGAGGGTAAGGCCCTCGCTGCCGCCTGCGGTGAGTACGTTGCAAAACTCCGCGCAACGCAAGGTCTGGACCAGCGATGGGTGAGCATCGGTGCCACTGACATGCAGACCGGATTCATGGCCGCGATTCGTGGCATTGCGCAACCCACCACGTTTTAACCGAGGATTCTCATGCCTGATACTGCTGCCGCCCTGCTGGGCGATAACGGCACCCCTGCTGATCCGGCCGCTGGTGTTACCCCCACCGCGCAACCGAGTTCCAACTCGGTCTGGACCGCTGCGTTCGACGAGGACACGAGCGCCTACGTGAGCAACAAGGGCTGGAAAGAGCCCTCGGACATGCTGATGTCCTACCGCAACCTGGAGAAGTTCGCCGGCGGCGCCAAGAACCTCTTGGAACTGCCGCCCGAGAACGCGACCCCTGAGCAACTCGACGCCTTCTACTCCAAGCTGGGCCGACCCGCTGACCCCAACGAGTACGGGCTCAAGGCGCCCGATGGTGGTGACCCGGCTATGGTCGAGTGGTTCAAGGGCACCGCGCACAAGCTGGGCCTGAGCGCCAAACAGGCACAGTCCCTGTTCACCGAGTTCAACGGGATGTCGGGCTCCATGCAGGAGAAACTCCAGAGCCAGATGGCACAGGAGTCCGAGAAGGCCATCGGCACCCTGAAACAGGAGTGGGGTCAAGCCTACGACCAGATGATCGGTGCCGGCCGGCGTGCCGCCACGGCGCTCGGGTACGACGCCGGCCGACTCAGCGCCATCGAGGATAAGTTGGGCACGGCCGAGATGCTTCGCCTATTCGCCACCCTCGGGTCCAAGATGGGCGAGGACTCCTTTGCCGGGGAGCGCAGTGAGGGTGGGTTCGGTGTCACGCCGGCCGCGGCCAAGCAGCAGATCGCGGATCTGCGCCTGGACAAGGGGTTCATGGACAAGTACCTCGCGGGCGACCGGGATGCCGTGGGCAAGTTCCAGCGGCTCATGGAGGCCGCGCATGCTGGAGCCTGATGTCCGCCTCGAACTGGTGAAGGCCATGATACCCGTGGCCAGCCGCCACGGGCTCACCAGCGGCGAAATCGTCACGACTTGCACACAACTGGAAAAATATGTGCTAGGATTGTCGTCAGTTGGGGAAGCACCGACCCCGACGCCTCGGAAAACGCTGACCCGGCCCGTCAAGGACAACCAGGTTCCAAGTTTTCTGAGTCAATGACCCCACCTCGGGTGGATAAGTCGAACCAAGCCTTCGGTCACTTGTTTCACTTATTCACCTGAAAGGGTCTCATCATGAGCTTCCAAGTCACCACGGCGTTTGTACAGCAGTACACGACCAATGTCGGTCTTCTGCTGCAGCAACGCGGTTCCAAGTTGCGCGATGCCTGCACCGTCGGTTCCTATACCGGCAAAGCAGCCAAAGCCGTCGAGCAGATCGGTGCAGTCACGGCGCAAGCCCGCACCAGTCGTCACGCCGACACCCCCCTGATCTCCACGCCGCACGATGCCCGCTGGGTCTTCCCCGCGGACTACGAGTGGGCCGACATGGTGGACGATCAGGACAAACTGCGCATGCTGATCGACCCGACCAGCCCCTACGCCGTCAACGGCGCCTACGCCCTGGGCCGTGCTCTGGACGACCTCATCATCACGGCTGCCCTGGGTACGTCGATGACTGGTGAGAACGGTTCCACCTCCACCGCCTTCGCCACGGCCACGCAGCAGATCGCTGTCGGCGGCACCGGCTTGACCATCGCCAAGTTGCGCCAAGCTCGCCGCATCCTGATGGGCAACGAGGTCGATGTCGCCATGGACCCGCTGTACATCGCTGTCACGGCGACGCAGTTGGACGAACTGCTCGGCACGACCGAGGTCACGTCTTCGGACTACAACACCGTCAAGACCCTGGTCAGCGGTGACATCGACACGTTCCTCGGCTTCAAGTTCATCCAGTGTGAGCGCCTCGGGGTCGATGGTTCTGGCGACCGCCGCTGCATCGCATGGGCCAAGAGCGGCATGCATGTGGGCATGTGGAACGACATCAACACCAAGGTCAGCGAACGGGCCGACAAGTCCTACGCCACTCAGGTGTATGTCAAAGGGACCTTCGGTGCCACCCGCACCGAGGAGAAGAAGGTTGTTGAGATCATCTGCAACCTGTGATAAGGAGCACACGACATGGCACGCACATACGCAAATGAAGTCGCCGGGTTCGGCACGACCCCTGAGACCAAGGCCGATGGGGGCATTCACGGTGGCCGTCTGCGCCGCTTCCGCGCCTCGTTCACCATGGCGGCGCAAGCCTCCGGTGACGACATCGCTCTGGCCAAGATCCCGGCCGGCTACCGCTTCGCCTTCGGCATCATCAACGCCTCGGCGACGATGGGGGGCACGGCAACGGTGGCCATCGGTATCTCGGGCGCCACGGGCAAGTACCGCACGGCGGCAATTTTCACCGCTGCGGCACCGACCCTGTTTGGCAACAGCACTGCGGCCGATGACGACGCCCTGACTGCCGAGGAGACCGTGCTTCTGACCATCGCAGCCGCATCGCTGCCGGGCTCCGGTACGGCCTACGTGGACCTGTACTTCTCGGCACCCTAAGGAGTAGCCCGTGCCCAGCGTTGTCGATCTGTGCAATAGCGCCCTCGACAAGGCGGGGCACGGTGCCATCACGAGCCTTGAGGACAACACCAAGGCTGCGCGGCTCTGCTCCCGCAACTGGCCCCTGGTGCGAGATCGCGTGCTGCGCTCGCACCCTTGGAACTTCGCCGTCAAGCGCACCACGCTGGCGTCGAGTGAGACGGCCCCGACATGGGGGTTCACGGCGAAGTTTCCTCTCCCTTCTGACTTCCTGCGCCTGCTCGAAGTCCGTGACCTGTCAACCGGCGAGTTCCAGGTCGAGAACGGGTTCATCCACGCTGACGCCACGGTCCTGTACGTCCGGTACATCGCCCGCGTCGAGGACCCCAACGTCTACGACTCACTGTTCGTGGACACCGTATCCACGCGCCTGGCCGCTGAGTTGGCCGAGCCCCTGACCCAGAGCACCACGAAGAAGAAGGCGCTGCTGGAGGAGTACGACGTGTTCCTCGACGACGCGAAGCGGGCCGACGCGCAGGAGAACCCGCCGATGGTGTTCGAGGAGGATGAGTGGATTGAAGTGAGGTACTGATGAAGGCTTCACCCGGTCAAACCTCCTTCAACGCGGGGGAACTGTCCCCGCTGCTCAAGGGTCGCCCGTCGCTTGACAAGTTCAAGAACGGTTGCGAGACGATGGAGAACTTCATCCCGCAGATCCAGGGGCCAGCACGCAAGCGCCCCGGCACCCGGTTCGTGGCCGAAGTGAAAGATTCAGCGGACGCGACGCGCCTGCTCCCTTTCGAGTACAGTACCACGCAAGCCTACGTCCTGGAGTTCGGGGACTCTTATGTCCGCTTCTACCTAGACGGTGGCGTGGTCGAGTCGATCCCCGGGGTGCCCTATGAGATCACGAGCCCGTACACCTCGGCACAGGTGGGCGCTCTGGAGTACGCACAGTCGGCCGATGTGGTCTACATCACGCACCCGGACCACCCACCCTACAAACTCGCACGTGTAAGTGCCCTGTCGTGGACCCTCACCGCGGTCACGTTCGCCTGGCCCCCGTTCAATGACGAGAACACCGGGGTCATCACCCTGACCGCTTCTGCACTCACGGGTAATATAACCATCACCGCCTCCGCGTCGCTGTTCGTCGCTGGAGACGTGGGCTCCTACTTCAAGATCAGCGAGGTCAGCGCCTCGAAGTACAACCAGTGGACAACTGGAGTCGCCTACACCAGCGGCGACATCGTGTACTACCTCGGAAACATCTACGAGTCGGGCACGGCCGCCGCAGCCGGCACCCGGCCCCCGATCCACACGACTGGTGCCGAGAGTGACGGCGCCGTGACCTGGACGTTCCTGCACGACGGGGCAGGGTACGCGCAGATCACCGGGTACACCAGCGCCACGCTGGTCAACGCCACGGTCATTCGGCGCCTACCGACCACCAGCGCCACGACGCGGTGGTCCGAGGGAGCCTGGAGCGCACGCCGCGGCTACCCGCATGCCGTGACCTTCTATGAGGACCGCCTATGGTTCGCCGGGTCCACCTCGAAGCCCCAGACCCTGTGGGCCTCGTGCTCGGGTGACTACGAGAACCACAAGTACGGCACCAACGACGACGACGCGTTGAACTACACGATCAACACGCAGGACATGAACACGATCGAGTGGCTCGCGCCGACCAAGGTGCTGGCTATCGGCACGGTCAACGGCGAGTTCACCCTGAGCGCCACCCAGATCAGCGACCCTGTGACGCCCACCAACGTGAAGATCACGCCCCAGACCACCTTCGGCAGTGCGCCCGATGTGAAGCCTCTGCGCGTGGGCTCGGTGATCCTGTTCCTGCAGCGTGCGGGGCGCAAGTTGCGCGAGTACGCCTACCAGTTCGACACCGACTCCTTTGTCGCGCCCAACATGAACGTGCTGGCCGATCACGTCACTGAGTCCGGTGTCGTGGAGCTTGCCTATCAGCAGGAGCCGAACCAGATCGTCTGGGCGGCACGCGCCGACGGCGCACTGGTGGGCATGACCTACGAGCGCACCGAGGACGTGGTGGGCTGGCACCGGCATACCATCGGTGGCGGCATCGTGGAGTCCGTGATCAACATTCCCCACTGGGACGGGGACCAAGATGTGCTGTGGATGATTGTGCGGCGCACGATTGACGGCTCCACGCAGCGGTACGTCGAGTACGTCGAGAAGTACCTGACCGACGAGTACGCCTTCTTTGTGGACTGCGGCCTGACGTACGACGGGTCGGCCACCACCACGATCACCGGACTCGATCATCTGGAGGGCGAGGTGGTCGCGGTGCTGGCTGATGGGTCCACGCACCCGAACCGCACGGTGGCCTCGGGGTCGATCACCCTGCAACGCTCGGCGTCGGTTGTCAACGTGGGCCTACCCTACACCGCCACGATCAAGACCATGCCCGTGGAGGCCGGGTCGCAGGACGGCACGGCGCAGGGCAAGGAGCAGCGGATCAACAACGTCGTGATCGACCTGTACCAGACCGGTGCGGGCCTGTGGTACGGGCCGAACCTGACCGACATGGACGAGTACGCCGTGCGCAGTTCCAGTGACGACATGGATGCACCCGTTCCCCTGTTCACCGGGCAGACGGACCTGCTGGCCTGGCCGGGTGAGTACGAGAAGGGCACCCAGATGTGCGTGCAGCACCGGCTCCCGCTCCCCTGCACCGTGAGGGCTCTGCTGCCGCAGATGCACACCTATGATCGTTAGACCCTGGCAGATTCATGACACGGTACGCATCGCCACACAGCCGGCGCAGCAGTACCTGCACCGCATCGTGGACGTGCGGGCCGACTTCACCGAGTTGTCGGAGCGCGGCCTCGCGTGGACTGCGGAGCACGATGGCAAGATCCTCGCCATTGCGGGAGTCGAGCCGCAGTGGGAGAATCGAGCCATCGCGTTCGCCCTGATCGCGGAGTCGGCCGGCGCACACTTCCGGGCGATACACTCAGCGGTGTTCGACTTCCTCGTGCGAGCCCCGTACCGGCGCATCGAGGCGACCGTGGACGTGGGGTTCAAAGAGGGTCACAGGTGGATCAAGATGCTCGGGTTTGAACTCGAAGGGTACATGAAGGCATACCGGCCCGATGGCGCCGACATGCTACTTTACGCGAGGGTGAGGTCATGAGTTTTCTTCCCGCACTGGCGTTCGGTTCTGCGGCAACGGCGACGACTGCCGCCACCACTGGCTTGTTCGGCGCCGGTGGAAGTTTCGCTCTCGGAACCACTCTCGGCACAGTGGGCACCGCTGTCGGTGCTCTGGGTGCCATTCAGGGCGGTCGTGCGGAACAAAACGCAGCCGACTTCAACGCACGATCCGCGCAGATGGAAGCACAATCGCGGGAGAACGCACAGCGAGCCCAAGCGCAGCGGCAACTCGGGATGATCCGAGCCGGTGTCGCCAAGTCCGGCGCCACGATGGAAGGCACCCCGCTTGCGGTACTCTCGGAGTCTGCAGCCAACGCGGAGATCGACGCACTGAACACCCGGTACTCTGGGCAGCGCGAGGCGGCGTTGTACGAGTCCCGGGGGCGCAACGCCAAGACCGCAGGGTACATGCGGGCCGGCACCTCGCTCCTGTCGAGCGCGGGCCGATACTTCTAAGGGGGCGCGATGCCACGACTCAATCTCTACGAAATGGCGAACCCTTTCAGGGCGCCACGATCCTCGGGTGCCGATTTCGGCGCGGCCCCGGCGCAGGCTCTTGAGGGCTTTGGTGATGAGGCTCTGAAGATCGGGAACCGGATCATGGAGCGGGAGAACCTGAGCGACCGACAGCGCCTGCGGGAATCGTTCGAGGAGGCTGCCGTCCCAATGCTGGATGACTTCGACAAGAAGAAGGACATCAACAGCAAGGAGTCCATTCCGCAGTTTCGTCAGGCTCTGATGCAGAAGCGTCAGGAGTTGGTGGGCAAACACGCCGGGAGCCCTGAGAGTCGGGCGAAATTGGAAAACCAACTCGACAACTTGGTGTCGCAGTACACCAAGAGCGCCATCGGGGCCAAGATTAAAGCGGATCAGGAATTGATGGTTCGCACGCTGAATCAGCAGTTCGACAAGTCCGCTCTCAGCACGGACGCAGCCCCTGACATCTGGAGCTTCGCCAAGGACGAGAACCTCATGGTGCTTGAGGAGATGCGCCCCGGAATGTCACAGGACCAGTATGTCGCGGCGAAGCGATTAGCCTATTCCAAACCATTGCAAGCGGCCGTCAAGTCCCACCTCGCACAGGGTAACTGGGAAGGCGCTCAGGCGATCATGAGGGACGAGAGCTTCTCACAGTTCCTGACGGCACAGGAAGCCATCCCACTGCGCATCGACGTGGCCGTGGGGCGCGGGAAGCAGGACAAGGAAAAGCGCGAGCAAGAGACCAACGTGCGCCAGTGGGAGTTTGCCACGGGCACGAAGATCGACCCCTCGAAGTACGCCGACCTTCCCGACTTCAAGAGTTCCACGGCAGCGCAGAAGATCGCCCAGCACAAACTCGTGTTCGGCACCGACCCCACCGACGAACAGAAGCAGAAGTACTTCGGCATCGACCGTCAGGTGTCCGAGTCCAAGATCCAACAGATCACTGACATGGCGATGGACTACAACAACCTCGATGCGGCCGGCCGGATGAAACTCGGGCTGCTCATCAAGAGCGAGTACCGCGACATCAATGGTGTCGACCAGTTCGGCAACCCAACGCGCTACTCCACGGTCCCTGCTGACCTCCAGCGGTTCGTGGAGCCGACTGGTGGGCGTCCGGGTGCCGGCGGCATCACGGGCAGCGTGGCCACGGGTCAGGGGAATATGAACGTGGACCCAGCGGTTCAAGCCGAGAGGGATGGTGAATCGCGCAGAATGATCCAGTCCGAATTGACCCGTGCTCAAGGTGAACTTGATAAAGCCACCGCTTCGGGTGACACAACCAAAGCGACAAGGTTGCAGGGCGACATTTCCTCCCTGACGCGAGAACTTGAGCGCATCGGTAAGCCCGCTGCCGGGGGCGCGGCTCCGATGGAGGACTCGGATGTCGTCGATCTATACCGGAACGCCGACAAGATCGCAGGATTGGAGCCGTGGATCAAACGCAATGCCGCAAACCTGCCGCTGAACATCGGCGACTCGCTGAAAGTTTCTCCGATCTACGGTCGTGCGGCGCAAGCATCGACGATCTTCCAGAACGACATCGTTCGCGGCCTCGTGAACATGGGCGGCGGCAAGGATGTGATCGCCAACCAGTACCGGCAGGAACTGAAGGAGATCGTCGCAATTGACCCGAAAATCTTCAGCAGCACCCGGGAACTCCAGTTCAAGTTCCAGAACATCGACGCCGAATTGCGAGCCAAACTCAAGCAGTACGAAAAGACGGCCCAGAGTGGAGCCACGCAGGACATGCGGACGACTGCGGCAGAGGGTATTTCCGTCATCAACAACATCCTCGCCCGCCTCAATGTCCCACAGAAGAAGGTCAAAGAGCAGAAGGATTACGACCGACTGCAGCCCGGTGAGGAGTATCTGTGGCTCGACGATCCGACACCTCGGGTCAAGGGTGGGCGCAAATGACAACGTGGGCACCCCCTGAGACCGATCTGGCCGACGGCAAGCCTGCGGTTCCGACATGGGCGCCACCCGAGGTCGACTCGACGGGTCTGGAGAAGATGGTCGATGGGTCTCTCGGCTCAGGCACCCGAGTCACCAACCCCGGCACCGAGGCGTTCGCGTCCGGCGTGATCGAGGGTGGTGCAGCAGCATCCGGCATCTACGCTGGCGCGAGACTCGGGCAGGCGGCGGGGCCTTGGGGCATGGTCGTAGGCGCTGTCGGCGGGGCCATCATCGGCAGTGAGGCGGGTCAAGGGTTGCGTGAGGCTGTGGGCCTGCGTACCCCGCAGCAGATGGCACCGGATCAGCGGTCCTTGGCCGAGTTCACCTACTCGCTGGGCGGTGGTGCCGCGGCGGCAGCAACCCCGTTCGGCGCGGCGGCTGTGGGTCTGCAACTGTTGGAGCGCGGGGTCGGGAAGTGGCTCTCTGGCGCCATGCGTCAGGCGACACGCTCCCCGAAGACCTTCGCCGCGATTGAAGGGTCTGCGGTGCTCGGTGGTGCCGCTGGCGCTGGAATCGCGGAGACCCTGGACCCCGGTGACGCCCTGACCCGCTTCGGCGGGGAACTGGCCGGGGGCCTGTTCCTCGACCCCGTGGGCAAGGCTGTCACCGCATGGAATATGGGCAACAAGTTATTCACCACGGCGATGGGGAAGTATGGTCGCAATGCCACCGAGGTGCAGTTCGGCAAGTCCCTCGTCAACGCGATCGAGGAGGCCGGGGACGACCCGGAGCAGGTTCTGCGGGTGCTGGAGGCTGGCAACCCCTACGGGCTCACGGCGGCGCAGTTGACGGCCGATCCAGTCATGATGGCCACCGAGCGGGCACTGGCAAAAAAGAGCGACGTGTTCGCCCGCAGTGTCCACGAGAAAGGCGTCAAGGCTCGGGAGGCCATGACCGCGCAGATCAACATCCTTAAACTCGATGGCAACCCCGAGAACCTGGCCACCATCGCCGCACTTCGCAAGGCGCAGTTCGATACGATCATGGAGGAGCGGGTGACTGTCGCCACCGCCAAGGCCAAGGACATCGTGGCGCGTGGGGTGCGCAAGGGTCTGATCGACGAGGCTCTTGGGGACATCAGTGCCCGGGCTCGGGGTGCTCTGGATGAGGAACTCGACCGTGCTGAGGACTTCGTGGGCGAGTTGTACTCGAAGGTCAGTCTCAACGTGCCCGTGCGCATGGACCGCACGCAGCAAGTGATTGACGAGATTCTGTCCCGTTCGGCTGACGAGTTGAAGGGTCAGAAGATCCCGACCTACCTGATGAACACGGTCAAGAAGGCACAGGGTAAGGCGACCACGACCTATGACCCCGAGACCTTTGTGATCTCCGAGGTGCCAGCAGGTCCTGCGACCAGCGACTCGCGCAACCTGATCGACATCCGGCGTCAACTGCTGTCCGACGCCCGCGCTGCCGAGATCGACCCGTCCAAGGCCATGCAGGCTGGACTCAACAAGAAACTCCAGGCTGCTGTCATGGACGACCTCGATGTAGCGTTCAAGGAGGGCCTGGACGACTCCTACGACGCTGCTCGCGCTGCCAATCGCGCCATGAATGACGTGTTCGAGCGTTCGTTCGCCGGTAAGTCCACAGCGCTGGGTAAGCGGGGTGAACTCATCGACCCCCGCGAGATGCTCAAGCGTGCGTTCGCCACAGGTGGCGAGGCCGCGTCCCTGCGCCTCAAGGACCTCGAAGAAGCCACCCGCTTCATGGTCACCCGAGGCATGGGGGACGAGGGTGCCACCGATGTGATGCTCAAGGCTCAGGAGGAAGCGCTGCGCCTGATCTCCACGGCGTCCATGAAGGACGGGCGCATCAACCCCGCCACCATGGTCGAATACATCCGCAAGAATGGCGCCCTGTTCAATCGGGAGCCGTTCATCAGCGTGCGCGATGATCTCATGGAGGCTGTCAAGTCGGAGCAGTCCCTCGGGCGTCTGGAGGACTTCGTGAAGCGCCGGCAGAACGATATCGGCAAGAACTCAGCATTCGCCCGGATCAGTGGATCGAACCCCGTCGATTACGCGAGTCGTATCCTCGTGTCCAGCGGGGATCAGGAGTCGCAGTTCGTCAAGATGTTCAACATGGCGAAGAAGGGTGGCACCAATCGTCAAGGTGTGCAGACCGTGACCCCTGAGCAGGGCGTTTCCAGTGCCCGAGCATCCGTGCTCAACGCGGCATTTGAACGCTCGAAGCAGGGCAGTGTGTTCAACCTCGACACGTTCCGCGAGTTGTTGTTCGTCCCCCGAGTCTCGGGTCAGAAGTCCCCCATCACCATCATGCGTGAGCAGGGTGTGATGACCCCCGAGCACGTCAGCAACCTGTCGAAGTTGTTCAATAGCCTGGAGACCCTCAAGATCGCCGAGCGGCAGGGGTTCGGCATGGACCCGAAGCAGAGCGTCGGTGAGATCGGTCTGGTCCTCGGGGCCAAGATCATGGCATCCAAGGCGGCGAGCGCACTGCAGCGGGCCACCGGGCAAAGTGGTGCGTCCATCATCGTCGCAGGCGCCGTTGCCAAGGCCGCAGAGACCGTGGTGTCCAAGATCCCGGCATCCCGGGTGCAGGATGTGGCGATCCTGCTGATGAATGACCCCAAGGCGCTGGCCAACGTGATGCGCAAGGAGACCACGGCGCAGGGACGCATGCTGCAAGTACAGCGGTTCCACTCGTGGCTCATTCAGACCGGCGTCACGGCGGCGCGGGACTTCGGACCAGTTGAAATGTTCTCACAGGAACCCGCACCATGACTATCAGCACCACCGACTCGCGCATCTCGTACAACGGCAACGGGGTCACGACCTTCTTCTCATTCCCTTACCGCTTCTTGGCCAACGGGGACCTTGTGGTCGTCGAGGTCAGTTCGGCAGGTGTCGAGACCGTCAAGACCTTGACGACCCACTACACCCTGACTGGCGCAGGCGACGACGCCGGGGGCAGTGTGACCATGCTCGTGGCCCCGGCGTCGGGTACACGGCTCATCGTGTACAGGGATACTGCGATCACGCAGGAGACCGACTACATCAGCGGTGACCCGTTCCCAGCGGAGACCCACGAACGGGCGCTCGACCGCCTGACCATGATTGCGCAAGAGGTCGGCTCCGATGCTGATCGGTCGATCAAGGTGCCGGTGGGCGACCCGTCGAGCCTGAGCACCGTGCTCCCGGCTGCGGCGAACCGACTCGACAAGTTCATCGTGTTCGATGCCACCACGGGCGCAGTCGAGGTGTCCTCGATCACGATGACCCAGGTGGCAAGCGCAGTGGCTGCAGCGTACTCGGCAGGTGGCAGCACGGCCGATGCGGTGGTCGGAACCTATGACGGCACGGGGGCCGCGTCGTTCACCCTGCAAAACCTTGCCCGCACGAACTTCATCAACGCCGCAGCCTGGGGCGTCCCGACTGACGGCAGCGACGGCACGACCGAGATGGCCGCACTCATGGCCGAGCACCTGAACATCTACATGCCACCGGGCAACTACCTGTTTTCCAGTGGCCTGACGCTGCGCAACGGGCACACCATCGTGGGCGCGGGAAGGTTGCAAACCATCATCATCTCTGGCGTTATCGGCGACTCTCTGTTCAAGAACGCGGGCAGCTACACCGGCTTCCTCTACATGGCCGACATGCAACTGATCGGCAACGGCTTGACGGGTGCAAGTGGCAACGGGCACGCCATCAACCTGATCGACCCGGCGATTTCCTCGGGATCGTTCACGCCTGCGCAGTGCGTGATTGAGCGACTCTACATCCAAGACTTCAAGGGCCTTGATGTGCGCGACAACAGCGCAACCGCAATTGACGCCTGCGCCATCATCAACGTGGACGGGCTTGGAAACGTGTTCCGCGACATCAGCATCGAGAACTGCGGGCACGGGATATACCTGCACATGGCGCAAAACTGCCGAATTGTCGAGCCGCTGATCACCGGTTGCGCAGGGTGGGGCATTCACTCTTACGACACCGAGAACACCGTGGTCTATGGCGGTGACGTGAACACTTGCGGAACGAACGGCACGACGAACCCAACGGGCTACATCGAAGCCGACATGGGAACGGGTAACGTGCTGACTGCCCGTGACGAAGGGTTTGTCCTGTTTGGAATGAAGGTCAAGGGCTCGCCCGGAACAGCCCAAATCCACGCATTCATCACGAACGCGGAGATTTCTAACTGTTGGATTCGTGCAGATCACACCATCGACAAAGACTACATCGGGGTATTGGCGACTGAGGTATTCGACGTTTCTATCACGCACAACGATTTCTCTCCCGCGGTAGCGGCGTACTCGCTGGGCGGAACCCCTGGTGGGTCGCGCAAGCTGACGAGCGTGAAGATGGTCGAGTCCACGGTACACGACATCGCCAAGTTCCGCGTCAATGACAACCAGTTCCGAATGCAGGGCGGCGTGGCCGTTCGTGCGAATGTGCATCTGCAAGGCACGGGCGCCACGCGCCGGATGGAGGGCCTAGAGGTACAGGGCAACTCGTTTGGTATGCCGATCAATGTGACCGTGGCGGCCACCATCGACACCGATGTGCTGTTCGACAACGGCACTTTTGCGAACTGCATTCTGCGCGGCAACAACCACTACGACGGTTCCGATGTTACGCGGACAGCGCACTATGAAGTGACGGGCGGCGCAACGTACAAATACAACGACTTCGATTGCAACTCTGCCACTGACCGAGACACTGGCGCGATTGCGCTGATTTTCAGCGGGTTCTTGCCGGGGCTGGAGTCCGTCAGCGCAGCGAAGACCTTCGCCTTCGGTGACGGCAACCGGACGTTCCTGCACTCATCGGCAGACACCACGGCACGCATCTGGCAGATTCCAGCGAACGCGACGGTTCCCTACGCCATCGGGACCAAGTTCACGATCATCAATCAGGACTCAGCGGGGGTCATCTCCATCGCAGTGGTGACGGATACCTTGCGCCTAGCCGGTGCGGGTACGACCGGGACGCGCAGCCTTGCGGCAAACGGGCGGGCGGTGGTCGAGAAATTGACCGCCACCGAGTGGATCATCAGCGGTACTGGAATCACCTGACAGAAAGAGGCGCATGAATGAAGATGGTAAGATCAGTGACTCCGAGTGGCTGCGTCTGCAGCGGGTTGAGTCTGACAGGAGGGCTTGGGCATGGTCGCGGCTGAAAAGCTTGGTTGGGTGGACCGGAGGTGTGTTGACCGCCCTGTGGGCCGGGATCGACGCCGTGGCCAAACTCGTCGAATGGGTGACTCGAAAATGACTCGGGAACTCGCTGACTGGTTCTACCGTTACCGCTGGTGGCCGTGGGTCATGACCCTGACCCTGCTCCCGGGCATCCTGTGGCCGGGTTCCTACTGGATCGATGTGCGCACGCACCAGATCGCCAGCACCGTGGTGGGGGAGTCCCCTGTCATGCTGGTCGATCGGACCATCTCGCATCCGTTCTACGGGGCCTGGAGCGCCACCATCCGACAGTGGGATGGCACTGGATGGACAACCTGGTGCAATGCCAACGGGTCCAGCAACTATCGCCCTGATGCCAAGTTCCCCAAGACCCTGACTCTCAGGTGGTGGACCGATGAGCAGTGCCACCCACTGCCGCAGGGGCGCTACAAGGTCACGACTCGCTGGACCGTCAGAACCCCGGCGCCACTGCCCGACAAGGATGTGACCATCGACTCCAACATCTTCGAGGTGCGCTGATGAACTTCGACCAAGCGTTCGAGATCCTGATCGGTCACGAGGGTGGGTACGTCAACCACCCCCGGGACCCCGGTGGAGAGACGAAGTACGGCATCACGAAGCGACAGTACCCGGGCGAAAACATCAAGGAAATGACACTCGTGCGGGCCAAAGACATCTACCAGCGAGACTACTGGTGGAAGGCCGGGTGTGACCTGGTGCCCGATTGCGTCAAGTTCGACCTGTTCGACACCGCCGTTAACGCCGGACCCGGCGCCGCGATCCGCATGCTCCAGAGGGCCGTGGGGGTCGTGGACGATGGGGTCATCGGTCCCAAGACCATGCAGGCCCTCGGGAACGTCGATCCCGAGCGCCTGGACAAGCGGTTCAATGGTCACAGGCTCGACCACCTCAACAACCTCGACACCTGGCCCGACTTCGGCCGAGGGTGGGCACAGCGCATCGCCGAGAACCTGATGAAGGACTGACCATGAACCCCCTGATCCTTGGACCCATTCTCGAAGTCGGCAAGCGGCTCATCGACAACCTGTTCCCCGATCCCGCGGCCAAGGCCAAGGCGGAACTCGACATGATGGTGCTGTTGCAGACTCAGGACCTCCAGCGAGTCATGGGGCAACTTGAAATCAACGCAAGGGAGGCTACTCACACCAGCATCTTTGTATCGGGCTGGAGGCCCTTCGTAGGCTGGTGCTGCGGTATCGGGTTCCTGTGGGCGGCAGTGGGTCAGAGCGTCTTTGTCTACGTCGCCCGGATCAAGGGGTGGCCGGACCCGCCAGCCATCGACACCGAGGTGCTGATGTACGTGCTGGGCGGGATGCTCGGGCTCGGGACTCTCAGGACCGTGGAGAAGGCGAAGGGAGTGGCGTCGTAGGCGTCTTGTCTCCGAGTGCTGCGCGGGCGGCGTCGTAGGTTTCAACGGATGCGTAGCCCTGTCGCGCGTCTTGTTCGCTGCAGCGCATCCTCCAGCACCTTGATGCGCGCATCCCGCTCGGTCATCATTTCGTCAATGCGTTTTTTCAGCCGCTCCACGTAGGCACGAGAGTCTGCAAGCGTTGATCGCAGCCCAGCCACCTCTGCTCGCGCTTCGTCTCCCCATTTCGCCTCTGTATCGGCGGCTGATTTGTAGTCCTCCAGCACTTCCCGCATGGTGCCCATCCATGGCGTGCCTTCGATCGTCGTGCCGCGCTGCATCGGAGGGCCGTTTTCCGTGAGCGCCGCCACCTGTGCCCGCAGTTCCTCGCCCCTGCGTTGTGCGGCGTCGAGATATTCGCGCAGCCCCGCTATCTCCGCATCCTTTGCGGCAGTGACTGCGGCGGCGTGGGCGTGGACAAGCGGCTCGGACCACGCGGGAACTTCGTCATATTCGTAACCGCCTCCGGGGTGCGGGCGTTGGTTTGCTTCGGCAGAGCCGTCAGGCTCAGGCAGGGTGATCGCGTTACTCATGGTGGAACTCCAGTGCTTTGATGACGGCTGCACACTCACCTGCTCCGTCTGAGCGGCCTTCTGTGTGTGCGCTGGTTTTGCGGCCAATCTTGTACTCACGCCATGCAGCAAGCTCAATGGCCCTGCATTCGTTCGCCGCAGCCTGCAGCACGCACCGGACAATCTCTTGGTCGCGTGCGCGGAACATCTGGTCTACGTCTCCGCAAGGGACTTCAATGTCTATGCCGTCTTTCCACTTGGTTACGCAAAGTTGATTCGCGGTGATAGGGCCAAGGGCGGCGGCGAGTCGCACGTAGTCAGGCAGCGGTGGCAGGGGGATGCTCATTTGCCGCCTCCCCCGATGCCGTGGGCCTGCAAAATGGACGCTTCACATGTGCCTGTTTTTGCACACTTACCGCAGAGTTCGCCGGTTTCGGGGCACCAATATTGCGGCTCCCGCACGACAGGGGCGGCAGACAGCGCCTCATAGCAGGCGCTCTGCAGTTCCTTGTAAGCACCGTCGTACAGGTCTCCGGGTGCGGATCGGAATTTGCGGGCCAAGTCCATCAGGCGCTGCACTGTAGGTTTGTGCTTCAGGTCGGGCACGGCAGGGGCGGGCGCTGCGGGCTTGTAATCACGCGGGCAGTCGCCACACGACACGCCGGGAACGCCGATCTGCATGCGGTCGCAGTAGCAGGGCTCCGCCTCCATGGCGGGCGCTGCAAGGGCAGAGCGCAGGGTGTCTGCGAGTTTGGCGCGTTCCTCGGACCACGGGCAGCGCATTGCAAGTTCAAGCGCCTGCTGCAATAGTTCCTTGCTCATAACAGCCCATCCTTTCGCATGTAGTCCAACTCACCCTTCATGGAATCCACGACCCCGAGAGCCTGGGCTTCCTGCTCCTTGCGACTCAAGTCTGTGTCGAAGTCCTCCTCGGGGGCCGTGAAGAACAGATCCCCGAGCCAGATGATCGCCATCACGGCGCACAGGGCTCCCATGATCCACCACTGATCTGCTGTCATGACGCCTCCCGAGCCTTGAGTTGCCGAACCACGTCGGTGTGATACCGCATCATGGCTTGGTGGTACTCGGATGCAGCGAGGTGCTTGACCCACTCGCGCTCGGACTCCTCGATCTGCCGCTGCGCGAGGGCCTTGGCGCTGGGTACTCGGAACAGGTCAATCAGGGCTTTCATCATCTACTCCTGTGGTTGTCATGCTCGCAGTGACCAATTTGACAACCGTACTCACGGACCAGCCGCGCAACATGCTCAAATTCGGCCTTGATGTCGTTTGGCAGTCCATCAAGCGCATCGAGAATGCTGCCGTAGTTGATGCGACCAGCAACCGGCTGCGCTGCTCGCCGGTTCCAGTTTTCCTCTGGGCACATCGCACCACAAGCCGGGCAAGTGATCCGTGTGAACTTGTTACGGCTCTCGATCATCTGCGTGACTTCCTGCCGCCCCTTGTCGCCATCGTCCCCGCAAAACGGACATGGCAGCAGCGTCTCGCGCTCTATCGTTACCCGGTCAGTCATGGCTTTTCCCTTGTCATATCTTCCTTCTCCATGTTGCGCTTGGGTAGCGGGAGCCACCCGAGACACGAGCCATCGTCACGCCATGGCCCGTTGGTACGGACCCCGCCAATCGTGAGCAGTTGAACCTTAGCCCCGACTCGCGGCGCAGGATCGCCTGATCTCGGGTACAGGTACTCACCACCCTCGGGGCCGGCTTGGTAATCAGTCATCTTGAATCACTTTCAATCTCATCCCGTGAATCGTCTCATACGGCTTTTCACGGTAGCAACCGATGAACCTTTCGAGGGCATCCATTTCACCAATAGTTACTTGGAACTCACCGAATGAGTCATTACCGTCGATCCTGTGGTCACGTACCCATCGTGCGGCCTGTGCAAGCATCTGTTCTGGTGTTCTATCAGTCATGTGCAACAGTGTAAAACAATTAAATCCCGCGTGTCAAGCGATATTG
>ERZ869921.620-NODE-620-length-19134-cov-3.852298_pt1 | contig 19134 bp, 21 predicted proteins | sample MGYA00579310_ERZ869921 | MGnify/ENA primary metagenome ERZ869921 (study PRJEB32216, sample SAMN09231816) | wastewater metagenome | place: USA: Maryland | collected 2016-06-21 | study: EMG produced TPA metagenomics assembly of the PRJNA472060 data set (Reclaimed...
CCGCTCTTCCGATCTTTACATTATTAGGTACATATAGAGGGTTAGTTAACTTCTTTACCTTATCATTTAATGTAGGTGTTGCTAATCTTTGCGCAGTATTAGTTCCTTGTTTTGTAAAATTAGTTGCATAGCTAGCTAGTGCAAAATTAGTTAAACTGGCTGGATACCCATCTAACGTAAAAGAGCCTATTGGTTTATGTATCTCTCCATAAGTACTATCTCCTGCATAGCCTGCAGCGCGAGAAGATAATTTATTTGCTTTTATCTTTAAGTAGTTTCTTAAATAACTTCCTACTAATACAGGTCTATCTTGCCATATATCAAAACTATTAAATCTAATATAGTTTTTGTTTACAATTACATTATCAGTACTATTAGTAAGGGATTTGATATTTACATTACCCCCACTACTTCTTAGTGTATTAGTATCTTCAGATACACCATCTGAAATACTTGGTGAAGCTGCACAAATAGTTAAACCCATACCTAATACACTTACATCTCCTAAAGTTCTTTTAGCATAGCCTATTCTGTATCCTTTAATTTGTGTATAATTTATAGCAGGATTAGTCACAATAATATTCAAAACGTCCAGATTATTTAGTCCATAGCCTACTTGTGCATTATGTACATTAGTGGCCATAAACTCTATACTTGGAAATTTGTGGTGTCTTACTTTTGTGCCCGGAGGCATATCTGGAAAACCAAGTTCATAAGTTTCATTACTATTTTCCCACCCGCTCATATTACCACAGTATGTTATAGCTCCGGGTGGAACTGATACAAAAAAATTACTAGTTGCAAGACCTAATGAAGATGCAGTATCATCTAATTCATATACTTTAGCTGGTCTACCTTCTATTGTGACTAAGGCTTCTCCTAATCCTGATGCTGCTTTTTCTCCTTCTGTAAGAACTCTTCCCGGAATATGAAACCATTCTGTTAAAGTACCATCTAAGTTCTCTATCTGCATATAGAAAGCATATACTTCATCATGTAAAAAACTTTTTTGATCTCCTGTTTTATACTTAGAAGAGTTATATAAAGTATTTGTAAAATCAAATGTAGATACCCATTTAATCGTTGTTTGATTTACTAAAGATTGATAGTCTATAGCTGTATTTGTTTTTAAATCTGCTAAAAACAACTGATCATTAAGAGTAGTAATATGCTTTGCACTAGTATATTTAATACTGTCTGTTATTAACTCACCTAGTGTTATATCTCCTATATTCTCTGATCCATTATAAATAAAAGATACAGTACTTGAAGTTATAGAAAGTTCTTTTATAAGTTTTTGTGTAATTACTCCTCCAGCTTTTATTATTACAGCTATTGCTATTTTACTATATCTTGTGTCAACATCAGCTAATGTAACTCTTATGGCTCTATTGGATGATGTATTAGAGTCAGTAGCTTTAGTACTTGTATACGGTTGATTTATATCTATGTTTGTAACATAGATAGGATTACTCAACGTAGTAAAAGATGTTCTTGATCTATCTCGACTTATGTACTGAAAAGTTACTATATAAGCACCATTTATTAAAGTACCTCCATCTATTACCTCTGCGGTTATATTAGATGCATTATAACTAGTAGGAAAAAGATTGTAGTAAGTTAAGGGATCGGAGGGATTGACTGCATCTAAATTAACATATTTAGGTGTAGTGTTAGCTGATATAAAAGCTACTATTAGTTCATTATTACTATTAAATTTGGCTTCTCCAGTAATAGGATAATTTATATTAAAGTCAAAATCAGTTCTTATTAATTTTATACTGACTGTATTTGTTATTTCATTAATAACAGCAATACAATCCTCATTAGATTGACTCTTATAAAACAGTATTATATACTGATTTAAGGTAACTACTCCTAGCTTATAAGCTATATTATAAGGAGTAAGATTAATATCAATTCTATTACCACGCTCATTTATAGTAGTATCTAGTAAGCTACTTATTAAAGCATTCTTTGCCCAATAAATATATTCAGAAGATGTAGCCTCTGGATTAGTATTTTGATCTATTCCTTTTATCATTAGTAGGTATACTTAGATTGCTCTCCACCCGCAAAGAAACTTTCATAGTAGTTTGGTGGTGGAATAAGGTTGTTAAGTAATTGAACAGTAGCTTCTTTTTCATCTTCTGACTGTTCCTTAATAATATCTTTAGCTTTTCTAAAAAACTTTTCTGCTCTAAACTCACAGAACTCATAATTATGTTCTGGATTTGGTAACTTATATCCTGAAAAAGCTAGCATAGAACATACATACCAGAACAAGGCTTGTCTTGCTTCTTCTAAGTCTGGCACCAGAGGATAGCCTTCTTTATCTACTGGAGCTATTTTGTAAAATATAACTATCTGTCCTTCTTTAAAAGAAGTTTTAATAGTTCCATATTGTAACTGGTAAAAATTAGAACTGTCTGCTGTACTTACTTGCTTTAAGTCCTGTCCTCTTAATAAGGTATAATTCTGCGCATTAATGTCTGTAGACTGTATAGTAGTATCATGTACAAAATAACTCTCTTGATTTTCTACTAATTCTGACCAAGAACCTATTCTTACATCATAAGAAGCAGTTCCTTTTCTTAATCTACATCCATTATATAATACTCCATTAAGAGTAACTAATCCACATGGTAATGTTGCTGAATAATCTTTAATATCTAATACCTTATACGTAGCTTCTAATCTCCATCGGATTAGCATTCTATTTAGTGCTTCACCAATCCATTCTAATATATCGTCCGCATAAGTCATATCAGTCATACGAGTGTTTCGTATAACTCTTCCTATAACAGGTTTAACAGATGTTTGTAGATATACCATAGTTAATACGCAATTAGTTTTGGTTTTACTTTATATGGTAAATAAGGATATAAAGCTAACAATCTTGGATTGCTACTAATCTCTCTAGACATTAAAGCTCTAAAACCTTTTCCCGGTTGCCCCCCTGCTGGCTTAAATCCGTAGAATCTGATATTTGGAACAAATGAAGGTTTATGCCAATTAGTTCTGGTAAACTCTTCATCAGTATAATATACTCTCCAGTTATCCTTAGTAACTTCTTTACCTTCTTTTTCTAGCTGTTTCTTGAGTTTAAAACTTTCTCCCCTATTTAATCTTAAAGGTGCAGATGGATCACGTCCTTGTCTCATAATAAACAAGTTTCCTAATTGAGAATATAAATTCAATGCATAGCCGTGTATTAGTTTAACACCAGCTTTTATGTAATATAGAGCTAAGATGTTCTTGTAACTCTTATATGTTATATATTCTTTTTCATTCTCATCAAAGATTCTACCTACAGCAGACTCAAAAGCTCTCTCAGAAGTATAAGTAGGATTAGCTAACAGCAACTCCTTTGCATAGTTATTATAGACTTCCATAATTCCTATAGTTTTTGGTGGTGTGCTTGTAGTGATTCTAGACATTCTTATCTGTTTTAATTTCTATCTTTTCTTCGATTGGTTGTAATCGGATAAAAGTACTTAATATGCTATCTATTACTACTTGTGTTACTGCTTCATCAGCTATAAAATCACTAGTCTCAGAATAGCAAGGAATCTTTTCCTCTGCTGAACAGCTAAAATTAGCTAAAATTCTTGGGTCAGCAAAGACATCTTCAATTCTTATTTTTTCGCTTGTCTTATCATTGAAAATATAGATATAGTCATTTACTTGTGTGTATCTTTCTCTTTTTCCTACATACTTAGATGCAGCCATAAATTGTTCTGCACCAAAAGTAGTCCAACCAAAAGGACGATGACCTCCGGGACTTCCTACATAATCATATAGATTACCACCTACTCTAAGTGATTTAGGTACTTTAGTTGTAGTCTTTAGTAAGCACTTACACTCTAAAGTATCACACTCATCTTTACTAACTTCTTCTAAATTTAAGATTATAGAGTTAGTATAATATTTTTTATTTGCTGGATTCTTACTTAAACTATTAGTAAGCACTCTAGCTCTTGTTATAACTATTAAATCTTTTAATTCTTTTTGAAAAGGAAGATCAAATTGTCTTCCAGCTCTTTCTGCAATTATCTCTGCTATCTTTGCTAAGGTCATAATAGTTAGTTAAAAGTAAAAAAGGGAAGGAGTTTTATCTCCTCCCCTTTCAGTTATTTATTCTACATCTATTATGTACCTAACAGCGTGTTTAGAGCTGCTGTAATACCACCTGCTGATTTTGGTGCAGCAATAGTGATTTGTTGAAACCAATTACCTTGTGTAGGAGGAGACACTAGTGTAGCAATAGGATTAGCATTTAAGTTAAAGTAATCATAAGTTTCTGCAACTCCATTAGTGTTTGCAAACTTATCAGGATTACCATAAGCTTCATTACCATAAACACTATTACCTGCGGTATTACCATCATAAGCATTACCTTCAAGTTCAAGATCCATAACTTGTTCAGATGTACCTACACCTCTTGTATATGCACTAAGATTTACAATAGTAGCATACTTAAGTTCTTGACGAGCAATAATGTTGAAAGTAGTATTATCATACAATGAAGTAAATAACAAACCAGTTGCTACTGGAACAGTCACTTTCTTAACTCTTGTACCACTAGCTTCTGCTGCAATAAAAGTTTGAGTTGCTCCCTGATAAGCTCTATTTAAAGTAAAACTAACACCAGCAGAAACTGCTGTTATTTTGTAAATATCTCCAATTGCATCAGTAGGTGCAGCAGATGCATTAAAAGATATTGAATCTCCTACAGCTACATCCATTGCTGCTGTAAGAGCTACTGTTGTAGATCCATTAGTTGCAGTAGCTGTACCTGCTGTAGTATAGTTACCGTAAGTAGCATCTGCTTTAACTTGTGCATAAACTAAAGGTTGATTAGACTTATAACTTAATGCATTAAAATCATTAATTTTCTTTGCAAGACCTTGCATAACATCAAGCTCTGTATCTGTTCCCACTGCTTGATATTCAAAATTCCATGTTGGGAATGGATCAAAACCGTCTGTAAGTTCTATGATTGCGATTTCATACAGTTTACCAGCAGCTACAGCAGACGCTAAATTAGCTGCACCAGTAGAACCGCTCCATCCTAAACTTCCTACAGCTTTTACAGGAGCTACATAAGATTTTCTAGTCGGTGTTAAAGCTGAAAACTTTACAGGAGTAGTTTTCTTTACACTACCATCACTTTTCTTTTGTAGAAAAGTTACAATCTCATTAGCTGTGATAAGATCAGTGTGTCGAGCACCGTTACCATCATACACGCCAATTTCACCTGTAGGAGCATTAGCTAGAAATAATGCTATAGTAGCATCAGTACTAAGAGCAATAGGTGTACCAACTATAACTTGTTGGTTTCTTCCTTTAGTTGTTTTTACAAATCTTGTGTTTGCCATTGTTTTATATCTTTATGTTTAAGTTTTTACTCTATCCTTCTTTTGTTGTCTGCTACTTCTAGTTGATAAGTCTCATCTTCTATCTGTTTCTTTAATATCTGAATTGCCATATCACCTATTTCTTCATATATGGGTAATTCCGAACTCTGGTTTAAAGATAAACTAATCCTTTTAGGTCGCCTAATATAATCAATGACAATCTTATTGGCTAGGAATCTTTCATCGCCAGCAACCATGATTTTATTGTCTGCAAGCACAGAAAGGGGAGAATCGGGTTCTGACCTATGATAATTAGATTGTTGTGCAGATCGAAGAAAGTCCAATTTAGTACCTCTATTTACAATCTCTTTAGTGTTAATTAAGGTATCTTTATATACTATAATTGTATTATCTATATTAGTGCCTACTATAGTTCCACCATCTATATTTACACCAGCACTTAATGTTAAGTCCTTTGTAATTAGAAGTAAACATTCCGATCTATAAATATCTTTATACCTTTCCCAATAAGCTGTTACACCTAATTCTTTGAATGCATTAACTAAACTATCTACTATAGAAGTCTTTTCTTCTTTAGTTTGGAATCCTGTTGTAGTTATAATTTTAGTACTGCTATTTACTGCTACTACCATATTTAAGTAGTAAGGAGTAGCTGATTTAGAGCTACTAATAGGAAAAGAGATAATTCTCTCTGTCTTAGTTTCAGTAGGTACAGGAGTTGTAAATTGTGTTTGGCAACTTTCGATTATGTAAGATGTATCACTTAATAGATACCCAAAGTCATAAGGTAATACAGCTAAAGATTTAGTTCCTTCTTTGTATACATTTAGTTCTACACCTAATTTTACTATTGGTTGTATGTCTGCTGAAAATTTCTGATTAATCTCAAATCTGTCTGGGCTGTTATCTACTGGAAACAGTCTAGACTTAATTAATCTTCCTTCGGCAGAACACAAAGCAAGGTCTATAGCTTGAGGTAATTGTTTATCCTTTCTATATGAACCCTGTCTTTGTAGTCCTTGAGTTACATAAATATGTAATTCTTTTACCGATAGTCTTTTCATTTATCTTATGCTATTACTTTGTTACCTTTCTTCTCGTCATAGGAAGCTTTAAGTCTTTGCAATCTTTCAGCCTCTTTAGGATTAGAAAGCATTGTAAGTACCTCTACTACAGTATTACCTAATGGTTTGTTACTATCCTCTACGTCTACAATAGAATTACCTATTCTAGATAATAGTCCTGTACCAAGTAGTTCTTCTATTAAATAACGCTTCTTAAGATTTGGATCTTTAGCAGCTTCATAGAATTTCTCTGGTCTGCTCATTACAATCTCCTTAAGAAGGATTACTCGTTCTTCTGGAGTAGTTCTTGCTATAGATACAGGAGGTCTTCCTGATTGTTTTCTAATATAACCCTTAAGAACAGATAACAACATGTTAACTTGTTCTGGTTGTTCTTTAGCTTTTAGATATTCAGCTAATGCATCATCGTCTAAGCCTACATTCTTGTAGTTGTTTTCTGCTACTCTAACTGGATCTTCTTGATAGTACTCTACTGTTGGATTTCCTTTAGCAGCTTCTGGTGAAATTGCTGTATTAGGATAACCTATTGCATGTTTCCATCTGATATAATCCATAAGAGCTACAGGCATGTTAGTAGCAGATAGAGCTTTAGTATTATCTTCTAGACCTATATTAAGCTCTCTACCTTTAAAGCCTCCGGGAATATCAGTGTTTATATTTATAAAAAACTCTTTAAAAGTTTTATGATAGTCTGGATGAGTTTTTACCATAGTTAATTGTATAGGCATAAGCAAATCTTGTTCTGCTGGTGTTAGTCCTGTACCTATAGTAGGTGAATTTTTACTTGGAAAATAGCTACCTATACTTCTTTTAGTCATAGATAGTTGTTCTTTCATAGCTTCGCTATTGATTTGATCGTGTACAAAAGGAGTTGATCTCTTTATGTAAATTAATTTATCAGGCATAATAGTTTATTTATATAGTTTAGTTTTATTAAAATAAAAGTAAGGAGAATTACTTCTCCTTACTTCTCTTACTTAAGTTCTATTATAGACCAGCAATACATTGCAAGTCGAAACATTTGTTAGCTCGCAGCATTTGGATACCTGCTGACTTCATTCTATGATAAGCTGCCTTATCTACTTCATGAGCCATTACAGGCACTTGACCAGATAAGCTACCACCATCTCTCATAATGTTAAGAGATTTAGGCATTGGAGTCATACCCGGAACAATACCATGAATAAATGATCTGCCAGTTTGTGCAACATGTTGAATGTTAGGCTGTCCGTCATAATCATTATCATCAATAAATACCATTCTATGTGACTCTAGCGGTAGTCCAGACTCTGGATGTTTAGGACTATTCATAGCGATAGTACCATGATTAAATACGTTGTTCTTTTTAATCTTGATAGTATAGCCATTGATATGATAGAAACCTTTGAAGAATCCACCTAACATCAAATCTCTACCTGAACCACTAACAAAACGATCTGCTACACCAGTAAAATCAGTTAATAGCACAGCTCCTTGAGCCTTCATCATTTTATCCATATCTTGTTCTCCACCATCTCCTGTATGTAGAGTAATACTCATACCATCAGTATCTGATTGACCAAATAATGCATCACCTATCTTATTTTGCAAAGAAGTATAGCTGTTTACAGCAAAAGTACTCTTGTTCTGGATTTGTTCTAGCAAACCTGATCCTCTAGGGATGATCTTACCAGTACTTAAATCTTTCAAAGGTACAGAACCATTAGCTAATCTGTTGTAGCGTGAATACCAGTACAAGTTCTCGCACTTATCTAAGTAGCGATTCTCAAACTGCCACATAAAGAAGTCCATCCAACCAGTAGAAGTTTTACCTGATACCGGATTCTTAACTTCAATATTCATTACTTTGTTAGCTGCATTACCAGCCCATTCCATACTTTCACGCATGAAACCCATTTGGTTCTTAAACAAGCCGGGAGCTACAGACTTTGATCTAGTTCCTTTAGACTCAGATTCTGCAACGTGTGTGTTAACTTCTACCCAACTAGCTCCATTACTAAGTTCAGAATAAGGACAATAATCATCTTCTTCTGCTGGATCAAGTTGACAAGTAGCAACCCATTCTTCACCATCTTGTACTAGGTCATCATGTACGTAAACTTGTACACCGCGTTGTGATTGGATAGTGTTATACCTTTTAATCCAGTTATCAGAGAAGCGTAGTTGGAACAAACTATGTCCAATACCCGGCTTATCTGTTGAAGTGTATGCTGTTGAACTGATAGCACTAACTCTATCAATTCTACCCATTACTGGATAAGTAAATTGAACATCGTCAATTTCTTTTGTAGCTCCGGGAGCTGCTAGATTACCCAAAGTCATCATAGAGATTGGATACTTAGACTTATAATCTCCCATAATGTAAGTTAACTTGCGAGTTAACTCTGATATTTTACCATGTTTTTGATGGTAAAAGTTCATCTCATCCTGCATACTTGTAGGATCGAAGATTTGTTCTGTTACTTGGTACTTAAAATTTCTCATCTTTTTAATTATTGTTTAAGTTCTTTTTTATATTTCACTCATAGGAACACTCTCAAGTTTAGTTGGTGCAGAGCCTCTAGGTACTAGTTTAAACTTAATAGCTTTTCTCTTCTGATCTGCTATTAAACTAGCTGCTTTACGTTGTACTACACCAGATAAATCACCTTTCTTATACTTAAAGTAACTAGCAGCAAGTTCTTGCTCTAAGTTTCTCTCATCTAAGTTAGTTGTATACATCAATTGACCATTGAATACTCTTGTATTTTCTGCTACAAACTCTCCAAAGGCTCTTCTTTCTTTTACTGGTATTAACATACCATTAAATCCTTTTTCTAAGTAGGTATTTAATTGAGTGTAAAAGTTTTGAGATGCTTGATTATCAAGCTGCTCTCTCTGTCTAACTTGAGCTTCTTTTCTCTTTTCTTCTATTGCTTGATTCTTTTGTAAAGCTACAAGTTCTTTGCTGCTTTCATCATACAACTTATTCTTATCTTTAGCAATAGTTACTAAAGCGTCTACTTGATCAGATGAGATACCTTTAAGTCCTAACGCTCTCCTATATATTTTCTCTTGGGTAGCTTTATCTTCTTTAACAAGAGTAATGTTTTGATAGTCCTCTGTATCTACAGCTAAAAAGCTTTCAATGCTACCTCCTGCTTGTTGATGAAGGAGGAATTGATAGCCAATAGGGTACTCTTGTTTTATCTGTGCAAGAACTTGTTTCTCTGTTAGTTCTCTGATAGCTGTCTCTCTCTTTACAATTCCTTCTACAGATAGTGGATCAACTGTTCCATAATCTACAACTAAATCTGTACCAGCTATAAGATCAACCTCTTCATATATATTAGGTTTTTTCTCTTCGTTGTCAACCAAGAATTTAACTTCTTCTACAGTACGCTGTCCTTCTGCTTTAGCTTTAATATCAGCTATTTTCTTTACTTTAGCTTCTTCTGCTGCTTTATCAATTACCTTGCCATCTTCTCCAATCTCTTGAACTTCATACTTAGCTTTTAATTGATTAAGCTTAGTTTTTTCTTCTGGTGTAAGTTCTGTTTCGTCTTTGTCTGTCAACTGATCAATTAATGTTTGATCTGCTGCTTGTTCTTCTGCTGTTATTACACCCGGTGTTGTAACTGTCGGTACTACTGGTGGTACAATAGGTGAAGGTGTCCCTGCTGCCGGAGCTTTAGGTTCTACAATAGTACCAAAATCTGCAAAGGCTGCGCCTCCTTGAAAATCGTCTACTCCCTCTCTGTAATTTCTTGTGATCTTTACCATAACTCTTTCAAATTTAGTTTAATTAAAGTTTTATACAATACATCAGTTTAATAAATTATCCTCTCTTAGCAATCTTTCTACTTGTTTGTTGAAAATTTACCTATTTTTCGCCAACGACTTTGTTCTTTAACGAGGTGTCAATTTTCTTTCGTTCTGTAGCATCTTTCATTTTAGCATGAGCATCATCCTGTTTTAGTTTCATATACTTCAAACTATTATCAGCTAATCTAGCTAATCTTTTCTCAGACTCAGCTTCTATGGCTGTCATATCTATATCCATACCAGAAGGATCTTTAGCTACTCTCCCAGCTATCTCTCCTTTAATATACTCGTTGTTATCTTTTCTATCCCAGTCTCTCTCTTGTTTTTCTATCTCTAGTTCGTTATTATAATCTAAATAATCTTTCTTAATAGCTTCCAACTCTTTCTTATACTCTTGTTCGTTCTCTGCTGTTTGTTTAGCTATCTCTTGTTCTATAGTTTCTGCTTTAACTAACTTAGCTTTAAGCTCTGCATAACTATCAGTCCATACCATATCAGCTATAGTACTTAACTTAACCTCTTTTCTTTGTGCTGCTGCATTTACTTGTTGCTTCATCAACTCTATCTTAGCTGTAGTTCTAGACATAACATCTACAAATACACCCATTTCAGCTTTAGCAAAATCTTCTGATTCTAAAGAAAACAATTCCATTCTACCATCGTCATTTCTATAGTAGCCTTTCTTACCATCAATCCAAGCAAACGTACTTAAATCTAACAAACCTTGTAATTCACTTTCTACCCACTCATCAAAACCAGAGAAGATAATATCAGATATAACACTACTTCTAAATACAGATTCTTGTGCTGTACCTAAACCATCAGAAGAGTTAATATCGCCTTTACGTTGTCTTGTAATACCTAACAACTCATCCCAACTATCCTTATAATACTGGGCTAGTTTAATAAGTTGTCCAATACTATCAAACAAACTTAAATCAATTGTACTATACTGATTCCAGCTTCTATCTACACCGTCAGCATTTCTATCTAATAATAAGTAGCCTAAAGCTTCTGCATAATAAAAAGTCTTTTCATCTCCTCCTTCACTTCCATCAGATATTGTATTCTTATCAAGTACTGCTATCTTACCTTTAGACTTAGCTATAGTTAATTCTATTCTATAATTAAGAATGTTATACATCCATTGATAAGGTAACCCTAGACTAACTATAGATACATTCTCTGATTCTGTGTCAGAGAAATTACGTCCATTAACATTAAGCTTGCAAGCCGAGAAATTGTTCATTTCATTACGTTGTACATCTAAAGGATCTATACGTAAATAGATATTATCATTAACTCTCCAGCCTCCCCAAGCTTCATTTACCCACATCCACTCTACAATCTCACCAGCCTCTTTATCTACAGGATAATTCTCATCTACTTCCGCAGTTAGAGGTTCTCCAGTAATTGGATCAGTATAAGATAAAAAACCTATCTTCTTTCTACTCTTCCAAGTAGTATAAAACAAATCTACTTTATTTATATCTTCTTGTGTTGTAGTTGTTCCGGGAGTTGTAAACAAACCATAAAAACTTTTTCTATGTGCATCCTCATCTCCTTCTAACTCTTTAAGATCGGCAGTTTTAAGATCTTCATAGAACATATCTACTAAATCAGCTACAGTAACTCTAAACTTAACTACTGCACTACTACCATCTTCAAAGTTCTTAAAATGTACACTTTTGTCTACATCAATCCATAATGGAGATAGCTTACTATACTCTATATCACTATTACGAACATTTTTTAATGAACCTACTTTACCTGCTATACACCAATCTTTAAAAGAGTCTTTATAAGTTTCTTTAAGTTTATGCTCTGCTTCTATTTGTTTTAAGGCTTTATAACCTTTAATAGCTATTAAATCTTTATAATTAGTATTTAGATCATCTACTACAGTTGCTGGATTAGGTAAGTCTTTCTGATCTACTGGTTGTCCTGTAGCTTCCTCAATAGCTTTTACTATTCTATTTGTTACATTACCCTTAAAAGTTTCATACTTAGCATCAAGATAGCTATTCATTACACCTTCTCCATCTACATTTACTACATCAAATCTAAATGGACGTTTACTCCATTCTCCGATTAATAGATCTATAGTTGGTCTAATTATATTATATGATCTTAGCTTTGCAGGAAACTGCTGGTACTTAGCTTTCTTACTACCTAACGGATTAGTAACATAGCTAAACATACTCTCATCTATTCTGTTGTTGTATACATTATACCACAACTTCATATTGTCTAAATTAGTAGCATCAGAAGCTTTGGCTGGATAAGTACCTCCAGACATTCTAAAATTAGCTTGCTTAATGAAATACTCTACATTAGATTCTCTCCATTCAGTATCCTTACTGGCGTAAGATATAGCTTGTAATGGTTTTGTATTAACCACTCTTTGAACTCGTTCTTTACTTTCTATCATCTTGAAAATATTTCGTCAGTAAGTACATATAACTTATCTTGTTGTGTAGTTGGTTGATTCTGGAACAACATTCTATCTTCTAAGAAACTCTTTCCTTTAGGTCTGGTTTTAATCTTCTCCTGCACATGTTCCTTGATAGTATACTGTTTTACTATTTGTGCAGATATTCTATCAAAGTTTCCAGTATCATTAAACTTTAAACACTCATCTAATTGTCCTAAGTCGTAAATATAATGTAAATTCCATAATTCTGCACCATTTTCATCTACAGCCACTACAGTTTTCAGCCAATCTATATAATATTGTAATCCTAGCCGTTTTTCATCAGTACCAATATCCATTAAATAACTTCTATTCTTAGCAATCTTTTCTATTTCTTTGTTATTGATATAGATAGGCTCGAACATCAATAAGTGAAGTAGTCTTCGCTCTCTACAGTAATCTACTAAACCTTGCCCACCTCCAGCTATTTCACCCTGTATTTTTGCATTGTATATCTTAGCTAAGTTTGTAACTATTTCAAATAGTGCTGCTGTCGATCCCGGTCTTCCTACAAACCAAGCTACATCTTGATCACTAACATTACTGAAGTACATGCTTTTTTGTTTTACAACATAAATAGCACCTAGAGATATTAAATCTTGATCAGATTTAGGTTGATCTTTATAGTAAGGATCAATTACAACAACATATACATCCTCTGGTACACCATGAACTACAACTCCTTGTTTATTTGTATATTTAATTGCACAAGGTTCTTCTATCCAAGATACACAACCTTTAATATCTTCATCTCTTTTATGTGGAAAGTTAATAAGAGGTTTAGCGTTCTCTTTGATTTGTAGTTTCAAGCCTTTGCCGGGATTGTTAACTATCTCTCCATGATTAATCATTCCCATCAATTGCTTACTACGTAAGATTCTATTCTTTTGTAGTAATATATCACTCTTAGGAAAACTAGCATTTCCTAATCTTAATAAAGCCTCAGAGGGTACTTTAGGATTCTCTGCTATACGTAAGTCATAATCTCTTGAGTCCTTACTCTTTCGTTTAATCTCTCTCTCCTTATCTTCATAAGCTATACCAGCTTCAATATCTACATTACCATCTTGATCCATAAAGGATCTGTTAGCCATATAGCATGGAATAAATACTCCACATTCTGTGCCTTCATATCCCTCTTCCCAATCGTTAACAAAGGGCAGAGTCTTAAATTGTCGAGGATCATTGAAAATTTCTTCTAGACCATTAATATCTACACCTTTCTCTTCACCTCCAGTTCCAAATATACTAATCTGCCCAGTAAGCGTAGCTCCTTCTGATACAGAAGGTACTGAAATAGCTAGAGCACGTTTAAGATCTTTAAACGATCCAGCTTCTTCATAGACTAATTTAACTCCATCCTTACCACGTACCTTATCTGGATCATTAATAATAACACCTATAATCTCTGATAAGAAGCCTCTAATAGCTTTGTTCTCATCTATATAAGAAGCTTTCTGGTGCATTAAGGTATTCTTCTCCATTCTATTCTTTAACCAAAAACCATCTGTGTTTTGATTTAAGAACTCTAGATTATACTGCACTTTGTTTAAGATACCGTCTGTTGTTAGGTATTGTTCTATAGCTGCAAAGTAATAGCTCTTACTTCCCGGTAAGAAGTTATAGTTCCATACTCCATCTGCTCCTTCTTTAAAGCTAAATCCAGCTCTTCGAGTCTTTAAACATCCAAGATGCATACCACCACCATAAGTAATACCATCTTCATTACTTACTGGATTTCTCCATAGATGTAGCTTATCTAATGTTGCTTTATTACAACCACTCCAAGCTATCTCTTTATACCAGAACCAATCATAATCTATCTCAAAAAAAGAGGGAAAGTCATAGTCTTTGTAGGCTACTTTCTTTCCCTTATCTCTATCATCTATCTTCCTTAGTTGTGTAAAGTTCATGTAGAAGTAATGTCTTCCAGTAACTTTAACTCCACCTACCTTATAACCATATAAGCATCTTCTTTCTTGTTCTTCCCAAAAGTCATACCATTCCTTACTGCCTATAGGAGCTTTAGTATATCTACCTCCATTCTTTTTGTAAGTAATAGCAGCCTCCCGGAAATACCGGGTGTTAACAAATTTAGGATTACCATTTATATAGTTAATACTCATTAAACTCTCTCAGGCCAGCCCCAATTTCCTTGTTCAGTTCCTAGATTAGTAGAAGTTACCCAAAATACATCTGTACCATCAAGAAAAGCTTGACCATTAATACACGTATCCGACCAAACAGCTACTACAATCATAGCTACAACCTGTCCTGCTGCTACGTTATTGCCGATATGTGCTTGTGCTCCTAATGGCCATTTATCCTCCTTGATTCTATCTGCAATAGCTTGACCATGAGTTCTCCTACGCATGATTTGTGTTACATTCTCTTCTGTTAATACATAATTAACGATTCTTCCAATTGTTGGTTTCATATTTATTTTGTTTTAGTTTATAAATCATCAAACATACCTGCTGTTCCTGTACTTTCTTCACTCTCATTTATTCCTTCATCATTTACTTGAGGTAAAGCAGGTCTACTTATAGTCTCTACATCTTCTCTTATTCCTTTCTCTTTACCACCTCTCAATGCTTGTTTCTCTCCAAGCTCTTTCTTAACCTCTTCTTCTTGATCTTTTATATTCTTTAGGGCTGGTCCTATTTGATTAGTAATATCAATCAAAGCTTTTAGATTATTAGTAAGCTTTAATACAGGATCAACTATCTTAACCTTACCATTCTTTTCTTCTCCCTCTATCTCATCAAAATCAGTAGCCTCTAACTTTATCTCCAATGCTGTACGTATCTTACGTATTACTTTATAAGCTGTATGTAATCCTTCTTTAGCTTCTGTATACAATCTTAATGCAGGAGTATTCTGTAATTCTCTATATCTATTAACTGCTAGTACTAAATCTTCATCTTTTGTATAGTCAAAATCATCTGGTAATTCAGCATTCCTTGCTGCTTCCTGTAATCTTTCTGATTCAGAGTAATTACTAAACTGACTGTGAAAATCTAATAGATGAAAGATAAAAGTAAACTCTCTAATAGCTTGATATTTCTTTCTACCTTCTACATCTCCCTTACTTCCTCTATCTCTACTTACTATCTTCTTAAACTCTTTTATAGTACCTATCCAAGGACGGTTAAGTTCTATCAATCTATCTTTACCTAATGTAAATAACTCTAAACTCATACTTTACTTATTTTGCTTCTAGCTTTTTGTACTGATCTAAGTTTGGCTTTTAACTTTCCTAGATAAGGAAGACTAAGACTTTCAAATGCTCCAGCTCTTATTACTTCTGCTATATACTTACTATGAGATAGTACTACTTCTCGTACTAAAGCTATAGATACTTTTCTTTCATCAGCTACCTCTTCTATAATTATCTCATTACAGAAGTTCTTCTTTGCATTTACTTTAGTATAATCATTCTGGTATTGACTCATATAATACTATATCTACTCTATAAATTAGTCTACTTCCTACATTAACTATTGATATATCTGTAGCATACTCTTGCTTAATACTCTTATATGTATAAGCTGCACTATCTAAAAGTTCTACAACTTCTTGATATAAACTCTTCTCATACTTAACTCTAAGTGCTATAGTTTTTGCCATTAAACCAAAGTTAAAAAATACCTAGACATAAAAAAAGGAGTCTTTTCAGACTCCTTGATTCTCAATGTTTTAGAATTTTTACAACCCTTCGTAAAATCTAGGATTTATTGCTTTTAGTGGATCACAGTTACTTTCTCCATAGAATTTCTCTATATGTTTCCTGTGATCTTTTCTATGCTTGCTTTCTCCTTTATACACTACTCTACGAGAAGCCTTATCATAGACTATAACTACTTGATGTATACAAGTAGTTGTTTTAAGTTCGTACCATCCTAAAGCAAATTGCTTCTCAGTTAATTCAAGCGGGAACTTCCGGTTTAATTCTTCCTGTGTTAAAGTCATATTGTATTAGCATATAAGATAAGCCTTGAGCAACAACTAAATTAAACATCTCTCCATATAAAGCATACTTCCAAGAAGCCTCTTCTTTAATCTCTCTAACATGAGTAAAGGATACATGCTTCTCAACTAGTATAAAATAATTACCTTCTTTTCTACACTCTAGAGCTAAAGTACATCCAGCTACTTGATTACCTTTAAGCTGCTTCTTATTTCTAATAAGTAACTTAAGCTGTAGATTTTCTTTGGGATTTTTCTTATTATAAGCTTCACAGAATTGATTCATAGAGCTTTGTAAACAATCATATACTATATCATACAATCGAATACCTTCTATAAACTTATGCCATCTAGCTTCTGGAGTTGCCTCTACTATAAGTTCATTAGCTACTGCTATATCAACTAACTTATCTATAGGTAACTTCTCAGCTTCTTTTTGTTCAGCTTCAATCTCTTTATTAAAAGCTGTCTCTTCTTTTTCAGTTACTTTAACTTCTTTACCAGCATACTTTATAGTAGCTGGAATAAAAGCTGCATCTACATTTTTACTACCCTCTCCTTTGTGTATATATACACCTTCTGGAATTAGAGCTTTCTTTTTCTTTACTTTACCTTTTCGTTCCATTTTATTATAATTTTACTTAGTACACTATTATCTAAATTATTAACTTCTAAAGTATCAAGTATATCTTCTATTACTTGATCTCTTACTTTAAGATTAACAAACTTATCTTTTAAAAATACTGAACATAAAAGTTTAATTTGTTCTTCATTAAATCTTGATTTGTATGTTGCATTCATTAGGTTAGGGATTAATCTTTGTATTTCTTTATATAAACAGTTCCTATATCTTCAAAACTCTTAGAGCTAGTCTTATACTCATAATCAGGAATAGGTACTATACTCATCAATTTAGTTTGCTTATTATACTTACCCCACTTATATCCCTTAATAGGATTACCTAAATGATCTAGCAACTTCATACGTTCTGCTTGTTCTTTAGTAGGTGGCTTAAATCTAAGCTTTCTGGTTCTAACTTTAGGTATGTTAGGATTACCATTAAAGACTTCGCTCTCTATTCTCTTACGTGCAACCTCTTTCTTTTCTTTTTCTGTTGCTATCTTAGGAGCAGTTTCCCAATCATTTACATCTTCTATCATGCTATTAACTCTTTAGTTACTTTAACAATATAAGGACTTAGTACTTTCTCGAATGCTTCTAGTGTAGTAGTTTCATTAGTATTAAATACACTACACTCTGCTAACTCTACTCCGTACTTCTTACTCTTAATCTCTACTTTCTGAAATACAGAAGCTATAAATCTCTTACTATCAGAAGATATTCCTACATGAATACTATAACCTACTTTAGGAGTTACAGTTTGTTTAAATTTATCTAATTGCTCTATCATATAGATTTGTATCTTTTTTTAACTTCTTCCCAACTTTCTTTTCTTTTTAAAGGCGTGTACATAGTTACTACATCTCCTAATACAAAATTCTTCCAAACTCTCATATAATAATCATCATCTAGATTTCTATCTAGATAAGTTTCCCAAAAGATTCTTAATCTAAAGAAGCTTAATAATAGCTTCTTTATACTACACTTAAATAATAACTTTTCCATAATGTATTAACTGTTGACATTGTATCTTTACTTTTCCAAACAACATACTTAAAATGATTAAGAGTTAAACCATATTGCTTCTTAACCTGTGCATATACCCATAACTTATTTAACTTTTCTTTACTAGCTTGTGTTAATATAGTATCTAGTATATCATAAGTTAAATCTTCTTTTCTTAATTCATTAAAAAAGTTAGTAGCTTTTAAGTTATTAAGTTCTTCTGGTGTAAGATTAGTAGCTTTCTGATATGCTTCATCAGGAGTTTTAGGATACTTTGCATTAGGATTATAGGAATATCCAAATACAGTACCTGTACTAGTATCCTTATTAACTATAGGAAAACTTACTACTTCATTAGTTATATACAAGTACTCTGCTTGCATAGCTACAAAATCTTCGTGAGTTCCACCTGCATCAGGATGCAGGGCTTTACACAGTTCCTTGTATTTAGTTTTTAAAGTATCTCTAGATACTGTACCTAGAAAATGTTTAAATACTGGTTTATTACCTCTCTTCATATTAGTTTAATTTAAACATACTTCTATTCTCTGCAAACAATCTATAAGTCTCCCAAGTTCTAGCAACTTCTTCATAAGGAGCTAAAGCTATATAAGTCTTTTTCTTTGTTGTTATAACAGTCTTATCTCTTTGTTCTAAAGTTGGAAAGTTCCAATGTTCTATAAACTCCTGAACACTTTCTATATCTTGCCATAATAGTCTAACTTTATAATCAAAAGGTCTAACAGTTACACCTGATTGATTAGGTACTTGATAATTAACAATAGCCATAAACTCA
>ERZ869921.621-NODE-621-length-19116-cov-4.340276_pt1 | contig 19116 bp, 25 predicted proteins | sample MGYA00579310_ERZ869921 | MGnify/ENA primary metagenome ERZ869921 (study PRJEB32216, sample SAMN09231816) | wastewater metagenome | place: USA: Maryland | collected 2016-06-21 | study: EMG produced TPA metagenomics assembly of the PRJNA472060 data set (Reclaimed...
CGCGACGGAACGCAGTTGCACGACTGCTGCGCGACGATGATTTATGTAGCCGACCGCGCCGGGATTGTGATTTACAACAAGCGCAAAGCAGTTGATGAGTCACTGGCAAAAGGCTGGTGGCCTGTGACGCCGAACGCCTAGCTGTGGGGCGCTGCGCAGCTTTATCGCGCAGCGTCCCACACGAGCGACGTGTTATGCACTTTTAATGGAGACGAGATGAGCAACCACCTGAGAGAACTACTTGACTGCGACGAGATTATGGCCGGCGAATGCCCGTCGTATGACTTGGAAACCAGAGTCAAGATTGCCTCCAAACAGGTTAATGAGAGCGCAGGACGGGCGGTTTGCTTTTACCTCGGAGACTCCAGAGATATTGCAGCAATCGACTCCCCATCTCTCGGGGGGCTCACCGTCGACCTGCCTTTCGATACATGCTGGTTTGAATTTGATTTTTGCCCGGCGAATAAGGCACCTATCGTTTTTGGCGTGATGGCCGACGCGGCAAAACCGGGGGAAGCGTGGCTGGCGGTCTTTGCAAGAATTAACCACCAATGGAACTACCTTTTTACCGGGCTCACTGAGGACAACATGAGGGCCATGACAGCCGACGACGATATGGAGAGTGTTCTTCCAGAGTTCTACCGGCTTGCGCTCGGGGCGATACGTACTGCGCTCTGCGCCATGAAGTGCGTGAACATTGAGCGGGTTGAACACAAGCCCGATGAAAAGTTGCAGAAGGCCCGAGCGAAACGCGGCAAGAAGCCTCTGTTTTCTTTTTGGACGCTGGCGATAACTATCCCGAATGCAACGGATGCCAGGAACGAACGCGGCGGAACGCACTCTTCGCCGAGATTGCACCTGCGGCGAGGGCACCCGCGCGAATACCGGCCAGGGTTGTTTTGTTGGGTGCAACCCCACGCTGTTGGAAACAAAAAGCTCGGCATCGTGCACAAAGACTACGCGGCTCAATACCGCACAGAGCAAGTGCATAACGCAAAAATAACCGGCGGCTGAAAGCCGTCCGGGTTGATTGACGGGTTAGCCGGCTACCCGCTACGAAGACCGGCAAACATGAAAAGGAAACACGATGCGCACACTGAACGAGCACCAAGTAAACCCCGCCAACGACACCCTGAAAATTACCGTTGTTGATGAACCCGGCGCAGGCGGGGCAAACCACGCCTATGACATTGAAGGCGGCGCGGCAGTACCGACTTTCATCCGGTTTCAAAACGGACCGATCAACGAAGACGGAAACGGAGTGAACGGGGTAACGCACGAGGTCTTGCTCGCCATTGTTGCCGACCGCCTGCGTAGCTTCCAGAAAGGGCCGTATTCATGCAAAGCCAACGCATGCGCCTTGACGCACATTGAGGAAGCGCTGCACTGGCTGCAACAGCGCACGCTGGAACGTATGCGGCGCGGGGTTGAAGGAACGCACACGGTTTAATTTGGGCGCCGTCATCGGTTAAGGCTGGTGACGGCTAACGCGAAGTAGCCCCCAAAACCGTCCAATATTCCAGAGCTTGTCCAATAAGCTGGAATACCGGACAGCGCAAACCATTGCAGCACAGCGATCTATATAAATTGCTTAATATTTAAACAAAGGAAACCGGACATGAACGGAGAAAATGATGTTTCTGACCGATACTGAACTAATTGAACTCACAGGCTGGCGCCGGGTTTTCGATCAGCGGCGCTGGCTCAAGGCGCATGGCTGGAAGTTTGAAATCTCAGGAATCGGGCGACCGGTCGTCATGCGTCGCCACGCCGAGCAGAAGATGCTTGATGCGGCCGACGCCAAGCCAGCGCCGCCGCCAGTCCAGCATTCAGACAAACGATTGCCGGTGGGTGGGCGGCTTTCCATTGCTTCAGGTCAATAATTTGCGCTTCCATCATTCACCTCAATATCTTTGAGTTGATAAAACGTGGTCACTTCCCGACCGTGGAAAAACAGCGGCGGCAGCCAGCGCGGGCGGGGGCCGATGGGGACGTATTCCTTTTTCACCAGATCGCCGTTTTCTAACTCGATCATCACGGAGAAATGCGGGAACCAACCCCAGTGCGACTTGCGGATGACCAGATGGTCGCCTGCCCGGCCATAGCGCGCTATGCGCAGGGCGTAGGTCAGGCAGTTGTCCATTATTTCGGCCAAGCGTCGGTCAGGGTTTTGACGTCGCTGGCGTGGGCGTCAGCCGCTGCTGCCAGTTGCTCAACTGCAGCGCTGCATTCGCCGAGTAGGTCGAGGCCGGTAGCGGCAGCCTGACTGCCGGTGGTGGCGGGATCTGCGGGCAGTCGCTGGCGAGCGGCGGCGAGGGTGTCGCGCAGGCCGAGAGCAGCAGTATGGGCAGCAGTGTAATCAGCACGGAGTTTGGTTTCGCGGAGCGTGGCGGCATTTTGGGCCTCGGTGAGTTGGGTCATTAAGGATTGCTCTTTGCTGCGCGCCAGGCGCTCAGCGGCGAAGGCGGCCTGGACTTGCACGGCGCGCGCGGCGTCCCATTTGTCTTGCACCTGATCGCGGCCGGTGAAGATGCCGGTGATAAAGGCGCCGGCGATGAAGATGGCGACGGCGGCGAGCTGGTAGAGGTAGGGGCTGATCATGCGAATAACCTCTGTTGGGCGTATGCCTGTTCGATGCGCTTACAGGCGATGTCGAAATACTTAGGCTCGCGTTCGATTCCGTAGAAGGTTTTGCCCATGTTGGCGCAGGCGACGCCGGTTGTTCCGGACCCCATGAATGGGTCTGCTACGGTCGACTGGTTTTTTGCTTGGGAAATGCACCACTCCATAAGCTCGACAGGCTTCTGGGTCGGATGTTCTTTTGAAAACGACGACGGGTGCATTCTAAAAATCTTTGCCGGTTTCTTTATCAAAAAAAATGCAAACTCAGCCATCGCCATTGAAAAATTTTCAGGCTGCATTTTGTCCCAGATTAAAAACGACTGACTTTTCGGAACTGAAAAATAATTCCCCCCCCAAACGATCTGCTGCTCGCCAATCGAAAGGACTTGATTTATTAAATCATCGCTTGGCGCCGACGCATCCCAGTCCATGCGTCCATGATTTATGCAGCTTTGCGAATGTGGATTTGATGCAAAATTAATCCCATACGGCGGATCAGTCAGCACTAGATCAACCTTGGGGAGGAGCGGCAGGATTTCCCGGCAGTCGCCAAGGTACAGCGTGCAGTTGCCTATCGTTTCAATGCGGCTCATGCCAGCACCTCGCAGGCGCGCTGGTAATGGATCATGCGATCAGCGGCGCACTCTCTCCCATTTTTTGCGCGAGCCGAGGCGGCGCTCGCCGAGCAGGTAGCAACTGATGCCTATGGCGCCAAAGACGGCTGGCCAGGGCGGCACATCGCCCAAGATGATAAAGAGCAGCGCGGCGGCAGCGCCGACACAGAGCGCCCACAGGCCGAGGCGCAGGAGCAGCGGCGCGCGGCAGTCCATGCGGTTGATGTTCGGCTCGGTGAGGATGATGATGATGACGCAGGCGACGAAGCCGGCGCCTTGCTGCAAGAGAGTGGCGATCATTTGACGGCCTCATCAAGTTTTTTGCGGGAGAGCAGCATCAGGCCGGGGCCGACGATGGCCATGGCGAGAAAGCCGATGACCAGGGCGACCGGGAATTGTAGGACATCGAGCGGCAAGCCTGGCGGCGCCCCGGGTAGCTCCTGGACGCTGTAGGCGGTGACCGGCGCCAGCCAGGCAGCGACGAGCGCCGACATGACGGCGGACAGGCAGCGCTTGAGCAGCGGTTGCGGCTCGCCATAAAACAGTGCCCACAGACCGCCGGCGAGGCCGGCGATCAGTAGCGATGGATGCAAGCCGGTGGCGACGCCGAAGACGGTCAGGCCGAGGGCGCTGGCGAAGACGGCGGCAGTTGAGGTGGCTGGTTCAGCCATTATTTCTCCATTTTAAATATCTGCCGTGGCACGCACCACGTTGGTGCCGTCGCTATAAACAATAGCGCGCTTACCGGCGGCGACCGTAATTCCGGTCCCTGTCGCGCCGATAAATTGCAACCCGAAGCCGCCCGTGGTGCCGTTGAATACCGTCCATTGCTGCGCAGCCAGCGGCACGACGATGTTGCGCGCGGCCGTCAGCGTGCCAGTGAATTGCAGGATCTGATTGCGGGCTTCGTCCGCAGTCAGCGTGGTATTGGCATCGCTCATCGCCTTGGCCAGCTTGCCGGTGGCAGGCGGCGCTTGCAGGCGGTAGTCGGTGTAACTGGTGACCGTTGAGGCGCCAGCAACGACCTGGTAAAGCGGGATGCTGCCGGCAGTAAAGCCGGTGGTGTTTTTGCTGACCACCCCGGCGCGGGTTGTCTCGACGTAATTTGTTGTTGAGGCGGTGAGCGTCAGTGTGCCATTGGCGATCTGCGTCAACACACCGTCGACCGTGATGGTGGCGCCGTAATAGCCCCAGGTCAGGCCGCTGCTGGTCGATTGGCGGCGGCCGAAAGATGTTGCCGGCGAGGCGGCATCGAAAAAGGCATTGGCGGTGACTTCTTTGCTCGCCTGGCTTTGCACAATCGGGTCGAATGTAGCGGTTGAATTGGACATGTATTACCTCGTAATGCTGGTGGTGAGCGGGTAGCCGCGCCCGACGTTGGCCGATAGCTGATAAACCTTGACGTAGAGCGTCGCCTGATTGCTGCCGAAGTCAGTGACCTGTTGCGCGCTGGTGTAGGCGGCAGATGGTGTCGTCAGGCCGCTGAGCGTGCGTTTGAGGGTGGCATAGGTGTTGCTGCTGAAAATATCGACTTCGTAGCTTTGTGCTGCCTCGCCAAGCGAGGCATCGACGTAATCGCGCCACTCGCCACCGACTCGGGTGCGGCGTATCCAGTCGAGCGACCAGTCATTGGTTGACGGGTGACGGTTGCCGTTGAGATAGACCGGTGACAAACACTCCAGATTGACGCCGCTGTAGGTAAAATCTTCGGTAGTGGCATTGCTGGCACCAGTCCCGGCCGTGACCGCGCGATAAGTGCGATCGACGCCGATGGCGTTGAGATTGCTATTAATAAATGTGATTTTCGCCGGGTCAAGCAAAACCACATCATCCCCCACAACATGCAGTCCGGCGGCCCATTCCGTGCCGAAGCGACCGCGCAGCAGATCGCGCAGGATGTAGCTTCCATCGGCCTGCAGCGCGCAGTTTTGCGCGGCGATGATCTCCCATCGCCCGGCGGCGCCGTAGGCAAAATGGTTGTAGCCATTGAGCATCTGCGCCTCGGTGACGCTGGAGAGCGCACCGCTGGTGAGATTGATGGTCAGGGTGCTGGCTTTGTCGATTAGGTAAAAGCGCCCAGCACCGATAGCGTTGCTGGCAATACCGATCACTGCGCCTGGCGCGGTAAACCCCTGGAGGACGGTCCATGTTTGGCCGGCATCATCGGTGCGGCTCAATACGCCGCCCGGCCAGCCGGCCTGATAACCGCAGAGCGCCGCCGGGAAACCGGGCGTATCCGTAGCATCGAGCAGGAGCGGGATATCAAGCAGGACAAAACGCGTGTCGCCAGCTACCGAAAGCGTCGTTCCGGTGGAGGTGCCGGCTTCACCGAGGGCGGTCTGGGTATAGATTGCCGGCGAGTTGTATTTTGCCGAGCACTCCAGACGACCGTCCGATAAATAATTGATGGCGGACAAGCGCAGGCTGTAGCTGCCTTCGGTCGCATTGACCGTGATCACATCGGCCGGCTCAAGGTGGCTGTATTTGGGCGGCAGCGAAAACGATACGTCGTAGCGCTCCAGCCAGTACAGGTAGAGCAGCGTTTCGACGGTGCCGGCGGCTTCGCTGGCAGTCATGACCAGCGGCATATCGAGGGCGCTGGTATTGATCGCATCGGTATTGAGGCGCTCGGCATACTGTTCGCCGATGTCGTATTCGCGGTCGAAATCCAGATATTTGAGCGAGACGCGGCGCGGCAGGATGCTGTCCATCTCGCGGGCATTGACGATCGCAACGCCGGGCTTTTCGCCGGGCGCGCGGGCGTCCAGATCAATCGCCTCCACCGTGGCGACAGCGCTGCTACCGCGCGGCTTGAACTTGATCTTGTAGCCGGCCTGCAGCACATCGAAGGGAAATGCCGCCTGCAGCGGCTCGATGGCCGAGCGGATGGCGCCGACATTCGCTACGCGGTAGCCTCTGACCGATTGGGTCAGGCCGGTGACGTCGATATCGGCAGCGGTAATCAATTGGCTGCCGAGCAGCTCGGATTGAATAATGCTACTCAGCGTGGGGAGGGAAAGGCTGAGCGACGAGGGTAAATAATTGTTGGATTTGTTCCGATTTTGAACGGATGGAGAACAAAAAACGGCCCCGTTACATGCTACCGACCGGGCGTTTTCGTTTGCGGCAAAAGTCTTGTAAGACCAAGCAACCCCATCCGGCGAATAGAGGATTCTTCCGCTGCCGTTTTCTACGGCAAAAAACAGGCCATTGCCGTAAATCAACTTTGACCAGTTGCCGACCACTGGCAGGGTTACATTTGTCCACGAAACCCCATCGGGCGAGGTGACGGCGCTGTTCGTGCCGTGCAACAGAGCGACAAAAATAACGCCATTGCTCGCAATAGCCGACCAGCCGTTGGCCCCAGCCGTGTAAAACGATCCGTTCGTCCAGGTAATTCCGCTATCGGAGTAGCTATAAGTGGCGGTCGATGTGATGATTAGAAACCTGTCACCGTTAACTGCGATATCTACCGCCGGGAGAGCTGAAGGCAGCGACTGGCTGGTCCAATTCAAACCATCCATTGAGGTTGCGACGCTCAGAGAAAGCGTAGCGCTGATACAACAAATCAACCCATCCCTTATTGCTAATCTACCCCATCCCGTCGCCGCCGGTAGCGTACCAAACACCCAGGCTTTGCCGTCTCTCGATACCGCGCTCAGGTTGCCGCTGCCGGCAACTGCTACAAACGACTTTCCGGTCCAGATCACATCACTCAGGTTGTATCCGGACGGGAACGATTGCTGTGTCCAGGTCACGCCATCGGGCGAGGTGTAGACGGTAGAGCTATCGCCAACGGCACAAAAAATCGAGCCATTCCAGGCCAGCGACCAGATCAGGGCTGTTGTTGGCAGGGTATTTATGGTTCGCCCAAACGTGTTTATTGCGCCAGCGGTCACTACCTCCACCTTGACCGGTGCCCCCAATAGCGTATTACCGTAATCTTTAAGCGGTAGGTCCGTGAAGACGATATAGGCCAGGCCGCGATAGGCCGGGGTATTAGCGACGCCGAGCGTGGCCTGCATGCGGTCATCCGGAAGCTGGGCCTCGTCGCCGAGGTGCAGGGTAAAAAGATCGGAGGCCACATTGCTGGCCCTGATTGCGCTCTGATCGCTGCTTCCTGCATCGTAAAACAGCTTGGAGCCTACCCAGATGCGGCGCACGCCAACAATCGGACCTTCGCAAAGCCCGACCGCGAAGGTGGCGTAATAGGCGTAGGTTGTGGTTTCCGGCCCACCGCCACCGCCTTTGCCACCGCCTTCGGTGGTGGGTACTTCTTTCAGCGCATTATTTTCTATCCAGAAGACGTTGCCGGAGACGGCAACATTGCCGTAAATTCTAGGGATGTTGGCGCCATAGGTGGCGGTTTGCTGTGACAGATCGGAGAGGCGCGGGCCGACCAGGTGCGGGCCTTTTGGCGGGTCGATGGCCGCCCCGACAGCACCACCAACGGCGGCGCCAAGGGCAATATAACTGGCGCCACCGGTGAAATAGCCGACGACTGCGCCAACGATGGTTAATGCGATCTGGCCAGTGCTTTTCTCAGCCATGATCAACCTCGTTAAAGCGATAGATACGCACGATGCGCCGGCGCCAGGCGTCGGTCAGGCCGTGCTCGCAGACCTTGCCGATTGGCTGGTAGGCATGGATGATGGTTTCGCCAGCGCAGATGCCGAGGTGCTGCGGATCACCACTGAATTTCATCAGGATGACATCGCCGGCCTGCATATCCGTGACGCGGGTAATGCCGGGCTGGTTGTCGAGGGCGGATTCGAGCAGGCCATTGCCGGGCAGGCGGGCATAGCCGCTGTGGTCGACGTGTTCCAGGCCTAGCGTTTTGGCGACCTGAATGATCAGGCCGGCGCAGTCGAGAGCCAAGCCCGGGATGCGACCTTGATGGACAAAGGGGGTGCCGAGGCAGGCGCGGGTGGCGGCAATGATATCGGCGGCGGTCATTGAGTGCCAAACTGGCCGTATTGCGAGCCGGTGGGGATGTTGGAAAAACCGCCGAAATTGATCACGTTGTTCCACTTGTCGCGACAATCGGTCAGTCGCTTGCGGCAACCGGGGATCAGTTCGTAGGCATCGCCAATGGCCGGGGCGTAGTAGAAAGGCTCGAAGGTTTCCAGCGTGCCGTCGGCTTCGTGGCGCTTGATTTCCAGCGGCTTGAGGCCGGCATTGAGGCCGGAGGTAAAGCGCAGGGTGCCGGCAGCGAAGTAATCCGCTGCCTCGCCACGGGCGGCATCACGAATGATCGCCGAACTGGTGACGGCAGTCAGCGTGCCGGTCACGGTCAAGGGGCCAAGGGCTTTTTTACAGCCGGCGTATTCTTGCCCACCAAATTCCTTGCCGCATTGGGCGGTGTAGCTTTTGCCGACCGATTGATTGAGCGCGTCGACCAGCGCCATTTCTTCGACCTTGTAGCGGCTGTCTTCGATGGTCGTTTTGCCCATGATGCTGGCGACGATGGGCTCGTAATCCTCGACTGGATTAAGAAAGTCGCAGGCGAACAGGTAGCAGCGGGCGCCATCGAAGACGCCGGACTGAATGGCATCGCGGGTGACGCCAGCGAAGCCGAGGAAGCCATCGAGATCAATGGCCGCCGGGGTCAGGCTGGCAGTTGCCGAGTAGCCGGTAAAGTCGTAGCCGGTGCCGGTCTGATAAACCTGTCCATTGCTCATGACCAGATCCACCGGGTAGCGCGTCAGGCGCACGGTGAGGCCGTTGCTGCATTCAATGCGCAGGCACTTGACGGCGGTTTCGTAAGGGGCGACGGTGGTTTTCATGGGTTGAGTCGCTCGATTAGCTCAACCCCGTCGACGGCGCGGTAGCCGGGGAAGTCCTGACCGATCGGCATGGCGGTGTTGAAGCGCACCGGGAAATCGAATTCAAAGCCAGCGGTGACCGCTTCTCCGGCTTGCGGTCGGGTGTGGAAGACACCGCCTGATGTGTAGGTGCTGAAGCCGGTGGAGTTGATTGAGGTGGTGATGCTGGTTGGTGTGTGGCTGATCACCGTGGCGCGCAGGCCGTTGATTTGGGTCATGCCGACGACGGCGGAAATCTGGAAAGAATCACCGTTGGCGACGGTATGCGAGGCGACGGTCAGCACGGCATTGGCGGCTTTGTTGATGCCGGTGATGGCCGAGGTTTTATTGGCAGCCAGCGTGACTTGGCCGGTGGTGGCATCCGTGCTGTATTGCGCGGCGGCCAGCGCGGTGCTGCCGATGGCGGCCAGTACTGTGCCGGCAACCGGCTTGTGGATGGTGCGGTACGGGTAGCCGGTAGCGCCGGCGGCTTTGTCGCGCCCGTAGTATTTGCGCAACTGGTAAATGCCGGTTGATACCAAGCCACAGGGCTGGTCAAAAGCCGTTGGCGGTGAGACGCGGCCATTGCTCGACCATTCATCGTAACAACGCACGCGGAAGGCAGCGAACTTGCCGTGCGCACGATGGTAGATACCTTGCAGCTCGGTGTAGGTTTTGTCGTTATCGAGCAGGTATGAAATGTCGAATTTACGGCGCGGGAATGGGTGATTTAGGATAGGGTATTCCTGACCGCCAGCAGTTTCGCTAATAGTTACTGAGTAGTCGTCCTGATAGCTGGCACCGTAGCGCACGAGGTCAGATAAACGCTCTTCGAGGAAATCAGGCATAGCGGCGGGCGCCTCCCATGTAGCCTAGGGCCGAACGGGCGCCGGCGGCGGCGCTGCGGCGCACTTCGGCGGGATCACCGGAGGGGGCATTGACGTGGATAGTGATGTTGTTGCCGCCGACCCGCTGGCCCTTGGTGTGGTCGACTACGGTTTCGTTGGGGTGGAGGATGGCCGGGAAGCCGCCTTTGCCATCGACGCCGCCGGAGCGCAGGCCGCGTCCGGTGCTTCCGCCGCCATCGAAGGAAAATAGCGCGGCCCAATCGACATTTGACAAGGCCGACATGCCGGCGCCAACCAGACCCGTATCACCACCGCTTTTCCCGCTGCCCATGTCGCCAAAGAGCGCCTTGCCGATTTGTGCAGCAGCAGCATCGGCGGCCATGCGCTGGATGGTCTGGCCGAATTTCTGCGCCATTTTGTCCGCGCCATCGGCAAAGGGGTCAAAGAGGAAATCTGCCAGCGAGCTTTGGATGTTGCGTGCCGCCTGCTGGGCGAATTCGTTGGTCTGATCAGTCGCGGCGCCCTGCTGTTCAATGCGCTTTTTATCGACTTTGACCAGGGCATCGGTCAGTTGACCGCGCAGCTTCAATTCTTCTTCGAGATATTTAATCGTTTCTTCGCTGGCGCCATTGGCCTGCGCCATGGCTATCGCATCGGTCAGTCGCGCCTGCGTCACTACCGATAGCTGTGATTCAGTCAGGCCATAGACTTCGGCCTGATTTTCAGCTACCGATATCGACTCGACCATCTTCTGGCGATGCGTGGTCATCGCCTGGCTGGCGTTTTCCAGCGCGTCGTTGTATTCCTTTTGCTTGGTCAATTCCTTATCGGCGGCGACCAGGAATTGCAGCTTGCCTTCGATCAGGCTGCGCTGGCTGGCGGTGGCCTTGATTGCCCCGCTATCGAGTTGCTGCATGACCGCCGCCGATTCTTTTTCGGCTGCGGTCAGTTTTTCGGTGGTGGCGAGATCAAGGGCGCGCACGGCGATCTGTTTGTCTAGCGTATCGATCAGCGCTGCCGCTGGGTCGATGGCCTTACTGCTCGTGCCGCTTCCACCTTTGGGCGTGGCGCCAAAGGTCTTGGCATTGAGCGAGGTATCTTTTGGCTTGTCGGCCTCTACCTCGCCTTTGACGATTTTGTCACGGCGCTTGATTGAGCTTTTTAATTCGCGCTCGGCAACGGATAGTTGATCCTTGATTTCGTCGATATTGGCGATGCCGAGCGATTCGCCGAACCAGCCTTTTTTCTGCTTGCCGGATTCGGCTTCGCCCAGCTGCTTGCGCAGATCGGCAACTTTGGCGAAGGCTTCATTGGCCGATTTATCGGCGATCTTGCCGGGGTTGATCTCGCCGCCGAAAGCCTTGGTGACGGCGGCGCCGATGCCCATAAAGACACCGGCCAGCACCCCACCCTCTTTCTGGGCGTTGACCATCCAGTCGGTGATGTCCTTGAGCGGTCCGACGACTGCGCCGGCCATTTGGCGCGACAAGGCGCCCCAGGACGCGGTCAGGCGCTTGAGGTTTTTTTCGTATTCGTCAGCAGCTTTGGCCTGCTCGCTGGTTACCTTGCCGACCAGCTTTTGCTGCTCGGCGAGATCGTGCATGTAGGGGATCAGTTCGGCGGCGTTCTTGCCCATGATGGCCAGCAGGGCGGCGGTTTTTCCGCCACCGTCCGAGAACTTTTCCTGAGCACGGGCGATTTCGACAAAGGCTTCGGCGGGGTCCATCTGGCGCAGCTTTTGCAGGTCGAGGCCGAGGGCGGCCAGCGCTTTGCCGGCGCCTTTGGATTCGTCGTCCGTCCCATGCAGCGCCTTATTCAGCTTGACGATGGAATTTTCTATCATGCCGAAATCGCGGTCGCCGATTTTGGCGACACCTTTCAGCGCGGAGAGATTTTCGACCGAGGCACCGGTTTTTTCGGCGGCATCCTTGAGCCCGCCCATGGCGGCGATGGCGCTGTCGATCTGGCTTTTGAAGACGGCCAGCGAGCCGACCCCGGCAAGGCCGGTGGCAGCGAGGGCGATATTTTTGAATGAATTGACGAGGTTGACGCTGGAGCCGGAAACTTTGGAGAGCGCCCCATTGACCGAATTAAAAGCGGCCTGGGTTTCGTCTTTGGCGCTGAGGACGAATTCGGTTTTTAAGGTCATCGCTGAAAGTCTCTTATTTGTATCAGGTCCAGAATTACAGCGTCAGCATCATCAATGCCGAGGTGATCGCAGACCCAGGGCAGCGCCGCCCAATCGATGACGCCACCCATCAGGTTCCAGGCCATGACCGAGGCGCTGCATTCGATGGGAGAGGGGCCAGGTGGTGGTGACGGCCGTTTGGTCGTCACCAGCCATTCGGCTAGACGTTTCCCCGGTTCTCACTCGCCTCCTCGAAGGCGCGAAAGGCGTTGATAACGCCGCTGACAATCGGTTGCCAGTGTTCCGGGTGATCGGCGACCCAGGCGACGAAAAGCTCGTTATCGAACTCCAGCGGCTCGGGATCGCCGCCGGGCAGCAGGTCGCTTTCCTTGACGCCATCCCAGCCGACGACGTAGCGGCAGGCGAAGTCAAAATTGATGCGACTGCCTTCGGCGCCGATGCGCGCCACGTCCAGCGGGCTGGGGCGGCGAATGGTGAATTTGAAAGGGCCGCTTTCGATGCTCGATTCGCGGCTCTTCTGGAAGCGCGCCAGATCCAGTTTTTTCATGGCTTAGGCGGCTTGAACGTTGAGGCCGCCGAGCATGGTGATCTTGGCCGGCGAGGTGGTGATGCCCTGCTTGCCGCCGCCCGGTGCGCCGGTGTAGCCGACGGTGCCGTAAAACTTGACGTTGGCACCATCCGGCCAGACGACCTTGAAGCCTTTGTTGGCGCGGGTTTTAAAGGCATTAAGCATGGCCACCTGAGCCGGAGCGGCCGGATCCCATTGCATGACCATATCGGCAGACTGGGCAGTAGCGCCGACGACGATCTGGGTATCGACCAGGTCATTGACAGTGGTGCTGTCGGCGGTCTTGATTTCGCCACCGGCAAAGGTGAAGTCCTGGACGCCAACGACACTGGTGCCGAGGGTGACTTTCTTCGCGGTTCCGCTGGAGAAGGTCGAAAATAGCGTGGTGTCGAGACCGGAAACGCCATCGGCGCCGGCGATCTGGAAGCTGGTGCCGCCGACGACGCCCACCACCGAAGCGAGCAGGCCGTGGACTTCGACCATGCCCTGCACTTCAAGCAGAATCGTATCGCCATTGGCAAAGGTGTGACCGGTGGCGCTGAAGACGCCGGGCGCGGCCTTGGTGACGGCGGTGATCGTCGTTGGGGCGGCGATGGCTGATTCCATGTAGAGCTTCAGCCCGGCATTGGTTTTGATTCCCATTTGTTGCTCCTTAGATCATGACTGCCGGGTCGGCAGCGCTGGTGTAGTACTGGATTCGGTAGGTCAAGGTGATAGCGCCGACCGGCTTTTCGAGCTCGTCGTCGTAGTCGATTTCGACCCGCTCAAAAATGGCGCGCGGGTTGCTGGCCATCACGCTTTCGACTTCGAGGGCGATCTGATCTAGCGTGTCGTCGAGCGCGGCGCTGGCCATGGCAAAGCCGCGGATAGACACGGATAAATCGCGCAGCAAAATGGCGTCGACCGTGCTGTCGATTTGCTCGTCATTGGTGGTGACCAGCAGACAGGGCAGATTGGCGTCGCTTTGCGGGCGCATGCGCGAGGCGTGCACGCGGTTGCCGGTGGTCGCCAGGCCAGTCAAGGTGGCGACCAGGGCGGTGCGGATTTGGGTGCGGACGTGGCTCATGCTTTTTCCAGGCGCAGCACGGTGATGCCGGTGCCATCCGGTTCGCTGCCGACTACGGTGTAGGCGGTGGCAGCGATGACCAAGGTTTGGCCGGTGGTGACCGCGATGCTGGAGGGCAGGCGGAAAACCGGCGACGAACTGGCGACCAGGCCAAAGGATTCGCCATAGGCGTTGTCGAAAATGCCGCGCACGGGCGCACCGTCCAGGGCGGCGGGCACCCCGAAGTCGGTGAAGAAGGCGGCTTCGGCGAAGTTCACTCGGTTGCGTCCTTGGCTTTGGCGGCTTTTTTCGGTTTGGCAAGCGGCTCGTCAAGCGTTTCGATGCGCTCGACACGGCCGATGCTGGCCAGGTAGGCAAAATCCGAATCAGTGAGATTGATCACCGAGCCGACTGCCGTTGGCTTGCCGTCGTACCAGAGGGGCTTGAGTGTTTTGGCTTCGATCATGGTTTGGCGCCCCTGAGTTTCCCCAGGGGCATCTCCGTTTAGGTGATCGTCGCGGCCGAAGAGAAGGCACCGGCAATGCGCACCCCGACGTCAGCGGTATAGAAGGCGCGGACGCCGGTAATACCTGCGGCAAAGTTGGCATACGGATTGGCGGCGATTTCCATGGCGCCCCATTCGGCAAAGATGACTTGCGAGAAGTCGCCAAAGATGGCGGTAGCGGCCGGCATCTGGTTGGTGGAGGCGCCCTTGAAGCCAAGCACTTCGCCTTCCAGGATGTTGCCCTTCCAGAGCGGCGTGTCGGTTGAGGCGAAGCGCTGGCGTTGAGCCAGCAGGCTGGCTACGGTGGGGGTAGTCAGGTAGGAGCAGGTCGGCTTGAGCGCATTGGCGACAGCGACGTCGGTTTGCGCATCAAGCAGCGCAGCAAGGCCGAGCGAGGTGCCGGTAAAGGCGCCAATGCCGGCGGTGCCGAGGATGCCAACTGGCGCGCCGGAGCCGCCAACGTTGATGGCGGCGGCATCGAGCGCCAGACCAAGCACTTGCGCCAGATCCTGCATGACGAAGGTGTCGGCATCCGGGGTCGATTGTTGCAAGAGCAGGCGGGAAAGCTCGGTGTAGGCGCCGAGGACTTTCGGGCGCAGTTGCAAGAGGCCGACAGTTTGTTGCGATTCGGTAATGGCGGTCGCTTCCGTCGACAACCAGTAGGCGGTGGCGGCGCCGGTTTGACGGGTGATGTCGGCATTGCCGACGAGGCCAGACAGGGTGCGGGCGCCGAGCGTCTTGATCAGGGTGGCGTTGCGCAGCAATTCGATAAAATCCTGCGGGCGCAGATTGGTGGCAACCATGTTGCCGCCGGCGCCAGCAGTGCCGACCGTCATGTCGCGTTTCTGGATTTCCATCGGCAGGAAGAAGGAGTTCGGCGCCTGGCGCTGAATGCCGGCCTTGCTGGCTTTGTCGGCGAAGGCGTTGGAAGCTTCGCGTTCAAGGCCGGCATGCGTCCAGTCGTTGGCAAGCATGGCATTGACGGCGCGGACGACACTGAAGCTCTTGACTTCCTTGGCGGTCATGCCGATTTCCGGCGACCACTGCGTGCCGCGCTTGGCGATCAGGCCATGAATTTCGCTGGTAAAGTCTTCGACCGATTTGCCAGAGCGAATGGCGGCGTTGGCCATCTCTTTGGCGCCTTCGAAATCGGCGAACTGGTCGCCGATTTTGGCGATGTTTTCAATGCGCTGTTGGGCCTTTGAAGCGAAATCGCGCTCCAGGGCGGCAACGTCGACCGGGGTCGGGTTTTCCATTTTGGTTTCCTTAAAAATGATTGGTGCGGGAAGTGCTGCGGGGGGTGCTGTTGCGGCATCGCTTTCGGCCGTGCGACCGATGCCGCAATTGACATCGGCCTCAATGGTGCAAAGCGAGTTTTCAAGCGGCTCCCAATCGATGACGCGATAGGTGGCCGGGGTGTCCGCAGCGCGCTCGAACGGTCCCGCTGCGCTATCCAGGGCGCGGCGGAAGGCGGCGAGATCACCGGGCGCATCGCGCTGACAGCGCTCAACGACCCGGCCAAATTGCCGACCGTCCAGGGTTCTTTCGACGGCTCTGCCGTCTTTGCCAGTGGTCTGTTCGATCACCGAGTGAATTTCGTAGCCGACCGAGGATTTTTTCAGGTGAAGGCCATTGACCATGGCAATGGTCTTGCCTTCGTCGGCAGCCCAGGCGATGACGACCGAGCCGCGCACGGCATGACCGTCGGCAGCCACCGAGTTCGGCACATGGTGGCCGCGCAGGTCGTCCCAGTTATGGTTGTAGAGCAGCGGGCCGCCGTCGTTGAGGCGGCCAAGGCGGACTGACTCCGGGCGGCAATCGAGAATTTCTATGCCCCACCAGCGCTCATAGGGCGCGTCGGTGGCGAAGGCCATGTCGACGGTGATGTCGCTACCGGTTTCTTCCGCACAGCCGGCCGCCGGCGGGGTGCGTGTAAAGCTGATCTGGCGCGTGAGGCTCATAGATGGTTCTCCATGAGCGTCTTTTTACGGGGTTAGCGCGAAACGTTTAAGGCACGGGAGTTCGCTGGCCGAAAATGAAAAACCCGCCGGAGCGGGTTGCGCGGGCTAGATGGCTGGGAGTTTTACGGGGTGAATGTTTCGACCGGCAAGGCGGCGGTCAGCACATAGCGCGACCCGTCTGCAGCATCGGCAACACAACGCAGCGTGTATGTCGTTCCAGCCTGGCCGCCGATGATCTTTTGCCGCACTTCGGCGCCGGTGACTGAGGGCAAGCCGGAGAGCATGGCGGTGGCACTGGGATCGTCTTTGCCGTAACTCGCCTGGACCGTAATAACGGGTGCCGACACGCTGGCTGAGAGGGCGGAGAAGTCGAATTCGACGGTGATGATTTCGTCCGGGTCTTTGATTGGGAGGGTCATTTGATTACCTGGTAGCTGCGCGGGGTGGCGGTGATCGACAGGGGGTGGCGGTGGGCGGTGACGGTGTAGCGCGTGGCGGCATCGGGTATGCCGGTGCTGCCATCCGACACGGTAGCGGCGTAGAAGGCTGGACTGTTGGTCAGCCGCAACGGGAATAGCGATACCTGACCCGGCGCGACAAGTTGCGTGAAATAACTCTGCGCATTGGTGAATAGGCCGGGCGCGACCACCTGCGGACCAGATCCGAGGCTGACAATCGGGGAGTAAAAAGTTTGGCTGTTGGTGAATAGCGACGCCGATAGGGTTTTACTGGCGCTCAGCGTCAGGCTGTAGAAGGTCTGGCTGTGGTTGTAGAGACCTGGGGCCAGCGTTACGGCGCCGGGCGAAAGCAGTGGCGCGTAGAAAACCGGGGTGTTATCAAGGCGGTTAGCGGTTAGCTGCTGTGGGCCGCCGGCAATACTGACCGTGGGCACATAGAAACTTTGCGTGTTGGCCAGCAGGCCGGGGGTAATCGTTACCGAGCCGGGGGCTAGTGTAGGCGCGTAGAAGGATTGTGAATTATTGTATAGAGGCGGGCTTAGGGTTTGCGAGCCGCTGCCAGCGACATCTGCAAACACATTGCGCGGGATCGGCGCGAAGATTTGCCACGGCGCATTGACGTTATTCGTCAGTAAATAAATATCCGCATCACTGAGCGGCTTGTTAAAAGCAAGCGTCAGATAGGCGCGGTCATTCCAGATTGTTCCAGGCGCCGAATAAGGGCCGCCAGCACCTAGTACCGTTGTAGCACCCGTCGTTGCGGTGCCGACTGTCGTATCTGTAGATGACTTTTTGCCAAAGCGAAACCAACTACAGGCAGTACCAGATAATCGACAAGCTACAACTGTATCCACCAGCGATTCAATCGTGCTGTTGGTTTCGGTATATTGCGCTACGCCATTTAATACCAGCGTTTGCGCGGTCAAGTTACCCGTTGATCCTCCCGCGATAGCGCTACTTCTGCCCCATCCCCAGCCAGCATTGCCGGCGGTGCGAGTTGATAGGAGTAACCGTGACGCATCGGCTGATGCGTATTGCGAATCTTTAGAGCGCCAGATTGAGATCAGCGTCAGGCTATTTACAGAGGATGCTAATCCATTATCCGTAAATTCTGACTTTGAAGCACCGGCAGCATTGAGGCGCCGCCCTGCAATACCAACATCGCTAGGGAAGCCTGTAGTGTTAATTGCCCCCCGGTTGTCCGCTAGATTGACCTCCCCCAGCGCTGGATTATGGACAAAGACCAGACCCTTGCTGCGCCAGTAAGCGCTTATCCCGGTTGCTTGTTGTGGCTGCCGAGTACGGATCAGCGGCGGAAGCATTCCCGCCATGATTAAGCGACCGTCGTGGTTACTTCGGAATACTCAACAGAACCAGAAGCTAGCGCTGCACCGGAATCATTTTTGCAGATGATCTTGCAAGCGTACGGTAAAGTACCGAATGCTTGCAGCAAGCTGAAAGTCTTCCGCTGTAATGTTGAATTGGTGGGCAGAGGCAGTACCCCAATCAAAGTCAGATCAGGCTCATCAGTAGTGGTCGTGCCGGAAGTTGGCCCGGTCCCAAAGTTAGTCCCGTCCAGAGACAACTGAGCAAATACCAATAGCTGTTTATTGCCTGAAACCGTGCCCGGAGTGGCGGAGACTTCAAGCAGGCATTCAATCGGGTTATTGGTGTCGAAGGTTATCGTGCCAGCATTAATATAGGTTACATTCGCCAAAGTGCCGAGTGAGCCTAGATTGGTTCTAGTCCCGAGTGCTTGAGTAACGGTAGCCATCAGTAACCCTCCATTGCTTTGCTGACTTCCTGACTTGTTACTGGATCATCCTGCACGGCGACATCAAGCAACGCGGCAATGCCATCTGCCAGCGCCGGGGCGGCTTGCGCAAAGGCAGCAAGCTGCGCCCGAGTCACGGGATGACCAATATCAAACGTGGCTTGCTCGATCATCTTGAGCGCCCATTTGACGTTTGCATCTGTAGCGCCCATTGTTTCAAGCGCATTGAGGAAGTCGCCACCCTGCGGGGCCATGACGGCAAGCACAGTGCCGATGCCGATGGGGGTTGAGACTATCTTTGTGCGACCCGCCGACAGCGCCGCAGCTATGGCGCCGTGATCGTCCATCGGCATATTTAGAGCGAGGATTTCATCACGGGTAATCATGATCACAGTTTGAAAATGCCAGAAGCGTTCCAGGTGATAGCGATGTCGCCTGAATTCGGGGTAACTGGCAGGCCGGTGACGCCGGTGTCGATGTAGGCGACCAGGCGCGATGTGGCAGATGAGCCAGTGTCGATGTAAATCACCAGGGCTTCGGCCGAGGCACCGCTAACGGCGGTATAGGTGACGTTATCTCCATCAAATACAGCGGCGGCGACCACGCCGACGGTGGTATTGGCGATGGCTTGCGCGGTGCCGACGACGCCGGAGAGCGAGGATAGAAATTCGTGGGTGTCTGAGAAGGTATAGGTGCCGGTATCGACCAGCGCACATTTAACCGTACCGTTATGGATGTCGATATTGGCACTGCCCTTGAGGCAGGCTT
>ERZ869921.622-NODE-622-length-19097-cov-15.994171_pt1 | contig 19097 bp, 31 predicted proteins | sample MGYA00579310_ERZ869921 | MGnify/ENA primary metagenome ERZ869921 (study PRJEB32216, sample SAMN09231816) | wastewater metagenome | place: USA: Maryland | collected 2016-06-21 | study: EMG produced TPA metagenomics assembly of the PRJNA472060 data set (Reclaimed...
TTCCGATCTATCTCCTTACCCGCCCGCGAAAAGGTTCGAGGAAGTACCTTTTGATTCATTTACTTGGCGGTCGTAGCGGCTAACCAATCCTGCGACGTCCAGTCCTACGATGCCTGCCACGGCGGCCAACGAAGAGCCGTCGAGCCGTTCTATGAGCGGTCCGGCTGGTGGGTGTTCCTGTGACCATTCGACCACCGCATCGTCGGGCTGTGCCTTGCGCGCCTCCCTGCTGAGCCACTCGCCACCAGTAGCCGCTCTCACTTGCGAGCCCGCTTTGCCCTGATCACTTCGACGTCCAGACGATCGATCTCAACGCTCACGCTACGACCGAGAATAGAGAGCTCCACGAACAGCCGTAGGGCGCCTTTGAGCCGCACCACTTGCCCTTCGATGTCCACGAGTGAACCGCGTATAACCCGAACCCAATCGCCTTCAACAGCGCCGCCAGGCTGAGCAGTGAGCTCTTGCACCATGCGGCGGATCCACTCCACCTGCCCTTCAGGGATTGAGACGGGCCTGCCGGCAGTGCCGAGAATCGAGATGACGTGCGGCGTATTGCGGACAAGCGCGAAGTCCTGCGCAGCGGGTTCAATGTGGGCCAGCACGTAACCCGGCAGCAAGCGAACTGGACGTGGCGAACCAGGGCGGTCGCACGTCGGGTGGTAGATCGATAACCCTTTTTCTTCGAGGCGGTTACATACGTACACCTCCGTCCCACTGTGGATCTGAACCGCATACCAGTTTTTGCTTTTTGGGATGTGCGTCGCAACCGATTCGAGGCTGTCCGCCTCATCGGGGAGCATGTGTTGTAGGTCTGAAACATCCTCGCACGATTCTGTTTCACACGTCAAGACCCCTCGTATGGGCGTCTCGTTGGTCGGTGCGCCTTGACAAGCGCTTCGCTCTGCCGCGGCGGGCTCTGTATTCCCCCTCTCTCCGTTGGTTCTCTCCCCCGTGATCGTCATCGTCAAACCGCCCGTCAGTGTCATCGTCCAGCCGCCTTCCATTTCGAGCTCCACTCCGACCACATCGCAACAATGAACCATCACGCCCTACCCCCGAACAGCCTCGCCTGTTTCGGCGCCGGCGACTTGCACAGCGGACAGGGTTTTCGAGTTCCTTGGGTAAGTTCGTCTTCATCGACACTCACCCATCCGACGTTGTCGCACTCCGTGCATTTCTTTGGACCGCGGGATTTCGTGCGAAAGGCCTGTTCGCTAATGATTTTCGGAGTCGGTATCGACCCATTGAGGAGCAGGTCGTTGACTGTCTCTGTCACGACGCGATCGTATGAGCAGTGGGAGTACAACACTTCGGAAATCAGGTGCACATCGCCCAGAAGCGTAGAGAAGTGCTTGGCTAAACGCCGGGCTTCGACGGTGCAGTGCCCGCGTGTGATCGGTCCGCCGCGCTGTTTCACTTTTGCGCCCCTCCAGTGGGCACCGCGGTGCACTTGCAGGGTCGTTTGCGCTCCGGGTCGAGAAAGCCGCTGTCGAAGCATTCGCGGCAAAGCGCCGGAGAACCGTTCGCCCACTCCAACGCCGGGTCCGGATTCACCTGCGCTGCAGTTCTTCGCGCTGCCTTGGCTGGCGGGCGAGTTGCGGCTGGCGACCGGATGGGACGCTGCCACATGCGCTTTGCCAAGTAGTTTTTCGGCAGGCTGGTGAGCGCGAAGTCTTCGGTGCCGGCTCGTTCGCGCAGGCCTTCGGCAGCTGCCTGCTTTTGTTCGAAATCGAGCTTTTTCCACTCGAAACGCTGTGCTTCGTGCCAGTCGGGTTCCGATGCGTGCATGCCGGCTTCTTCGGCGATGTTCCGGAATTCCGTGAAGCCGTCGTCGATGGCTGGCTGCGCGATCGCGATAGGCGTGGCTGGCTGCTTGTCCGGCGCCGGGTTGCCACTAGCTTTCACGACTGCCTCTCTCTCTGGTTCTGGTGTAGGTGTAGGTGGTGGTGTAGGTGTAGGTAACCACTTTTGTCCAGAAGTGTCCATGGACGGATTGAGTTCCTCCAATGGGCGAGATGGTGTTTTCCCACTGGCTAAAGCGCGCATGTCTTCCTGCCACTTCAAAAACGCTGGACGTTCGCTGGACCGAAGCGTGGCGATTGGCGGGTCCGGAACCGTGCCGTCGGCGAACAGTTCGCGGGCCCGGGCGAGCTTCACGTGGACCAAGTTTTCGCAATGCTCGGGCCAGTCGTGAACAATGAGGCGGTGCTCTTCGCTGCGGTCGAGCCACCCGGCGTAGGTCAACGCTCCGACCAAGAGATCGGGATCGTGTTCGTAGTCGAGCGCGATGGCGATATCTTCATTGGTAAGTCGCCCTATGTCACCCGCGCGCGCCTCGCGCTTAGTAAGCTTCCATAGCGCTTCTAAGATACCGATGGCGGTGTAAGTACGACAGTTGAGACGAAGGCAAAGCTTCTTCATCTTCCTATGGCCAATCGCTTCGTCCATCATGGGAGTCTATTGTTTTCCCTTCAAAAGGCTCAGGATCTCCGCGTGGACGGAGGTCCATAGATCGCCGACGAATACCTCGCATTCCGGGTCTGTTTCGAGATCTTCAACTAAGCCGTTGCGCGCCATCCAGGCATTGAGAAGGGCGTCGGTCCGGCGCTTGGCTTCGCGGTGCAAGTAGACGCTATGCGTAAGTTCGTTCAGGCGTTCAAGAGCCTGATCAAATTGGGCGTCACTTAATTCCTGTTCGGGTTCCCAATAAGCAATACATGCCTTGATGAGCTCCTCTTCGTCCGGCGAACGCCCGATCCAGGAAAGTGGTTCCGTGGCGACGGCGGAACGGGTCAGCTTACGTTTTTCATCGAGGGCGGCCGGGTCCCCTTCGGTGCTGGGGCCGGGCCACAGGCGTTCCTTTGAGAATGCCTCTGTATCTTCCTGCGTCGGCAGAACAACCACCGGTTGCTGTGGCTTGGGTGCCTCAACTGCGCATTTCTCGACCGGTTTTGAGGGATTCTCCTCCGCCAGCTTCGCCGCGTGAGCCGCGCGCCTGGCAAAGCAGCGTCCGTGGTGCGAGTACGGCCGCCCGCAGGCGCACAGTGGCGTCGGGTCCGCGGCTGCGGCTGTTTTCTCGACCGTTGGCGCGGGTTCGCTGTGTGGCGCCGGTGTTGGCGTTTCGGCGGCTGTTGGCGCTTGGGTGGCGTTTCGGTGGCGCTTGTCGTCGCGACGCCAACAAACCGTGGCAGTTACTGTATCCGTGTGTGGATCCGCGCGAGTCTTCCAGACAAATGCGCTGGTCTCTTCCCAGGACTCGAGTTTCTCCTGAAAGTCGGCATAGCGTTCCAGCGGCGGCAGTATCAGCGTAATTCGCGACCTGCCGGTGGCCAGCATCTGCACTACGGCCGCGCGGATCTCCAGCCAGGGGTCTACTTTGGGTATCGGCTGGGCGCAGCCAACCGGCTGTTCGACCGGGATGACGGCCGGGTGTTGGTCGTCCCGTTCTTTGACGTCCCACTTCTGCCAACCCTTCGGCCGCTGCTCTGCCGGGACGTTCCATGTCTTGTCAATAACCATCGCTACGACCGGGGACTGCACCGGGCGATCGACTAAGGGGTTACCTGCGCTCATTTCTCGGGTCCTCCAGTTACGGGGAGTTCGCCCCGTGATTCGGTAATGTCAGGTTGTGATTGACACGCTTGCGCATCGACTTGGCGAAGGAGGCTTGCCCAATCGCGAAGGTCGGATGTGGTCAGCACGCCCTTGAAGAAGGACTCTTCTTCGCCGGCTGTTTCCTCGTCCACCTTTGTGGCGCGCGCCTCGAGGAAATCCGCGATCGCCACGCGAACCGGGCGACCGCCAGTGGCCAGCTTCTCGGCTTGCGCTTCAACGGTCAGCCGGTAGCCTTCGGCTTTCCGCTCGGCCGCGCGCCTGCGGTTTACCTCGGTCTCGTTGGCTTCCTGTAGCCGGGTGATCTGTTGGCGCAGGTGAGTTACTTCGGCGAGAGTGTGCTCGCACATCCAGTGCGGGCCTTCCGCGGAGCACTTCCATACCACTTTCGATTCGAGGATGTTCATAAGCTTGGACGGTATGCTTACTTCCGCGTCGGTCATGTTCGCCTGCCCACAGGTCTGGTGCGGATGGTCCGGCAGACCGCAGGCTTTGCATTGCTCATTTGCCGGGTGATCAACCACGGTTCACCTCCGGGAATTGGTGCACGCTGGTGTCTTTGTGTGCCCAATGCTTGCCCTGGTGAATAAACTGGATTGTTGATTTAGAGACCAAACAGAGCGCCGCAAGTTTTCTCTGCCCGATAATTCCATTCAGTTGCCGGATAATGCGAACCTGGTTTTCGTTCAGAACGGCTCTCCCGTTCTTTTCTCCCCGCATGGGACGAAGGAGCCCAATTCTAGCGGCGTGTTTATTGTTTTCCGCCCGAGTAACCCACTCCAGGTTTAAGTACTGGTTATCTGTTTTGACGCCGTTCTTGTGATTGACTACCTCATCAACGGAGGGATCTCCAAGAAACGCCCTGGCGACAATCTGATGGGCAAGAAAGCGACGTTTAATGTCGTTGCGACAAAACTCCACAACGATATAGCCCTTAACGTTGAGCCTTCGGTTGCTGACTGGACGCCCGGCGACAGCACCGCGGCCTCCTTCCGTGCGTCTAAATTGGCCATCACTCGAGACTTCGTAAAAACCCTCATACCCAGGAACAGGAAGCCATCTCGTATTCATTTGGGGTACTCCCTCACTTGCAAGTCAGTCGGGAATTCTTGTAGGTTGCCGCCCTTGCGGTCGTTGATCGGGTACCCATTAACGTCCGGATCGTAGAGCGGGAATTCCGGCCAGTCGCCGGAAACATTCGCTCCAAGTTGTTTCACAAACGGCGCGCAGCCTTGCGGGCGACATTGACTCACACCACTACGAATCCAACTAACGGAGCACGGCCGGGCGCCGGGCCCCGATTCACCGCCAAAGATAGCCTGGTCAATGCCGAACAGGTTGAGTTCACCGAGGTCTTCCAGTAGCGGCTCAAAACTGACGAAGCGCTTGCCAGCCGGGGTTTTTCGCAACGTATCGATCCGGTGCAGGTTGGCTTTGTTCTCGACGGAGACTCCAAACCAGACGTTGGGCAGCGGTCCATAACTAATCCGATCCTCAATCGCGCCAACTGCACCGAGAGTAATGTGCGGGCCGTCCCACCAAGGCGTACGCACGATCGCCAAGCTTACCGGCACCTCGCGATCGCAGAGTTGTGAGCAATACTCCAGCATCCGCTCTGCCTGCTTCGTGAGTACTAAGAATGTGTGTTCTTGGCAGAGAGCCATCACGGCGAAGACGCGGTCGACAAATTCGCGCGGTATTTGCCGGTGAAACAGATCGCTCAGTGAGTTCACGAAATAGCGCGTCGGCTTTTGTTTGCGCAGCGGAACGTCAAGCCGATCGGGAAGCAAGCGCACCTTGCCGTTCCACACCGGCCCGTTGCTGGTGATGACAGTCAGCCCCTCGTTAGCGGCCTTGATCTTGGCGTTGGGATTACCAGATCTAACGTGGACGCTCCGTTGGGCGTAGCAATGTTTACAGCCCCCTTGCTCGGATCCCTTTGCCGGCGAACAGCCGAGCGTGGGATTCCACACTTCGTCTGCCCATTCGATAGTGGTCTTTGACACTTCCAGCCTCCTTGCTCTGTCGAAAGCATTGGGTCCTCCGGAGAAGGCCCATTGCTGCCGGCCCTCTTTCGAGGGCCGAGCAAGTTAAACGCTCCTGTTTTTAGGGCTGCTCTTCGACCGGTCCGGCAGTGATGCCGAGGCTGACTGCCTGGCCCTGCGTGATGGTCCCGGTGTCGTTGGCGATGAGGGTTGTGACGCCCTCTCCCAGATCGGCATCGGCGCTAACAGAGATGCTGTAGCTTCCGACGCCCTGCGCGACAACCAGAGCGCTGAGGCCGTCCGGCTGCGCCACAACCTTGGCGACGCTTTCGTCACTGGAGCTGAACACCGCGGCGCCGTCGATCGGAGCCGGCTTACCCTTCGCGTCAACAGGCTGGATCGATGCCAGGAACTGCTGAGTGACCGTCATTGTGGGGAATCCCATGTAATTTCTCCTCTTGGTTAAAGTGGTTGTTCTTCGATAGGTCCGGCCGTAAGCACGAGGCGAACAGCAGGCGCCGGGATGATTGCATCTTTGAGTTGGGAGAGTATCGCCAACTCGGAACGGTTCTGTTCGGCGATCGCGTCCAGCTTGCGCTCGATTCGGTCGAGTTGCCGCTGTTGCGCTTCGCTCTGCCTGGTAAGCGTTTCTAGTTGGCGTTGGTTGGTTATCGCCATCGCGAGTAAGTCTCTGATCTGTTTGAAAATGATGAGAATCACATACGCTCCTTGTCGTTCCTCCTTGTGCCTTGCGGCAGCGAAGGCCCCTGCGGTCAAGGGCCTTTGCTGTCGAGACTCTTGCGAATCCGGTGGCGTGCTTCATTGGCTATTCCTGATCACGTCGTACTTGTTCTGAACCTCGGGCTCTGCGAGGTCCAACTGCCCTTCAATCGGGTAGATCGTGACTTCGATGCGTGGATTGGCGGCGTCCTTGGCGAGGCGTGAGCCGTCCCAGGAAACAACCTGGACGTCGTCAACGATGATGCCGGCGCCGTCGCGTAACTGGCGCGGCGGTTTCCCGGGTTTCGGTTCGCTGAACTTTGGAGCCTGCATCCAGTCGGCCAGCGCTTGTTCGAAACCCAAGAGGTCGCCACGGTTGGCGTCCCGGTAAAACACTGCTTCCACCTCCACCGGTCCGGAGATCGGCAGAGTTGCGCCGGCGCGCTGCAGCTGGCCGCGAATCAGCATGCCGTATTGCATGGCGGTCTTAAACCACTCCTCATGTGCTTCGGAAGGTAGGATTTTGTTGAAACCGGGCGCCAATGACCGGAGGCCCTCACGGAAAGCGCCGTATACGGTTGTGTACCCGTATTGCCTCACCAAAATGTCCACCGCCGCGCCGCCAGTAAACGCGCTAATGATGCTTTCCTGCAGGCTGTTCAGCTTTCGCTTCGGACCGATGTGGACGATACGGTTGCTGGTCTTCTTTGTTCGGGGGGCGCCCGGTAAGGTGAAGCGGAGAACGTTCACTTCGTAACCCTCCGGTCAAAGTCCCAGTGGTAAATCTGCCCCTCGAACGGCAGGCGGCCGGACCAGAAGCGCATCATCTCGCCGAAGGCGCCAGTGTGCGGGATGCAGTTGCCTGTGCTGGTGACGCCGGTGAGCACGCCAGGCGGCCGGAAGCCGTCGCGAAACGCCAGCAGGTCGCGCTCGTCGGGTGTGAGTTCTACGAAGCCGCCGCGTACCAGCTGACCCTCACCATAGGGCTTGCAATCCTCACCACCGAAGCTGGCACCGATGAATACGCGGTGATCTTCGGTAATGCGGATAAACTCGACGCGCACGCACGGCGCGCGAAAGAGCAGCCGCGCCACCTTCTCGCGCACCACTTTGCCGCTGGCCAGCTTCTGGATGATCGGCCCACGCTGGCGCAGCCCCGTATAGAGGTGCATCGTCTTGCCGGGAACGTCGCCATGCTTCCGGGAAGCCCTAATGGTGTGCGTCTTTTCACCGGCCAGGATGTAATCGACGAATCGCTTTTTGAAGCCGTAGAGTCCCATTAGGCTGTCGCCTCCAGTTGCTGGCGCTTCTCAATGAAGCGCAGCGCGCGCTCTTGCGCCATTCGCGCGTACTCCGGGTTTAGTTCGATGCCGATGAAATCGCAACCGCGCTCGATCGCCACCAGGCCGCTAGTACCGGCGCCGGCGAACGGATCCAGGACAGTGCACGGAAGAGGACTGTCGCTGTCGGAGTTGAAGCGCAGATTGCCGCCCCACAGACACCGGCAAGTCGGACGCCAGTAAAGCGTTTCCGGCTGAAGTGCCACGGTGTGGTGCGTGCCTGGACCGCAAGGACCTGAATGCAGAGGCTGACCGTTCAGTGCGTGCTTCGCGTCCCCACTCTGCCACTTCGCGGCTCGATTGACTCCCTCAGCCTTGAGCGCCGGATCCGGGTGCCAATCACCACTGAACGTCCGCCGAACGACACGGCGCCATGGCGCGCCGCACTCTGGACAGCAGCCCTTCTCTGATGTGCCGGCGAAGATGCAAGGCCGGACCAGCGCGCGAGGATACGTCGCGAAGTGTGCGAGATTGCTGCGCTCTGCGCTCACTCGCCATACGGAGCGAAGGTTCCGGACTGCCGGTACCGCATCGCTGATGGCGCGCTCGCGACGCGCGTAAGGCGTGTGCCGCGGGTCGTGAGTAATGAGCATTCGGCTGTTGACGCCCACGCTCTTCCGGGAGTGCGTCTGCGGTGAAGCCGCCTCGAGCACAGCCACCCAGTCGTAGTAGTAGCGTTCGCTCTTGGAGAGCAGGAACACGTACTCATGCGCCCTGGTTGGCCGGTCCTTGACGCTTTCCGGCATCGGCGTCCGCTTGTGCCAGATCAAGTCCATCCGCAGGTACCAGCCATCGGCGCGAAGGGCCAGCGCCAGCATCCACGGCAACCCGATCAGGTCTTTGTGCTTGTAGCCATGCGCCGTCGTTCTGGCCCGGTTACCGAAGAGCTCGCCCGACGGTCGGTTACGCGCCGACTTATACTTCGGGTCGAAACTCGGTCCCTGTCCGTGGGATTTGGTTATGTATGCGTCGCCCATGTTGATCCAGAGCGTTCCATCCGGACGCAGCACGCGACGCAGTTCCCGGAAGATCACGACCAGCCTCCCGACGTACTCCTCTGGACTCGCTTCGTGCCCCAACTCGAGGTGCCGCGACGGGTGGTCTTTAGGCAAGTACGACCGAAGGCTCCAATACGGCGGGCTGGTGACGGCGCAGTGGACGCTGTCGGACGGGAGGCTGCGGAGACCTTCCAACGCATCGGCAGTGATTAGGCGGAAGCTGCTCACTGCTGCCCGCCCTTCCCGACCCGGGCACGCAGAACATCCATGTAAGCCGGGTTGGTGATGACTTCCGCCTCTTGCTCCCAGTCGGTTTCACCGAGCACTACGAGCCAGGCAGGGGTCTCGCCGGCGACAACGTCGGGTCGGTTGCGGATTTCCGCTATTTCGCGGTTACAGCGGGCGAGCTCGGCGTCTCCGGTCATGCTGCCGCCCTCCGGCCATCGATCAAACGCATCAATTCGGCCCGGGCGGGCGCATGCCGCGGCGGGAGATGCCAAAGGGCAAGGCCTGCCTTAATGGCGAGCGAACGCCGTCTCTTGCCGACGGCTGATAGTGAGGCGTGCTGGTGCAGCGCGGCGCACCGGCGCGAACAACAAAACCCTGACCGGCTTGGCCACTCGAAGAACAGACACCCGCAGAGTCTGTTGCGGCAGACACGTGGCGTTTGCCCGGGCGCGTGCGGAGCGTTCCGGGCTTTCTCCCGGAGATGAAGAAGGGTGGAGACGAACTCCGCAAATTCGTCGTACTGATGGGAGAGAAACAGCCGACGGCGATTCGCCATGACGAGGTATCCGGCTTCCGTTTCCCGGGCGTCGATGCGCGTGGCGGGGTTCAGAGCGATCGGGGAGAGGCTACGCATGCGCACCCGCCTTTCGAAGCGCGTCGAGGATGGCGGTAGAAAATGTAGAGTGCTCTGATGTCCAGAAGCCAGAGGGCCTACGGCAATACAGCGAAACTTTCCATGTTTGCTGTTCGCTGGTGCCAATTAAAGATATGACCACGTAGCGATCACCCTCAGAACGCCACCGCTCCAACTCCCCGAGAGCATCCGGCGCGGGCTCTCCATTAAGCAATCCGACAATACGTCCCGCCAACTCGGGATTGTTGGCCACCCATGCGCAAGGCTGAGGCTCGCCAGTGCGGTAGATGGTTGTTCCGAGACTTTGGCCGAGACGGTATTTAGCATCCGTCGCGGGCTCAGTCGTCAAGGATTGCTTGACTACTGGCTCGGCGGGCTCCTGGCCGGGCGGGGTCGGCACACTTTTCTTCTGGGCGTCCTTCATGGGCCACTTACGGACAGCGTTCGCAATTCCGTAGACCGTTGTCAGTCCGCGTGGGTGGCTGGGCCATCCCGCGCTGTCCCAACCGTGATGGAGTAGGATTGGATCGTCTTTTACTTCCCACTCCAGCTTTTCGAGAGCGTCCAGCGCATCGGCCGCGGCGCGGAGTGCGTCCAGCCGACGTGAGGCCTTCTCCCTAAACTCGGCCATCTCTGGCAGATTGAATGCCGGAAGGCTCTTCTCCACGTCGACGACAATCTCGCGCATCTCGACCAACCGTTCGGCCGGCGTCATGCCGCGCCGCCTGCCGGCGGAAGCGCCTTAAACCGCGATTCCGTGATCTGCAGCCAGAGGGTCTTTCCTGTACCGTGGTCAATGAGGTACGGCGCGAATACTTCGCCAGGCTCGACCATCCCGGTCTGGATGAGCGCAATCTGCGCCTGAACCCACCGCAGGAGTTGCCGCCAGGCGACGCGCTCTGCCTGCTCGCGCAATGCAAGTTCTGCCGCTCCGCCTTGAAAGCCCTTACGCCTGCTGCGGAGAATCTTGTAGATAGGCTCGACCCGCGCCGGCATCGCGAAGAGTGCTGGTTGGCCGTTGACCTGGAAGACCCATCGCAGGCCGGTGATCTGCTGCCGCTCGTTGTAATCTGTGGCAATCTGGCGCGCGCCGGACGAAACCAACTCCTGGATGATCTCGCCAGCGGTGCGCGATGCGGAGACCTGTGTCGTCTCCATGTGGAGGGTTTTAGCCACAGACACCACCCACAAGCCGTCGAGATGATAGTAAAGTCTTCATACGGTTCCTCTGGATCCGTTCGCCGGCTCGTCGCTTCGTGTCGCCAAACTCTCAGCAGCGGGCCGGTACGTCTTTTTACTTCCGAACAACTCCCGAACAATGGCGCCGGTACCGGAAAAGTCCCGACGAATTCTCCGCGTCAAATGCCCCGCAAGGCACTGATTCTGCGTAACCTGCTCTTCCGTTTAGGGGTTGTGTAACAATAGCGTTCGTTTCAATTTCCATCAGTTTGCTCGCGTTTTTGCGTTTTCTCCCGAAATGGTCCCGAACAAAAACTTGTCTTTCATGCGGTCCATGGCCGCTTCTTTCTCCCCGATCGTCTCGGTAATGTAGTGCTGCGTCATCTCCGGCGACGAGTGCCGCATCACGTCCTGTGTGCTGGCGAGGCTCATAAACTTGCTCGCGTGGGTGGCATAGAACCGGCGCAGTGAGTGGGCGCCAATACCGGGCATCTTAACGCCAGCCCGAATGAAGCTGAGGCGGATATGCTCCCGGATCGCCGACCGCGTCTCCGTAAAAACCAACTCTTCCGGGAGAGCGTCCATCCGGCACTTCTCAAGCAACGCTGTCCGAAGGAATCCCATCGGTATTAGGCCGCTCTTCGACTTCACCGAAGTGCGCGCGCCGTCCCCGCTGATCGATTCCTCAATGCGGATCGTGCCGGCGCGGTAGTCGAGGTGCTTACGTCGGAGCGCGGCCACTTCCCCGACCCTGAGACCGCAAAAGGCGCAGAGATCGAACGCCAGCACCAGCGACGGTCGGACCTTCGCGCGTACCGCCGTGAATTCCTCCAACAGGGGAGCGCGGCGTTGCTCGACGGGCTTATCGGGGATTCGGAGCCGCCGCGTGGCTGGGCAGCGTTCCCGGGTGTATCCCCAGTCCGAAGCAACCTCCCAAATCGACCGGAAGACGGCAACAGCCTGCTTCATGGTGGCGGTCTGCCAGCCTTTCTGATCCATCCAGTTCACCCATTGCTGGACCTTTATAGGCTGGATCTCGTAGAGGCGCAACTTCGCAAACTGCGGAAGGATTCGATGCTTGATCTCGACACCGTAGGCAAGGCGCGTGTTCGGTTTCAGTGACGGGATGTAGCTTTCCTGATAAGCCTTTACGATGTCAGCGAAGGGCGTCTGCGCCTGGATGGCTTCGACGCGGTTGTTCAACTTGGCGCAAACCTCATCGCGCCATCGCAGAGCTTGCTTCATCGTGTCGACGCCGGCGGTAGAGTACCGCGTAACTTCTTTTCGGGTGCCGTCCGGATGGTCCGCCATCGGACGAATCACCCATTTCGGCCCGCGCTTGTTGCCGGTCAGCTTGGGAGTCGGCAGCGTATATTTGGGGCGACCCATATCCACCTCCTGAGAGGGGATGATAGCCGAAATGGGGAGGGTGCTCATTCAGTCCTTCTTCTCCCACACCCGGTGGCACACCACGCACTGAATAAGCGATAGGTCCTCTTCGACCGCGAGGCAGTACTTGTGAAGCCCCGCGTTGAAGTCCGGTCGCGACCTGTCGCAGAGCCGGTTGTTCTGGGTTGTGAACCGGGCGGCGTCGGCGTCCGTGTGCTCGACGGCGAGTTCGGTGTTGATGTTGTCCATCGTCATAGAGCTTGGCGTCTCCTCAGCCGCGGATACCACCGCATGGTCCATACCTGCGCACCGGCGGGAATCGTGTCCGGCGACTCCCGCTCGCACGTGAACACGAAACGGTTGTATGTGCCGACCTTTCGCCTCCTGCGTTGGACCTTCCGGACGGAGCGGATCAGATAGGCCGTTCCCAACCCGCGCTTGCCTGACGTCACGATGTAGTCTCCCGGGCCCGGGTTTTCGGTAGCGTCGTCGAAGTCGACGAAGATCTTGGGAAAGGGGTTGACCGTTCGCATGTGTCACCTTGCCGCCTCCTCGATCGCGTTCCGTCGCTGATATGACCATGACTCGCCAAAGGCGCGCTCGGCGCTCATCCAGGCGTCGCCAAGGGCTTTCAGCAGGCCAGCGGCAAGATACAGGCAGCCGGCCACACCGTGGCGCTGCACCGCCCGGGTGGCCAGGAAACAGGCGGCCAGCACCGCCAGCACCAGGACGGTCGCGCCGGCGTTGTGGCGGAAGCCCAACAAGACCGCCGCGCCAAAGGCCAATAGAAGCATTCCTCGAAAGGGTTTCATCAGAATGGCATCCCGTCTTTTTGATGCGCGGCCATCACAGGCTCCTGTTCGCGCAACTGCTCTTCGATCTCCTGCAGCACACGTTCCACGTGGATCTTGGTGTTCTCGCTGAAATCCTTGTTCAGCATCCAGCGTGCGAACGAAGTATCATCTGATACCGGCCGCCCGCGAAGCTTGCCGATGTTGTAGCGGGCGACGCCGTCCTTGTCGCGCACCAACTTGCCGGCCAGATCGATGCGCTTCATGTCGTCGAGCGTGGCGTAGGCTGCGAGTTCCGCCGGCTGCATGGTCTTCAGTTCCGGGTAGCGGTCCAGTTGCGCCATTAGAACGTCGCGCGTTGCCAGTGCGTCGGCCAGCGCGCCGTGTGCGCCTTCGTGCTCCCGTCCGCAGTAGAACGATACGGCTGCTCCCAGTGTTCGTTGTTCGCGCTTCTTGAAGATCTTCTCGACGTCGACAATGTTGATCTGAGATAAATCCCAGATCAGGCCGGCCCGGTAGAACTCCTCCCACAACAGCGGCACGTCGTAGTTGGTCAAGTTGTAGCCGGCAAGATCACATCCGTCGAATGCCAGCATGACGCCGCGGCCGCGCTCGTAGAAGGTTGGGCAGTCGGCCACGTCGGCGTCTGTGATGCCGTGAACGGCAGTGGCTTCAGCCGGGATCGGAACGCCCGGGTTGAAGCGCTGGCACCATTGTTTCTCGCTGCGGTCCGGCATCACTTTCAACACCGCCAGCTCAACGATGCGAGCAGTGGCCGGGTCGGGCGATGTCCCTTCAATGTCGAGGTAGACCTTGGGCCGCAGATGGATCACGCCGCTACCCTCGTATTCCACTTGCGGACGGCTTCGCCCTCGGTGTTGTTTGCGATCTGCTGAACGCCGCACTCTTCGCAGGCCACAAAGTAGTCGTCAGGATCGACGAGGTTGTGTAACTCGACGGCGGTGCTCCCACAGAACGGGCAGGGCTTCAGGTCGGCGGCCATGGCTACTGAAGAACCTCCGGAAGATGATGTGGGACGTCGGGATCTTCCTGCTGCTCCCGGTTCCAGTCCTCGTCCGTGACACCAGACTTGGCCGCGTGGTCAACCGGCGTGCCCAATGGCTTCTCGCCGCGGCGCATCTGGCGCTTCTTGTGGCGCTCTTCCATATCCGGCATGACCGAGACGGAAGCGAGTGCCGGCTCAGGTGCGGATGGCTGCAGGTTCAGCCCCTCCTGTGTCTCTGCTGGCGCTGCTTGCTGCGGCTCGTCGGGCACCTCTTCGAACTTCGCGTTCTGCGCTTCGGCAGCGTCAAACAACTGGCCCTGAGTTTCGTAGGCGATCATCAGTTGTGCCGGAGACTTGCCCACCGCCTCGAACCACCGTTCGATCAGTGCCATGGCTCCGACTTGCTTTGAGCGCGCGATGAAGACAAGCGACGTTACCGTTTCGTCGTCCTCGCCCTGCTTGCGAGTCACCTGGAAGTCTGTGACGTCCGAGCACTCCAGTTGCATCTCATGCTGGCGTTTATCCCGCGCGTTGGGCCTCATCACGAGGTGGCGACCCGAAAGCTCGCCCGCAAGCTTGCAGCTCGTGACCGATTCGGGTACGTCGTCCCAACCCATCGCCTCCATAACCGGTCCGCTCAGATCGGCACGCATATGAAGGCGGACGAAGTACCCGCTCTCCTTCTCGTGCCGGAGATCGGCGTAGCTAATGACTGCGCCTCGGAAGATCGTAGTTGCCACGTTACGCCGCTCCTCTCTGCCGGGCTTCCGGCTTCGCAATTGTTCCGTTGAGCGCCTTAATCTGCTGCTCGACGGCGTGCCGCTTTGTTTCCGTCTCGATCTCGCGATTGAGAAGGGTTTGCCGGTATGCCTGAAGGTCTTTCAACTTCTCCAAGCGGGCCATCTCTCGCCGGTCTGCCTGTGTGAGCATTCCGCTCCTTTCAAAAATCCGGGACGCTCACGCCGGAACGCCCCGGTAAGTCAATTCAGAAAACCGCCAGGCGGTTTCCTCAGTTCGCGAGTACGGCTCAAGATACGGGCCAACCGCAAAACCATCTGGCGGTAGGTGAGAGCAGAGCGCTTAAGGACCCCTGATTTCTCAGAGAGCGGCATTACCCGCAACGTCCTGCTCTCACCTACCGACCCTGTTTCCAGGGCAACCGAAGCCCGCGCCACCTCCCCCGAGATTCAACGCGGGCCCCTTTCCGCCGGCTCGCCGAAGCAAACTAGCCGGCGAAAACTCTACTGACTCTTTCGCCGGCGCCGCGGCGCGCCGTCGCTTGGATCTCCTGTTCCCGCCGGCACGCCGACCGGAAAGAGTTTCCCGTCAACGTTGGCTGCCAGTGGCTCATCCGGAAGCGATCGAGCCGCCACAACCTGGAAGCCGCTTTGCGCCGCTGCAGCGCAGAAGTCATCCCATTGCTTCCCGACGATCGACTCGGAGCGATCGCAGACCATAAAGCCGAGTTCGCCAGGCGCCAGAGCAGCTACCTGGAAGGCGACGAAATATTGTTGCTGTGTGTTGATCGCGTCGAGTGCCACGCCGTTGACGAAGATCTCTCCGTCGCGGACTTCGAGGCCGGGAATCGGCGAGTCCTCAAGCTTGCGTGCCTTCAGTGCATCGAGCTTCTTGATGGCATTCGTGAGACGCTCACCGGCGTAAAACTTGGCCTTTGCCTTCTCTCTGTACTCATCAATCGCTGCCTTTGTCGAGACAGATTGTGCCTGGGCTCTTGCCTTCGCTTCCGCTGTGGCCAGCGCGACGGCGGTCGCTTCTATGTCCGACTGAATCTCCACTGTAGCCTTGGTCGTTTCCTCCTGCTGCAGGCGTCGGACCGTCTCGATATCCTTTGCGCAAGCGTCCTTGAGCGCCTGGATCTTTGCAACGGTGTCAGCGTTGATCTTGGCGATCGCCGCATCGGCCTCGGCGTTAATCCCCTGTTTGACGGTCGCCAATTCAACCCGGAACTCCTCCAGCCGCGTTCGCTGAATGGTCACTTCCGCCGCCCAGTCCTGGTCGTTGCCATCCGGAAGCGTTTTTGAAAGCGTGCTGATGGCTCCCTCGAGGTTCTCGCGATCGACGTTGAGGACACGGCGCTCTTCTGTGAGTCCTGCGCGATAAGCGTGGAAGGCGTCCAAGTTCATCGAACCTGCCGGGATGCGCTCCACCGCGTCCTGAATCTCTTGGACCGTGAACACAATCGGCATCGCCTCGAGGAGATACTTCGCACGGTCTTTCTTGTCCGCCTGCAGAAAGGCGACGGGGTCGAAGCTAAAGCCGTCCGCCAGCGCTTTGATGTAGGCTGCCGGCTTGCTGACGATGGACCCGTCCGAGGTTCTCACCTCTCGTTTGGTCCCATCCGGTTTCACGGTGGCCGTAATCGTCACGCCATCACTCAGCGTGAGGATGATCTCTCCTTCGCTGGCGCCGGCGCGAATCCACTTGGGATCGTGGCCCCCTTCGAATACGGCCGAAATCGCTTGCAGGACGCTCGACTTGCCTGTGCCGTTGTCGCCCTGCAGCACGGTGAATGTACCGAGCGGGAACTCCGCCCGCTCGATGCCGTGAATGTTCCGGATGAAAACAGACTCGATGCGTTTCACTGGCGCGCCCTCCGGCTTCCGAAGGCGAAGCCACTGGTATTTGTAGGGCCCGACTGACTGGCGCGCTCCTCGGCCGCCGCCTGTTGATCGAGCTTCCGGTTCTCTTCATCCGAGAGAGGCTGATCTGTTGCCACCTTCTGCTCCCCGGTGGTCGCCTGGGACTTTGCCTCACGCTCGACCTTTTCCCGATTCAGCCGCGCGATCTTCTCGGCCGCTACGCGTTGCGCCTCTTCCGTGCTGCCCTTCTGCGCGGTATCCATGATCGATTCCCACGTGGCTTCGCCCTCACGGATCGCCGTGAACACCTGACGGAGGTCAACCAGTTCTGCCGGCTGAATGCGGTCTAGCGTGTGGCCCAGGTAAGCGGTGATATCCGAAGGAGAAACGCCAATCCCGCTGAAAGCGTCCACAATCTTCCGCTTCTCGGCATCTGGATCATTTTTCACTTCGCCGCTCAGCGTCTCTATGACGAGATCCATGCAGCGATCGAGAATATCGCCGGGAAGCAAACGCAGCGCGGAGGTCCGGAGCGCCTTCGATATAAGCGCATTCTGCTTATTGAGAAGCTCGTCCTCGGTGGCCTGGACGATGTACACTTTCTCTCCCCGGCTGTTGAGACGTTCACCTACAACCACGCCGGTCGGTTTACTGCGCTCCACCGTCTTACTGAGAACCACCTGGCTCGAGTAAGTGAGGTTGCTTTCCAGGTCCGTGACACTCACCTGGACAATTCGCTGCTCCGCGGATTCGTAGATGATGGTGGTTTCCGGGTAAACGTTCGTCATGCACCGCAGGGCGGCCTCGGCGAACCGAATGGAAGGACCGACGATCTTTTGGTTGCCCACCGGCTTCGCGTATCGCGCCACTTGCGCAAAGCCAGGACGCCGGCATTCCTTTTCCATCCTGACGCGGACTTCCTCCCACTCCCGCGGCTTGCGAAGAGCAAGAATATAGCGCGCCTCGACAGCGGCCTTTGCTTGTGCCGCGACCGCGGTGGCTGCTGTTTCTTTGATGACCTCGATCTGGTTGGCGCCGAACTCTTCGCGCTGAATGCCAGGACCGTTGAGTAACTGTGACATATGAAAGTCCTTTCTATTCCCTTCAATTCCTTACCCGTTGTGGCCGCAGCGATTCGAGTTCGCAACTACATTCGAGGAGTACGGCGCCGGCGTCCTTGCGCGGCACGGTGCACACCAGCCCGCCAAACTCGTCGCCGGTAGTCCACCGGATTTGAGCGCAGTGCTGGCCGACCGGGACGATCGCCAGTTCGGAGTTCGGTTCCTCCGCCGCGCGCCACAGCGCCACGTGGGAGCCAGCCGGCAGTTCGACGCGCAGAACGCTCATTGGCATAGGTGGCTCCGGTGCGTGGCCGAAATCAGCGCCATTAGGAAAACCACCGCCAGCGCCAACGCGGCGTAGGCAGCCACGCGCCAGTTGTTCCGGGACACTTCCATGCGCGCAGCCGCTTTCTTATAGGCCTCAGCTTGTTCGGCCGAAACCTTCGCCTCTTCCCATGCGGCAGCCCGGCCGCTCACCAGCCGATGCCACTGCAGATTGTTTAGGTCGGAGATCGTTGCCGGGCGGTCAGCCGGGTCAGCGATCCGCGCCTGGCGCATAAACTTGCGATCTTCTTGCGTCCAGTTCACAGTGCGACCCTCCGATTCAGCCAGCCCCGGACCGCCGTCCAGAGAACCCTCCATCCGAGCGTGTCGCCGAACGCCCAGATCCAAAGCGCGATCGAGATACCCACACCCACAACAACCGGCATCATCGTCTTTCCCTTTCTGCCGCGCGCCGCGCGATCGCTTCCGTGGCCGTCTCGCAGGCGTAGCCGATTGGCATCGGACACCAGGCGGCGCGGAGAATGTTTAACTTCAATACCGTTGCGCCAGCGCCAGGCGATGACGGCAATAAGCAACCCGAGAAGCACGATGCAGCCCTTGCCGATCATCACGGCGATGCCGGTGTTGCTCACGCCGCCACCGCCTTGTAGATGCCGGTCAGCCGGCCAGCGCAGAAGTCGCAGAGCGACACGCCGTTGCCCGATTGGTCCACCATGCCGTCCACCCGCCGAACGCCCCTCTGCGCGAACGGGCGTCCGCAGTGAGCGCAGGTCTCTCGTAACCGGGGGTTCAGAGCTTCGATGATGCCGCGCGTGATCTCATCCCCAAGGCACTGGCAGGGCGCGCCTGCGACCAGACGATCACCATTGCCGCTGTCTACCCAGCGGTCGCCAGGCTCGTGCTGGCAGGTTCCATCCGAGACGTGCCCCAATACGGTGTGCCCGCATAGGTCGCAGTCGCGCTCCGCGGCGATGGCCCGGAGTGTTTGCGTGGTGGTCATTAGTGGTTCACCTTCACAAAGTTGCCATCGTCATCAAGCCGATAAGCGACGTTCGGCTCTAGTTGCCCGTCGCCGTCCTCGTCTTTCACATGCGCGACAACAGCCTTGTAGCGCTTGCCATTCCAGCGAAGGATGGAGATCACTCCTCCCGGTCCAGCCGTGGCCGTGCCGCTGTCGCCAGCCGTGGCCGTGCCGCTGTAGCCAGCCGTGGCCGTGCCTCTGTCGCCAGCCGTGGCCGTGCCTCTGTCGCCAGCCGTGGCCGTGCC
>ERZ869921.625-NODE-625-length-19012-cov-4.444216_pt1 | contig 19012 bp, 21 predicted proteins | sample MGYA00579310_ERZ869921 | MGnify/ENA primary metagenome ERZ869921 (study PRJEB32216, sample SAMN09231816) | wastewater metagenome | place: USA: Maryland | collected 2016-06-21 | study: EMG produced TPA metagenomics assembly of the PRJNA472060 data set (Reclaimed...
GATCTGTTCGTGTCCGATCAGAACTGGCCGTACTGATGGGCGTCATCCCCAACCCGTACACCATGTTCCCGCCAGCCAGCGGTGGCAGTGTGACCAACCCTGTGTCGTTGCTGAACGACAAGTCGGGCCGCTTGGTTGGCACCGGGACATACACCACCGCTGCGACCGGCACACCAACAGTTGGTGGGCTGTTGATCGCAACGGTGGCTACCTGCACCAATGGTGGTGCAGCGCACGCCGACATCTCGCTCACTGATTCGCTCGGCCACACTTGGACTCCGCTCACGATGTTCTCCCGTGTCGGATCAGGGTCGGACTACATCGGTTTGCGCTGCTTCATTGCGCCCAACGGCGCAGCGAGCACGTTCACCGTGACGGTCGATGCCGGGGCCACCGATATCTACTCGTACAACGTGATGGTCTGCGAAGTGACCGGCCAACATGCCTCACCGTTGGGTTCGGCAGACGGCAACGTGTCGAACACCGGCAACGGGGCAGTGGCGATCACCCTGGACGCCACACCGGCCGTTGGCTCGCAGGTCTTTGCGGCGCTGTGCACCTACGAGACCAACGACGCCACCTTGCAGATCACCCCCGGCGCTGCTGCGCCGTGGATTGAGCTTGCAGAAGCTGGCCGATCTGTGCCCAACAGCCAAACCCAGTACCGCACCGGTTCCGCTTCGACAGCGGTGGACTGGGACGACAACGGCACCAGTGTCGCCGGGTATCTCGGGCACGCCTTCGAGATTGTCGCCGCCTAGCGGCTGACCGTCCGGGGGTGATGGTATGCCGTTGTACCCTCCCTCCAAGGCGTTCTACGCCCGCCTGCTTGAGCGAGTCCTGTGGACCGCAGCCCAGGCCGGTCTTGCCGTCATCACCGTTGAGCAGTTCGACATTCCCGTCCAGTGGGCTCCGGTGATTGCCACCGCTCTGGCTGCCGTCAAGGGCTACGTGGCCCGCCGTGTTGGTGACAGCAACGACCCGTCCACCCTGCCACGGGGCGTCTAGGTCATGGCAACGGCGTCGACGGTCGGCACCGACGACCTCATTGAGTTCATCGACGGGAGCACGGCACCGCTCACGTCTCCGGGTGAGAAGCACGTCATCACGTTGGCGAACTTCATCTCATCGCTCGGTCTGGGTGGTGGTGGCGGTGGCATTGAGGCCGAGTTCTTCATGATCACCAGCCGTTCGGGAGGGCCTGGCTACGACATCAGCGACGAGACGTACGCCTTCTCTCCCGACACCTCGGGTGCGGTGAGCTACGAGTGGCAGGCAGGGGACACGAGCGCGGTTGGCCTCTACAACATCGAGTGGCGCGTCACCTGGGGCGATGGGTTCGTGATGACCTTCCCGTCGGAGGGTTTCGACAGGGTTCTCGTCAACGCTGACATCTGACTGTTGCGCCGCCCCGATGTGTGACATAGTATGTCTCCATGAGAGTCATCCAGATCGGCAACTTCGGCCCCGAACACTCCACCGAGCGACACCTGCGTCGGGCGTTGATGCACAACGGCCACGACGTCCTGATGATGCAGGAGGACGACCCCAACACCTTCCTGAATATGTCGAACCGGGAGAGTTGGCCGACGAAGCCTGACTTCATCCTGTGGACCCGCACCGGCTGGGACTGGGACAACCTGTTCGCAGGGAAGGGTTCCGGCACCCGGCTGGCCCACGGCCTCCAGCGCTCGATGCTCCAGCAGGCTGAGCGCTTGGGCGTCCCGGTCGTCGGCTACCACCTCGACCTGTGGTTCGGCCTCAACCGTGAGCATCAGCTCGCCGAGCCGTTCTTCGAGTGCCCGCTCGTCATCACTGCCGACGGCGGACACCAAGCCGAGTTTGCAGCGAGGGGCATCAACCACGAGTGGATGCCGCCTGCCGTGTCGCTCGCCGAGTGCGAGCCGGGCATCAAGCGTGCCAGCTACGCCTCGAAGCTGGCGTTCGTCGGTTCCTGGCAGGGCGGCTACCACAAGGAGCACCAGCACCGCTTCGAGCTGGTGCAGTGGTTGCAGCGCAACTTCCGTCGCGACTGCGAGTTCTATCCCCGTATGGGTGAGCACGCCGTCCGCGGTGAAGCACTGCGCGACCTGTATGCCTCCGTCGATGTCGTCGTCGGCGACTCCTGCCTCGCCGGGACCGGCATCACGAACTACTGGTCCGACCGCATCCCCGAGACCGTCGGCCGCGGTGGCCTGCTGCTCCACCCGAGCGTCCCCGGCATCGTCCCCCACTTCATCGACGGCGAGCACTTGATCCTGTGGGAGGCTGGCAACTGGGACGAGCTGGGCGACACCATCGAGTACGCACTCAGCCACCCGGAGGAGAACCGGGCCATCGCCGCCGCCGGGCGCGAGCACGTCCTGAAGCACCACACCTACGAGGTGAGGGTTCAGCAGTTGACTGAACTGCTCGCGGAGAGGTCGATGCTGTGATCCCCGCCCGCATTGAAGCCAAGATCAACCGGACGTCGACTTGCTGGCTCTGGACCGCCGGTCAGGACGGCAAGGGGTACGGGGCCTGCTGGTTTGATGGCAGGATGATGAAGGCTCACCGTGTGGTCTATCTGTTGTTGGTCGGGCCGATCCCCGAGGGACTACAACTCGACCACCTCTGCCGCGTCCACAACTGCGTGAACCCGGCCCACCTGGAGCCAGTGACCGCTCAGGTCAACTCGCAGCGCGGCGATGTCGGGCTACATAACGTAGTGAAGACGCACTGCCCGCAGGGCCACCCCTACGACGACGAGAACACCTACGTGACCCCGTCGCGGCCCACGGCGCGCTATTGCAACGCGTGCAACGTCGAACGGTCTCGACTCAACCGCGAAGCCCGCAACGCCGCATCTCGCCGCTACCGCCAGCGCAAGCGCGCCGAATCGAGGACCAATGCGTGAGCGCATCATCAATGGTCGGTGGAACATGTGGGTTCCCGACAACGTCGCCGACTGGGATGGCCCTGACCATCACGAGGTCGAGCGGTTCCAGTCGTTCCGCAGACACCTCCGCTGGGGCGACACCTTCCTCGATGTCGGCACCGAGCATGGCTGGATCGCCGCCCTCATCGGCCGCGAGTTCGTCGGTCCCGAGAACATGGTGCTGTGCGAGCCGACCCCTGAGTTCTGGACGAACATCCGTAGAACCTGGGAGTGCAACGACCTGAAACCGCCGCTGGCCTGCTGGCCCGGCTTCGTTGGCCGTAACAACGGCTTCTCGTCGTATCGTCTGGAGCGTGCGTGGCCCATCGAGTCAAACCGAGTGACAGAGACTCCGGCGATGCCGTACGCCTCGCTTCTGGACGACGAGGCGCGCCCCGAAACCACAATTGACGAGATCGCCGGGCTACTTGCTCCACCCATTAGGGCACTCAACATCGACGTCGAAGGCGCAGAGCTGCTGGTGCTGAAGGGCGCTGTCTGCACGCTGGTCAACGAAGACGAAGGTCCGCGCAACGTGTGGGTCTCGATCCACCCCGAGATGATGAAGGCATACGGCCACGCCCCCGAGCTGCTCCACGGATTCATGGCCGGGTGTGGCTGGAAGGGAGAGCACCTTGCGACAGATCACGAAGAACACTGGCACTACACCCGTCGGTGAGTGTGGGCCGCGCTCCCGTCACGAGGGCAAACCGATGCTGCACAAGTTCACGATGAAGATTCGAGTCAACGGGACCGAGACGGTCCACTGCACATGGTGTATGAAGGAGAAGAAGTGAGAGTGCTTGTCTGCGGGTCCCGCGACTGGACCGACTACGAAATGATCTCCGCCGCGTTGACCAGTTGCGCCCTTTCCGGCTCGCCCATCACGGTCGTCCACGGTGCGGCCCGAGGGGCCGACTCCCTGGCGGGGCGCTGGGCGCGCAACTACGGCGTCACTGAAGAGGCACATCCGGCCGACTGGACGGGGCGTGGGCGAGCTGCCGGTCCCATCCGCAACAAGCTGATGCTCGATCTTGGGGCCGATTACGTGCTCGCTTTCAAGGACGACTTCGACATGACGATGAGGCGCGGCGGTACTGAGAACATGGTCAAGATCGCTCTCGCCGCCGGGGTCATCACGACACTACGGGGGCATGGTGGCCTGATCGCCCACTGGGGCAACCGGGGGCAGCTCGAACTTGGAATGGTGAAGTTGGGGGAGGTGGGTAACGCGTGACCCGCGTCGCCGTTATTTCTCCGCACCTCGATGATGGGGCGTTTTCGGTTGCCGAGCACATGCTCTCCCGACCCGACTGGGAGTTCACCATCGTCTGTCCGTTCGGCGGCCAGCCCACCGAGGAGCCTCACCGCTCGAAGTACATCATTCTCCACGACGAGCACCAGCGGGTGTGCGAGTTCGCCGGGTGGGACTTCATCAACGGCCCGTTCTTCGATGACGCCGCAAGCGGGAGAACGCGCCCACCCGATCCGTACTATCTTGCCAACCTGGACTACTGGCTGGGGTCCACCCTCAGCGACGGGTGGGATCAACTGTGGTTCCCGGCGGGCATTCACCACCCCGACCACACCGACGTTGCCCTCAACAAGGTCGTCTGGAGCGGCCCCCCGCCCCCGATCTGGGTGTACGAGGAACTCCCCTATCGCGTGCTCTATCCGCGAATGCCCGCAGCGCCGTCGCCGTACTTCCAGCTTCAGGGCTACGACCCATCCCATCTCCAGACCAAGAAAGAACTGTGCCGCATGTATGCCAGCCAAGTTGACGATCAGCTCGAACGCTGCCTCTACGCTCCCGAGCGTCTTTGGGGGATGTCGTGAGGCGGGCGAACATTGGGTGTGGGAGCGTTCAGCCTGCCGACTGGGACAACATGGACGTCGTCGACTACGGGCAGCAGTTCGTCCTCGATATCACCGTGACCGGCTTCCCGTTGCTGCCGAACTCGAACCAGCAGTACGACTACATCGTCGCCAACCACCTCCTGTCGTGCTTCTCGCATCACGAGCTGAAGGAGAAGGTGCTGCCGAACCTGCTGTCCATGCTGAAGCCCGGCGGCGTGCTGCGCGTGCTGGTGCCCGACGCTGACAAGGCGATCAGGGCGTATCTGGATGGCGACACGCCGTTCTTCCCGCTCGGTAGCGATCTGCCCGACGTGGCGGCGCGGTTCTGCACGTTCCTGCCGTGGTTTGGTGAGTCGAAGTCGATCTTCACCGGCAGCTACCTGTGGAGGCTGGCCCTCGACGCTGGCTTCGATGTCGGGATGGAGTGCATCGCCCACGAATCGTGGATGCTGCCCGACAGTGAGATCGCCTCACTGGACGACCGCGCCGAGCAGGCCCTCATCATGGAGTTCCGCAAGTGACCCCGACCATCCCCGTCATCTGGCTCTCGCTCCATGAGGGCATCGACGCTCGCGGCCCGTGGGACACCCGGATGCTCGAAGCGTTGTTCGCTGGCGAGCTGTGGCCCCACCACCTGAAGTTCGAGCACTACGTCATCAGTCCCGGTGGGTATCAGGCGCAGGACAGCCACTCGTCATGGAGCGGGCGAGCAATCGTTGTAGTCCCGGCCGCGCACCACGTCGACGACGTTGAGTCGATCAACCAGTTCATCAACTTCTTCGACTCGGTGCTGCTGATCTTGTGCGGCGACGAGTTGGGCGTGTTCCCGTGGAAGGAGATCAAGCACCCGAACATCAAGTTCTGGGTGCAGGCCCCCGACCCGAAGCACTACGCCGACATGGCCCCCTGGGGCTACTTCTTCGGCTGGGGCTGGGGTGCGGCGACACCGCAGTTGATCACCGAAGGCTGGCCTGAGATGGACTCGAAGGACATCCTGTGGTCGTTCTCCGGCCAGGTCACCAACAGCCGTCGCAAACAGGCCGCAAACGGACTCAGGAGGGCACGCGCCCGTGTCGCTGGGCTGTTCCGCCCGACCGAGGGTTTCTCTCAGGGGGCGGCTCCTGCCGACTACGCCCGAGAGCTGGCCCACTCGTGGATCGTGCCCTGCCCGTCGGGGCCGCACTCGGTGGACTCGTTCAGGGTCTACGAGGCCCTCGAAGCTGGCTGCATTCCGCTCGTCGACACCGAGTCTCCGCAGGGCTTCGTCGACTACTGGAACTTCGTGTACGGTCCCAGCCACCCCCTGCCGATGGTCTCGAACTGGGAGACCATCGGCGGGACCATCGAGTACCTGCTCGCCAACCGCTGCCGCAAGGCCGCCGAGTGCGCAGCGTGGTGGAAGATGGTCAAGTCGACGATGGTCTTCCGGTTGATCGAAGACCTGACCGCCTTGCAGATCATCCCCAAGCATGAGCACGACGTGCAGGCCATTGTCACAACGTCGCCGATCCCGTCGAACCCGAGCCTCGACATCCTGTGGTCAACCATCGCCTCCGTCGAGAACCACCTCGGCGAAATCGACATCATGGTCGCCTGCGACGGGGTGCGCCCCGAGCAAGAGCACATGACCAAGGCGTACGACCGCTTCCTGTACTGCCTGTGCTCGTGGGCGCGGACGAAGCCGAACGTGCTGCCGCTGATCGCCCCGGAGTGGGGACATCAGGCGAACCTGGCGAAGCGGGCGCTGATGTACGTGGACTCGCCGTGCTTCCTGTTCATGGAGCACGACACCCCTCTGACTGCCGATGACATCGACTGGCAGGGGGCAATCGACGTCGTCTCCAACGGTCACATCGACGTGCTGCGCTTCCATCATGAGTCGCACATTCTCGACGTCCATCAGTACTTGATGATCGACGATGTCACCAAGACGATCATCGGCGTCCCGCTGCGCCGCACAAAGCAGTGGTCACAGCGGCCTCACCTGGCCAACACCGACTACTACAAGAAGATGCTCCGCGTTCATTTCCCGTCGTCGTCGCGCACCATGATCGAGGACGTGCTCCACAGCGTGGCGCAGCGGGAGGCTGGGCACAGGATCGCCATCTACCACCCTGAAGGCAGCATCCAACGGTCGGACCACCTGGACGGCCGTGGCGGCCTCCCGAAATACGAAATGAAAATGAAGTGAGCGGGAAGCGCCGCCCACCCCTGGAGAGGTTCTGGCCGAAGGTCGACCTGGACGGTCCATTGGCAGCCAACGATCCGTCGCTCGGGGCGTGTTGGGTCTGGACCGGCAATGTCGGCTCAGGCCCGTACGGCCTCTTCTGGGACGGCGACCACATGATGAACGCCCATCGCTTCGCCTGGTCGGCGCTCATCGGCCCCCCTACGGCGGGGATGGTTCTCGACCACTTCGCCTGCGACAACAAGCTGTGCGTGAACCCCACGCACCTCCGTGAGGTCACTCAGCGAGAGAACACTCTGCGCAGCACGTCAGTAGCTGGAGTTCATGCGGCGGCCACCGCCTGCCCTCACGGCCATCCCTACGACGACGAGAACACGTATCGTCGGCCGGACGGCAAAGGGCGCGGCTGCCTGGCTTGCCGTCGGTCGCGGAAAGTGAGGATGCAGTGAGCGCCGAACAGGAACGACAGTGGCCCGAGTCGATCACGACGCTAGCGGTTCGCGAGGCGTTCGAGAACTCAGCCGAAGTGTTCTGCGAGTACTGCGGGGTGCAGGTCTCGGCCGATCTCAGCCCGACCGACCCGAACCGGGCGACCGGCGACCATCGCATCCCGAAGGCTCGCGGCGGCTCGAACGAGCGGGCCAACATCGCGATCTGCTGCTACGGCTGCAACCGCCGCAAGGACATGCTGACCGAGGCGGAGTTCCGTGCGGTCATGTCGGACGGCGCGGCTCTGGGCATTCTCCGCGAGGCCATCCGCCGCCAGGAGCGCCCCGGCCATGTCCGGCCCACGGACGTACGCCAGTGGGAGGAGCTGAAGGAGAACCACCGTCTCGCCCGTCTGATGGGGCGACTCGTCGACCCCGACCCGAACTGCGAGCTGTGCTTCGGCAAGGGTGAGTGGCGTCGCCGGTCGAAGGTCCACCCGTGTCGCTGTCGCGTACTTGACGCCCAAGAACGGAGCCAGGTGAAATGACGTTCATGGACGGCGAGATGGCGAGGTTCCTTGAGCGGCGCGTCGAGAACCCTGACGGTCATTGGCTGTGGGTCGGCTACCTCCAGGCCTCGGGTTACGGCGTTTTCTACCGTCGCATGGTGGGGCAGGTGCTGGCCCACCGATTCTCCTATGAGATGTTTGTCGGGCCGTGCGACGGGAAGGTCATCGACCATCTCTGCCGCGTTCGGTCCTGCGTGAACCCGGCTCACCTAGAGGCAGTGAGCATCGCCACCAACGTCATGCGCGGGGAGGGCATCTGCGCTCGGCGAGCACGTCAGACGCACTGCAAGCACGGCCATGAGTTCACCGACTGGAACACCTACCGCCCTCCGAGCGGGGGGCGGCAGTGCCGGACGTGCAAGAACGCGGCCCAGACCGAGTATTACCGACGTCAGACAGGGAGGACAAGGTGAGGATTGGCCTCATTGCGCGCTGCGAGATCGCCAGGGGTCTCGCTATCCAGAGCCGCAATTTCTACGACAACATGCCCGTCGACAGGGTGCTGCTCGTGGTGGTGCCACGCCCCGATTGCGCCACAGCGCCCGAGTGGTACCCCACCGGCACGGTCGTCGCCTCCTACGACCCGGTGCGCCATGAACTCAACGAGCAGACCGTCCGCGAGTGGCTTCGCGGCCTCGATGTGGTCTTCACGGTGGAGACGCCGTACGACTGGCGCGTCCCGCTGTGGTGTAAGGAGCTGGGCGTCAAGCTGATCATCCAAGGCAACCCCGAGTTCGTGCGCCACATGGACGACCCGTCACTCCCCCACCCTGACGCGTGGTGGTGGCCGACGAGCTGGCGGCTCGACGAACTGCCGCCGGGGAAGGTGATGAAGGTTCCCATGCACACGCCGTTGCAGCGTCCAGTGAACGCGGACTCAAAGCTGCGTCTCGTACATGTGGTCGGCAAGCGCGCCTACGCCGACCGCAACGGCACCGACGTGCTCCCGCAGGTTGTCAGGGCGCTCCAGTCGGACGTGAAGCTGACGATCTACGGCATCGACGGGCAGCTTCCTGAGTTCCGTCGGATGCGCAATGTCGAGTTGGAACTGCACCCGAACGGGGTCAACTACAAGTGGGAGATGTACCAGGACCAGGACGTACTGGTGATGCCTCGACGCTACGGCGGGCTGTGTCTTCCCGCCCTGGAGGCCGCCGCGTGTGACCTCGTCGTGATGATGCCCCACATCGACGCAAACCAAGAGTTGGCGGCGGTGACGGTCGGCGGGGGGCGACGACGACCGCTGAAGTTGGCGTGCGGGACGATCGCGATGGTTGACCCCGACTATGGGAAGTGGGCAGAAGCCATCGACATGCTGGCGCAGGACCGAGCGTTGCTCGCCGAGCAGCAGCGAGTCCAGTACGCTCTGCTGCCGACGTGGACCGTGTGGCGGCAGCGCTACCTCGACGAGATGGAGTCCCTGCTGTGAAGATCGACGTGGTGTGGTCCGAGAGCCAGTACCTGGCCCACATGCTGCCGATCTACTACGCGCTCCCCGACCACCTGAGGGGCAACGTCCTGCCCCGGTCGCAGCCCGGTATGGCGACCCGCCCTCCGATGGGTCGCATCGCGATGGTCGCAGGGTGGCAGGACGTCAATCCGCTGCGCGGCCAGTGTCCGATGATCTACGTTGAGCACGGCGCTGGGCAGTCCTACGTCGACAACGCCGCCGACGCCTCGTACTCCGGTTCGGGCGGGCGCAGGCACACGGGCGTCATGGGGTTCATTTGCCCGAATGAAACCGTTGCCGCCCGCTGGACGTCGGCCCCCTCGGTCGCCGTCGGCTGCCCGAAGATGGACGTCTTCCGTGACTTCCCCGCGCCCACCATCCCGACGATCACCTTCGCCTGGCATTGGGACGGCTCGGTCGCGCCCGAGGCGAAGACGGCGTGGCCGCACTATGCCGAGCGCATGGACGAAGTGATCAGCCTCTACACGGCGATGGGCTTCAGGGTGTTCGTCCACGAGCACCCGAAGTGGCGGGGCATGATGGAAACCGCCTGGGCTGAGTTGTTCAACATCCCCAGCTTCATCACCGACGCCGAAGTCTTCGGCCACTCGTCGATCCTGATGGTGGACAACAGCTCGCTGGCCTACGAGTTCGCCAGCCTCGGCCGTCCGGTGGTCTCGCTGAACGCCCCGTGGTACCGGCGCGACGTCCACCACGGTCTCCGCTTCTGGGAACACGTCCCTGGCATCCAGGTCGAGGGCATTGACGGGCTGCTCGGGCTGAACCCGTGGGAGCTGCTCGACGACACCCCGCGCGGGCGTCTGAGCGCTGGTTTGGCAGAGGACGCGGTGAAGGTGACGTACGCGTTTACCGACGGCTCCTCGGCCCAGCGTGCCGCCCAGTGGATTACTGACCTCGTGGCCGAGGTGTAGTCTTCCGCCATGCTTCTCCTGGCCTGTGAACCCTTCGCAACTCTCGCAGATGTGCTCGCCGCGCCCTGCGGCTGCGCCTACACCGAAGGGGACGACGGCGAGCTGATCGAAGACCTCATCGACGAGGCCTCAGACTTCCTGTACGTCGCATCGGGCGGCCGCGTCCACGGCGTCTGCGAGCGCACCGTCTGGCCGGTGTCGGATCGCTCCTGTGGCCCTGACCGTTTCGGTGCATGGAGTTCGCACAGCGTCCCCGGCTGGATCGTCGACGATGCCATCCCGCTTGCAGGTCCGAGCACCACCATTCTTGAAATCATCATCGACGGCGAAGTGCTCGACCCCACCGAGTACGGCCTCTACAACGGCAACAACCTGTTCCGCCGTCAGCGGGCCTGGCCCACCTACAACGACATCGCGAAGCTGCCCGGCGAGGACGGGACGTTCACGATCCGCTTCACGTTCGGCGATCCCATCGACCGCATCACCGCCCAGGCGACCGTGGAGCTGGTCTGCCAGATGATGAACGACGCCCAGGTTCTGTCCCGCCTCCGCGGCATCACCTCGGCGAACGTGCAGGGCGTCAGCGTCTCGCTCGATGCTGCCGAGGAAGCACTCGCGCTGGGCATCCCGTCGGTCGGCCGGTTCCTCGACCGCTACGCCCCCCGTGGTATCGGTGCTCTGGGCGTGTGGTCGTATGAGCTGGACAACGGCTGGACGTTGGTGGAGGTCGGGTGAGCGGTCCCCCGCAGCCCAAGTCGCCGCCGCGTGGCCCGAAGGCTCGCCAGCCGATGAAGCGCACTGCTATGACGCGGACAGCGATGAAGCGTAAGCCGGTGAAGTCAAAGGCCGAGTTCCACCCGTCGGTGCGCGCCGAGATCGAACGTCGTTCCGGCGGCAAGTGTGAGGCCGGGACCCCCGACTGCACGAAGCGGCCGACCGTAATCCACCATCGCCGCCGCCGCTCGCAGGGCGGGACTGGCGACGTGGAGAACGGCCTCCACTGCTGCAACTCTTGTCACCTGTTCATTCATGCGAACGTGGAGCTGTCGGTCAGGAGCGGCTGGCTACTGCTCTCGTCCCCTGGGGCCAATCGCCAGCCCTAGACTTTCCGGCCCGGTGGGTGGAACGCTACGGCAGTTCTCGCATCGAAAGGAACAACTGATATGGCTACCAACCTTGCTGGCGGCGTGTGCATTGGCGAACTCCAGGCGTGCATCCTGCGCGCTGCTCGCCTCGATTCCGACTGCACCCCCACGGGTGGTGTCAGCGGTGGTCTCGTGACCGCGGGTCTCGTGACCCTGACGGCCGAGCCGGACGTGGAGGAAGGCACGATCTACGAGCAGAAGAACGCTTGTGGCGACATCCTCTTCACGTACGAGAAGGACGACAAGATCAAGCGCTACAACCTCTCGGGCGAGTTGGGCTTCTCCGACTTCGAGATGATGGCGCTCCTGTTCGGTGGCTCCACGATCCTCGGCCGCGTCGGCGGCGACTTCGCTGGCAAGGTCATCGGCTACAGCGACCCGCTGTACACCGCTGCGGCCCGCAACGGCACCTACTTGGAGGTCATCACGACCGCCATCACCGAAGGTGCCGGTTCGTGCGTGGTTGCTGGTGCAGCCGCCCCGTTCGCCATCGGCCACATCTTCGGCAAGGCCAAGCTGCGTCCTGGTACGCAGAACTTCGCCGACGAGATCAAGCGCGTGACGTTCTCGGGCAAGTCGACCAACAACCCGAACATCTACAACGGCCCGTGGAACGACTACCCCGGCGCTGGCTACGCCCCGAACAGCGCCCACATCGCCGTGGGCTACACGGAGGCCGAGTACAACGCCATTGCGGCCACGGTCGACTGCGGCTACCAGGACCTCCCCACCGGCAGCTAACCTCTCCCGACCAGGAAGGTGCCCAGCCCCCATCTTCGGGTGGGGGCTGGTTCCGTTTTCGGCGTGTAGTACGATCAGCGCATGATCCCTGCCGCACCCTGTGATGTGATGCCCGAGCTGTGTTGCACGGACCTCGCGGACATCGCTGCCTACCTCCTCAGTGAGGTCTACGACGCGCTCCTCGAATGCCGCACCCCTGAGTGCAACGAGGAGATCGTGGCGTACGTGACGATGGGCAACGGCGACGACGGCATCGTTGACTCCCTGACGGTCGCGGTCCTCTCCGCATCGCCGTCGGGGGCGAATCGTCCTGGCACCTTCGGGTTGCACCGCGCCGAGTTCGATGTGCGGTTGCGTGAGTCGGGTTGGCCGACCGCCAGCGTCGAAGGCTCTGTCATCACCATGCCCGACCCCGCCGTACAGGCGTCCGCCGCTCGGTACATGCTGTCGCGTGGTGAGGCGATGCACCGCAAGCTGGCGGCGATGACGACCAGCCGTGGCCTGGTGCCTGCCGGTATCCGTTGCTCGAACGGCACGCTCGGTCGGCTGACCCCGCTGAACCCCCAGGGCGGCGTGGCTGGCTGGTCGATCAGCGTGACCGTCGACCTACCGTGGAACTGACATGGCTGGGGTCCGCGTCACCCGGACGCTGAACAACCAGTCGGCCTTTGCTCGCTCCGTGGAGCAGGCCACAGCGAAGGCTGCCTTCAAGCAGTTGTCGGCTGTCGTGGATGAGGCCGAGAACGAGGCGAAGCGGGTGGTCTCGACGGAGCTGGTCAACGACCGCACCGGCTACCGCCGCAAGAAGGGCGCAGCCCGGTTGCTGAACGGCATCCAGGTGGTGCTTGACCAGCCGAACGGCCCCGGCACCTTCCCGGTCAACATGATCGGTAAGGCCCGTGGTGATCAGAAGAAGATCGCCGCCCTGGAGTTCGGCTCGCCCCCTCACTCGATCGAGCCGAATGAGGCAGACCGGCTGGTCTTCCCGTCGTCCGGTGATGCCCGTTCGACGAGCCGGGCCGCTGACGGGTCGGTCATCCGGCTGGAGTCGGGCAAGGCCTCGTTGCGCGCCCGGCAGCAAGGTCTGGCGAAGAACAACCGCCTGGCACGGCAGAAGTTGGTGAAGGCCGACTACGTCGAGCACCCCGGCAACCGGGCCTACGGGTTCCTTCGCCGGGGCATGGAGCGCGCCATCCGCGCCGCGTTCAACTGAGTTGACGTAGTATGTCGCTCATGGCTTCACCTAAGGCAATCGACCTCGACGCCCAGCTCGGCATCGACTACGACACACCCGTCCCCACCAAGCTGATCAAGATGTTCGGCCGCCAGTGGAATATCAAGTGCGACCTCAACACGTTCGCCCTCTCCGACGTGATGTCGGGCGACGCTGGCGCATTGGCTCGCTTCATCCGCAACGCCGTCATTGACGAAGAGGTTGCTGACTTCGCTGCCGCTCTCGGCAAGGTGCCGAACCTCGACGCCGAGATGCTCGGCAAGATTCTCAATGCGCTCGTGGAGACCGCCGCCGAGCGCCCTACCGTGTCGCCGTCGCCTGTTCGGCGTACGGCTGGCAGCCAGACGTCCGGGCGGAAATCAACGGCTCGCTGATCCCCTCGGGGCGCAGCATCCATGACCTGACGATCTCGGAGTTCTGCGATCTCGCCTGGGCGCACATGGCCAAGCCCCCTGGCGGGTTCACCAACCCGTTCGAGTACCGCGAGATGATGAAGGCCGCCGTCGGGTACTCCGACGAGACGGTCGATCAGGTGCTCGCCAGGCACAAGGCTCGATCGACGGCACGCGGCACCCCGGCAAAGAAGGGCGCGCCGCCGCCGTCATCGGTCCCCAGGAAGTCTGAGTTGGACAAGCTGGCGGCGTTGAAGGCTGGCGGGAAACCGCGCCCAGCGCCGCCCGTGGGCTAGCCTTCCCGCCGTGGCAACGAACACTGGTGCTGAAGGCACAGTCACGATTGGGGCGGACCTTGACCCCGACGCGCTTGCCCAGATGTCGAAGGTGATCGAGGCCGCTCTCGCCAAGGGCTTCGAGCACGGGTTCGATCAGTTCGTCAAGGCCTTCAGTGGCCCGAATGTCAATCAGGTCATGCGGGGCGTCCAGCAGACGATCAACAAGTCGTTCAACACGTCCACCGCTACCACTGGTGCGAAGGCCTTGACCAAGAGCCTGAACGGGGCTTCGCAGGAGGCGTACAACCTGAGTGAGGCTCTCGGCCGGATCGGGCGGCTGGAGAAGGAAGTCGCTGCCGCCCAGTACCGCGCTCGTTCCGAGGAGCGCCAGGCGTCGATCACCGCCCGCGATCGCTTCAACCGCGACGCCCAGTTCCGCATCGAGACGTTGAAGGGTGAGAACTCTCGGGCCGCCTCAGCCGCCCAGGGCCTCGCTCAGCAGCAGGTCGTGTCGGCCCGCTATGCGGGCAAGCAGCGGGTGCTGGTCACGCAGGAGGTCCTGCGCACCATCGGCCGCCTGGAGAAGGCTCTGGGCGCGACCCTGGCTGGGACCGCCCGCACTGCCACCTCGGCGATCTCCCGCACTTTCTCTGCCCTTGGCTCGGCGCTCCGCCGCAACAACACGGAGTTCACTCAGGGTCTGTCGACGTCGCTGAACCGTCGCGAGACGATCATGCGGGAGTCGTTCTCCAACCAAGAGAAGATCGTCCGCAACTCGGTGATCCGCCAGGAGCGTCAGCTCAACGAGCTGCGCACTGCCGCTTCCCGTGGTGTTGCCGGGGCGGTCACTGGCCGCGGCGTTGGCGTTGGCATCGGGGCCGTCGCTGGCGGGGCTGGGTTGCTCGGCCTGCTGTCGGCTGGGTTCTCTCGCTTCTCGGACCTGGAGCGCATCAACAAGCAGTTCCTCGCCCTCACCGGCAACATCTCTGACACCAACTTGTTGATGGAGCAGGTCAAGCAGTTCGCGAAGGAAACGCCGTTCGATCTCGTGGGTGTCGCCGACCTCGCCAAGGGCTTCCTCGCCATCAAGACCCCCGTCGATCAGGTGCTCCCTCGGGTGCAGGCCATTGCTGATGCCGTGGCCTTGACCGGCGGCGGCGTCGACCAGTTGAACGGCGTCCAGCGCGCCCTCGGGCAGATCGTCTCGGCTGGTCGCCTCCAGGGTGATGAGCTGAACCAGCTCGCCGAGAACCTGCCGGGCCTCAATATCCGTCAGATTCTCGCCGATCAGCTCACCAACGGCGACGTCCCCGCGTTGATCGCATTGCAGGAGGCGGGCGAGCTGAGCGCCGATGCCGTCGTCAATGGCCTCATCACCGGCCTCGCCACCGACGAGCGGCTGAAGGGTGCCTCGGGCGATCTCGCCAAGACCCTCGGCGGTCGCGTCGCCAACCTGAAGGAGTCGTTCGCTGACTTCGGCGCGGCGATCATCGGCACCGTCGTCGTCCCGTTGAAGGCGGCCGTCACCATCACGCAGACAGCCCTCCAGTCGATGTCTGACTTCATCAAGGGCGAGAACCTCGGTCCTATCCTGACGCTGGTCCGTGACGCCGCCAAGGGCGCTGCCATCGGTATCGCCGCCCTCGGCGTGGCCAAGGGCGCTGCGGAAGCGGTCAAGCTGTTGGCCTTGTCGGCGAAGCTGCTGCTCTCGCCGTTTGGCCTGCTGGTCGTCGGCGTGGGTTTGGTGGGTGCGGCGATCTCGGTCCTGATGGGTCGTTCTGAGCCGCTTCGGCTGGCGATCTCCAAGCTGGGCGTCTACTTGGAGGCCATCGGCAACATCATCGTCGCGCTCGTCCAGCCCGCCTTGGACGCTGTCACCAGGTTCATCGACGAGAAGGCGATCCCTGCCGTCACCCGCTTCGCGGACTACATCGGCACCCACCTCCTCGGTGCCCTCGACGCGACCATCGCGTTCGTCCGCAACACGGCGATCCCCGCCATCGTCGGCCTCGCCAAGGTGGTTGGGGAGACGGCGGTGACGGCCTTCACGTTCCTGACCGAGAAGGCCAAGGCGTTCTTCGGCTTCGTCCGCCCTTTCATCCAGCCCGCAATCGAGGGCTTCCATCAGCTCGCCAACGCCATCGGCGCAGCCTTCGGCGGGGACTTCTCTGGCCTGCGTGACGGCGCTGCGAACGCGATCGCTGGCGTCGCCACCACGGTCGCCACCATTGCAGCTTCCGTCGGTGAGGCGCTGCTGCCGGTCGGTCAGAAGGTGCTGGGCTTCTTCACTAAGCTGTTCTCGCCGGAGGATGTGAGCAAGTTCGCCGGGGCCTTCCTCGACGTGGTGGAGCAGATCGGCTTCATCATCGGCAACATCATCTCCGACCCGCTGGTCTTCAAGGTTGCCGCCGCTGGAGTGGTGCTCGCCTTCCGTTTCCTGAAGGGCTTTGCCGAGGGCATCGCCTCCAACATCCCCGAGCTGGCCTCGCTGCTCGGGGATGCCCTGGGGGCCGCCTTTGGGCTGGCCCTCGACAACATCGGCACCGTGCTCCTCGTCGGCGTCGCCGCGGCGCTGGCCGCCCCGAAGCTGATTAACCTGTTCAGGGCGGTGGGGAAGGATGGCGGGAAGGCACTTACCACCGGCTTCAAGTCGTCGATCTCGGGCATCTCGCTGGATTCGGCCAAGGCGTTCTTCGGTGGGCCTGACGGCTTCGTCGGACTGGCGAAGAAGAACGGGCAGACCGCCGCGAAGGAAATGATCCGCGAGTTCAATCGCAACAACAATCTCCTCACCACAGGCGGCCAGTCGGCCATCTCGAAGCAGGGTTTCTTCGTGTCGCCGAAGAACCTGGAAGACTCCCGCGCCGCCGTCGTCAAGCTGAAGAACTCCCTCGGGGAGGCGGGCGCTAAGGCTCTCGAACTCCGCAACCGGATGAACGAGAACGTGGCCTTCATTAAGGGCAGCGCTGGCGTCATCCGGGGCATCGGTGACAACTTCGCTCACGCCACCGCCACGGGGGCCACGGGGTTCACCCGCCTGCGTGACACCTTCAAGCTTGTGATGACCGACCTGCGTGCGGTGGCTTCGGCTCAGGGTACGACCATCGGCCAGGCTCTCGGGACGGCACTTCGTTCAGCGGCGAGCACTGCCGTCGCTGGTGTCGGCGGCTTCCTCGCTGGCAAGTCTGCTGGCGAGTCGGGCGGCAACGTCGGCATCACGACTCTCACGGCTGGCTTGACTGGTCTGGCGGTCGGCGGCCCCGTCGTGGGTGCTGTGGCAGCCGGAGCGTCGCTGATCGGCGCTGCCTTCGGTGCCGCTGGGGCGAAGGCCAAGGAGTTCAAGGAGAACGTCAAGCAGCTCGCCAGCGGGCTGAAGGACGATCTCACCAACGCGGTCGAGAAGGGCGCTGTCAGTCTCGACAAGCTGAAGGCTGGCCTCATCGGCTTTGGCGACGTGGCTGGCCTCGACTCACTGGCTGTCACCTTCAGGGACGAGCTGGGCGGGGATGGCGTCAAGGCCCTCGACGCGTTTGGGCTGTCGTTCGCAGGCAACCTGCTGCCCATCATCCGTCAGGGCGGCGACCTGGACGTGATGAAGGATAAATTGCGCACCACCTTCCTCACGGCGGCCACCTCTAGCGCAGAGTTCTCTGCCCGCTTCGGCGACAGCGCATCGAAGATTGCTGGCTTGATCGGCGACCTCATCAAGCCTGGTGGCGGCAGTTCGTTCGAGGACCTGTTGACCAGCATCGCCACCCTCGACGGGGACAGCAGCATCGAGAACCTGGTCCGCAACAACGAGCCGTTCGTCAAGGACCTGATCAACACGTCCGGCGACCTCACGCGTGCAGTGGAGGTCACGAAGGGTGCCCTGGAAGACCTGAACAGTTCGTCTCGCGTCTTCGGCACCGGCATCACGCCGCCGAAGCTGACCACCAGCAACATCGAAACTTCGTTCGACACCGTGGATGCTCGGCTGAAGGAGTCGACCCTGTTGGCTGAGCTGGCCTACGAGCAGTTGAACAAGGTCTTCAACCCGTCCACCGACTCCCAGGTTGCGCAGGCGCAGGCGATCTCCACTGCCGCCAATCTCGGCTCGTCGTCGCAGTCGATCCTCGACAGCGGGGGCACTGATTCCGTCAAGCAGGCGAACCAGGTGCTCAACCGGAACGACCTCACGAAGGTCATCAACGACGCGCTGGCGGGCGCTGGGGACGGCGTCGTCTTCGACGAGGCCTCCGCCACCGCGTATGTGCAGCCGATCATCGACGCCTACCTGTCCGCCTTCAACGACCCGAACGTCACGGCATTCGTGAAGGCCGACCTGGAGAAGAACCTCCCCTCGCTGTTCCCGGCCTTCGACAACGTCAAGACCTCTGAGGCTGCGAAGGAGATGAACGAGCGGGTCAACGCCTACCTGAAGGACCACCCCTCGCTCGTCAACGTCGACCCCGATGTCGTTGGGGCTTTGGAGGCTGGTGTGCAGTTGCGCCAGGGCTACGTGCAGGCCGTCGAGGCCGGTCCAGCCCCCAAGCCTCCGGGCATCGACAAGAAGAAGGTGAAGGACGACGGCAAGGAAGCTGGCTCGAACATGGGCACCGGCTTCGTTGAGGGCATCACTGGCAAGCTGGCGGCTGTCGCTGCCGCCGCGGCCGCCCTGGCGCAGAAGGCCATCACCACAGCCAAGTACAACTTGAAGATCAGCTCGCCGTCGAAGGTCTTTCGTGAGATCGGCTCGAACGTCGGTCTCAGCCTGGCGTTGGGCGTCGACGACACCGCCGAAGAGGTGACGAACAAGGTCACCGACCTCGTCGACAAGATCGTCAAGGCCGCGAAGGGCGGCCTCTCGAACGCTCAGTCGGCCATGCAGCAGCTTGGCTC
>ERZ869921.626-NODE-626-length-19010-cov-36.554946_pt1 | contig 19010 bp, 20 predicted proteins | sample MGYA00579310_ERZ869921 | MGnify/ENA primary metagenome ERZ869921 (study PRJEB32216, sample SAMN09231816) | wastewater metagenome | place: USA: Maryland | collected 2016-06-21 | study: EMG produced TPA metagenomics assembly of the PRJNA472060 data set (Reclaimed...
TTATTATTTGTTTGGCGGTGGCGGCTTTCGCAGTTGGTAGTTTTACGAGCTGTAAGAAGCTTAAATACGAATGCTACAGTTACTCTATTGACACCTCTGGATCTGTTATTACCAATATTGATAGCAAGGACATTCGACGATTCAGTAGCGAAAGTGATGCAGCTGCATACATGAGCGCAAATAATAAAGCTTGCTATAAGGCACAATAATTTCATTACACTATTAAATTTTCAAGGTCAGTAGATATACTGCAAAGCAGTTTATATGTCTGTTTTGGTTCAGTGGCCGGTTCGTCGGATGCTGCAAGCAGAAAGCCATAGCGCTCACGACCTTTGAATTTGCATTTGAATTTACCGTATGGATTAGATGCCAGTATTGATAAGATATTCTGAGGAATCAGCGTATCAACTTCAAAAACGATCGGATAGCAGATAGGGTCTGCGAGGTCTGCCAAAGCTTCTGTTTTCTTTTCGTATATCGTAAGCGGTCCAACAGTCCAGATCAAATATTCTTCATTGTCCTGTGTTTTGCTTGAGGTCTGAAAAGTCAACTCACCACCTAAATTGATTTGCGGATAAAGCATTGAATTAATCCAATTGCCGTGAGTAAACATTGATGTCTTTGGCGAAAAATATAAATTGAAAGCTGTAGCAATAGAGATAAGCCCCTGCGAAACTGTATACCCCCCACGCTCCAGGTTGTAGTAATCTTCACCAGCACCGGGCAGCCCTGCCGGTATTACACCAGCCGGCACATCCTCAATGTGAATCCAAAATACTTCGTTGTCACTTGCAGCGTCTGCTAACTTTTTACCGGTAAGGTTAGCGCGCTGCATTTCGATCTCATACATACTCGAATGATACGCGCTGGTCAGGTCCTTTTCATTGGTAACCCTGATTAAAGGAGATTGATACTCCTGCAATATGTTTACATCATCCTTACCATTTACATCATCAATTTTAACGTCCGGGAATCCGATCTTTAATTTTGAAAACATTTCTTCAGTAAGTGGGTAGGAAACAAAGTTTGATACCTCGCCTAAATCAATGATTTGGGTGGCTTCATCATAGGCTTCCGCTTTTGCTTCAATGTAAATCCGGTTATTCGGTTTGTCAAATTTCATGCAGGTATTGTGTACCGCATTCATCGACTTGTAAAAGTCATTTACATTTGTTTTCAACTTAGCCTTCTCGAGTCCTCTCAAGGCGTCACCACTTGAAAGAACCTTTGTTACCTGCGTAGTGCTTAATAATGTGCTTACAGGCAAAGTAGTAGGATCAATATTAAAAACAAGTTCATTAAACACATCGAAAGTTCTGCGACATGCAACATAAGATTGCTTGACCTTATTAAGAATCTGCACATTCATTTCAAGACTGAAAATGTGTGTTTTGTGCGGACTGCCAACTGTGGGATTGGTATAAAATAGATTAAATATTAAACATTCATTTGGACCAACTGCAATTGTGCTATCAAATTCTATATATTCAGTACCACTGGTTAGACCGGAATATGTTATTCCATCTGCAAGCAAGTGATTTTGCAAAATGGTACCGGTATCTTTTTTAAACCGTAATAACCTAAGCCTGCATTTTGTGGAAAGAGGACCGGCAATAGTGCCAATATTTATTTTGCCGTAAATCCTGTAATTGTAGGAAATTGTGTCTGATGTATTATGAATAAACCATTTACTCCCCATGCTAAGTGAGATGATACCCGCATTAAACTCTTGCCACATATTTGAGAACGGCCCCAGAAAGTCATTCCCCTTTGGATTGATGTCACCATTTGAATAACCTTCAGTCAGAAACCAAAATACGGTGGGCATGTTCACGTCTTGCACCTCAACATACGTTGGTGAGGTCACATTATCTACCGGCTGCTCAACACCTGAGAATCTGAATAGTGCAATCACTTCCAGACCATCCATATTTACCCACACACGATCCGGAGAATCATTCACATCAATTTCGATATTGGTATTCTCTTTGGCTTTTAATTTTGCCATAAACCCGCCTTCCATCACTTCTGCAACCACAAAGTCCTCTTTGTCACTGTAGCGGCTGAAATCAATATCACCGTAGTAATATGGGTCATAGTATGGGTTAGCGGCCGTATTACCGTTTCTTTCAATGTAGAACTCGCATTTGCCCTCAGTACCATAATTTACATATAAGTACCGCAGGATGGTCGCAGCATCCTCAACAAATTCCAACGGAATACTGAATGTCTGAAAAACGCCATGATAAATAAAACCACGCTCCCATTTAAGCGCCTTTTTCTCCCATCCTTTGGGTGCAAATACTAATGCTGTTTTAGTTGTTGTATCCTGCACATCGCCTGAACCATCCACATAGTAATAGTGCCATGTGCCAGCCACGTCAAAACGGAAATAGTATTTAAACATTACAGTTCTTGACATTATCTGATATTGTTTTTAACGTGCATGTAATGATTAAAATCCCCTTGGATGCTAATATTTGAACGGGATGCTTTCACATCTTTACGTAGTGCCTTGATCTCGCTTGTATTCTCTTCGATTGATTCTATAAATGCTGCAGTCATCGAATCACCATTAATATTTGACATTACTGCCATTTTACGGAAAGCCACCGCGAAAATCTCTTTCATCAGGTCCTCTTTTTTTGTAACAACTGTTTTCTGTGGTAAATCAAGTACCATTGGTCCATTGGTTAAGAAACTCGTTCCGTCCGGTAAGGTCACGCGCTCCGTGCCGGCCTCACCTACTAATGCCGGACCGCCAGGATGGTTATCGGTACCGTCTGCGTATTGTGGTATAGGAGCCGAAGCAGCACGAGCAAGTGCTATTGCACCAGCAGAGCCTGCCAGTAAAGCACGTCCAACTTTTGTATATGGATCACCCTCGGTATATGCTTTAATCACTGCAAGCGATGTCGAAGTGATAATGCTGGCAATATCATACGCTTTTTGCTGTTGTGCACGTTTTCGGTCTGCTGATATGCGATCACGATCGTTTTTCTTTTTTTGGGCTTCGCGGATAGCTTCTAATCTTGTCAGCTCTCTTTCTTTATCTGCCTGATTTGTAAATGATGCATTGACCCTTTTCACATCAGCATCATAGCTATCCTGCATTCTCTTTTCCCTGGCATCTATAGCTGCAATTTCACGCTGGTACTGAATATCATTGATAGTACTTAATGCTTCAGTGGCCATCTGCACGATGTCATTGATCATTGCTACATCTAGCGCAAACTTTAAAGAGATCTCTTTCTTTTTAGCTTTCTCACTGATACGCTTTGTAATAGCATCGATAAGGTCCGCAGCTTTAGCATCCGTTACCGACTGATCACCGCTCAGCACATCTCCCAGCAAAAACTCATCAAATACTTTTTTACTTTCCGGATCATTAATCATTTGACCCATTGCCTCAATCTGAGCCTTACGCAGATTTTCGTAATACTTTTTAAGGTCTGCCAGATCGGTATCCGTTAAGTTTGGCGTTATCTCCGGTTTTACTTTTGGTTTTTTGACTTTTTTAGTTTTAGTATCATAATCATTACCGAATAAACGCATATTGAATGATTTTGCCATTTCGGCTGCACTCTTCTGAAAGCCAGATGCAATATCTTTGAACTTATCTCCTTCTTTCTGTATGCCGTCAACCTCTTTTTTTGTTTGCTTCTGGAAATTGTCAGCATCACTACCAAGCCCTTGGGAAAACAACAATTTAAACGATTGAAAAGCTCCGGGTTTATAATTGCCATCAGCATCTTTTCCGGCTGCAAGTTTTGCCGCATCTTCCTGACGTTTCAGCTCTGCCTTTAAATATTGCTCAGCTGCTTTGTCAAGTGCCAGATTTGCCGCTGCTTTTAGCAATGTCATTTGTATATAAGCATCACCATTCTTTACAAGCATCTTCTCGGCTTCGTCGAGTGAGGATACTTTGCCCATGGTATCACCCAGAGTTTTATTGTACTCATTGAGAACGTCTTTCTTGTCAATAATGCCTTTTTTAGCAAGGTCAATATTTATTCGGAGCTCATTTACATCTGTGACGGCTTTCTTATAATCACTTGAATTGATAGCCATGTTTAATGTGTCCTGTGCATTAGCAAGATCACTCACGCTCTTGGATGCCTGCTTTGCTGCTTTATCACTGGCGAATAGATCATCTGCAAAGAATGTCAGCAAGCCAACAGCGACCGCGAATATGTTACCGAATGAGAATAACGAAGATCCGAATATTTTTAATGCCTGCCACGCGCTGCCGGTCTCCTTTCTGACCTTCTGGAATGCATCGGTAAGTATGGGTAAATTGTTTGATATACCCATGATACCGGTTTGCGCTGAATTTGCGAATGCTGGCAATTCACGCAAAACTTGCGTAAGCTGAAAAGTAGCACTTTGGTAATTGCCTACATTCTTAGTAAAATCACCTGTGCTAAACTTTGCCATTTTTATTGCACTATCTAGCTTTTGTATGTCAGCAAGCATACGTTGGCCGTTACCTCCTAATCGCATAGATTCTGACAGCGCGCCAAATTCCTTTCGTAGTCTCACAAGCTTTGCTTCCATTTGATCTACACTACCTGCGGCCGCATTACGTTCTTTAATAAAGTTTTTTGTTTCAGCATTGGATTGCTGCATATTTAACTTTTCCTCTGCCAGTGCCTGCGCATATATCGTTTCAGATGCTGCCAACTTCTCCTGTGTGGTAATCAATTGCTGTTTAATCTTATCCAGCTCAGAGAGCGCCTCTCTCTGTTTTCTTATGGCTGTTTCTGATTCTTTGATACCATCAGCCTTGAAAATAACAACGTCCTGACCGCGTACATTGGCGGCCATTTTTACATAAGCAGAACTCAGTTCATTGATCTCTGTTCGTGCCAGTTTAACCTGATCAATGGCATCCTGATTGACAATTTCATTTATATCAATTCTACCTGCCATCTAATGCCTCCTTTTTGTGGTTGTCAGCAATTTTATTTAGTCGGAATAGAAACACCCGGAGCGCCATTAATGACAGTACTCCTGTAAGGAACCCGGAAATAAAGATTATTGTACTCATATTATTTGTCGCTTTGTTTTTCTAGTTCCTGGCAGTAATTCTGATACTCCAGAAAGTAATTGCAATATTGCGCTGTGGTTATACTTGAAACGCTGATCGGCGGCAGCTTAAATGCTATCGAAACCCGGTTGAGCATCTTTGTAAAATCATTCATTGAAACCTTTGCAGCTTCTTTCCCATTTTGATCTGGCTTGAGATTGGCCAGTTTATACCTGTTGCGGTCCAGTTTGTAATGACTGATAAATATTTTAACTACTTCCAGCAGGTTACGTTCTGAATATTCCTTTTTTGGTAGTGGATAATTGAATGTGTACAGCTGATCAAAGAATTCCTTTGACGGCATAACTTTCATTAGATCAAGCAGATTCTCTACCATAATCAGCTTTGTTTCCAGTTTATTGGTACGCTTGAGTGTGCTCAGTTTGGATGAGACTACATTTCCAGCGATAAGTTCAGTGTATTGTTGCAGAATATCCTGCCAGGCATCTACAAGTTCTGTTTCTGTTGGCTCACCATTAATGACGAGATGCCGGTACATTTCAAGCGGTGAAATAGGCTGTTCTGTTTCCGGATCTGTTTGTTCTGCACAAATGCAGTATATGAAAAGAATGAGCGGTAATTCATGGATGGAACGATACAATTTCAAGGTCACGGATGCTTCTACCTTTGGCATCGTCGTATTTTGCGGAAACAAACTTCTTAATTTCCGCATCAAACCAAACTGCATAGTTACACTGCTCATTTATTGCTCTTTGTTTTATTTTTTTTAGCAGGAAATTCCTGTATTCCATTTGTTGTCTGCGAGCATGCTCGCACGGTATGCATATTTCACTCATAACCTCACCTCGGCTTTTACTTTATTCTGAAGATCACTTCTAAAGCCTCCATCTATTAATTCAGTTCTTTTATCTGTGCCAAGCCCGAATATATTCTCACCGTAATCTTTGACAAGCCGGTAATATTTATCGTCCTGGCTATACATAAAGAATTTCTTTTTGCCAGTGACTCTGAGCGTGAACTCTAAAAAGAAAGAACCAGTTTTATAAAGATCCGGATTGCCAAAACCAGGTACCGGATTCATTCGGTGTTTCACTTCAGCATACAAAGAACTTTTATACTCCCTCAGTCTCTTCCCCTCGCTATCAAACCCTTCTTTCAATTGTTTTTTGTTGAGTTCAAGCATTAATTCTGCATTCTGCTCAACAGTGTCCATTATGACCTTTTCAATGTCAAGTTGTTTCCAGTAATTATTTACCTCTTCAATCGTAGCCATGGTTAAAATGGAGGATGTCGCGTTTTACGACACCCTCACTATTTTATTTTTTCTTTGTTGCGGCTTTCTGCTTTGTTTCCTCTTCAGTGCTGCCGGCAGTCTCCCCCGCGATCTCATCGCTTGCAGATGCGCCTTTATCGATCACTGTAGTATCAGCGGCCGTCTCTGTGACCGTTTCCGGCTCAGTAGTCGCTAATTTGTACAGTTCACGGATATTGGCTTCACTGATACTGCCTTTATACAGCATAGTGTATCGGCGTACCAGATCATCAGCGTCCTTGCTTTTCAGGATGGAGGCTACATTGAAACTGCGGTTATTAAACCGGATTGTTTGTTGCTTATTCATTTGATATTTATTGAAAAATTAATAATATGGTTACCACTCGATTAACCCAGTACTGCAACAACTGATGCTTCGCTGTGACCCGGCATAAGTGCTGTAGCAATTGCTGAGGCAGGACCATAGTCAATACGAATATTCGCACCAGATGCAGGGAAATCAGGATCGGTAGCGTCCAGTTGCACATTCACATTGCCGGTTGCAGCATCCCATTGTACAGAATCCACATCCAGATCGGCACCGTTATCGACATTGGTAGCCGTATACAGAGACTGATCGGCAAGCGTCGCACTGTAATCATCACCAAGGTTGATTGCACCGTTACCGATGGTAAATCTCAGACCTACCAAGCCTGTGGCATCCATATCAACATCCACTGCAAGTTCAGTATCGATCAATGATGCGAATTCATCAACGATGCTCACGTCATCAGGGAGCTTCAGGAAACCTGGACGTTTGTTAAACTCATCAGGATCCGCAAAAGCAACCTGCCAGTAAAACTTAGTAGGATCTGTTTTGTTGTCGTGATCATAGTTTGGTACATCGATCATATCAACTTTGTAACCTTTCAGGCCACCCTTAACTGTCACGCCATGGAATCCGTTATTGTCTTTGTCGATTTCAAAGATGTCATACAGATCCTGTTTGCCGTCAAAAGTTTTCAGTTTGGTATGCATGGCCAGTCCACCATCTTCATATTCAAATCGGCGGCCATATTTACCGTCTGATACTTTTCGGGTTGAGCCATAAGGAGTCTCACGGTATTTGGCTTCCGTATTCTTTGATTCCATGCCCTCAAAATTGAGAATGAGGTGAGCGCGTTTTTTCGGATCGTCTTCAGCGAGCCATCCGGCAATAGTTGCTTTCCATGCCAGCGCCATTGCTTTTGTGAGTATTGTATCTCGTCTCACTACAAGGTGGCCGACAATAGCCTTTGGCATGAGCGCGCACGCTACCTGCCCGGTATTCTTAACTGACTGATCGCAGTACAGAATATTAATTTGCGTTTGTTTGTTCATAAAAAATTATGTTGTTTGAATGTTTTAAAATGAGGTTTTGCACCTCGTTTTTATAATTGAAATTTGTTGTAGTGGAGACTGGCCGCCATTGTATGAAAAGTTATTGATCACACTCTGATTGCTTTGTCCATGGTCGAGCGTTGTTACCACCTGCTTTGTTACTGATGCTGTTACCGGAAAGGTTAATGTAGCTTTAGTGACACCGAATATTTGCAGGCCGTAACCATTCAGAATATAAGGCTCAGATGCAGCCTTTACAAATGAAGCAGAGGCATCTACCGTAACCGGGTAATTTGGATAGTCCGCACAGGCAATAGAAAAGTCTATATCCTGAGTGATCGAATCCATCAGCTGGATAACTGAGTTATTGAAAACTTTGTAATAGAACTCAACCTGAGCATTTCCGTTTTTGATTACACCGCGATAAGAACCATTGCCGTACCCGGTCGTTACATTAAATGATGAAGTCCAGGGATCAACCGGAGTTGCTCCTGCGGTCATTGGCTGAAAGTTTCCATCTCCCTGCCAGTCTATTTCCGGGGCCCAGGGTAAAGGCAGTGCCATTGGTACGGTATTATCTAAGTGCCCCCATTCGTTCACAGATGCTGTGATTATGGCTGTTTCTACACCGGAAAAGGTCACGTTCTTGAAAATGGTATAGAAATACCAGTCAAGGCCATATTTACATGGTGTGAGTACACAGAGATTAGGCTGAATGTATGCACACTTTTTCGTGGCAACCTTCAGCTCAACACCTTTCATATAGATGCCATCAATAACGTCTTGCAGCTCATAGGCTACATTCCCCTGAGCGGATTCCTGCCCAGCATGAGGTAAATCTACCTTTGTGTGCTTGAACTTTTTATTGTAGCCTGAAAACATGCTGCTTTTTGCAATTACTGCTTTCAGTTCGGCATATATCGGATACAGAATCGGCTTGAAATTGATTTCATACCTGTCATTATTATTGTAATCCGTCTTTGTGTTTGTACAAATCAGGATGTCCGGGGAGATATTCGGCTCGTGTTCATCGACAAACTTTTCCTCAGCTTTGTAAAGCAGACACACCAGCGGGAAAACAATATCTTTCTTGGTCGGGTCCTTTGCCCATGACTGCAACTCCGAAGAGATGTCAAGCAAAGTGCCATGTATAAACGATACCTGATCGATATTCAAACTGCTTTCAGAAGCAAGATTTGCAGACACCTCAGCCACTATAGGCCGGAAGATATCAGGAAGTGCGACCGGAGTATTTTTATACGTTTTACCCATTAGATTGATAGTGCATTTCTCTTTGTGTAATAAGCTTTATTTCCGTAATCTTCAATGCTGGTACTTCTACCCACATACTTTGGATATTTGGATATATTCTGCACCAGAAAGTCATCAAGGATCAATAAAAGATCAACCATTTGATTCCAGGCATTTCTGATCTTGGTATTTGTTTCCGTATTATCAGCATTCGTTGATTTACCGCGCTTTTCGCCTGTGCTGCTGGTATAGCTCACGTTATCCTTTTTCCATTTACAATAGACAAAGAATGCAATGGGATTATAACCGGCAGAACGAAAGCCCGGCCACTTGTTAAGGCGGCCGTGCTTGTCTGTAAATTCCTTGCCGTTCCAGATATCAAATGAGTCTCCCTGAGTTTCAGCGTCATCAAATGATTTAATGACCCTTACAGCAAGTTCATAGCCCAATATCTCAGCTAAGAGTTTCGGCTCGTACTTTGCTATATACAACTCAAGGCTTGCCCTTTCGGTACCTGGTACGTTGATATCTTCAACAAATTGATTATATGTGGTAATGTTGGCCACTATTAATTAAATGTGTAGACTTTCCACTCTTTGTAAAGCGTTTGTTGCGTACCCGCCCCGACTATCTTAGCTCTTAAATAGAACCATCTCTGCGAGTTGACCCAGTAAACGGCTGCGGATAAAGTCGGTCTCAGTACACCGGCACCAGATACGCTTGAATATGAATAAGGCGTTGCTGTAATACCTGCGGCTGCAATATTTAATGTGTCTGAATTCCGGCCATCAGTACCCAACATATTGGCATTAATATTGACCCATACCTTACCATCCATTGAACCCTGAATGAATACCTTAGCGGTGCCGGTTCCAGATATTTTGGTTGTGGTAAATGTGATCACATACTTGCTGCTCGTAAATGGATTCAGCGCCCCTACTTTGGTATAGAAGGAATACAGTGTATTCGCATCGTACAGCGTGTCAGTTGTGCCGGTGGTGATTGTAGCGGTTGTCGCTACACCTGCGGAGGTTGTATCGGTATTACGATACATCAGGACGGGTGCCGTCTGAGCCTTAGTGACTACAGGATTGCATGACAAAATAAGTGCTGTTAAACCTGCCAGCATCAGGAAAAGGAACTGTTTCATTTTTTATTTGTTGTTTTTTTTGATGTTTTATTAGATATTGTTTCTTTGGCAGCAGTAGCAGTATCGCTTGTGGCAGAAGCTGTTGGAGTATCCCCCTTTTCAGAAGGATACTCACCCCAGCCCATACTGATCATTTTTTCAGCCGTTTCAGCATTCATTGAATACTCAAGTCCTGCTTTATGATAGGGAGCTTTTGCCGTGGCAATTACTATTACTAATGCTTTTTTATTTGTGATCATGATCTGTTTTGAGTTTTAATTATTAAATGATTATACCATTGCCGGTGCTGCGATCGCTGCCTGAACGGTTGCGATATCGTCGTACACGAATGCTTTTTCATCCAGTTTTTTCACGAATGCATGGAAGCGGCTTTCACCCAGAATCACAAACTGGTTTTTGATCAGATCGTCGTTGATACGGCCGATGATGATTTTATAACCGATGTAGTTTGTAACATTGTATTTGCTCATGTCTGCAACAAATACTTTACCCTGAGTGATATCTTCAGATGGAACGATTGTAACACCGCCGATAGTTACTCGATTGAATAAACTTGCCTGCGGATACAGCGGACGGCCGAGATCGTCTTTTGCAGCAACGAAATTGATAAAGAAGTCCGTTGGGTGCAGTAAGCAAATATTAGGCATATAACCCATTTCATCCTGATAGTCGTGCGTAGTGTACACAGACGTAATGATTGCGTTGATAACATCCATAATATTTGGTTTTACCACTGTATTGGCTAAAGCACCAGCGGTAAATATATCTGCGTAAACCGTTGCACCTTTTGCTTCACCATTAAGGCCGGTACCATAAAGGATACCTTTTGACTTTTTGCGATTATGCTTTTTGAAAAGCAAATCTGTTGCGATGCTTTGCAGTCCAGGGATATCTTCAACTGATTGCTGAGTCAGTTTTTCCCATGCGGCAAGTGTTACCGGCTGAGCATAACGGGTTTCAGTTTTGAAATCGATCTGCTCTTTTGCCGCACCCTCAGCAGTTTGGAATGAAAAGTCTCCGTCCTTTGGCAATGTTTCCGTATACGCATATGCGGCCTGATTGGTATTGATGGTCGTAACCAAATCCAGTACGCTATCAGGTCTGATATTGGCGTTGGATGGTGGCGCATTTTGCACACCGGTAAGCTCCGGGATACCGTCAGGATTCAATGAGGAGCCGGTAGTGATCGTTCCAACCACTTTAAATTCCATCTCAACATTTTTACCTGATTTGAATGCTTCTTTAATGGCTTCCTGATTATCTTCGATGGCTTTTACTACCTGCTGTCTGAGAGACTTTTGCTGCTCAGGTGAACCATGGCCGGATTCCAGACTTTTAACTCTTAAACCGAGCTTTACAATAAGTTCATTCAAAGAATCAACATTCTTATTTGCTTCCTGAATAGCAGTCAGGTTTTCCTTATGCTGTTCAGGAGTGATCATTTCGGCTTTGAGCTTGCTAAAGCTGTCTAAAATCTGCTTTCTCTGCACACGCAGTTTGGCTTTCTCGTCTTCTTCAAATCCTTTGATGGATTCTTCAAACTCTTTGGTCTGCTCTTCCTCTGATTTTTCTGCCGGAGCGCTGCCGTCTGATTTGTACGCAGCAAAGCGGCTTGAGCTGTTTCTGCCGTTCATCTTAGGCAGATGGTTTTGGGGTCGGAACCCGAATACTAAATTTCTTTTTTTCATTTTTTTAATGAGTTTTGTTGTTTTAAATGAATTTTACTTTGGAATAATCCTTTTGAGTGCCTGCTGGCGGCTCTGGTATATCGTCAGGAGTGGTCTTACCGGCTCCTGTAATACTAATTGTTGGTGTGGCTCTGTTTGAGCCTATAAGGACTGCACTACCTTCTATTACTTTCGCCTCAGTGATTGCATAGAAGTAACCACGGTCCTCTGCTTCGGTTTTATTGACAACCTGATCAATGTATTTATCCCAGTTTGCCTTTTCGTCAATCCACCATTTTGAATCTGAATTGACGCAGAAATGCTGCTGAACGTATATCATGCCTACACTATGATTCTTAACATAGCCGGCTTCGTACTGAGCTTTCATATACTCATTACGAGTTCCGATGGTAGAATCAAAAACCAATGCCTGAGTGCTGCCCTCGTAATCAAAGGCAAGTGATTTCCAGCTCATTGATTTTGTAAATGCTTTTACCTCGTCAGTGATAACCTTGTCAAATTGCATCTTATGCTCTTGCAGGTGGTAAATCAGTTTTGTTTCCTGTAATGATTTTTTCCAGATGCCGGGAATATGTACATCAGAATGACTGTCCAAAATGTTTGTGGTATTGATAATGCACCGGGCTACCAGTACACCACTTGGCATAGTCTCGATAACACCGGCATCCTTTTCCGCAGCAGCACGCTCAGATTGTTCAGGTCCTACTATAAATGTAACAGCGTCCGCAAGCTTCATTTGAGACTTACGCGCCGCCATTACGAGATGTTTATTTTCTCTGAACCAATTAAACAGATCTTCTTTATTTGCGAATTGCGGAATCATTTTCGAATCACATTTTGATTGTTTACCAATTTCTCACGGTTGGCTTTCATGGTTCGGAGTTGTTCATCAGTGGCAACAGGAACCCAATACTGCGGGTTTCCAATAGTTTTATGCTGCTCTGCTGTGATAATTTCACCGCGTTTATGTGTATCGTGCGTAGTTGCACATCGGTATTTATTGTTGCTGAGTGCCATTGTCGTTATTATTTTGATTTGAATTATTGTCCGCCTTCTGGTTGAAAGGCATCTGATAGAAATAAAGATTTTCCCACTCAGTAACCACTGGCTCCTTCAGGCGCTTCATATACACACCATGAGTGATTGCATTCTTTTCCCATAAGAAAGTGGCATTTTCGCCCTGCACTTTGGATGTATTCGCTTTGGACATCTCATCTTCCTGGAATACTGGCAAATGGCTAAAGTCAGAAACGTATTTAACCTTGTTCTCTTCAGCTTTCAGCATCTGGCCAGTCTGCTCATCAAGGTTTTCGGCTTCAGGAATGATAAAATTCTGATACAGCAGCTTGCTTGATTCATTCTTATTATTGAGTGCCACACCGCCAATATCACGGCTCAGCAGGTCGTATTCATAACCGAGCACATCGCATATAACAGCAGAATCAGACTTCATTAAATTAAGCAAGTCCAGATCTTTTACAGATGGCATCATTGGCGTGAATTGCAGTGTTGCATTGGTAATTACCATATCCCACTGACCATCTTCGGTGCCGTAATTTTTTAAGTCCTGCTGCACTTTGTCTCTTTCTTCAGGATCTAAGTCAATAGTTGATATTGCATCCTTGGCAGCATTACTAAGCAGGCCGTAAGGCTTACTGATCAGGCGTGCACGGCTTTTGTAATTAAGCACTGCATTGTTGATCGGATAATGAAGTGTAGTGATTCTGGACTTAGGTAGTGGAATATCAGACCGCGTATCTGTAATGTCTTTGTAAATAAAAATATCATTAACATCGATCGGATATTCTTTGCCATGTGCACAGATAACGAACGTATCAATCAGATCATTAAAAGTCTCGCTGTAAAACGGCTGAATCTTTTTGTAAGTGATCTTGCAGGTGTGCGGAGGTATTACCCACATGCTTTTGACGAACTCGCCAGTCATGTCTTCTACCTTGATGGTAAGTATCGGACAATAGCCAAAAGCCAAGGTGTAGAATTCAACCTGTGATCGGAATTGCTTACCGTTCTGGAGAATATTTGGTTTATCTACGAGCTTTTGCCACTTTTCAAACTTTCCGGTAACGAGGTTATCATTACTCATTTTGAGCACTTGCAGCTTCCCATTGGCGAATGCCTGTGATTTACGGTAAAGGATAGCTGCTACCTGCGGACATTCGGTGATGCCCTTTACAATATCCTTATCGGTAGCCAGAGAAAAGAAATCGACAACATCTTGTGAGAACCAGTTCCAGTTGGTCGGGCCTGCTGATGGTCCGCTGCCGACATTCATTGATACGGCTTTTCGGATTTGCATATTTGACCAGCCCTGCTTATTTAATGCGCTCATTTAGGAATTGTTCTTTTGGAAAGGTTTACCCAGCGGCACACATTAAAAACAGACTCTTCGGTCTCTTTTAAATCAGGAAGTTTACAGTTGTATTGTTGTGAGTGATAGACTTGCAGGACATCGTATGTCTCAAGCCATACCATCTCTCCATTGATATATGTGGGGATAAAAGCAAAGACTCTTTTGAGTCTTGTTGTGCCCGGTTTGTACTCAGCCTTGGTGTATTTTGCTTTCCAGCGCATTAACTCTTCAATTGAACCTTTACCCCTCGTGCCAGATATTGCATCGGTACTTTCCGGGGTAAGGCAGTTTTACTACGACTTATCGACAACAAAAATAATACATTGTATTTAATAATTACAAAATATTAATTTTATTTTATACTTTCGAGGCTTATCTGGTCTGATTTGGTTTTGATTAAAAAGAGGAAAGACCCTTTGTATGAGGGGCTTTTTTTATTGGTTGGGTGAAGTTTCTACAATTCTACATTTAATTCTTCGCCGGTGAGGGCAAAATAAAGGTTTTGGAGTTGGTGGAGGTATTTACATTCGATCTCATCTTCTTGCTTATGGCCAAATTCATTATCGCTAAAAAACGCCTTCCCGTCACATATTTGTAAACCCTTAATGTAATTTACCTTTGGGTGCAACCCGCACTTCAAAAGGATTTCTTCGGTTAATGGGATGCCGGCTAAATGTTCATAAAGTACAATATCACGCGACGGATCGGACTCTAAATAATCCTCATCATGCACAAACTTTTCATTAATACCATCATTGTGGATAGTTTCAACCGTGAACGGCCAGAACTCTTCGCCACTGCTTTGCAGCTTGTTTCCTTTGCGAATTTCATTTGCTTGTATCATACCGTAAATATACTATTTTTTAGTTGAAGAATTTATAAAAACCATACGCTGCAAAGGCAATAATTAGTAGAAATGCTGTTGCCTCCAATGCGCGGTAAATGAAGTATTTTGTGTTCATGTTAGTTGGTTGTTTGTTTTTATTATTGGTACATCCACACCTCATATGGGAAGTCTATCACCTTGAATCTGTAAGCGGATTGCCATACATAATCATCAACGCTAATTGTCTTTATCTCAAATGATGTCAGTACAGTAACGTCCTTAGAACCAAATATTACGCCCTGCATATTTCCTGAAGTGAATGAATACCCATCTCGTGACGATTTACTAAGTACAATGCCGTGTTTAGGATTGGCAATCAAATAGCATTCCAAGATCAGAAACAATGCATATACTGTGATAATTGAATAAAGAAATTTCATATATTTTTAGTTTTTGTTTACTTATTTACGTTTAGTATGTTTTAACGAATCCGTATAGACTGCATATCGCCCGGCATTCATAGCGTGATCGTCTTTGTCCACAGGATCATTCAGTTTAATCTCACCGATCGTGATATACTGGTAATTGGTTACCTCAAACCTGATCCACTTGTCACTTTCAAGATAATAGTTCTCGCATAGGTTCACTTCGATAATGCCGGCATAGATTGCCTTGTCAGCCGGCATGACTCTCAATCCTAACTTTCGCAGCTTCAAAATCATTGCAGGGTCATGCTCACTGTAAATAATCGTCTTATGCAATCCCGACACCTCCAGAGCCTTGTAGATGTTTTCAGGGCTTATAGCAGGCTCATAGGCCAAGCACTGCCAGTATCGCTTATTTCCCCAGATACCAACCCTTACAATCGCCGTTGGTGAATTGGTGTACCCATAATCAATACCAACGATCCACCGCTCAATAGATTGAATCGGGAATTCCTTAACCATAATGAAATTCGGATGCACGAGTATGTTTTCATCTGGTTTAGGGTCCTGCTGGTAAAGAGAATTAAATGTAACCTCAGACTTACTTTTAACATCTAAGATTCGTTTAAGGCTATGCTTTTCCGGAAACAGGACCTCTCCTTCCTCTCGGTGGTCATACTCGCTGTAATCCTTTGTTTTGATTGCAGGGAAACAGATCACCTCCCATTGATCACCTTCTTTGCTCAGCAGTTTGCCGCCCAGATCGTCACTATCCCACCTCGTTTGAATCAGCAGCTCCTGACTTTCATTGTGCATCCTTGTTCGCCAGTCATTAATATACCAATCCCAGAGTTTAGTTTTAAGCTGCATGCTCATTGCCTCTTCCCTACCCTTCAGCGGATCATCAATGATGCCTATATCCATACTCTTTGAGGTGATACTGCCGCCACGACCCACAGCATAGACAAAGCCTTTATGCGGTGCCGTATGGTAATAGTGGCTGCTATCCGAATAACTGCCGTCATCTAATTTGGATGCGCCGATTTTAGTATCAAAGATCTCTCTGTATTCAATGCCATTGATATTGTTTTTGATATCCCTGGCGAATTCATGCGCTATGGTTGCGCTGTATGATGAAACTATGATCTTTCGCTTTGGGTTTTTACCCAGCATGTAGGCTGGAAACAACCTACTGGCCAGTTCACTCTTACCATGCTGCGGGGGCATAAATATCATCAGTTTAGCGATCTCACCACGTTCAAATGCCTCAAGCCGTGAAATAATGTAGTCGTGAAACTCCTTGAAGATATAGCCCGGCTTTAGGTAGCTGACAAAATCTTTGAAGTTACGCTTTGCCAGTTCCGCTCTTGCGTTGCAGCTCAGCAAGCGTTCTAAGTTCATCATCTGTTAGTTTTGATAAATCCATAGGCTGAATGTCTTCTCCGGATGCATTTGTTTGCGCTACCTTTTCCACTAATCCAAGGTGACGTGCAATTATGTTAGGATTCAAAAGGTCAGCACTGGCCCCTTCAAACTTGATTTGCTTGATCGTTTCGCATATTTTGCTAATGACTTCCACATACTCTTTGTAGGCTCCATTGTCATTTTTCTTATACTGCTCCCATGTGCTGATAGAAATAGCGTTAAAAAGACAAAACCCATTTTCGGTAATAGCTCTCATTTTAGGCACTTTCATTCTTTTACCATTACCAAATACTTTCATCTCATGCAATGGATTCTTTTCAGCCCATTCAATGTATTTAACGGCCATATCCCATAATTCAGCCGGCTTGTACTTTTTAGGTTTGCCGGTTGGTAATGTGACGTATTTGTAAAAAGAATTGCCTTTTGGAGCTGCCATTGCTTAAATATTAGTAACAAAATTAATACATTGTATTTACATGAGATAATCTATTTCATGACCACTGTTACATATTTATGGAATAGTTGTGACAGGCATTAACAAACCATTGGTGCGCCTATAACTCCTTATAGTACTTATATAGGTACATTTATAGAGCAATCGAGTAGTTATATGAAATGCCTTGCTGACCGTTTCCAATTGAAGTTCCTTGAAGGAAAAACAAAAAGAAAAAAGCCACCGCACATTTTAAAATAAGGGAATTTGCGATTCATGTATTTGTTTTATTTTTTGTCGTTTTTTCATTTCTAAATATTCTTCAAACGTATGTTTTTTAAAAACCTTTCTTCCAAATCCATTTACATAATTACACATATCTCTTTGGTATGGGTCTTTCTTATTATATGGCATTGCGTAAGGGATAGCACCCAATTCTTTTAAAGTATATAATCTATGCAAGTCCTGTTCTGGCGTTGTATCGAAACCAATTAAAACAAAAAATTGCATATCTCTTGTTGGTATTCCAGCATTCACACATATATCAATACCTCTTCTTATAATTTTTTCGTCTTTAAATTTATCCCAAGCAAAAGTTAAGTATCTATCATTAAATTTCCCATTATAGTATTTTACTTTTGCTAATAATTCAGCTTGTTCTTTTGTAATAATTCTAATATTTAAACCCTGAACAAAACAAGCCTTTAATTTTAGCTCTATAATTCTTTGTAGATTACCTTCCCAATTTGTGCCACCAAAAAAATCATTGTCTAATAGCATTAATCTATTTTCTCCTATTGGATTTATTAATATTTCGTCAATTGTATTGTAATTATATGGGCGACCTTCTTTTTTTGGTACACAGCAAAATTTACAATTAAATCTGCAACCTTTCATTGAAAAACCAATATGATAATTACATTTTTTATATAGTGAGTAACTAGGTGTTGAATTTTCAATTTCTTCTGGGAGTTTATTATAAAAATCAACTCCTGTCCCACCTAAAAAACTTTTACCATTTGGCAAATAAGGGGTTTGTGAAAACGAAAATAATTTGCTTGCATATACATATTCGTATTCTTCATCAAACATTTGGCCTTTATAAAATTCAACTTCAAAACCTTTTGTTTCATAATAACCACAAATTTTCATTAATGCTAAATTTGGAATATTACCATCTATTTGAACAATTCCTATTTTTTTTCCCATCTCTTTTTTATTTTTGTTTAGTGTTTCAATTGAGCTTTATCGTAAATAAGTCGGCACTTCATATAACACGGGTTTGGCAAAAGTGGGCAGAAACATTCTGCTAAATTTGAGCATCCTACAAGCCCACCTTCGCCAAGCCCGAAACCGTTAGGGCAAATACTATGTTATCGTTTCAAAATAGAATTTTACCTCTACTTCCGTTTCCTGTATTAAGCCATATTTTTTAGCAAATTTATATTGCGTGGAATATTGATTTAACGAGTTTACAAATTGCTTTATGTTCTCTCGAAATTGCTCCAATGTATATGAGTTTTTCTGAATATTACAACTTGCACAACTTGGATTGTAATTTGATAAAGTTTCATTTTCAGGTTTTTCACAAGTTCCGTTCCACCAATTTCTAACTATCGGTTCAATATGGTCAACGTGCCATCCTTTTTTTAACTCACAACCGCAATAAGAACATTTACCATTATATTTATCAAAAACAATTTGCCTATCTTTCTTTGTCATAAAATTTAGTTTAATTATCCGTACTTGCCCTAACAAC
>ERZ869921.627-NODE-627-length-18995-cov-11.675871_pt1 | contig 18995 bp, 32 predicted proteins | sample MGYA00579310_ERZ869921 | MGnify/ENA primary metagenome ERZ869921 (study PRJEB32216, sample SAMN09231816) | wastewater metagenome | place: USA: Maryland | collected 2016-06-21 | study: EMG produced TPA metagenomics assembly of the PRJNA472060 data set (Reclaimed...
CTTTCCCTACACGACGCTCTTCCGATCTGTCAGGTCGGGGTGGGGGGCTGCCAGTTTGACCCCGCCCCCCGTCTAGGCGGGGGGGTGCTTCATCGAGGGCGCTTCGAGTTGCCACGTGCGGCATTGCAGGTGCGATGGGCTGGTCTGAGCTCGGAGTCGTGCTTGCCTGGCTCCACGTGGTCTGCTTGGAATGGGTCGCCTTGCTTTGGGCCTTGTCCGCAAATCCAGCAGGTGGTTGCTGTGTCGCGCACTTGCTTTGCTCGTCGTTGGTAGTCGCCTTTGTAATGCGTGCGTGTTTGGTTGCGGTTGCGTTCCCAGGCTGTCTGGCATGGGTCGCATCGTTTGATGTTGGTGGTGAGGTTGCGGCAGGTTAGGCAGGGGCGTTGGATGGGCATGGTGGTTTACCAGTTTTCGTCGTCGAAGTTGAATGTGTCGGGGTTGTCGTGGTGCTCGGTTTGGGGGTGGGAACCGTCAGGGTTTTGATGGGTGGTTTGGGTGGGCTGGTTCTGGTTTGGGTGGGTGGTGCCTGGGGTGGGGTGGAACCGTCCCGTATCTTCGATACGGAGACTGGTTCCCTTACCCGCGTTGGGCTCTGTGGGGCGGTTCTTTGGCGGTTCTTTGGACGGTTCCCACGGTTCCCAAGTTTGAGGGCGGTTCTCGTCGTTCGTTGGGAACCGCTCTAGTGGGTCTGGTTTGGGTAGGTTGCGTGCCTGGTTTGCTCGTAGGACGGTCTTCTTGTGGGCGAGGGTTATGCCTCGAAGTTTGGCGTCTTGGATGATGGCTGTTGCTGCCATGTCGCGTGGGTAGCCGAGCTCGTCGAGCCGTTTGCCGAGGTCGATCTCTGCTTGTGTCCAGCCTTCTTGCTGCTTGTGTTTGTATCGGATGGTGGTGGTGTTGTCGATGTCGTCAACGATGAGTTCGACGGTGTCTGGTACCCAGCCGATCCGTGTGTGGGTTCGCTTTAGCCTCAGCCCGTCTTCTGTCTTGTCGAGGCGGTAGACGATGTCGACGTCGTCGTTCTTCGCGCTGCTTCCTCGTTGGCCTAGTTTCTTGCCGCCGTCTTTGCCTGCGTGGTCTGTGCGGACGCAGGCGACGCCGAGGCGTTTGAGGGTGAGGCCTGTTGTGCGGGCAAATTCTCGGTATGAGTCCGCCGAGTTTTCTTCTCCGTCGATGGCGCGGCCTGTGGTGTCGATGATGACGACTTCTGCTTTGGTGAGCTCTACGAGCTTCTTGACGCTGTTGGCGCCTTCCTGGGTGTTGAGTGGGGGGAGGCTCGGAATGATGGCGTAGTGGAAATGGGACCAGTCGTCGTCTTCTGTGTAGCCGAATGTTTCGAGCCGCTCGTAAAGGTCCGCCTCGATCATCTCGTAGTCGAGGTACAAGACGTGCGTTGGTGGTTGCGCTGGTTGCCCAAGGATGGGCTTGCCTGTTGCGAGGGCTGCGACGACGTTGAGGGTGAGCCAGGACTTGCCTGTCTTCGCGCCGGCAAAGAGGGCGGTCTGTCTGCCTTTGGCGATGAGGGGTTTGGCGATCCATTCTTCTGCTGTGTGTTCGCCTTGCCAGAAGTCGTCCCACTTGATGAGCATGCTCAGCATCTCGTCTGGCGTTGGTTCTGTTGTGGGTTGGGGTGGGTTGGGGTGTTGGTTGAGGTATGTCTTTGCTGCTTGTTTCCAGTCGCCGTTGTGATCGCGTGCTGCCACGTAGCCAAATCTCGAATAGCCGCCTTCTGGTAGCCAGGGGATGCTTGAAGTGAAGACGATGAGTGCGTCGTTGCCGTTGTGTCCGATGGTTGCACTCGTTCCGTCACGTGGGTCTTTGCCTGGTCTGGTCCAGTGTTGTTCGCCGTAGCGGTCTGTTTTCGCGAGCGTCCAGCCGTCTTTGAGGAGGATTGTTTCCCAGGTTGTCTCTGCGTTGAAGCGGGCCGATGGGCTTGTCTGGTCTTGGATGAATGTGTCGGGTTGCTCTGGCGGTTTGACCATTGTTGGTTGTTTGGTTAAGAGCTCGATCATCCATTGGGGTGCTTGCGCTGGTTTGCGTTCGAGTGGGGACTGCCCGTCTACCCACGTGTATTGGCGTCCGTTCGGATGGATGGTTGGTTCCGCTAGTACCTGGCCTCCTTCGCCTCGAATGTCTAGGCCGATGCCGAGGCGTGAGCCGGCGTCGTTGCGTATTTCGGTTGGGGCGTAGTAGTAAAGGTGTCTGCCGCCTGTTCCTGTTATCGCTTCGACGGTGTCTGGGAGTTTGCCGTGTTTGGTTTCGAGGTCGTTGAGTGTGTCTGAGCCTCGGTATTCTTCTCTGTCGTCCACGTCGAGTACGAAGATGTGGCTGTGTTTGGTTTTGCCTGTTGCGATGCCGATGCCGTGGTTCTGGTAGTCGTTGGTCCACCATTGTGTGATGGTGTTCGCGTTGGTTGTTGCTTTGTCTTGCCAGCCTTTGATGGGCGGGTGCTTCTTCCCTGGCGTTATGGGGATGACGCGGATGCCTAGTTTGGCGTAGGCGAGTGCTGCTTCGAGTGGTGTCATGATGCTTGCTCGTTTTCGATGTCGAACCAGTCGAGCCAAATTTCGGATGGGTGCATTCCCATTGCGATTGCGTAGCGGTCTGCGTCGTATTCGAATATGAGCGCGTTGGGGTTGCTTCTCCATCTGACGACGGTTGTGCGTGCTACTCCGCAGAGGCTTGCGATGATGCTGTCAAAGCCTTCTTCTGGGAATAGCCGGAGCAGGGGTCGTGGGTCTAGGTATCTGCCGTGTTTTCTCATTGGCCCTCCTTTGGGCTTTTCTATCGTTCGTAGAATGATTTAGCGATGCGGTACTTCTCTGCTGCGCTTGCTGCTTCGAGCAGGCCCAGGCTGACTGATGCGGTTTGGTTGTGCATCGTGCTGATGAAGAAGTCTGCTGTGCCGTCTATGTGTTCGATGGTTGCGACGATGATGTATGCGTTGCACATGCCGTCTGCGTGGGCTTCGATGTAGTTGCTGAGCGGGTCTTCATTCATCTTCTTCTACGCCTCGATCGCCGCACCAGGGTTGTGTGGGCTGGGGTTGTTTGCATGGGCATGGGTTGAGTGGGTTGTGGCCTGGTCGTGTCATTGTGTTCCCATTCGAAGCGCGTGCAGTTCTCCGTTGCGTGCTTCAAGTTCCATCGTGAGGCCTTCGATTTGTTGCGCGTATACGTTTGCGAGCTTGTCTGCGAAGTCTGCACGTTTCTGTGCGGCTCGCATCTGCTCGAAATAACAAGCGTTCAGATGAATGTTTGCGTCGATCTGGCCTTGCGCTTGTTTGAGAAGTCTGCGAAGTCGTCGCGGGTTCCAGTCCCACCAAAGTTCGCGCAGGCTCATCGTCGTTCCAGTTCTACTGGCGGCGACCATGTCGAGTCCCATGCGCTTCCTGGTTTGGTTGCGATGCTCAGCATTCCGTCTGGGTCTAGTTGAACTAGGAGGTAGATGCCGCCGGCGATGGCTGCGCTTGTGATGTCGTGGTTTTCTATCTTGCCGACCCATGTCGCGTAGCCACTCGTGTTCGCGAGAACGGTGACGGTGTATGGGGCGTCTGGGAAGTTACCGTGTGGCAATGTCACGGATGACCTCCCGTAGTTCCTCGTTGCTGTTCTTTAGTTCAGCGATCTCGTCACGGAGCTCTGCTATCTGTTTTGCTGCGCTTCCAAGTGCGATGTCCTGGATGCCGATCTTGATGTTCAGGTCTTTGATGATGCCTGCGACTTTGTCGCTCAATATCATCGGGCTCACAACTCTGCGCCTTGTGCGAGCCAAATGCGAAGGCGTGAAATGTCCGAGTTGGCTTGGACGAGTGTCTTCCTGCAGAGTTCGAGTTCTTCCATCAGCGAGTTCGCGGCGTCTTTGAAGTTGTCGCGTTCTGCTGTCACTCGTTCTAATGCGTTAGTGAGGTCGTTGACTCGAAGTTCGAGTTCAGCGAATTGGTTTATATCAATCATTTCTTTGCCCTCCTTATGAGCTCTTGTTTTAATGATTCGATCGTTTTGAAGAGGCGCTCCTGTTCTCCTAGTCCCACGTATGTGCGTTCTAAGAATTGGATCGCGTTCAGGATGTCTTGCTTTGTCATGTTGTCTCCGTTGATGGGGTTGGCGGACCAGGAGACTACTTGGGCGTTTCGCCTCCTGGTCCGTCCGGCTTTACCACATGGAGTCTGAGTCGTCCTTCACTGGCAGTTCGACTTTGGCTTTGTAAAGCTTCGGGGCGTTGAAGCCCTTTTTCTTTTCGCCTTCTCCTGTGTATTTCACTGCTAATTGGCAGCCGACCATTGTGGTTGCTCCTGCTGCTTGCGCTGCTTCTCGAATGGCCTTCACCATGTTGCCTCGCGCCCAAAGCGAACCGAAGCCGTCGCTGGTTGCCAATGTGAAAACGAAGACGAATTTCGGGTCCCCATTAGGCCAGGTTTTTAGTTCGCCGTTTGGGTCGCGGTCTTCGAGCTTTGTTACCTCGATTACTTTGCCTGCGTGCGAGTCGTTGATTGACTCGAACTTTAGGGCGGGGTGTTTGGCTCCGCCTTCGCTTAGGAATATGTCAGACATTGCTGTCCTCCTTCATGTGTGTGTTATTGGTTTTTGGGTTGTAGGCCAGTTGAATTGTTCCCGCTTTGATTTGCTGGCAGGCGTAGGCGAATGCTTCCGCTTGTGCGCAGTCAAGGTTGGCGAGCGCTTCTCCTGGTTTGGTGTATTGCTTACTTGTGATGTCGGAGCAAAGTCCTATCACGAGTCCTTCATCGTATTGGTTGTCTTCAAGCAGGAGGACGAGGCCTCGTGCTATTTCGAACCGTCGATGTGTCTTCTGTTCGCTCATGCTGAATGAGCCGCCTGCTTGTCGTGCTTGTTCGAGCAGCATCGCGTATCGTGCTCGGTCTGGTCCTGGAAGTCTCGCGATGCGTCCTCGCAGGATTTCGATTGCGATCTTGTCATAATGCTCGACGTCGTAGGCGCGTCCTTCGATGCTCATCGTGTTTCCTCTGCTGTGTCGAAGGCTGCGAGTTTGCGTCGCTTCGGTTTCGGTTGTGTGGGGTCTGCTTCAAAGAATGGGGCGCTTGCGTCTGCTTCGACTGCTTCGATTATTTTGATGAGTGCGTCGAGCTGTGCGTTGTCGCAGTCCTGTAGGCGTGGTACGCCCTGGGGCCATGCGAGGATCAGTTTCGCTTGTGTTTGTCTGTCGAGTGCGCTGATGCGTCGCTTCAACCATTCCTGGCGTGTCTCGATCGCTTTGGGTGAGGCGGCAATGTCGCCCGACGCCTTTGCGGTTGGCGCTGCTGCGACTTCTTTTCGCTTCTCAGGAGAGAATTTGTACGGTGTGAATAAGTCCTTGCGTTTGCGCCACTCGCGTGTGCGCATGCTCATCTGTGCTGCGTCCCATCCTGCTTCAAGGTCCACGTTGAAGAACTCGCATTTGCCTTCGCCTGCTGGAAGATGGCAAATGATCCCGCTTGTCTTGTCGATGTCTGGGAGTGGTTTGCGTTCTCCTGTGCGCCAGTCGTATATCCATTCCGCTTGTGCGTAAAGTGCGAGCTGGACGGCGATGCTGCCGTAACTGTAGGAGAGGTCTGTGCCTGTCTTTAAGTCGAAAATGACGAGGCGTCCGTCGCGTGTTTGAACGATGCGGTCTGCTGTTCCCGCGTATTCGAGCTCGTCGTTGATGAGCAGCACTTCGATCCAGTCTTTGTTCATCTGCATGTCCCATGCTGCGATGCTCGTGATGTAGGTTTCGATGTCTTGTTGAAGTCCTGGGAGAATTTGTGGCTTCATTCCGAGGTCGATCTGCTGGGTCAAATTGTGGAGGGCGGTTCCGAGGTTGGCTCGCGAATAGGCGCCGGCGGCTTCGACTGCGTCGCCTGCGATTTTGTTGAGGCGTGTCCTGTCATCGATTGCTGTTGACGCTTGTGCGAGGAGGTCTGGTCTTTGAACGATGCCCGTGATCGCCATTCGCACTTTCCAGTCTGCGAGCGAGGCTGTGTCGTCGAGTGTTTTCGCGATGGTTGTTACGCGTGTGTAGCCGCGTTCTTTGCCTGTTGCTGGGTTGTTTATTTTGTAGCGACCCCATCTGTCTTTGGGTGCTTCGAGTAGGTCGAATTCGGCGGTCATGGTGCAGGGCTCCTTGTGTTTTAGGTTTTGGAATTTTTACCGTACCAGGTTTGTCTGGTCTAGTTGGTGATGGTTTAGTCGATGGGTGTTGTGGGGATTTTGGTGGGTTGGTCAAGCATGGCGAGGAGCTCTGCCCAAATGCGGGCGGGCATGACGGCGTACCAGTCGTTCACGTCGGTGCTGCCTCGTCGTTTGATGATGACGGCCCCTGTCCAGGCTTCCGCGTTGTCTATCTCCACTTCGAGTTCGGCAAGGTAGCCAGGGATGTTGATGCGCTTTTCGTTCTTCACTTCGATGCACACGCCTGGCATGCCGTCGATGTCGCCTCGGTCGTCTGTCCAGCCGGCGCGGGATCGTTCCGCGTGTATCCATCCCCACGTGCGCAGCCACTTCGCGACGGCAAGTTCCGCGCTGTTCCCTTTACGCTTCTGTGGTGATGTCACGGCCTCTCCTTCGAGCTCGTCGTATGCGTTCGCGCTCCATCGTAGTTGTTGCTCCCCAAATGCCGACCTCATCGTTGTCGATTGCGAATTTCAGGCAGATGCGTCGTGCTGCGCATTGATGGCATATCTGTTTCGCCTGTTCAACTGAAGTCGTCGATTGCTCGTGGAAGAAGAGCTCGGTTTGTCCTTTGCATCGGGCGTCGTCTTGCCATCTGGGGCGCTGTGGTCTGAAGACGTTTTCCCCTTCTGACCAAAGGTCGACGACGTGTCCGTTGCTCATTAGTGGTTGTTGTGTGTTGGGTGGTCTTGCATCGAGCGGCGTCGTGCGTGTGCGTCGCGGGCTTCCTGGCGCCACTGGCGTCCGATGCGCACGTTGTAGAAATGAACGGCTCCTATCGCGATGATGTTGATGCCGAGCCAAATCTTCCACTCGTTTGGTGTTGCTGGTTCTGCGCCTGGCAGGTCTTCTGCTGTTGGGGCCAGCCAAAATATCCAGCCCAACGCGACCAGCGCGATGATCCAGCCTTGCTTCATTCTGTCAGTCATGTGTGTCCTCCTTGTTGGTGTTTCTTCAACCGTAGGGCATGACTGTCCGTTGGTGGTGGATGGTCACTGGCCCCACGTGGAAGGCGTCCACGGGTCCCAGCCTGCTGCTTTGAATAAGGCAAGGCCGGCGCGGAGGTTGGTCACTGGATCGAAGAGGGGTTCCTGTGTGCAGGCTATTTTTTCACGGCAAACGAGCGCCCATTGGTTCCTCGTCGTGTCGTAGTTGACGCCGTTGATTTGAAGTAGGCCCGTGTCGGAGCGGTGGTTGCTGCCGTCGTGTCCTGTGATGTTGCAGTTCTTGTCTACTTTGTCGCCGCCTCGTCTGTTGGGGCAGCCGCCTGACTCGCGGAGAATGATTTGTCCTAGTTTGCGCCATGTCTTTGGGGGCCAGCCGGCTTGTGCTGCGAGCTGTGGCAGCCACGTGATGCTGCCGTGTCTGAATTTGATCGGCGCCTGGGTTGCTTCTCGGAGGTGCCTGTCGTGTTCGATTGTGGTTGATGGGTGGGTTTGGTGGGCTGTGGGGGCTGTCGCTGCTTTGGCTGTGCCTACGCCGAGCAGGAGGGTTGCTGTGACAATGCTTGCGGTTATGCGTCGCATGTGTCTCCGTTCTATGCAGGGGTGTTGGTGAATAACGCCATCACAAGGAGGGGGGTGATGGCGGGCTGCTCGAAGCGCCCGCCGAGGTCGCTGAACTAGCCGTCTTCAGTCTAGTGGTCGCCTGTTCCGTCGTGTTGGTGCTGCAGGTAAAGGGCGAGCGCTTGTCTGACAATGTCTGCGGCGCTTGTCTCGTATGCCTTCGCTTCTGTGCGCAACCAGTCGAGGGTTTCTTGTGGAAGTCGAAGGCTCACCATCGGGTATTTGTTGTCGGTCATGCTGGTTCAATTCCCATCAGGTAAGTTCCCCAGGGGTAGGCGGCTGTTGTTGTTTCGACGAGGTCGTCGTCGTTTAGTCCGGCGGTTGCTTCTTGTATCCAGCCGACCCAAAGGTTCCGCGCCTTCACGTCGCCTAGTCGTTCTGTTCTGTGGATGGCGTTTGTTGTGGTGCTCATTGTGCTTCCTCCATGATTTGTTGGTGGTATTCCAGGTAGTCGTCCATTTGAATGCTGCCGTTGAATTTGCTTTCGCCGCACGCGCACTTGAATGTCGTCGTCTTTGTAATTGTTAGCCGGCCTGTTTGACTGTCGCGCAGGTGGTGTTCTGTGACTGTGCGTTGCACGTCGTGTGCCTTCGCCACTTCGCGGCTTGTTGTGTAGATGAGTTCGCGCATCGTCGTTCCTACTTTGCTTCTTCTGCGTTGTTCAGCCAGTCTGCTAAATCAAAGAATTCTTCACAATATGGGCAACTCAGCGCTGTCCAGTTCAGGTGCCACACCAGGGATTTGGTTTTGCAGCCTGGGCATTGAATTTCTGTGTTTTTCATGTCGTGGCTCCTATCTCGCTGCTGCTTCGTCTTGGCATGTGCAGCACCAGTCTGTGTATCCAGCGCCGCGCTTTTCATTCCAATGACCAGCAAGTCTGCGCTTGTTTGTGTCTTGAATAATTCCTTGGCTTGTCACTTCTCCGTTTTCGATGTGTTCACAAATCATCGCCCATCGTCCTCCGTCGCCTGGGCAGTCGGCTTCGACTGGTCCGACGATGTTTGTTTTGTATGTTGGCGTTTGTGTGGTCCGTGTCATGTTGTTGGTCCTAGCTCGCTGCTACTTCGTTGTCTGCTCTGAAGTCCCACTCCATCGATTCGATGAACTCTGCAGCCATCGCTTCATCAAATTTGAGTTGCTTTATTAGTTCCTTGATTGTGTTTGCTGCCTCGCTGTATTCGAAGCCGTACTCGTCTTCGAGTTTGCGCAGTTGGTTTGCTGCCAATGTCAGCCAGCCTCGTGCTTCTTTGTATTGGCGTCCAAGTGCTCGCTTCTCGTATTCGATCTCGGTTGCTGTGTCCATGTTGTTCCTCCTGTTTGTGTGGGGCTTGTGCTCCACGACTTGAACAGTACGGGGTTTTGTATGACAAAGCAACGACCCGATATTCCCCTTATTTCACTAGGGTTTGCGGGCCGCAAATCTTGAGCTGCCGAACCATCCCCACTGGAATGTTCAGCACGCCGTCCACCTCGTCGTCTGGCGTCCTCGACTGGTAGACGGTGATGTGTTCGGGTTTGCCTCCGTCGCACGTGGGAAGAAGAAAGCCGCAAGTTTCGACCAGGTATTCCTCCTGGTCTAAGTCCGCGATCGGCGTCCACGTGTCTGTGTTGGTGTGGGCGTCTGCCCAAATGACGATGACTGGCGTGTTCATGGTTGCTCCGTCAGGAAGTCCTGGCCTCGGTATCTGGCCCAGCCGTCGCGAATTGGTACGAGCTCTAAGTTGAAGTCGCCGTCGCCTGGGAAGTATTCGACGATCGCGATGCCTTGCTGCCAGTCTTCTGCCCTGTAAAGCGGGCGTCCGTCGAGGTCGTGTCCTCCACGTGTGCTCGGTACTTCGCCTGAAATCTTCGCGAGGCAGCCTGGGCTTGCTGCGAGGATGGTTCGCGCTCCGTCGTGGTCGTCGCGTGTGCGTTCTGCCCATTCGCGTCTGTGAATGTGTCCATAAATGACGGAGGTCTTCACGGTTGCCAGGTACTTGTGGGCGGTGCTGCCGCCGCTCGCGACGCGATCGCCGTGGATGACGTGGAGGCGCTCGTTGATCCAGTGGGCGCCGGTGGGGTAGCCAGGGAGGTATTCGATTTCTGTCTCGTCGAGGCGGCACAAATACGGGACGGAAAGGACGGGCCATTCCTGTGGGGTGTTGCCTCGTCGAAGCCCGTAGGCGGCTCCTGCGCTGTCGAGGATCATGTTTCCGAGCCGTTCCTCGTGGTTGCCAGCAATCCAAACGATGCGGGCTTGCGGCGCTAGTTTGCGGAGCTGTGCGCAGAGCTCGGTTGCGCGATCGATGGCTGCTTGCGTCGTCCTTGCGAACGCCGGCGTGTATCTGTATTTGCCGAACTCGCAGAGGTCGAGGTTGTCGCCTACCAGGATGATCTGGTCTGGTTTGGCTTTGCGCACGAGTTGAAGTGCCACGTCGATTGCTGCTTCATCGTGGATTGCTTCGAGGTCGTTGTTGGCTGTTCTGAAATAACCGAGCTGCATGTCGGGAAGGATGACGGCTGTGCGCATCGTGTCACGCTTTGCGTCGCTCGGTTTCAACGCCGGCACTTGGTATCGCTTGCCTGGTTGGATGATTGGCCAGGCTGGTTGCACGCCGTAGCGAATGTCTTTAGCGAGTGACATTTTTTGTCTGTCGCCAGCGTGTGATGATCGATCCCGACATGGTTATTCCTCGCGCTTGTAGCGCTTTGAGGATTTGTGTTGGTCGAATGGTTGGGTCTGCTAATGCGGCTAGGAAATCTTCGCCGTCTGCTTTGCCGAGTTGTTCCGCGATCTCTGTGATGCGGTCTGTTCTTTTATTGAGCTCGGTATTTTTTACCTCTGCTAGAAACTTGCCCACTCGACGCCTCCTTTAAGTGCCAATCAATATGTGAGTCAAGTTTAGAGTCGATGCGTTCAACATTTCCACCTATCTTGTTGATCGCTTGCATGACGCTTGCGTGGTCTGTTGCGTTCTCTTTTCTGAAACGCACGAGGAGTGTCGTAATAATCCCGCCGATGCTCGTTAGCAACGCGGCTAGAACCACTCCCCAATCCATATCAGGCCTGGGCTGCTTTGCTTGCGAGCCAGTCCTTTACGCGTTGTGGCGTGTTGTCTCCGGCGACGTATCGAAGATGCCAGGGTTCCTGTGGCACCACTTCCCATGAAAAGCCAAACGAGACGGCGTTCGCTTTGAGCCATTCGAGGCGCTTCCCGTTGGCGTTTGCGATGTCTATCGCAATGCCGAGGTTGTGCTTCGATGTGCCTGGTACAGCAAGTGGGGCCATGCCCTTCTTCAAGTACCACGCCTGGCCTTTGTAAACGCGAGGCTTCTGGCCTGCGATGACGTTGGTTGTGTAGCGCTGGTAGAAGCCGTACTCCTGTGTCTCAAGGCTTCGATATGTATCTGCTTGTGAAGTCGGGGCTAGGTCGATTCCTTCTGCGTTTGCTGCTGCATCCATCGCCTCGTATGCATCTGCTGCGCAATGATGAAGTCGTCCTTTGCCTTCAATCGCTCGCAGAAGTTTCGCTGGTAGTTCTCCTGGTTTGGCGTTCTTTAAGTGCGAGCAGAGCTGTACTGGAATGATGGGCAGCGATGCTGCCTTCTTTGCTGATGCCATTATTTGGCTCGCGGTTTTGCGTTGCCTTCGAATGCTGCAGCGATTTCTTCCTGGGTCAAGTCGCCGTCAACCATCGAGCGGAGGAGTTTCTCCATCACTTGTGCGCATGCCATAAGTCCTGCGAGGGCTGCGCTTTTCCAAAGTTCAACGCCAATGAGGGCGCCTCCGGCAACGGCTGCCAATGCTGATGAGCCGAATAATGCGCCGATGCGGAATATCACGTTCTTGAGTTTGTTCATTGCTGGTCTTCCTTCTTTGTTAAGGCACCAGCCAAATGAAGCGCGAGCGTCCCGATCGTTACCCAAATTGCGAGCTGCTGTGTGAAGCCCGACAGGGTTCCTATCGTGATGATGGACGCGCCGATGGTCCAGAGCAATGCGTGGATTTCGCCCCAGAATTTCATCGTGTTCTCCGTGTGGTTAGTGCAGGGCTTGCGCTCAATAATACTGCACTTAACGCGACCATCGCTCGTCGCTGCTCGACTGGGATCGTTGAGTTTGATGCGATGTAGTTGTCTGCAAAACCAGAGAAAATGTTTAGCGCCGCTTCGAATGCTTGCTTGATTGCTGTTGGCGCGTCTTGAACGGCAGCGACGACGGCTTCTGCCTCGTCTGCTGTTAGTTCTTCTGTGTTGATCTGTTCGAAGAGCTGCGTGGCCTGGTCCTGTGTAATTGTTGCCAGCACTTGTGGGCTTGTCACAATCGCTGCGACCTGGTCTGTCTGGAGTTCCTTTTCGAGCACTTCATCGATGATGGCTGTTATCTGTTCTGGTTCTGCTTGTGCTAAGGCGACGACGGTTTGGGCGATCTCTGCGTCTGAGGCTTCGCCTGGTTTGGGTGGTTCAGGTGGGAGGGTGGTTGGCGTGGGCTGGGTAGTCTGGGATGATGTCGTTGTTGGTGGGGTTGTTGTCGTTGTTGTGGTTGGTGGTGTTGTGCTTGTGGTGGTCGTTGCAGTTGTGGTGGTTGTGGTTGTTGGATGATCCGTTGTGGTGGTTGTCGTTGGTGGTTCTGTTGTGGGCGGTACGGCGATGGTGGCGGGTGGCTCGTAAACGGTCGTACTGGTCGTCGAGGTAGTTGTTGATGTCGTTGTTGTGGTGGTTGTGGTGGTTGTCGTTGAAGTGGTCGTCGTTTCGGGGATGGTTGTCGAGGGGGCGCTAGTCGTTGTTTGAGGGAGGGTGCTGGTTGTCGTTGAAGTGGTCGTCGTTTCTGGGATGGTTGTCGAGGGAGCGCTAGTCGTTGTTTGAGGCAGCGTTGTCGTTGGCGCCGGCAGCGTGGTTGTTGGGAGGGTGGTGCTCGACTCGGTTGTTGTGGTTTGAGGCAGGGTGGTTGCTGGCAGGGTGGTGGTTGGCTCGGTTGTCGTGGTTGTCGTCGCTTCGCCTGTGCCGTAGTTCAGGTTGCTAATCGTTAGAATTCCTGGGGCGCAGCACGTGTCCGTTGAAGCCTGGCGAATGGCGAAGGTGTCGCCTGCTTCGACTGGCGCCTCGACGCTGCCTGTCCCCTGGTTGCCCTGGTTCATGAGGGTGGTGATGGTTCCGTTGATCGCGTATTGGGGTGGGTCAAACCAGGCGCCGTCGTTGGTTTGGTAGGCCCACGTGAAGGTGATGAGGGTGATGCCTTCTGGGATGGTTGTTTCGAGCTGTGCGTGGTTTGATCGTCCTGCGCAAGTTCCGCCGTCTGGCCCAACGATGATGAAACCATCGGCGGTTGGTGTTGCGTTGCCGCCTTGTGCTGCGATGCAGGTCTTACTGAATGTCCAGGCGCCTAGTGCGTCTGCTTTGGTTTTGCTTGGAATGAATAAGGCGAGGATTGCTGCAGGGATGACAATCAGCCAGCGGCTAGTTGACTTCAATTTCTGGCGCTACGAACTTGTCGTTCGCTGCATCGTATGTGTATCCGATTCCCGCATAAGTTTTTCCAGGTTTGTCAAGGAATGTTTCGATCCATGTTCCTGGGTATCGATCTGCGTTCGCTTCCAGGAATTTTTTATCAACAACGCGGACGTCAGTAACGATGTTGCTCTCGTCAATCTGCGCAAAATACTGCAAACTCATATTCTGAACCTCACATAAATAATGCCGTTACCGCCCGTGCCACCTGTTCCGTTTGTTGCACCACCACCACCCGAACCGTTGGTGGTTGCATTATTCCCTGGGCTAGTGGTTTTGCCTGCGACACCGCCAGCACTACCTGCAGCGCCACCCGTAACGGTTCCACCGCCGCCGCCGCCTGCGGCAACCCAAACAGTCGAACCGCCAATGAAAGTTGATACATCTACGCCGTTTCCAGCCGCGCCGCCAGTTGTTCCCGAACCATTGCCGCCAACACCACCAGCACCACCACCACCACCCGAACCAGAGTTACCGCTTCCATTGCCGCCGTTGTTGCCGCCCAATGCCATTGCTAAACCACCAGTTCCGCCTTGTGTGCTACCGCCGCCCGAACCCCCGTTTTGTCCTCTCCCGTCTTGGGAAAGATAAGCACCACCACGGCCACCGCCTGCTGCGCTAATTGTTGTGCCGATCGATGTGCGCAAACCGTTAGCACCGCCAGCACCAGCTGCGCCAATGTCAACCGCATATGTTGCAGCTGTGAGGTATTCGGTTAATTGAACTATTTGACCTGCACCACCGCCAGCGTATGAGTTTCCGTCGCCTGAAGTACCACCACCACCACCACCGCCTACCAAATAAATATCAAACAATCCTGTTTTGGTAACTACCAAGTTTGTGTCACTTGTAAATGTCAAAAGCGTGTAATTGATTCCACCGACGGTGATGCTTGAAGATGAGCCACCTGTTGCGGTGCCGTAACCGATACCACCTAGGCTAAAAAAAGTAAAAGTTGACGCCGACAAACAAAGCAGGTAGCCGCCTCCATGTTGCGCCAATGCGAGAGAGCCTGATGTGTTTACTGTTACGCCTGCACCGGCTGTGATCGTGCAGGTTCCTGCGCCTTTATTGGCGATTTGAATAACGTCACCAACTGTGAAGATGCTGTTGTTTACTGTGATGGTTGTTGCGCTTGCCGAGTTCATGATCGTGCGCTTGTATGCGTCGTCAACCGTCAAAACATAAGACGTGGTCTTATCTGAAATGGGCAGGTTTTGAATGTCGTTTAATTGTTGCGCTGTGAGGGTTGCGCCAGAAACGAACGGGAACGGCGTAGTCATAGTTCTCCTATGTTAGTGCATAGGTGGCGTTGTCGAGGTTGCTCGTGTTTAGAATAAATGGCAGGAGCAAGTCGATCCTTCCCAAGCCCAGAACGATTTGATGGCGGCTCGGAGTTATCTGGCGTCTGATCGATTCAATGACGACGCTCTGTGTCACCGAGCTTGGTGTTCCTGTTGTGAATGTTTTTACGACTTGAAGGATGTCGCCAATCTCCAAGCAGGCCACTGTGTTCTGTTGTGCTTGCGTCAGCCTGTTCACCAGGATTCCGACTTCTGTGAAGTTCACCTCTGGTGTTTGGTATGTGGTGAGGAGGTTGGTTGCGAGGGCTGAGCCGGCTGCGTTGTCGACGAGTGGGACGTCTGTTAGTGAGAAGTTTTTGATTCCGTATTCTGTTTGGCTTGCTGTTCCGTTCGCTACGCTTGACGCGGTTCCTCCTGCTATCTGTACTGAGATGCGGTTGAGTACTGTCTCTGCTCCGTAGACGGTTTGCAGCGCTTCGATCGGGATGTCTGTTGCTGCTGTTCCTCCGAGTGTCGCTATCGCTGTTCCGAAGGATGCGCTGACTCGTGGATCAAATTCGATGAGGCCTTCTCTGCTTGCGAAGAGGCGTCCGTTTTCTGCGAGCTGTACGGCTTGTAATGCTTGAAGTGTGTTTGTGTTGTCTTCATATGCGACTGTGCCGCAGGTTGCGATGCCTGTTGCGATGTTGCGTAGCGCTGTTGACCAGGCGACTTCGCCTCGGTTGAGGATCGTGTTGACGCGGCTTGATGTCAGTTCTTGGGCTGGGTTGAATGCTGTCAGGTTGGTTTGGCTGAGTTGCGCTAATGCGTCGACTGCGAGGATCGTTGCTGTCGAAAGGTTCGGCTCGTCGTATTCGATGTTCAAGTCGTAGACGTAGCCTTTGAACATGGCGGCGGTTCCTGCGCTGCCGCCATAAATTTCTACGGCGCGGCGTGGTGCTATTCCGAGTGATCCCTGGTACCAGGGGGAGGCTGTGTTTAATGGGTCGAAGGAGCGGCTGCTCGCTCTGTCGTCTGCTGTGATGGTGAGTGTGCCTGGGTTGAATGTGTCGAGTTGGCTGTTGCGTCCTCGGTTGATGTTGATGCCCTGCACGTATTGGGTGATGTCCACGAAGTCGGTCGTTCCGTCGAGCTTGTCTGGCCCGTTCAGCGTGCTCGTGTTCAATTTGAAGGCGTCTGTGATGAAGCCCACGTCGAGTTTGACTGTAAGGGTTTCGCCCCACTTTGCTTGTTGCGGCATGGGTTAGATCGATCCGAAGGCGAAGGTGGTTCCGTTGAGGCGCTGGTATTCGCGGAGGTACTGGTCTAGTTCCTGGCCTATCTGGACGCCGCTTGCTCCGAGGCCTGCGTTGATCGTGATCTGTGGTCCTGCTTGTGGTTGCGCAAGGTCGCGGTATCTGGCGCTGATGGTGCTCGAAGGTTGGGCAACGACGGCGCTCATTGGGTTGGGGACGCTTGCCGCTATCTTTGGGTAAAGTTTCGCAATCTCAGCGGCCTTCTCGTTTGCTGTGTTGAGGCGCTCCTGGGCTTCTGCTTCACGGTCGATGGCATCTGCGACTCGAATGGTTGCTTCTTCCTGGCGTTGTTTGGCTTCTGTGAGGGCGTCGCTGAATTGGGCGTAAAAGTCGGAGCCAACGATGGCGCCGTTTACGAGCTCGTTGAGGGTGCTTTGTGACGTGGCCAGTTCATCGGTCGCGTCCTTCTGCTCGTCGACGGCGTCCTTCGCTGAAAGTTTCGCCTCAGCGAGTGCGATCTCTGCTTCGCGTATCGCCTGTGGGGAGGAGGCTGGGTCGAGGCGCACTTCTGCGAGCTGTCGTTCTGCGTCTGCGATGGCAAAGACTGAGGCTTCGACGCGGTAGCCGGCGCGTTCCACGCTTCGCTGTGCCTGGTCCAGTTTGCGTTGTGCTGCGATCGCTTCTGGGGACCCTGCTCCGTATCCTGCGACGGCTTTGTCAAGCGCTGCCTGTGCTGTCGCCACGTCGAGGGTTGCTTGACTGAGGTCTGCTTGCGCGTTCTTTGTGTCTGTTTGTGCTTTGCTAAATGCCTTCTGAGCCGAGGTTGAATTCTTCAGCGCGTCTGTGTATTCCTTGAGTTTTTCTTTGGCGGTCTTGATGGTTTTCGCTGCTCCGCCTGCTGATGCTCCTGCGTCGTCTGATGCATCTGTGAAGCCGTTTAGTGCGTCCTTGCTTACTTTGAGGGTTCCGTTGACGCCGTCGAACTTCGCGTTCACTTCCTGGAGTTGTGCTCCTGTTAATCCCATCTGCGTTCCGAGCTTCTTTGTGTCTACCGTAATTTTCGGAATGTTTGGGACGAGGGGTATCTTGTTGAAGACGTCGATGAGTGTGTTGACCACGGAGACGGCAATGTTTGCGAGTGCGGTTTTCATGTCATCGAATTTTCCGATGAAGCCTTTGACGGCGTTCACTGCGATGTTCGCGATGCCTTTAATGAAACCGACGAAGATGTCGGGAAGCGCTGCGACTAATGCGACGATTGCGCCGCCAAGTCCTGCGATGAGTTGGCCTCCGATTGTTAGTGTCCATTTGAGAAGTGAGCCTGCGAGTCGTGTGCCTGCTGAAAGTAGCGCGGGGATGCCATCTGAAAGTACCCACTTCGCGATGTCTGCGAGGAATGTTACGAGCTGTGCTGGAAGTTGTCGTGCTGCTTTACCAACGAATGACGCGAGCGTGTCTCCGAGTCCTTGCACGACGGTCACCAGTTTCGGCAGTCCTTCTTTGTAAATCCATTCGAAGCCTTTGAGAAGAAAGTCGCGAAGTTGTCCGATGAATTCAGGGATGCGTGGTTCGATCCATCCTGTTAGCGCTTCTGCCCATCGTTGAAGTCCTGCAGCGAACGCTGGGGCGCCTGTCGTTATTGTCCAGTCGATTGCTGCTGTTATCAATTCTTGGAGTCCGTTAACGACAAGCGGGGCGCCTTCTTTGATTTTGTCTGCGATGAATTGAACGCCGCCGGCGATGCCGCCTTCTGAAAGTGCGCTACCGAACTCGTTGAGCACTGGCATCACTTTGTCTGTGATGAGGCTCATCGCTCCTTCGAGCGCTGGCATAAGGGCGTAGCCGACGGACTCGACAACTTCTCCGAAGCCTGTTCTCAATCGTTGTAGTCGTCCTGAGAATGTGTCTGCTGCGACTGCTGCTGCTCCTCCGAATTGTTTATTCAATTCCTCCGTCACCAGGTTCATGTCTTTGGATTTCTTGATGTTTTCGCTCAGCGGTATTCCAAGTTTGCCAAGCGCTGCGAAGTTGCCCGTTGCGGCTTTGCTCAGCGCTGCGACTGTTGACGTCAAATCTTTACCGCTGCCTGCTGAAACATCGAGGCTCAATTTCATGAGGTCGTTGGCTTCTGTTACCGAGCCTGTTGCACGTACGAGCTGTGCGAAGGCTGGGCGTAGTGCGTCGTCTGCGATGCCTGTTGCCAGCATCATCACGTTGATCTGTTCTTCGACGGCTGCTATCTGGTCGAAGGTTGCGCCAGTCGTTGCTTTGAGTTGTTGTGCGAGGAGCGCTTGCGATTTCTGATCTGCTGCTGCTCCTTCGACGGCTTTGTATGCGGCGGCTGCTGTTGCTGTGAAAGCAGCGGCGCCTGTGATCGCCATCGTTTTGAATGAGGGCAGTAATCCTGTAACGCCTTTTTTCAGCGAGCCCATTCCTCCGCTAACGCTTGCGATGCCTTTGTTGAAGCCGAGGGTGTCTGAAATAAATTTAACTAAGAAGGTGCGCTCGCCGGCCATGCGCGTAATTCTACTCTGGTCCTCCGACGCGGTTCATGAGTGCTGTGAAGTCGTTTAGCATCGCCTTGTATTTTGCTTTGCCTTCGAGTTGGCTCCACGGGTTTGTTGCTGTTTCGCTGTGCCACCATTCTTCTGAAAGCATGACGCATTGTGGTTTGCGTTGTCGTGGTTGTCGCGCTGTTCTTGTTTGCCCTGGTTGGATGTTGTGTTCTGTTTGCCAGTTGAAGTCTGCGTCGAGGAGCGCTCCGTGTCCTTCATGGAATTCATACGGTTGGTTTGGCGCGTGTTGCGGCAGGTAGAAGAGACGGGCTGGGTCTTTGGTTTGTGGGTCACCTTCGAGCTGCAGGCGTTGGTGAAGTCCCAGCCAAACGGCCCGCCATAATCCTGCTGGCACTCGTTCCGCTAATGGGAGCACGAGGTGGTAGTGCGGGTCCTCGTTGCTGTGCGAATAAGTGGAATATGCGAACCACTCCAGGCCGTCGAGTTTGGCGTTGTCGAATGCTTCGCCGTCCATGTCCACGACGAGGGCTTCGATGAAACGCACGCCTTTGTTGCCTCGTTTGGTCCCTGGGTAGTATTCGACTGGCGACCAGAGTGCGCCATCTGTTTTGTTCGGGTTTTCCTCGTGGTGTTGAAGGACGTTTTTAAGTTCTGCCCACGTGCCGGCGAGCGGCTTTGGCTGCGTTGCTTTGATGGATGCGAAATAGACGGGCATTGGTCCTCCT
>ERZ869921.628-NODE-628-length-18988-cov-5.985686_pt1 | contig 18988 bp, 18 predicted proteins | sample MGYA00579310_ERZ869921 | MGnify/ENA primary metagenome ERZ869921 (study PRJEB32216, sample SAMN09231816) | wastewater metagenome | place: USA: Maryland | collected 2016-06-21 | study: EMG produced TPA metagenomics assembly of the PRJNA472060 data set (Reclaimed...
ATGCCGTCTGCATTAACAACTATGCCGAAATTATTATCGGTTGGCCTGATCTCTACCCTTTGGAATTTAAGCGGTGCGCCTTTGGTAAATACCTCTTCTAACTGCGCCCCTTCGTTCAGGCTGAATCCTTCGCCGTCTAACCGGCACCCGTCCAAAGTCAATGCCCTCAGTAATTTCTTAGCCATGTAGTCCGGTACGCCGCCATCAGCGCCACCAATAATAAGCGATCCTGTTTCGTAAGGGATTGCGCCTGTTATTGAAATATCCGCTGGCTGATCCACATAAAACTTACCAAGATATTTCTGCTTGAACTTATTATTAAACCCGCCTTTAAACCTCATTGAACCGGTGAACGGTATGTTCCCATCGAAGATCATTTGCTGCGTATTGAAACTGCTTGTGTACTCACACAGTACGGTATCTTCCAGCTCGTCTGCCGTTTGAACAGCAAGGTATTCAGAACGCAGGACAGAAGCTATATCACCAACGCCGGCACGAATGATAATGTAGTAATCGTCACGCTCCCACGAAGCAGTATCAATAAGCGTCTGCCATAACACATAAGGATTTACAACAGCAGCGGAGCTGATCGTTGTCAGGTTTGTAGCTGCGATATATTCTGTTCCATCGCATTTATAAACCGTGTACGTTACAGGATCAAGTCCCCTGGTAATAAATTGCAGCGGTATTATATCTCCTATCTGAACAGGTTGATACCAGTTCATTTGATTCATCCATAAGCCGATCTGTTCTTTAAATAAGAAGTAACTGCGGTTTTTGGTGTGGTATTTTACTGGCTGAGTTTGGTTTAAAGGAACAAACTGAACCGAGGAAAGAACCGGGCAAAAAATTGTATTGTCTCCCATCGTTAATAATTTTAAACCATCAATATTTATATCAGCCAATATCTTTAAGTCCGTCTTTGGTGAAAGCAATCCCTTCCATACCTGGCTTTCGTTCAGTCCAGGCTTTTGCTTTACATCCATCGGGAAAAAATAAATGTCATACCCGAAATATGTACAATGCACATGCCCGTTTGCTGCCCCGGTTAATATCTCGGCAAAGTTAAGCGGAACTTTTGTTTTGAATGTTACCGGAACCGGGTAGAATAAACGATCAGCATTTAATATCTGCCGGTTGGCTGCTTCAACATATTGCTTACCGAGGTAAACAGTGTTCAGGTACTGGTTTTTACTAAGCGTCTGAAAGCTCATATTTCCAGCAACCTTATCCAAAAAGCAGGATTTAATAAACGGTGCCCAACGTTCGTACATCCGGGCCGGTGTTAACGGTTCGATATTATACGGTGCGCCCGCAACCGTTGTGGATGGCAGACCGGTACCGGGATCAGTAGCGATATTTGGAATCCCACTTATGCTGTCGTAAGCGTAGCGAAGTAATGAATATGCTTTGATGTAATTGGAATCCCATTGAATTGCCATGTCTGTAATTCCGATGTTCATCCCGCTTGGTACATCAACCGTCATAAATACAACATCTCCCAAAACATAGGTTTGCGGAGCCGGGAACGTAACCGATACGTTCTGAAGTGTTCGGGTTGCCTGGCAAGGAATATCCAATGCAGTGGATTGCCTTACGCCGTTGATATAAAACCACACGGTAATATTTCCCGATGTTCCTGAAGTGTACGCCTCAACCGATGCCGTGATCGTGAAATCTGTATTTACATTAAGGCTGTTGAACTGGAAATATTGATACCCGTAATACATCTTTGAACTGCCATCATACGGGTAAGACGAAGGCACCACCGTTGGCATCGAAAGCAACTTAACAGGTGTTCCGCCTTCAACCGGAATAAACTGCCCGGTCATTTCAACGTATGTACCTATGGTAAGAATGCAGGTTGTAATATCTGCAACTCCGGTAGCTGATGTGGATGCCGTAACGTAAATACAATCGCTGAACTGAAGTAGCTGAGTGAATGGGTATGTTATTGCAATCGGCGTATTAACCCCGGCAACCGTTATGGTCTGAGAGAATAACTCAACGCCGTTAAGCCACAACTTCAGCGTTATGGTGTCAGCCGGCTGCCCCGGCACATGGTTTACACTGTTAATCACCCCCTGTATATCCAACGTGCAGCTTTCACTGGCTGAGTAACCGGTTTCGTTAAAAACAAATATTGCCTGGTCAAGTTTCGGCTGGAAATACTCGCCATCAAACCGCTGCAGGCTTACCGGCTGGTTATTACGATCACTCAGCAGGTTTATATTGGTATTGCTCCCGCTGTCCGGGTCTGTAACCTGCGATTCAAAGTAAGCCCTGAAGTAATCGTATATCCAGCTTGCTTCATCGGTTGAAATAAGAAACACGCTGTTATCGCTGTCGTTGCGAGTTGTAGAAGTTGGCTGACCGATGTTTGACCGTAGCCGTTCAATGCCGTAGCTGTCTGTCCGGTACTTCGATATTTTAACCAGCTCTTTCTGAAACGAATTTATCGGGGCCTTGTATTTTGCTGTTGTGTTGTACTCATATTTACCTGCGTTCTGATCGTAGGTCTGCGGAATGTAGCCTAATTGCAGATCACTGAACCCGTTCTGTTCATCAAAACTCCACTCCAAATCAGTAACCTCACCAAGCTCCATTGTAACAGCCGAACTATCAAAAACATATTCCATTGATTCGATAAACAATGCCTCAATTTCATCTACCGCCTGTTGGTTACCGAGGGCAGCGCAAAATATTGCATGAACGGAATCAAAGAACTCCCGTATTGATGTCTTTATTACAGGGCCATAAGAAATATTACCGGATATGTCCGCCGGGTGGAAGAACCGTTGATAATTTGGATCCCCGCTGGCCCGGATAGCATCACCGCTGGCAACAATGATGCCCTTGTATTTTTCCAGTAATGTGCTTTCTGCCTTGTAGTTAAAGTTGAATCCCTGGATATTTGCAAGCTGGCATACCTGAAACAGTATTCTTTTCCAGCACTCAAAAATATTTATTCCCCATACCCTGGTTGATGGGTACATCGTGGCAAAGGATAGCTGAACGTTACCGCTGACTATTTCGGTATCGCCCGCAACGCCTGTTGTTGTTTGCCAAAAGAAAAGTTTTTCATAAGCACTCAAAGGAACCTGCACATCAAAATAAAATGTCTGTTCGCCCTGGAATCTTACCTGCGGTGGGTAGGTATTACTCGGGTATGAAGGGTGCGGCAACGCAAACGGGTTTGGATATGGCGCTATATCAGTCCACACAAGAGATTTTGCATAGCTCACAGACTGCCCTCCCAGGAACTGCGATTTACTTGTTCCGGTTGCAAACTGGTATCCGGTAAATGTTTTTATTCTGACCGTTATACTACCACGAACCCGTACCGTTGTTGGCAGGTTGAAGTAAATAGAATAATTGTTACTTGTCTGCCATATCGTCGACGGGCTTAAGTCCTGTATTGTTGGGTTACCGGTAACGGCACCAAAACTATCTCCGTCCTCCCGTACCTTCGTCATGGCAACCATAACCTGCCCGTTGTTGTAATTACTTGGTACAATATCAAAGTAAACAGTGTTACTTACTTTTAGGCCGTCAAGATTAGCCTTTACGTTCTCCCCTATTGATCCATCGCAAGGGATCTGTAACTGTGTATTCTCATACGCCTTCAGTAGCTGCGTAACACCGCCCTCCATGAGATTGCAGTTAACCGATTCGATTATTTTGTCTTTGATCTTTGGGAGGTCAACGGGAGCCTTGTAATACAGTTTATAAACCGGTTCACCCGCCTGCGGCCTGCTATTGTATTTGAATACAGCAACGGTCAACGGGGTTTCTGTTCCTACGCCATCAATATAAAGTTTGCGAACCATGTAAGCCACATCCTTAACAAATTCCTGCGAAGTTGTGTAGGATCTGTTCAGACCGTAATAAGTTGAATTACGGATAAACCCAAGCTCGGTATCAAGCCATCCGCCTGGGGAACTTGACATTGACACATCATCGGTAGCCGATATTATGCTGATTGATTGAATGACATGGTTTGAATCCAGGTAGTAAGCCTTCCCTGTGGGTGTATCGAGCAGGAAAAATAAAAACAGTTTCTTCAATTTATTACCGATTTACTTATATGAGCGTGCCAGCCAGCGTCAACAATAATATTTGTTATGGGTGCCTTTTGTTTGTTCATTACAGACAATAACATCCTGCTGCCTTCAACCGTTGCGTTCTTAATTTCATCCAGCTTTTGCGCCGTTCTGTCTCCAATAGCCTGCGCCGTGTACTGCATCATAGCGGCATACATAGTCTCGTTTATATTATCGCCCGTCAATGGCTTTACCTTCGTTCCGGCTGCAGCGTTCATCAGCATAGGCCGGTTTGTAATGAACGGGGCCTGTCCTGGTATCGTTACCAGTTCGGGCTGATAACCTGATCCCTGTTTTTTCTCACCCACGATCATCGGTCCGCCGGGGTGGTTGTCTGTTCCGTCTCCGTAGGTTGGGATGGGTGTTGCGATGGCAAGTGCAAGCGAAGCCGCTGCCGCTGCTGCCGTTGCAATGGCAAGTGGATAGTTAGGTAATGCTTTTACAAAAGCCAGCGAGGTCTCAACCATTATACGAGCTATATTCAACGCCTTGTCTGTCCGGGCTTGCTTTATTTTTTCCTCTTTTTCTTTTCTCGCTAACTGATCTTTTTGAGCCGCCTCTCTTGCTGTAAGTTGCGTTACAATAGCCGCCTTTTCCTGCTCGCTTACTGTTGAATTTCGGATATTCTCTACTTCTTTTGAGTAGTTATCCTCCATCATCTTACGCTCACGCTCAATATTGGCAAACTTCTTTGCATAGTAGTTATCAGATAACTTTTGTGCAAGGTCAAAGAACGTCTGAACACCTATCAATTCAAGCTGAGAATATAAATCCTGTATCTCTTTCTTTTTTTCTGCTTTCCTTTTTTCTTCAGACAGCTCAAGTTCGTTAAGCCTCTTTTGATTCTCATATATTCGTAACTGAGCTGATTTCTTTGCGTCCTCTGTTGTTTTATTTGACTTTAATATTTCATTATCTATGAATAAAGCGTTGTTTAGTTGTTCTTTTTGTGCTTTATATTGAAGCTCCCCCTCTTTTTTAGCGAACTGTTCTTTTTTCTTAAGCGAACGGAATAACTTCAACTCGTCTTTTGATAATTCTAACCCATCCTTTGCAGCAGCATCTTTAAGTTGCTCCTGACCTGTAGAAACAATTATATCAGATAAATCTTTTTTACTTTTACGGGCAAGTTCAAGTAATTTTTTATTAGTCTGTTCCTGCAAGGCAATAAGTTCCTTGTCAGTCATTATCTTAGTGGCAACCTGAAACTCATACTCCTGGGTAATCAACTCCTGTTCTGCGTGGTAGTAATCACCGTATGCAAGTATTCTATCTTCAAATCCCCTACTTTCCTGGTTGGCTATTTGCTGGTATTCAGCAGCGGCGTATTCTAAACGGGCCTGTGAGATGGAAAGTTCAGCAGCAAGCCTGCGTTTACGAAAATCCTCCTGAACATTAAATATTGCAATCTCTGTGTCTTTTGTTATTTTAACTTTTTCTGCAGCAGCATTCTTGGCAGCAACTTGTGCCTCTGCCGTATAGGTACCATCTTCATTTTTAGCACCTGGGCTGCTAAGTGTTTTATTTAAATCAGCATCTATAATTCGTTTCCTTGCAATAGATGCGTTCTGTAAAGCGTTTACACGGGATTGCTCAAAGTTTCGCTCATCATTTAGTATTCGCTCATTCTTATCAATAACCGCCTGCGCCTCTATCTTTGCAAACTCAGTTTCACGAAGAAGTTTTTGTTCTGCATTGTATTTTATTAATTCATTATTAGCCTCGTCGAGCGCATTTGTTTTATTGTAGAAATCACGGATAATACCGTATCTTTTATTGTAACTGTCCCTTTCAGCGGAAATCTGATCTTTGTAGTAAGCTACATTATCTTTAAACTCCTGCGTATCTTCTTTGCCTTTTGATACCCTTAAGTAGTTCCCGAATTTGGTCGTTAAATCATCGACATTATTTTTCGCCTCAATTAATTCCCGGTTTGCTTCAGCGAGTGTTTTCATAGGATCATCCTGAAGACCTATAACCGTATTCTTATACTCAACATCGGCAATTTCCTGCTTCTTTTTTAGGATGTCTCCGTTTGATTTCCCCAACGCCTGCATTATAGCAAGCTCGTTTTTAAGTCCTTCAACTCTTGCAGATTGAGCATTACGAAAAGAAAAAGCAGAATCTTCAAGAATACTATTTAATGCTTTCATTGCTTCGTTAAATAGTTCTATTTCTTTTCTCGCATCTTCAGCAGACTTACCAAAACCAAGCATATCCCGTCCTGCATTAATTATGTCCTTTGAAAAAGCAGTAATCAATGTTATTCCGACGGCGATAGCAACCTGCCAAGAAAGTATTGATGACATTATTCTTTTAGCCAAACTTGGTGCTTCTTGCCCTTGTGCCTTCAAATCAGCAATATCTTTTTTTGCCCTGCCGATTTCATCAAATACCATCGGTAAGTTATTCGATATGGCAAGGAAAAACTGTTGTGCAGAAATGGTTAATGATGGTAATTCTCTGGCAACCTGAGTAAATGAAAACCCTAACCCATCAAAAGCGGATTTGTAGTTACCGACATTACGTTGATGATTTTTTAAACTGGTATCAAGTTTATCAAGAACCGCCCTTGTATCAAGTGCGGTCTTTAAGGCATCCTGAGCAGCCTCACTCTCAAATCCTTGCGTTAATGCAAGATTTTTATAACGAAGCTCCTGTTCTTTCAGAGCTTTATTCAGAAGTCCATATTCATCCATCAACTGAGCAGCAACCTTAGCCTCTGCAGCAGCTTGCGAAAGTCCCTTTGCTTTTTCTTTTTGAATAGCCTGATCGTAAGTTAATTGCTCCTTTTTTGTTCTTAACTCTTGCTGCCTTACCTTTTCCTCTTCATTCATTACCTTCAGAGTTTCCTGTTCTGTCTTTAATGAAGCCTGTCTTGCTTTATTTGCTTGTATCTCTGCTTGCTCCCATTTCTTTTGGGCGGCAGTTAGTAAATCGTGCTGTTTAGCCAACTGAGCCAACGCCTCCGACTTGGCTTTAAGTTCGGTAAAACCACCGGTGCTACCCGGCTTTATCTGCGTTTCACCAATCTGTTTTGACAGGTCATAAACCTCAAGCAATCCTTTAATGATCTTCTGCTGTTCAGCGGAAAACTCGTTGAGGTCAAACCCTAAACCAATGATGTTTTGCTCCATTATTGTTCCTGCGTTTTAGCTTGTTCATTATGGTCTTTAATCATCACACACAACTCCTCCATATCGGTAGTATCTTTGTTAATGTTATAGCCCTGACCTTTACTCAGAACGTTCAGCATAGTAAGGAATGAATTACGGGCGTTGACTGTTTCGGGTTGTGCTATTTTCTGCAAAGCATCCAATTCCTTACGGGCTTTCTTTAATTGAGATATGTTCTTTTTTTCCTTGCCTTCAATCCTTACCAACTGTTCAGCAAATCCATCTACTGTTGGCCGATGCCCGTACTTATGAATGTCCTCAAAAGCGGCCTCGTAAGGTTTACCCGTCTTATTAAATACCATTGACTGCATCTCAAGCCATCCGGTAATGTGCATCAACCTCGCCTCCAGGTTGTGAACGGCAACATTCAATTCAAGAAATCTGTTGTTGCAGATCCCGGATTGATCTATGTAAGCCGCATACAGGTTATCCCAATTATCCACGCCGGTAAAGTCCTTATTAAAAAGGCACCGCATGAACGTCCTGATATTTATGTCTGCGAGTGTCAAGATATTAACCCGGTCTTTTCTTTTAACCGTTGTTTGAAGTTAGGTAATGTTATAGACTTTGCAAAGTCAAGTCGGCTGTCGTAATCAAGTCCAAAGTTTTCACGTCCAACTCTGTCAATCATTTTATCGTAAGTGAATAGTGGTGATTTTGTTTCATAATTCTCACCAATTATTTCAGCAAATAATGACTGATAAAGCCTGCCCGTCATAAAGAACGTTACCCGGTCAGTTACTGCGCCAAGCCCTATGCCTTGCGTTTTCTTTATATACACCGTCAACGGCCTGTATTCGTCAATCCTGGGCTTACCAAAAACATCTATCCCGTATTCAAGTTGTTCACGCTGACGCTTTACAATTTCCTGCTTGTTATCCTCAACGATCTCCAAAACCTCATTGCGGGCATCAAAATCCTGCAACGATTTTATAAGGTTCTGTATTGGCACAAGGTTCGTCATGCGTAAACTAAAATAGCCCCGACAACTGAATGCCGGGGCGATGATCAGATTTTATTCGCCACCTTCCGTCTCCGTGGGGGCCTGTTGCTGCTTCTTTGCCGGGTGAAGTACCTCCCAAAGTGCTTTATTGGCCTCGTCCTCGTTCGGCAAGTGGTTAAATATTTCCAGCTTTTTTAAGTCAGCCAAACTCTTAACGCCGCTTAATGCAGCGAGGTTAACGTCGCTTCCATGAATTATCATGGAATAGGTACGGTTGCTGATTTAATACCCTCGTAACCCTCAATGCCGTTTGCCTTCAATACAGAAGGCGCAGCAAGGGCAACGGTGATGTTGGTTCCGGTTGTATAAACACCCGTTAACTTAACCTCAGACGTTCCCTGCATAGCAGCAGCAGATGGCGTGATTGTCGTTCCATCCTGTGCGGTTACAACGAAGTTTGCAACCTGTGCGATATGTCCGGCACCAGTACCGGCAAATTCTGCAACCAGGTCTGTATCGCTGCACTCAGAAACAACGGTAACATAAATGTTTGTTGTTGTCTGTGTAGTATCTCCAACACCTACCTCGGCATCCAGCAGGCCATTCACGTTCAGAATGTCCTCGGTAGAAGAACTGCTGAACAACTTGCTGTTCTGAATGTAATTCAACGGGCTGAATGACAGGAATAGTTTGTTTTTGTAGGTTGTTTTCAGGTTGGCGATCTCAGGAGCCGGGCCGTAAACCAGGTTGGTAGGAATACCGCCATATTCGTCAGCAGTGGGTTCCCAAACCAGTACCTGCCCTTTGATGTCAACCTCAATGAAGCTGTAACCACGAGGGAATGCCATAAGATGCTGCGCCTGGCAAAGGCCGCCATCGGTAAACACCAGTGTTCTGTTGTACATACCGTAACGAACGAAAGCCATTGAGCCATCATCGAGGGTTTCGATAACGTCTGTTTCGTTGCTGTCATTGATAGCACGAACTGGAGCCAATGCACCGCCAATAGGGTACCAGCGATCAGCAGGTGCCGCATGTACCTTTGTTTCAAGATACGCCGTAAAGCTGCCGGCACTCACAATATCAGCCAATGTAAACCGGGCAGACCGGGGAACGAGGATGATCATTGAAGTAGCAGCCATTGCAGCAGAACAGTCAACGCCGGTATTAACCGGGTTGATGTTTAAATTGCAAGGATTTTGTAAAGACATTTTAGTAATAATTTGATGTGATTAACAATTTTGTTGAAACCTGAGTTGCAGGTTTTGTAATTCGATGCCGTCAACGTAATCATTCAGGCCCTGTTCACCCGCTGGCTGCGTTCCCCAATAAAGCCGGTCATACTTCATTGCTGAGATATTGCCGGGGTCAGTCTGTACTATATTTGGGTTAAGCGCCAGGCACTTCATAAACCAACCATAGATAGGGTAAAGGATGGGTTTAAATGTTCTTGCGTAACGGTCATCAGAAAAAATTTCCTTTTTTGTATCAGTAAGGATTATCACGTTCAACGTAACGTCAGCGTAATAATCAATCCCGATTTTTTCGGGGAAGTCGTGAAACAAAGCAATCAGCGGGTATTTAACCCTGCCGGCCTGATCTGCATTCTTTAACCTCAACTCTACCTGCCTGCGGCTGTCATGGATATACTGAACCTGTGAACCGTAGTATTCAGCAACCTTTGCAACCACATCGCCAATAATATCGGCAACGTAAACAGGCTCTTTGAGATGAAGTACATTAGGCATCTAAGAAATTTACTTTGTTTGCATAGTTCCCCTGTAGGAAACAAAGATGAAACTTAGCCCAATCGCCCTCTCCTGTGATACCAAAATACTTTTTCATGTACTGATAATAAGCCTTAAGCCAATCAACCATCTCAGCCCATACCTCGATCATTTTCTGAAGTGGCATAGCTGTACGGCTGTTATCGGCCTTCGATCTTACCTCGCCCGCACTTGTCGTTTGGGTGAAGTTCAGTTCCTGGAAAGTGTAGTACACAAAGTTTGCAAGCGGGCTAAGTTTTTGTTCGTTCTTTAAGCCGATCCAGTTCCATGTATTGCCATTCTCGTCTTCAAATACCTCACCATTAAGCAGGTTGTAAAACGGGCTCAACGGATCCGGGGTTGGTACCGTTTCATACCAGGCCTTAAAATCTACATACAAAGCGGCCCCGAGTATTCCGTTCAGGAAATTGTACTGGCAGTCCGTGATAAGACTTGCCAGGTAATCCTTAACGTCTGTATCGGTTGTGCTTTGCAGGTTTGCAATTTGCAGCCTGTTTCTGAAGTAGGTATAGTCAACGATGTTTGTCATTACTGGTACATTACGGCTTGTAGTTTAGCTGTGCAGGTTCCCGTTACTGTGGTGGCCCCGCCAACCCGTACCCGGAAAAACCTGGCTGCAACGTTTTTAGTCCATACAGTGCTGTTTGTAGTAGAGTTCGTTAAAGACAGTGAATCCGAACCAACTACCCAATTAGTACCGTTGACAGAGTAATCCAGCACAGCCCATCCAACCATCGTACCGGTTGCCTTTGTTACAACCGGCTGAATACTTACAACGGGGTAAGCCTTCAGTGCTGTATAGGTCATGGTATCAACGCTGGTGTTGGTAATCGCTCCCGTAGGATTGCTTGCCGTTTGGCTGAAAGCCGTCTGTGCGTTCACTTTCGCAAAAGCCATAAGGCCAAGAAAAAGAAACAAAAAGATTTTTTTCATTTTATTTTGTAAATGTGGGAGCCGTAGCCCCCGGTTATCAATGTTGTTTAAGTACCTGCAACCTTTGCCGGCCTCTTATCTGTTGCCCATCCGTTTTTAAGCATCTTTGTTGCCAACGCCTTTGAGCAGAATATCTCCTCACCCTGTTTGTGGTGCGGTGCGGTATCTGTTGCCCATACGGTTGTTGTTTCGTAGATGCCGCCGTCTTTGGTCAACTCGGCTGCCTTCTCTGCTGCCATTCCTGCACCCCCGTCCTCTACAGGAGAGGTAAGGTGGTTAAGAACTGCGGCGTTGTTGGCCGGCGATTTCACTTCGGTTTGTGTTGCTAATTTTCCCATTGTTTTTATTACGGAGCAGCCGTAATCGCTGTTTTTATGTTTGCGAATGTGTCGTAGATGAACGCACCGGTGAAGTTATCACTGAACATCTGGTGGATTCTCATCTCACCGATAACAGTAATCAAGTTCTTAGTGAAGTCATCGTTTTCCCACCCGTAGGTGATTGTGAAACCTTTGTAGATAAGCACCTTGTAGTATTGCAGGATTGCAACCTGTACATACCCAACAGGGATGTTGTTATCTTCAACGATCTTAACACCGGGATCAGGCGCAATGAATGGCTGGCCCTGGCTTACCGCTTTGGTCAGTTTCATGTTTGCGTAATCAATCGGGTTTACGAAAGCCGTAACGGCACCAACCAGGTTGCCATGACGAAGCTGGGCAACGCAGGCAATCAGGCAATCCCAATTATTAGGGCTGGTGGTTTCAATACCGGTTTCGGTGAAAGTTGTTGACAGGGTTTGAATACCGGCTGGAACAGTAGCACTCAGCGTTCCACTCATCAGCGTAAGCGATGCTTTCTGCATTACCTGGTAAGTCAATTCCTGCTCAACCCATGAAGCAAAACCTTCGATGTCCTGAAGCAATTCAATCGCAACTTTTTCGTTGGCAGCAATCTTCTTTGCATTACTGATCTGTGTATCAATCTCAAATGATACACCCGGTTTTGCAACACCAGGGCCGATGAAGCCAGCGGCACCCAATGGGTTCTTTTTGTTTACGAAAACGTAAGCAGCCGAACTGGTAGAACCTTTTGACAGGTAATCCCAAAACGTAGGCTGTGGCCTTACGATGTCGTATGCGCCTGGTTGAAACTCAGGAACGGGCAGGTATGCCGAGCTGTTGTAAGTATTGGCCGGTGTCATTGGTGAAGCTACACGCAGTTCAAGCGCCGTAAGGTCGGCTTTATTACCGGATGCAATGGATTCCAAAGCGGCTTTGTTTGCATTGCGCCACTCGGTTAACTGAGTGCGAATAGACAGTTTGTCTTTATAACCCAAACCCCTGTTTTGCAGTTCCAGTAAATCCGCCCCCTGTTTTGAAAGGATAGCCATTACTGCGGGCTTGCCATCTTCGCCAACTTTTGCAAGTTCACGGATAGCATCCAAAGGAACGTCTTTAAAAGTTTCGTTCATGCGGGTTTCAAATGCCGCTTTGATGTCATCGGATGAAACGAACTTGCGGGTTTTCAGTTCTTCGTTTACCTTACCGAGCATCTCGTCGATAAAGGCTTTTTTCTCGGCAGCTAATTCGCCGTCTGTTTTGTACGCAGCAGAACCGAATCGGGCATTACCCGGAAACCTACGGCTGTAGTTCTTTGGCAGGTTGCCAAAATTTAAAAATGCTTTTGTCATCTTTTTTAGATTGTAATTAAGAAATATTGTTTGTAGAATCAGTCCTGTAAGACCGACCTTGTTTTTAACTCAGCCGTCAATGCTGAGTAATCAATATTCCCTACTGCGTTCGGCTCATTGTCGAGTGATGTGTTGCGATGCTCAACCGGCTCTGCGAGTGAAGTATAGCGGGCAAATATTTTGCGGGCCTCAAGCTGTGTAGCTCTCGGCAAAGTTATAATAAATTTTTCTGTATCATCAAGTAAAGTTTCTACATCCTCTGCTGCACGGCAGGCGTATGTCTCCAGATCGGAAGGGATGGCAACGGCTGATATTTCAAACAGACGGGCCTCGATGATAACCAAAGCGTCCTGCTCGGTATCGTATTCAATCTTATCCCAAATATACCGGAACCCGTTGCTGAAGTTGTTTATTGTACCACTGCGAAGTTGCGTTAACAGATCATCGCACCACTGCACATTATCAAGCGGTTTTGTTTTGAAGTAAAGGCCAACCTCATCCTCGATCAATTCATCAAACAAAGCACAAGCCCTGCCATGCTCATCCCTGAACTTTATCTGGTAGTTGCTGTTGCTGCCGGGCCCCATTTCCTGTATTGACTTCGCAAAGGCACCACGAAGGAATATTTCACCATGCGAGTTACGAACGCCCCAAATACAACCGTAACCCTCAACAACACGACTATCGAGTAGCGCAGACCTGGTCTCAAGTTTGCCACATTGGTTAACCGATACGTTGCTGTAGTTTATCGGGGCAGACCGCTTCTTAAGCTGCTTTATCTGCTCCTGTGTTGCTTTTTGCATTTACTTTCATTTTAAATTGTTCCTGTTGCTGTTTATACTCAGGTGAATCAACGTAATAATAATCTTCGCCCTCTATGCTGTCATGGCCAAGTTCCTGCCGGGCCATGTTTTTAGTGATGTAGCCGTCTTTGTATTGGTTGTTGACAGCCTCGGTTTTATCAAGCATAGCCTTTGCAGCAGCCCCCATATCGTCCTGAAGTATCGGCAATTCGTCATAATCACAACGCAGCTTTACCGGGGTGTCAAGTTTCTGCAATCCAAAGAAGTTTGTATAAACCCGCATATCCCGGTTGTTACCAGGGATAACTACGTTTTGGTACATGAACTTCTCGGCTGCTGCCCGGTTCTCGTACTTCGCATCTTTGAACGAAAGGCACTCAGCCGGAACGCCAAACTTATCGCACATGATCTCTACTCCCTGATTAAACGTTTCCTTTGTCATCAACTCCTTTACATTAAACCCTGCGCTGACATACTTCACACGCTGGCGGGTAACAAGGAACTGAAACTGATCCCATGAAAGGCCATATTGTGCCAAATCATCCTGTAACTCTTTCTTTTCCTCCTTTTTCATTGGCAGATACCCGGCCATACTATCCGTTGGGGGGTCGTGGCTCCATGCTCCAATCGGCCCCTTTTTACGCAGCAGCACGTTATCCGCTTCTTGCGAATAGCAGCAGTTTGAAACAGCGTAATCCAACCCAGCAACCTTGCTGAGTGGGAGCATGTACTGTGTGCCGCTGTCCTTCACTACGCCATCGGTCAGCATCATTATTTTATCGCCATCAATCATAACAGCCTGTCCGAAAATAGACATTGTCCATTGCTTAACCGGTGTTCCTGAAGTAGAGTAAATATTGAAGCCTGAGTTTATCTGCGGGGTGCAAAGCCAGGGCAGTAAATTCCATATTGACGTTGCGTAGGTAGGATCACTGAATCCCTTTGGTATAATCGGGAACACGGGGCAGAAGCCAAATATCTTTTTATAAGCAACCTGCTCACTCCTGAAATCCTCCCATGATTGTATCGGGTTTGGTTTGTTCAGCAGGTTCATCAACCGCTTGACAGTATTTGACTGGCTGTAATCCTCAGTGCCGTCATTCTTTATCGCTTCAACCACGCCGTTAATATCACATTCTGCCAACTTATCAATAATGGCACTCAGTGGGGCGCAGTAAACATAGGCCCAATACTGCATCTGCCGGGATCTGAGGCCGAGCCAATTCGCTGAAGTGTTTGTGAGTTGAAGTGTTTTTCCGCTGCCGTCAATGGGAATAAAATCGGGTGCGGGCCTGACAAGGCTCCCTGAAAGCCCTGCAATAGCACCGAAAAGGTTGTTTGTGAAACCCAATTACTTTTGTGATTTGGGCTTAAAGTTATATAGAAAAAAATAAAATGGGCAAAAAATTTATTTTAAGGGGTGCGATCCCTCTGCTTAACCACCCATGTACGGGCAGCGGCTTCGATGATTTTAATAATTACCCAGGCGAGTAAAATGCCGGCGGTTGTTTGGAGGATGGGGGTCATGACTGTTTGATTGAGTTAAGTAATTTATATAATTCACACCCCGCCTTAATGCCAACAATTATACCATCTACTCCATCATTAGATTGATAAATAATATTTTTGGGGTCAATCTCTAAATATAAAGCATCCCCAATATATTTACCATTTTCATCTTCGCAATGCTCGCTGTGATCGATATAACAATGTTCGTTATCCTGCGTAAGGAATACTGTTGATTTATGACTCATATCAGTTATAATTTATTGGTTGATTAGGAAAGTGCATAGTTACCCAGCCAAAAGGAACAACGTAAAGGTACATACTACCGTTAGGCTTTTCCGGGTAAAGGTAATCCATAAGCGCAACGCATAGTTTTGTTTGGTCGGTTGTGATCATAATTCAACATTTAATTCTTCGCCGGTTAAACAAAAATATAGGTTTTGGAGCTGGTGTAAAAATTCTATTGGTCTTCCGGAGATAGCTTCTGCATCATTGTAGCAAAAATAGTACTTATCTCCCACTAAGCATATCTCAAAGTCGTAATCCGTTGTTGCATAATAGCATGAACCTGCCTTAATAAGGCATGAAGCTGCCTTAATAAGGTTTGTACACTTCTCCAGTATTTCGGGGGTTAATTCAATACCAAATAAATTTTCATATTGGTAATTACAAAAACTTGGCGCATTGATAACATCATGCCCAATAGTTTCAACTACGACATAACCAGGTTCAGCACAAAACCCAATATTTGATGTACTGCACACATTGACAACATTGCCTTTTCTTAATTCATTCGCCTTTATCATTGGTTTTATTTTTAATTCTTTTTCAATCCAATCCGCCACTTCGTCAACCGTTACCGTTATCTCTTTAGCAAACTCGTCTATCGTCATCTTTTAAAAAGTTATGCCCCGAAACAATCAGCCAGTGGATAAGACCGGCAAACCGAAACGAGGCAAAAAGTTAATAGCACCTTATCCGTGCTGCGGCCATGCGGGGCTACCACATGGGATGTATTGCAATATACAACTTTACTTCAAATCAACAAATTTATTTGTATCTGATTTACCATTAACTCCCGTTCAGCAGCAGCATCAATCTTAGCGAAGACCGCACACATGGCTTTTATTAAGTCGAAGTGGTACTGAGCGATGTTAATCATGGTAAACGATTGAGATAATTATCTGAGTGAACGCAGCAACGCCGGCAATTAATACCATCGTATCAAACCAATCCCAATATTTCAGTAACTGCTTCATTTTATATTTTCGTTATTACCCCGATCATTTGCAAATATAAAGCAATATACCGGGTTGGGTCGATCAAATGATCATTGCCCTCTTCAGGCTCCTCAAGTATTATTCCCTGTACAACCTTACGGCTGTAGTTCTCCTGCTCGTACTTCAAATTTAAGGAATCGCTGGTAAAGTACACACGCAAATTTTGTAGCACATCAACGCCGTCCAAAATAGAGCCCGGCTTTTTATACGCCGGTATTGCGTAATCCCATCCTGATTCACGCAACGCACGGATCTTTGTATTGCGGTTGTTATCGCATATCACATCCCGGTCAAAGGGAACACCCAAACGTTTGAACATCCAGGTTACAAGCCCTTCGTCTGAACCAGCGACCTGCGCCAGCTCTGTGGGTGTCATGCGGCTGCGCCATTCGTTCTCTGAAAGATAGTTGCGTTCTTTGAGATACAATGCACCGTCGTAATACTTCGCATCAACAATACCCCAGGGATCAACGCTGCCCCAATCGCAGCCGGTATAAATCTTAACATCCAATTCCTCCCACTGCGTTGGGCTTATTTCCTGCCATGAGAATATCCGGTTGGGTTTCTCTGATTTAAGCCCGAGGGCATAGACATCATAATTAAATTCGCTTGCGCTATTCTTATTCTCATTCTCCATACACCGGATTAGTTCTGAAATATGCTTAGATGAGATATTTAACTTATTCTTTTTGGTATCATATTTTTTAGCGTCGCTTTCGTGCATTATTTTTTCAGTAACAATATAGCACCTTGAAACAGGCTGGTAACTTAATCTTTTTCTGCGGGCCTCTTCTGGGCAAAATGGGTTATCTCTGAAAGTGCTATTAATAACAATACACCTGTTATCTTTCTGGAGATCATCGCTCCAGTGATTCATTTTAGGATTAAGGTCAATTAGTATAAAATCATACGTCCTTTGGTCTATTTGGTTAAATATCTCCTTAGATATTTTATATGGTTCGTTTAGCCATGCGACATCCTGCGTTTTGCCCATAACTTTATTTTCATCATCAACACCAAGTATTTCAATTTTAGTTCCGGTGGTGTACGAAAGGAAAGATTCGGTTTTGTTAAACGAAAAATCAACACCCCACCTATCGGTATTTTTTAAGTGCAGCTCCATATCAGAAAGAACGGTTGACTTACAATCAACTTTTGTGTCTCTCCAGACTGTTACCCTTTTATTTTTATTCGACCTTGAATATAAATCACAAACATCTATAAGGCTTACCGTCTTGCTTGAACGGCTGCTACCCTTATTTAGTATATACTTATATCTTCTGTATAATACTTCTTTACCAAACTCCTCGGTTCCATTAATATCAACAAGGTATGATACGTTTTCATAAACATCTAACCGATATTTACTTTCATCAACAGGCTTAATAAAAGCCGGTATCATTTCGCCGCTTGTATTAACTGAGTAAAATTGGTATGATTTTTTTTCGTCTATTTTTTTTACAAAATAGCACATTAGATTTGCAGCCTGCCAATTTTTCTGAAAAACTATAGTTGCTTTCATGCAAATATTATAGATGTCCTGTTTTGCCTACCTCTCCTTTCATTCACACTATCATACAACGTGTATTTATTAATACCCTTTGCATTAGCTGCCTCAATTATACTTCCATAAAATATACCAGTTTGTAAATCAATAACGAGCTTTGCCTGATGATTATCCGAACCTTTTTGCGTAATACCGATATTTATTTTATGCTGTTCAGACTTTTTAACACCCTTCCGGTATGCGTACTTTTTCTTTGTTTCTTCAGACTGCTTCTTGCCAAAATTAGGGTGGTTCTTGCCTATACGCCCAAACATATGATTCTTTTCTCCAGTTCTATTAGCAGACATTCTTTCTCTGCTTTCTTTAGAATAAACAGCTCGTTTGTTTTTTGCTGATGTAAGTTTACAGTTAAGGCCATTTGTGCCTATACACTGATAAAAATCCTGCCAGTACCTTTCTTTTTTATTAAGAATATCCGGCGGGCAGTACTCTATAATTTCAATAGTATGATTTAATTTACCATACTTTTCAAATGATTCTGATAGCCTTTTTTGGTTTTTACTGGCTCCTGAGTTTAAAGACTTATAACCGGAAATTCTTAGCCGCAAGTTTGCGCTTTGTCCTATATATATCTGTCCTAATGGATTTGTTATTTTATAGATACCTGAGTTCATGCAAGATTATTCAATTTATACCTCGTTGATTCAATCAACTCTACAATGCCGTCTATTTGATTTTGTATGTAACTGTCCTGTGGTGCAAACTTGCGATACTCTTCCACAAGCTCGCTCAGGTAGTTAAAGTACGCAACAGGGTCGGTTGGTATTGGCCCGGAAGACTGGTACTGCTTTATGATGCCGTAACGCCCCTGGTATGATTCTATCAGGCCGTCAACGTTGCCGCCTATCGTATTGTAGTAATCATCGAGTGCTTTGTGTTTTGCAAATGATAATGTTTGCAGGTGCAGTATGTGTGCGTTGGTTACGCTATGCAGTAATACCGATACAAGTTCTTCCATGATGTAGAGTTTAGAATATAAAGGTAGTAAAAAACCCCGGCCTATGAAACCGGAGTGTACAAGCTGAGAATAAGAATAATAACCCGTATTAGAAAATAAGGTTGTCGGAGTAAAGGTAATAAAAAGACCCGAGTAAAAACAAGGGGCGTGTTGTCAAAAATTTAAAGTATACGTTGAAACGGAAGTAAACTACCCACCCACGGCAAGCCGATGGGTGGGCTTTGAATACTACTTTTTAG
>ERZ869921.629-NODE-629-length-18957-cov-5.848270_pt1 | contig 18957 bp, 28 predicted proteins | sample MGYA00579310_ERZ869921 | MGnify/ENA primary metagenome ERZ869921 (study PRJEB32216, sample SAMN09231816) | wastewater metagenome | place: USA: Maryland | collected 2016-06-21 | study: EMG produced TPA metagenomics assembly of the PRJNA472060 data set (Reclaimed...
CCCACGCGCAGAATTTTTCCTGCCTGTTTGATTGCCGTGTTCCGTAGGAGATTATTCAATGCCCCGAGGTGGAGCGCGGCCCGGTGCTGGTCGCAAGACCAAGGCTGTGCGTGACGCGATCGTGGCGTGCGAGGTGGCGGCGAAGCGCAGCAAGGGGGATTTGAGCCCGCTTGACTTCATGCTGGCCGTGATGCGGGACGAAGATCAGGATATCAAATTGCGGACTGCAATGGCGCAGGCTGCAGCGCCTTATGTGCACGCAAAGCCGGGCGATACGAAGCTAGGCAAGAAAGACCAGGCAGAGGCTAACGCCAGCACCGCAGGCGCAGGAACCGAGTGGGGCGATGACCTTATGGTGCCATCGGCCATCAACTGATGTGGAGTACAGCCTGCCCTGATTGGCAGGAACGGCTGATGCAGGGGCGCTCGCTGGTGCCTGACTTCCCGCTGTTCGCCGACGAACGGGATAAGGCGCTTCGGATCTTCAACCGGCTCAAGCTGCCGGATGTGATCGGGCAGCCGAAAATGGAGACGGCGGCGGGGGATTGGTTCCGCGATATCGTGGCGGCTTTGTTCGGGGCATACGATCCCGAAACAAACCGCAGGATGATCCAGGAACTGTTCCTGTTGGTGCCCAAGAAAAACGGCAAATCGAGTTATGCCGCCGCGATCATGGTAGTGGCGATGCTGGTCAACAAACGGCCAAACGCTGAGTTTCTATTGATTGCGCCGACAAAGGAAATCGCGGGGATTGCCTACCGGCAGGCCAAGGGGATCATCAAAACCGACCCTGAACTTGCCAAGGCGTTCAAGCCGCCGCAGGATCATATCAAGACGATTACCCATATTGGCACCGGGGCGACGCTCCAGATCAAGGCTGCGGATACGGACGTAATCACCGGCTCGAAATCGACCGGAATCCTCGTTGATGAAACCCATGAGTTCGCGAAAAAGGGGAACGCGGCTCATATCTTTGTCGAGATCAGGGGCGCGCTTGCTGCGCGTCCTGACGGGTTCATGATCCAGATCACGACGCAGAGCAAAGAGCCGCCAGTTGGCGTGTTCAAAACCGAACTGGCGCTGGCAAGGGATATTCGGGACGGGCTTGTCCAACTGCCCAGGCTGGCGGTTCTCTATGAGTTGCCCGAAGATGTAGCCCGCGACGATGGCTGGCGCGACGAAAAGACATGGCCGCTTGTCAATCCCAACATGGGGCGATCGGTTGATAAGGAGTTTCTGCGCAATTCACTGATTGCCGCCGACCGGGCGGGGATTGATGAATTGGCGCTGCTTGCCTCGCAGCACTTCAATGTTGAGGTCGGGCTGGCGCTTCGCAATGATGCATGGGCTGGCGCGCGTTACTGGCTGGCCGCTGCCGACACGGCACTGACATTGGATGAGCTTATCGCGCGTTCGAATGTCGCGGTTGTCGGGATTGATGGTGGCGGGCTCGATGACCTTTTGGGGCTGGCGGTCATCGGGCGGTGCAAGGCAACGAACCATTGGCTCCTTTGGAATCATGCCTGGGCGCATCAGGACGTTTTTGACAGGCGTAAAGACACGGCCTCAAAGCTGGATGACCTGATCGCGGAGGGTACATTGACCCTCTGCAAAGGGGCGACGGATGATCTTGAGGGTGTCGCGGATATCGTCGAGCGCCTGAAAGATGAATTATTGCTGCCGGAAAAGGCGGCGATCGGGTTGGACCCGATGGGCGTGACCGCCCTTGTAGATGAACTTTCGTCACGCGGCATAGCCGATGATCAAATGCAGGCGGTCCCACAGGGGTTTCGTCTGAACGGGGCAGTGCTTGGGGCCGAGCGTAAGTTGAAAGACGGGACGCTCATCCATTCAGGTTCCGACCTGATGACGTGGTGCGTGGGCAACGCCAAGGTTGAACAGCGAGGTAATGCCGTGCTCATCACCAAGCAAATTGCACGCAAGGCGAAGATCGACCCGCTGGTGGCATCGTTCAACGCGGTCATGTTGATGAGCCGCAACCCCGAGGCCGCAAACTCCGTCTCAATGGATGACTGGCTGGCAGGGCTGGCCGCATGAAGTGGTGGAAGGGCGCGCTCGGGCTCGAAAAAGACGGGATCGAGCGCAAGGAAATCATTGGCATGGGCGCGCTCGGCGAATGGGCCGGTGCATCGCGCCAGGATGGCACCAATTTTCGCACCAACACGGTTTCGCTGGCGGAATATACCGACCGGCTTTCGTCCAGCAACCCGATCGGGCTGGCTGCAACGTGGGCTTGCGTCAATCTGCTGGCGGGCACGATCGCGTCGCTTCCGTTGATGGTCTATCGGACCAGTTCAAGCGGCGTTCGAACGGTTGCGCGCGGTCATTCGCTGTATTGGATTTTGCACGATAGCCCGAATTACGACCAGACAGCGGTGGATTTCTGGGAATTCCAGTGCGCCGGGATCGAATTGCACGGCAATGCCTATGCGGAGATTGAAAAGCGGTCTGACGGCAGCATTGTTTCACTGACGCCCATTCGCCCCGATATAGTGGTGACGCGCCGAGTTGGTGGCAACGGCATCGAATACAGTTGGACCGAAGACGGCAAGCGCCGCGTAGTGATGCAAGACAGCATCTTGCATATTCGCGGGTTCGGCGGCGGGCCGCTTGGCGGTGCTTCCGCGCTTTCGGTCTGCCGGGGCACATTCAACTCGGCGGTTGCGACGGAGCGGGCTGCGGCCAACACCTTTGCAAACGGAGTCAGCACAACCGGGGTTCTGTCATCCGAGCGCGACCTGACTCCGGAACAGATGAAACTGGCGGCGAGCAATCTTGAGGAAAAGTACGCTGGAGCGGTCAATTCTGGACGCCCGCTTGTCCTGAACAACGGGATGAAATGGCAGCAAATCTCCATTTCGCCCGAAGATGCGCAGATGCTGGAAACGCGGCGTTTCGGAATCGAGGAAATCTGCCGAGTATTCGGTGTCCCGCCGCACATGATCGGGCATACCGAGAACAGCACAAGCTGGGGCACGGGGTTGGAGCAACAGACCCTCGGCTTCCAGAAATTCACGCTGCGCCGCCGCTTGAAGCGGATCGAACAGGCGCTGGAAAAGCAATTGCTGACCGCCAAGGATCGCTCTGACGGGATCACCATCGAGTTCAACCTTGAGGGCCTGTTGCGCGGTGACAGTGCGGCGCGGGCGGGTTTCTATCAGTCGGGCCTGAATAATGGCTGGTTCACCATCAATGAAGTGCGGGCGCTTGAGAATATGGCCCCGGTTGAAGGCGGTGATGTGCCGCGCATGCAAATGCAGAATGTCCCGATCACACAAGCGGGACAGGGGGTAGCCTAAATGCAGCACAGTTCATTCGCCTGGGAAGTGAAAGGCATCGACGAAACCGGCTATATCGAGGGCTTGGCAGCCGGATATGGCAACGTCGATTACGGCGGTGACCGTATTCTGCCTGGTGCCTTTACCAAGTCCGTAACTGGCCGCGCTGGCGTGCCGATGTTGCTGTTCCACGACCAGCAACGCCCGGTCGGCAAGTGGTCGGAGTTCAAGGAAACCGATGACGGACTGATTGCCAAGGGCAAGATCAGCACCAAGACGCGCGACGGCGGCGAGGCTTACGAACTGGTCAAGGATGGTGCCCTGTCGGCGCTGTCGATCGGTTACGACGCCATCACCAAGCGGATGGCGGGCAAGGTCCGTGAACTGGTGGAACTTGGTCTGCATGAGGTGTCGCTGGTTTCGATCGGCATGAACCCCAAGGCGCAGATTACCGGCGTCAAGGAAATGGAAGATTTGCGCAACCGTCTCGCAGCCGGGGATCGGCTGACGGAGCGCGAATGGGAGGGGCTGTTGAAGGACAGTTTCAACCTCTCCAACAGTGAGGCGGAACGCGCGGTGCGTATTCACAACCTCAAGATCGGTCAGGGGGCTCCTGACACACCCGAGGCGGACCCTGTTGCAGCCCTTTGGGCGGCGATGGCGAGTGCGCCGATCATCGACATGACGGGCGAATAGGCCCTCTTTTTCCGAAGGATCATTACCATGAGTGACAAGTCTGTGGCCGAACTGGCCGCCGAAACCAAAGCCGTGTTCGAAAAGAAGCACGATGCCGTCAAGGAAATCGCCGAGAAGGCGCTTGCCGAGGCGGAAAAGGGCGTTCCCCTTGCCACCACGGCGAAGGAACTGGCTGACGAAGCCATTGCGGGCATGAACGAAGCCAAGGCCCGCATGGACGAGCTTGAACAGAAGATGGCTCGCAAGGGTAGCGATGACGAGGGCGAAACCATGTCGCTGGGTGAGTTCGTTACTGCCAGCGAGGACGTGAAGTCGTTCCTGTCTGGACCCGCGAAGGGGCGCGTAGGCGTCGAAACCAAGGCGATCATCTCGTCGCTGACCACGGCGGCCAACGGTTCGGCGGGCGACCTGATCGTGCCCGATCGCGTTCCCGGTGTTGTCGGCGTGCCGCTGCGCAAACTGACCGTGCGCGATCTTCTGACGCAGGGCCGCACCAGTGCCAACTCGATCCAGTTCATCCAGGAGACGAGTTACACCAACAGCGCGGCGACCGTCACGGAAACGCTGGGCACGGCGAAGGCGCAGTCGGAAATCTATTTCGACATTCAGACCAGCAGCGTGACCACGATTGCGCACTGGGTGCAGGCAACCCGTCAGATTCTGGACGATGTGCCGATGCTCCAGTCGTACATCAATGGGCGGCTGATCTATGGCCTCAAATACGTTGAGGACAACCAGCTTCTCAACGGCGGCGGCACCGGCACGGATCTGAACGGCATTTACACGCAGGCGACGGCTTCGACGGCCAATCTTGCGGTGATTGCTTTGCCGACGAAAATCGACGTGCTGCGCGTCGCCATCCTCCAGGCATCTCTGGCCAACCTGCCCGCGACCGGCATCGTCCTGCACCCTACCGACTGGATGACGATCGAAACCACCAAGGATTCGGCCGGCGGTTACGTTGTCGGTGATCCGACCGGGCGTATGCAGCCGCGTATTTGGGGCCTGCCGGTGGTCGAAACTCATGCCATGACCAGTGGAACCTTCCTGACGGGTGCATTCGATGGTGGCGCGCAGTTGTTCGACCGCTGGGATGCCCGCGTGGAGATATCGACCGAGGACGACCAGAACTTCCGCAAGAACCTGGTGACGATCCTTGCCGAGGAACGCCTTGCACTGGCGGTCTATAACACCCTTGCGTTCGTCAAGGGCACGTTCTCGACCCAGATGACCGACGTGACTTCGTAATGGATTGGGCGGGGTGCCTTCGGGTGGCCCGTCCTTTTCAAAGCCCCGTTCTGCGGGTTTTTGGAAAGGAGATTGCACCATGCGAGTAACCATGAAGGCAGTGGACACACTGCATCTTTCGACGGTCGGCCCCGACAATATCCTGCCGGGTGGCACTTTTGAAGTTGGCGAAACCGATGCGAAGTCGCTGGAAGATCGCGGCCTTGCCAAGCGGGTCGGCACTGCCAAGGCGAGCGATGACAAGCCCGCCGAGAAGGCCACTGTTTCCGCCGCGTCCATGCGGAAGGGCAAGTAATGGCTGGCTATCGCAACCCTGCTGTGCGCCGGGCTGCGGCCTATGCGGCTGCGAACGTGCCGGCCAACTCCGTTGCGCCTGCGATCACCGGAACGACCACGCAGGGGCAGACCTTGACCTGTTCCAGCGGGACTTGGAGCAAATCGCCAACATACGCCTACCAATGGAATCGCAGCGGTGTTGCCATTGCGGGCGCTACGGCGGCAACGCGCGTTCTGGCGGCGGGTGACGTGGACGCAACGATGACGTGCACGGTCACTGCGACGGCGGCAGGCTGCTCCGCAGTTGCCACCAGCGCGGCGACTGCGGCGATTGCAGCGGCCTAAGCAATGACCGTCACCCTCGCCCTTGCCAAGCAGCATCTGCGGGTGGATTCTTCCGAGGAAGATGACCTGATCGCGCAGTACATGGCGGCGGCTTTGGTGTGGGTTGAACAGCAGACCGGCAAGAAAATGGCGGTCGGCGCGGTTACGCAGATTGCGGTGCAGTTCGGCAATTACATTCCGCTCCTGTGGGGGCCATTCGTTTCGCTAACATCGATTGCCTACACTGATACGGACGATGCGCCGCAGACGGTAACGGCGGCGCGGGTGCGCGATGGCCGGATTTACGCGCCAGAAGCTGGGTGGCCGGGGATTGCCGATTACACGCCAATCGTGGTGACGTACCAGGCTGGCTATTCGACGGTCCCGGCCCCGCTCGATAGCGCCCAATTGCTGCTGATCGGCGAATATTACGATAACCGCGAGGCAGGCGTTGCGTCGTCCGCTGTCTCTGCCGCAGTGGAATCGCTCTGCCGACCTTATCGGGACTGCCTGGTCTAATGGACGCGGGCAAACTAGATCGCCGGATCACGATCATGCAGCGCAGCACGACACAGGAATCGGTTTACGGCACGCAGAGCGTCGCTTGGGTGCCGCTGGCGACGGTATGGGCCGAAGTGCAGGACATGTTGCCGAGCCGGGCTGAACGGGTCGCAGAGGGCGTCAATATCGCCATGCGGCCATGCCGGGTACGCATTCGGTATCGGGACGATGTGACCGCCGCAATGCGGATGACTTACGCGGGCCGGACGTATCAAATCCTGTCGCAGCCTGCGGAATTGGGGCGGCGCGAGGGGCTTGAGTTCACGGCTGAACAGCTTTCAACCGTTGGGCAAGAGCCATGACTAGCCAATTCCCGGTCAAGGGCTTGAAGGAACTGGACGCCTACCTTTCGGCGTTTCCTGCCCGGATGCAAAAGCAGGCATATCGGCAAGCGCTCACTGCCGCCGCCGCGCCGATCCGCGACGAAGCGCGCTTGCTGGCACCGAAGCAAACTGGGCGCATGGCCAAGTCCATCAAGACCGGCAGCGCACGGCAGAATCAGGACGGCACGTTTCAGGTTTCGATCCGGCTGGACGGCCCGCACGCATTCCTGGGTGTGATGCACGAATATGGCGTTGCCCCGCACTTGATCGCCAGCACGGGCAAGGGTGAAGGCCGCGTTGCCGTCCGCAAGGCCAGCGAGGGCACCGGCACCGTTCAGAATGGCGTGATGAAGATCGGGGATGATTTCGTTTCGGGCATCATCAGCCACCCAGGCCATCGTGCGCACCCGTTCATGCGCCCGGCGCTCGACGCCAAGGCCGATGAAGCGGTCAAGGCGTTTGCTGGCAAGATCAGGGAATACATGGAAAACCGGACGGGTTTCGTCGCGCCGTTGGATGAGGCCGCATGAACGGCGTTGCGGCGGTTCGGCAGGTTCTCATTGCCGACGCTGCATTGACCGCGCTTGTGCCTGCGACCCGCATCGCGGCGGGTGTGCTGCCGCTGGATACTGCGCTGCCTGCGATCAGCGTTTCGAGCATCGGGAGCAATGACCGCAACCTACCATCGCCGGGCACCTACCGGCATATTTCGGAGCGGGTGCAAGTCACGGTGATGGCGGCGACTTACCCGTCGCAGAAAGCCATTCTCAAGGCGGTGCGCCATGCCGCCGCCGACCAGTTCCCGACCGTTTCGGATATCAGCGCCGTGACCATCCATACCGAGACAACCGGGCCGGACTTCATGGACGAAGCGGCTTCGATCTATCTCGGCAGTCAAGATTTCCGGGTGACGTTCTCCGAAACCCGATAACCGAATTGCCGTCTCGGCAATGACCACGCCTGACCGTGAATCGGGCATTTCTCTAGAATTGGAGCGATACCATGACGGTCTATACGACTGCCGGGACGACGATTTCCGTTTCGGCTTCCACCCCGGCCACCTTCGACAGCAGCGGCTACGGTGCCCTTTCTTACACTGCCGTTGGCGAGGTTTCCGACCTTGGCGAGTTCGGGCGTGAATACAACGAAGTCACGTTCAACCCGATCGGCACGCGCGCCACTCGTAAATATAAGGGCAGTTTCAATGAAGGGACGATGACCCTTCAAGTCGGCCTCGACACTGATGATGCTGGGCAGGACTTGCTCTACACCGCCAGCGGTTCGGACAGCGACTATTCGTTCAAGGTCACTGCGCAGAACGGCGATGTCTATTACTTCCAGGCGAAGGTCATGGGCTTCAAGCGTTCGTTCGGCGGCGTCGATCAGATCGCTTCGGCCACCATCAACCTTTCGATCACCACTTCGTCGGCGGGCGTCGGCGTTGTGATCGTCGAAGCCTGATAGCGGGAAAGGGGACTAAGCCATGCCTACTCTCAATTCCGCAAAGGTCGCCGTTTCGGCGGCTTGGGATTTCGTCACTGCCGTCGATATCGGCACCGCGACGCATTCGGGCAACTGGACGCCTTCGTATGTATTCACGGACGGCACCGGGGCAAATCAGGCCAAGTCGGTGTTTGCCGACGAACGCACGCTGACCGCCTCGTCAACCGAGAACCTCGATCTTGCAGGCGCGCTGACTGATGTGTTCGGCAACATGATCACGTTCACGAAGGTCAAGGCGCTGATCGTCCAGGCCGCGTCCGGCAATACCAACGATGTGCTTGTCGGCGGGGCTGCGTCGAACGGCTTCATCAGTTGGGTCGGCGACGCAACCGATATCGTCAAGGTCAAGCCGGGCGGCACGTTCGCGATTGTCGCGCCCGACGCAACCGGCCTCGCCGTGACTGCTGGCACTGGCGACATTCTCAAGATCGCCAACAGTTCGTCGGGAACTTCGGTCACTTACAAGATCGTGGTTGTCGGCACCGTCTAACGACTTCCGGCCCGTGTCCTAGCCGGTTCCCAGGTTCCCGCCATCGTCACGGAGGTGGCGGGGACACCCTTCCGTGAAAGGCAACCCCAATGGCATACGATATCACAAAGAAGCGCGTCACCGAGACGGGCGAAATCACCCTCAAGGACGCGGACGGCTCGCCGCTGCTGGACGATGACGGCAACGAACTGACTGTCACCGTTCACGGTCCCGGCTCGAAAGTCTGGCAGCAGGCCAGCGCCGAACAGAACCGCAAGCGCGCGGAACGGATGCGCAAGAACGGCGGCAAGATCGAAGCCGCGCTTGACCATGCCAGCGCCGATCAGGTGGACTTTCTTTGCCGGGTGACGCTGCGCTTCAACGGGCTGGAATACCCGGTGGACAAGGGCGGCGACATGATCCGCGCCATCTATTCGGACGATACGCTCGGCTTCATCCGCGATCACGTTTACGCAGAGGTCAGCGACTGGGGGTCTTTTACCAACAAGGGGTCGGTGAAAGCCTGACCCCCTGGGTTCGTCAATCCGCTTGGCTGCACGCGGTTCCGAAGCGGGATCGCAAGGTATCGGAGCGGGACGAGCCAATGTCCCGGCTTGAGCAATTCCGGCGCGACGGCAGGCCGGTAGTGATGCCGGAAAACCCGCTGCCGTATATCACCGACTGGCTGTTTGAGATTGGCCCTGTTATCCCCGCTGGCATGGGGTCCGGCATGGTTACATGGCGGGACTTGTCGGCATGGCAGGATGTAACTGGCATCCGGTTGCAGGCATGGGAAGGCCGGTTGTTGCGTCGCTTGTCCGGTGTCTATCTTGAGCAAAGCCGGAAGTCGGAGAAACCGGACTGCCCCGCGCCTTGGATGGATGGTGACGAAATCGCCGCTAGCCGGGACCGCGTGGCATCGGGATTGAAGGCCATGTTCAAGGCTATGGCGAAGGACGGCAAGGGGCGCTAGAAGGCGGCGCATGTGGTATTTGATCGCTTGCGTCGCAACGCCCGTTTCGGTTTCGTGCATCACGCCGGTTAGCTTTCGCTCCGTCAATGAATGCGAGGCTGTTGGAGAACGCTGGCGGATGACCGCACAGGCGGTCCGCAACCAGTCAAACGCGCAGTCCTACTGCATGTTGGTTGAGGCGAATACGCGCCCGAAGTCGGACCCGCCGACGATTGAAGTGCCCGTTATACCGATCCGGTAGCGGCAAAAACCTATCCATTGTTGCAACGCAAGGCGGGCTTCGGCTCGCCTTTTTTCGTGGGGATTTCGCATGGCGGGAGGCGTCCAGGCAGGTCGGCTGTCCATCGAAATCGTGGCGGAAATCGCGCGCCTGCAAACCGATTTGGACAAAGCCAAGCGCGCGGTCGCGGCAGCTTCCGGTGATATCGCCAAGTCGGCGCGGGCCGCAAACGACAACCTTGCCGGGATCGGCAAAGGTGCGGCGGCGATGGGCCAATCCACCCGCCTCGCCGGGCACCATGTCCAGAATCTGACATTCCAGTTGAATGACATGGTTGTCGGTCTTGCCAGCGGGCAAAAGCCGATGACCGTATTCATGCAACAGGGGATGCAGATCGGTCAGATAATGCAGATGGCCGGGGTTGGCGTTGGCGGGTTCGTCAAGCAACTTGGCCTGATGCTTGTGCCGTTCACGCCTATCCTGGCGGCGCTAGGGGCGATGGCGGCGGGGCTGGCGCTCGTTACCCATGAAGTGAACGAAAACAGCAAGGTCCATGTGACATGGAAGGACGTTGTTCTCGGCACCTATGACGCGGCGGTCGCCTCGATCCGGGGGCAGATGACCAGCGCACTCAAGGACTACGGCGTCACTTCAAACGATGTGTTCAAGCAGGTTTGGGGCTACGCGAAGACCGCGTTCAACCTGATGTATGGGCTGGGCACTCTGGTGCCGCGCACCATTGCCGAGGCATGGTCAACGGTTCCGGCAGCGGTAGGCGAAGCGGCGGTTGCGGCTGCCAATGCCGCCATCCGGGCGATGAACAGCCTGATGAAAGCGGCGGTCGATGTGGTCAACGGCTACGTCGCGAAGATCAACGCTGCCATCGCGGTTGTGAACAGCATCACGGGTTCGGGCTTCGGGATGATCCCGACCTTGACCGCGCCGCAAGTCAACGAGGTGGCCAACAAGTTCGCGGGCGCTGGCGTCAAGTTCGCCGGGGCGATGGGCAAGGCGTTCACCGACACTTGGAACCGCGATTTCATCGGGGAAGGCGCGAAGTTCATCCAGCCATATGCCGAGGCGCGGGCGCGCAAGCGGTTGGCCGATGTTGGCGGCAAGGGCGGCAAGGATGCTGGCGCGGCGGCTGCAAAGGCCGCTGGCGAAGAGTTTGCCGACAAGTTCGCCAAGGAACTTGAGAAGGGTTTTAACGACGCCCTTGGCCAGTCGATGAAGAATATCGCTGGCATCCTTGAAGCGAATACGAACATTGATTGGGCGAACATTTTCAAGGCGGCTGAAAAGCCGATTGAGAACCTTGCCGACGCGCAAGCGCTCTGGAACGAACAACTCGGCATCACACTTGGATATCTCGCTAGCATCGGCGGCGTCGCGGGCAAGATGGGGTCGCTGTTTGGCGCGCTGACTTCGGGCGACTGGTCGCAGTTGAGCGGCAAGACCGGCGCGCTGGCGCAGATGATCGGCGGCATCAGTTGGCAGGGCACGGATAGCAGCGGCGAACGGGTGACGCGGGTTCTCTCCGCCGAACTGCGTGACATTTTCAGCAAGGGCGGTCCATTTGGGGAAACCTTGAAGGATGTGCTGCAAGGCGCTGGCACGGGCGCGGCTATCGGCAATCTCGCATTCGGCGGCAGCAAGTCCGGCCAACTCGGTTCCATGCTTGGCGGCGCTGCCGGGCAGGCGCTCGGTTCGGCGGCAAGCGGGATGCTCGGCAAGTTGGGTGCGGCTGCTGGCCCCCTTGGCGCAATCGCCGGTTCGCTGATCGGCGGCTTGCTCGGCGGGCTGCTGACGACCGTCAAGAAGGCATCCGCCACCATCGGCGTATCGGGCGGCGCGCTCGGCATTGCGGGCGTATCGGGCAACAGCAACAGCCGGAAGGCCGCATCGACGCAGGGCGCGAATACCGCCATCGACGCCCTGAACACCATCGCGGAAGCATTCGGCGCGACGATCGGCACGGCCAACGTGTCCATCGGTATGCGCAAGAACAGCTATGTCGTGGATACGACCGGCAGCGGCAAAACCAAGGGCGCGGGCACGATCAACTTCGGCAAGGACAGCGAAGCCGCATTGAAGGCCGCGATTGCCGACGCCATCAGTGATGGCGTGTTCGTGGGCCTGTCGGCGGGCGTGGAAAAGCTGCTCAAGAACGGCGACGTTGAAAAGCAGTTGCAGAAGGCATTGAGCTTCCAGTCGGTGTTTGACGACCTGGCGTCCGCAAAAGACCCGGCCAAGGCGGCGCAGGACGCCATCGGCAAGTGGCACGACAGCATGGCCAAGATATTCGAGGAAGCCGGGGCGACGGCGGACGAACTAGCCAAGCTTGAGGAACTGACCGGCATCAAGCGCGCGGACGCTGCGAAGGCGGCTGCCGATGCCCTGCTTGAAAAGGAGCGCCCGTATCGCGAGGCGCAAATCCAGATCATGCAGCTTGAGGGCAAGACGGCCGAAGCCCTTGCGGCGCAGCGCCAGTTGGAACTGGACGGCATGGAAGCCGGTTTGCGCCCGCTGTACCAGCGCATTTACGCCCTGACCGACGAAGCCGAGGCCGCGCAAAAGCTGGCGGATATCGCGGCGCAGCGGCACGAACTTGAGACGCAGTTGCTCGAAATCCTTGACCCGGTGGCGGGTGCCCTGGTCCGGCAGAATGACGCGCTGATGGCGCTCGATCCCTCACTTCGGGATGCGCAACGGGCGGTATGGGATGCCAAGTCCGCGTTCGACGCTGCCGCCGAATCCGCCAAGGCTGCCGCCGACGCGATCAAGGAAGCGTTCGAGAAGGTCCAGGCGAACCTTGATCAACGCCGCGCGCTGACCATCCAACTGGCGGAATTGCTGGACCCTGCCGCTGCCGAGGCCATGCGCCGGGCGGACATTTTGCGCAGCCTTGAAGATCCGATCTTGCAGGGCATCCAACGCATGATTTGGGATGTTACCGCCGGGATCGATGCCGCTGCCAAGTCCGCTGCCGACCTCAAGGAACAGACCGAGGCATGGCAGCGCACGCTTGATCAGCGCCGGTCGCTCACGATCCAGCTTGCCGACATTCTGGACCCTGCGGCTGCCGAAGCGATGCGCCGGGCCGACACGCTGAACGCCATTGCAGACCCGGACAGCCGCCGCATTCAGCAGCAGATATTCGATGCGATGGACGCGCAGAAGGCTTTGGCCGACCAGCGCGCCGAACAGGACCGGCAAGCCGCCGCTGCCGCCGAAGCCGAACAGGCGCGGCTCAAGGCCATTGCCGATGCCCGCAACGTCCTGATCGCCGCATACGATCGCGAGAGCGGGGCACTCAAGGGCACCATCGACAAGTTCCGGGGCTTTGCCGAGAGCATCGCCGCGTTTCGCGAAAGCATCATCGGGCAGGCCAACCCCGGCGCGGGCTATGGCCGCACGCTGGCGCAATTTCGGTCAACGTCCGCGATGGCCGGGCTGGGCAGTGAAAATGCGTTGGGCCGGTTCAACGGCGACGCGCAAGCCTTGCTGGACGCGGCCAAGGACCGGGCCGGTTCGGGCGCGGAATACCGCCGCATTCAGGCGATGGTTTTGGCCGGTGCCAACAGCGCCATCGGGGCATCGTCCGGCGTTGCCAACATGGCGCAACAGCAGCTCGACACGATGAAGGCCCAACTGGAAGGGCTGATCGACCTGAACGAGGGTCAAGCGACCTTCACGGAGGCGCTGGAAGCCTATCGCGCGGTTGCGGCGGAGCAAGTGCCCGTTTTGGTCGATACCGTCTCCAACGGGCTGGAAACGCTCCGTACCGAGATCGCGGCGGGCAACGCTACGGCACAGCAGGCGCAGCAGACCGCGCAAGTCGCGCAGGACACTTCGGCGCTCGCCCTGGTTCGGATCGAACGCCTGCTGTCCCGCGTGACGACCGATGACGCGGTGCGGATTACGTCAGACGATACAATTTCGGTGGATCAAGTCGCATGATTATCATCCGCCCCGCCGAAATCACCGATGGCATCCTGACCAGCAACGTCACCGAAACCTATTCGGCATGGTCCAGCGTGACCGCCTATACCAGCGCCAGCGCCCCGGTGACGTACAATCAGAGCGTCTATCAGGCGATTGCGAACACGACGAACAACAACCCGGAAACGGACCCGGCAGCGGCGACCTATTGGACCCGCATTGAGCCGATGAACAAATGGGCGATGTTCGACACGCAAACGTCAACTGTCAGCACCCGCGCTTCGAACATCACCGTCACCGTCCAGCCATCGGGCACGGCGGATAGTGTGGCGCTGTTCTATGTTTCGGCGGCGGCGGTCAACGTGACTGTCTCGGATGGCGTGGACGAATATTACAACGAGGATTTCAGCCTCACCGACAACAGCGGCATCGAGGACTGGTATTTCTATTTCTTCGAACCGATCGTGCGCAAGACCGAGTTTTACGTCTCCGGCCTGCCGAACCTCTACAACCCCGAAATCACCGTCACGACAACCGGGACCGGGACGGTCGAAATCGGGCATTGCGTCATCGGGTTTAGCCGCGAGTTGGGTGATACCGCTTACGGTGCGCAAGTCGGCTTCACCGATTACAGCAAGATCGAAGTGGACGCATTGGGCGTGCCCGAAAGCATCACGCCCCGCGCGTTCGTCCGGTCGAACAGGTTCACGGTTTGGGTGGAAGCCGCGCGCGTTGATTACGTCATCAACCTGCTGGCGTCCTACCGGGCAACCCCCGTCGCCGTGATCGGCGCATCGGAATATACCAGCACGTTCGGGTTTGGGCTGTTGAAGGCCGGTTACATGGCGATTTCCTACCCGTCGCACTCCGTCATCGATATCGAACTACAGGGGTTTTGAGGCATGACTTTGCCGACTATCACCGCACTTCCGACACCCCCTAGCCGGGCCACGGACACGCCTACGGAATTTGCGGATAACGCGGATGCGCTGCTTGGTGCGCTGCCGACCTTCCGCACCGAACTGAACGCATGGGGCGCAGCCCTGATCGTGGAAGCGTCGGCCGCCAACTACGATGCGACCTCGGCAACGTCGCTGGCGATCGGCACCGGGTCTAAGTCGTTCACCGTGCAGACTGGCAAAATGTACGTGACGGGGACGTTCGTTCTCGCGGCCAGCGCTTCCGCGCCATCGACAAAATGGATGTTCGGTTCGGTCGATAGCTACAACATCGCAACCGGCGCGCTTGTCGTCACGGTCCTGCGTACCAGCGGCAGCGGCACCTATGCTGATTGGGTGATCAGTCTGTCCGGCCCTCAGGGGCAAGGTGGCGACGTTCTGCCGTCATTATCGGGCAATGCCGGCAAGGTGCTGCAAGTCAACAGCGGTGAGACGGCATCGGAATGGGTTGATGATGGATGGGAACTGATCGGCACTGTTTCGCCATCGGGCGCGGCAACATCCGGTTTTACGTCCATCGGCACGACCTACGAGGATTTGCTCTGCACGTTCTCGTTTACCCAAACCAGCGGCGGGCTTGGACTCGCAGTTTCGCCGGACGGTTCCAGCTACGCCACGGCGGCCCTGTTCGGATCAGGCATGACCGCACCGCGAGGCGCGCTGTTCATCCCCGGCTACAAGAAATCGTATGGCGGGCTGATGATGCCTGTTTTGACCGGCACGACCTCGCCATCGATCAATACTGTCAGCACGGCCACGGCCCGCTGGAACTGCACCGGGGGCATTAGCGCGCTGCGCTTCAATGCCGAAGCCGGAAATATCTCCGGCACCGCATCACTGTTCGGGAGGCGCTGACATGGACGCTATTTTCGACTGCGCAGCAAAACGCGAACTGACTGCACAGGAGATTGCCGCGATCCCCGCCCCGCCGCGTGCTGCCCTCGCAATCCGCAAGACAAATATGTGGGATCGGGTCAAGGCGAGGCGTGACCGCGTTGTGGCCAGGTCCGTCACAGTCGGCCCGCTCGGTACGTTCGACGCGGACGCGGAAAGCCGGGCGAACATCACCGGGGCCGTGACGATGGCGCTGATCGCGCAGGGTGCCGGCCAACCGTTCTCGATCAACTGGAAGTTGGCCAACAACGCCATCGCGACGCTGAACGCCGCGCAGATGATCGCAGTGGGCGTGGCGGTAGGCCAGCACGTTGCCGCTACCCATGCAAACGCGCAATCGCTCGGTATCGCCATCGATGCGGCAGCGACGCACCAGGATCTGGACGCGATCGACGTGGCGGCGGGCTGGCCGTGAAACGCTACCTGCTCAACCTGCTGATTGCCTGGGACCAGTGGCTGAATTGCCTACTGGCCGGGAACAACCCTGACGAGACCATCAGCAGCGCCGTGGGCCGCAAGGCTATTCGCGGGGTGCGGTGGGCGCTGCGGGCTGAACGGGTGATCAACTGGATTTTTGCCGCGCTCGGGGATGGGCCGAACCATTGCCGCCGCATGATCGAATGGGATGAAAGGGGCAAGTAAATGGCTGTCATCTATACATTTCATGCAAGCGCATCCCCTAATCAGGGCGTTGCCTGGGGTTCGGGCACACTCGGCAAGCAGTCGGGCAACTCGGTTTCGGTAGCGGACGGGGCGGTGACTATGCCGGGCCTGCACCAGCTACAAGATCAGCGGTGGACTGATCGGCGGCGTTGCCGTGCTGAACCTGCGCGTGCTTTTCTAGGAGCCTGATCGATGACCTACGACAACCAACGCGAACAAGCGCTGCGTGCGCTTGCGGAAGCGATCAAGGCGGCACCCGACAAGGGCGCAGTCGATGAACTGTGGCACGATGTGGAGACGCTGTTCAACGGGCCTGTTGTCATTCAGGGCGGCGGCAACGGGAACGGCCCGCCGGAACCAGGCGGCTGATGCACTGGACGCTGACAGTGATCGGGCTTGCCGTCGCATGGGCGCTTTTGGGCGGTCTGTGGCGTCCCGGCTCGATTGCGCTGGCGGCGTCATGGATGGCGGGGCAGGCGTTCTACGTTGGAACCGGGAACGCGCTGCCGCTCGCACTCTACGCGGTTTTGGACCCGCTCGTCCTCTATATCATCTGGCGGCACCATTCGTCCCGCCTAGATTGGTTCATTATGGCGTGTTTCCCTTTTCAATGGGCGACTTACGTCATGGCGACGGGGGCGGCGCAATGGTGGATACTATGGACGATCGCACTGGCGCAAATGGTGTTGGCGGGTCCGTGGCCTGCAATGCAACGGGCGATGCCCCGCGTATCGCATGGCCCGCTTCGGACAAGGAACTGGGCATGAGGTACGAATATGGGGCTGGACCTTACGGCGTTGACGGTGCCGGTTTTTGCGGGGGTATGGGGCATGGGCTGGGGGGCGTGCTATGTCACGCTAGTCAAACCGATGCAGGCCCGGCTTTCCGCGATGGAAACGAAACTGGCGACCATCGAAACGGGCAAGGACCAGCACATAGCAACGCTGGAAAAGGCGCTCGGCATTGGTGGCGAAAGATAACCGGGCAATGCTTCCTTGACCGCGCGACGGCCCTGGAAGTGCGCTTGCAGTCCACATTGACCGCGATGTTTCCGCCGCTTGAACCAGTGCCGGACGACATTGCCGCACTGGCCCGCGATCTGGACGACGCGGCATGACCCGCGCTGCGATCTTCGCCGCGTTCCGCGCTGCCAAGCCGGACGTATTCAGCGATCCCGCCCGTATCGCGATCCTTGACGGCATCTGCGATGATTTCGGGATTGATCGGGACGCCGCCCCGAATGCCCGCAAGCATACACTGTCGGACCCTGCCGCGTTCTTCGCTGGCCTTCGCCGCGTGACCGGCGCGCTCGATCAGGCGCAAGTGGACACCATCGAAGCGCTGCTGCGCGAGGCGGACCATTGGCCAATCGGGTGGATGGCCTACGGACTGGCGACGGCCTTCCACGAAAGCCGGTTGCGCCCGATCCGGGAAATGGGTGGGCCTAGCTATCTTGCGAAGTATGATACCGGCAAACTGGCGGCGGCGCTGGGCAACACGCCGGAAGCCGATGGCGACGGGATCAAGTATGCCGGGCGCGGCCTCGTCCAGATCACCGGCCTCGCCAATTACCGCAAGTTCGCCGCGATGCTCGGCATCGACCTTGTCGGCAATCCCGACCTTGCCTTGCAGCCGGACGTTGCGGTCAAAATCCTGACACTTGGCATGGAAGGCGGCAAGTTTACCGGCATCGGTTTGCGTGAATGCATCATCGACCGGGGTACGCATGACACGTTCGTCAAGGCGCGGCGGATCGTGAACGGCGTGGACAAGGCGCAGACCATCGCAGGTTATGCCGATCGGTGCCAGGATGCGCTTGAACAAGGGGGCTGGAAATAATGGCTCGATACTTCACTGCACGCCGCACCCGCGCATGGGTGGCTGACGAGGACACTTGGACCGTCGGTCTGGCAACCAACGTACCGACAGTCTGCGATCATGAAGCGACCGATACCGGGCTGCTGGACGTAAACGGAGACCCGATCATGCGGGCACCCAATCCCATCGGATTTGGCCGCGACGAGGAATGGTGAAATGATCATCCCGACCATCACGACGCCGGACGGGCGCAGGGCATGGGCCTTCCTTGCCATCGTCGGCGGCTGCATGACTATGACCGCCTTTGCCGCCATCGGTGTCTATCTCGTGCGCGGCAGCATCGGCATGTCATTCTGGCTGGCGCTGGCTGCACATGGGCAAGTGCTTGTCGGCATGACCGCGCTGGCGGCGCTGTTCGTCAAGCGATCGATCGAAGTCACCCGCGATGGTGTGAAGATCAACGACACGGACGTTGTGCGCGATGGCGACACCGTGACCGTATCCAAGGAGCCCGGAGCATGATCTTCGCGCTATGGGGCCGGTTCCTGGCGCTTCCTGCGGGTGGGCCGGGTGTTGCGCCGATCTTCGCAACCTGCGGGGTCGTAGCCCGGCCTCTGTATCGTTCCGCCAGCGCCATTTTCACGACGCACAAGGAATCTAACCCATGCCACCCCTAGCCGCAATACCTTTCGTCGCGAAGTTCCTGGGCCTGCCCGCATGGCTGCGCAACCTGATCAGCGGCGCACTAGCCATCGCCCTTGCCGCGCTGGCGTTTCTGTGGTGGCTGGA
>ERZ869921.630-NODE-630-length-18948-cov-45.833272_pt1 | contig 18948 bp, 10 predicted proteins | sample MGYA00579310_ERZ869921 | MGnify/ENA primary metagenome ERZ869921 (study PRJEB32216, sample SAMN09231816) | wastewater metagenome | place: USA: Maryland | collected 2016-06-21 | study: EMG produced TPA metagenomics assembly of the PRJNA472060 data set (Reclaimed...
AGAACAAGCGCATGGTGCGGATGGACGTCCTCGCGCACACCCCGGCGGACCAGACGGGCGGGAGCATCCAGCTCTACGTCGGCAGCTCGAACTACCCCGCCGAGCCGGCGACCTACTTCAAGTCCTGCCCGATTACGTGGTTCACGCTCTCGGCGAAGGCGGTCCCCTGCGCCACGGCGACGAGCGTTCCAGTCCCGTGGCGGTTCATCGTAGAGGGGCGCTACCTCTACTTCAGGATCTCGATCACAGGTCAGGCTTGCGCCCTCTCGAAGATCGTGGCCAATATCGAGGCAGTATGAGTAAGGACTTCGCTCCATTCCTGCTGACCTCGTTCAAGGCTCCGCCGAGTCTGGCGGATTCCTTGCGTCGGTCGACCTCCGGGAATTGCGAGCATCCGACGCCGCTGAAGGAGCCCAAGAACCCGAAGATCGACGGGGCTCCGACGACTGTCATCTCCGTCCCGGGGCAGGGGAATAGGGGTTCCGGTGGCACAAGCCTGACTCTCGCGTTCGACGACTTCGACAAGCAGAATCGGCAGTACGAGAACGATCGGATGCGGTGGCTGGAGAACCAGCTCAGCCCGAGCCGGGATGGCGCGGGTACCGGCGGTGGCGCCCCGCTCCAGATGGTCAGCGGGTCTCCGGATACTCTGGAGATTACGCCGACCGAGGTTCAGCAGCAGGGGACCTCGACGATCGTCTGGACCTTCACCGTGAGCGCCTCCGCGTCCGGCGCCTACTATGCTTGACCGATGCCTGTCTCCAATCCCCCGACGGTAGCATTCGGCGACCCCCTTCTGGCATCCGGTCTAGATGCCCTCATCCTCGCGGCCGATGACCGGCTCGGGCGCCTGTTCTCCGGTGCCCGGTCCTGGTATGCATTCGACACGACGTCCCTCCCGACCCAGCAGGTCCCGCCCGTGGGTGCGGTCTACATCATTTCCGAGGACGCGGACCGCGACATCCTCCCGGCGCCGGGAACCCCCGGAGGGCCCAATGGGACGGTATGGCCGGCGAAGTACGATCACGCCGCGCACGTCGCCACAGCCGCGGCGATGACGATTACCGGGCCCGACGCTCTCGACATCGCATGGGAGGTCTCCGGAGCATTCCCTCCGCCGGACGTCTACCTCTTCGCCGACTCCCCGTCAGTCCTTGAGCGAACCCATCTCGGCGAGAGCCGGCCTCTGAAGCTCGCGGCAGCCTACGAGCCGGAGAGATTCCATCGGTACGCCGTCGCCGACGTCCTCATCGAATCCGCCGTGGACGATACGTTCTCGTGGCCTTACGACAAGTACGGCGTCGTGCGGATCCACAACCTCTCCCGGTTCTCCGTTACGGTCGACCTCGGGTCGACTTCCGTTTCGGTCGGGGCTAGGCGCATACGCACGGTACGCAGGACTTCGCGGACGGCGGCGTGGGATACGACCGACCGGAAGTACTTTCCGCGGGCGCTCCCCGGCGACATCCCGATTTGGGATTCATACACCGCCGGTATGGTGAATCTCCCGCTCCGGAGCCAGAATGCGAACCCGATCTTCCGCCAATCGCTCCTTCAGTACATGTTCCAACCCCATGCGCTGACGGACGACCCGGGGATGTTCTCCTCCACCATCGTTCCGGTTCTCCCGGACGTCGGGGTCGGGGCCACCATCGCCTCGGCCATCGTGGAGCCTGGGGTCTTCGACGTTGTCCGGACATCGACCATCGACCCGACCGAGCAGGAGACGTTCACTCTCCTCTACAGCGGCGAGACGCTCGCCTCGACTCCTCCGGATTGGGCCGCGGTCGGACTGCGGACGTCCCTCGACGACAGCCTCCGTGGCGCCGTCCTCGACGTCGACCCAGGCTTCGCCGTCCCGCCCGGCATCGGCGCATGGCAATTCGATGCGATCAGCCGGACGACCAATCTCCTCGGGGGCATCGTCGTCGCGGTCAATAACGGGTCGGTCTTCAGTCGCACCGTCCTCCCATGGTTCGAGGATGCGACCGCCGCCGATGCTTGGTACTCGGCGCTCTTCCTCTGGCCGACGTATGGCGTAACCCGGACGCCTACCGAGGTCGACTGGATTTCCGACTCCGTCTGGACCCCACTCGGCGGCCCGGCCGATCCGGACTACTTCGGGTCGTGGTCCGCGGGCACCGTCAATACCGCCCGGGAGTACCTCATCGAGTGGGATGGCTCCTCGCTCGGGACCGTCTCGGCATGGAACGTCTTCACGAAGACCGTCGCCTCCGCCCTCCCGGCGACCGGAACCCTCGTCCGGCAACCCCTACTTACGGCCGTCGTCGCCTATCCGTCGGTCTCCTTCTGGGCGGACCGTGACGACGCGACATGGGACGACGAAGGCCCGGTCACCCCGCGGGCGAATGCGAACGACCGTGGGATCTACGTCGCCTCGGACGTCTGGGGTCTGGGGACTGTCGGCGGCGACGAGTTGACCGAGCCCCGGTGGCAGCTTGCCCTCTTCCCGACGATCGGCTGGAACCCCGCCTCGACGTGGTTCGCATACCCCTTCTATGGCGCCGAGGAGATCATCTGGACGCCCCTTCTCCCCGACGGATCGGGCGGGACGCTCTCTCATTGGAGGGTCATCTCCCCGGAGGGGGCGGCGGACGGCGCCGGCTGGGGGTGGAACTTCGCCGGGACGTATTCGCCGGTCGCATCCGAGCCAGAGGGGGCGGTCGAATCCGGCATGTCGTTCTGGCGAATGTTCGCCCAGAGCACGCATGCCCCCGGGGCGGCAACTGCGTATCCGGGGAAATCCGCGATGGGCCCGCAGCCGTGGACGATCCGGGACCATGGGTGGATCGCGGACGAGGTCCTCAGTACCGGCGCCGGGTGGCAGACGGCTCGCCCGGGATTGTACGACAGCGCCCCAATCGCCTCCGCTGAGGAGATGACCGGGTTCCAGCTCCGCGTCAATGCGGCGGCGTTCAACCAGATCTCGGCGCTCATCGCCGGCATGTCGCACGTCCGGCCGTGCGGGTGGGAGCAATACGTCGATGGGTTCCCATTCTCGTCTCTCGTCCGGGGGAGCGTCGGGTGGTACCTCGGCTACTCCGACCTCTTCGCCCAGCCGTTCGGCGCGGTCCACATCTACGCCCTCGACTTCGCCGTCGATGCCCTCCTCGATGCGGCGGGGGTTGCCCGGCGCTCTGCGTCGAATGCCGATCTCCAGGCGTTCCAGAGCATCACGCTTAATCAGTACGTCCCGGTCGCATCGGGACTCGGCGAGACGCTCTACTACGACGTCAGCGTCTTCGGAGGCTCCGGGTCGTGGGACGCGAATCTCGGGAATAGCCGGCAGTACTGCACCGCTGACGATATCCACGACGCTCTCGCTGTCGAGGGGTTCGCCTTCAATCAAGTCCGCCTCGTCCAGCCGATCAACGTCGCGATGTACGATCCGGGGACTGATGAGATCGAGACGGACGTCATTGCTCCGGCGGTAGACCCAAGTTCGGGACTCCTCATCTCGCCGCCCTACCGTATCCGATCGGATCTGACAGTCCCCGTCCCGGTCCCCGCAACGACCTCCGCCATCCAGCTTGTTCGGGCCGACGAGGAATTTTACGAGATCGCCGCCGAGCGTCCGATGCGGGCATCGCTGGTCACCCGCAATATCCCGGGGCCGGATGTCAGTCTCCGGACGACGGGGCCGACGTCGGGTCCGACAGCCGATTCCATGGACCGGTTCCTCGGAGAGTTCCGGCTGGGGTCGGGGACGATCCCGCTCTGGTCAGCGACGGTCCTCGCCCGTGCCGGGCTTACGGCGAAGGTTCTCTGCCTCCCATGCCGGCGCCTGCTCTCGGAGCTGCGGGCGGAGGACAGCTCCGGGACCCGGACCCGGCTAGGACTGGGGTTCGACTTCGACTACAATTCGCCACTCGTGCTTCCGGATGCTGTTGCCCGGCCGGAGTGGCTGAGCGTCACCGCCGGGGATTCGATCACGGTCGACATGCTGGCCGGTGCGTCTCCGGCGTACCCGGATAAGCACCATGTCTGGCAGCTCCTCCCGATCGACGGGAGCATCGAGGTTATGTGATCGTCCCGGCTTCCGGTGCCTGCGCGACCGGAGCCCCCGACGCCAACGTCGTAAGCATCGTCTGGAGTTCCTCCCGGACGAACCCCTTTGTCTGGTTCGCGAACTCCTTCAGTTGCTCCATGATGAACGACTGGACGTCCGGCGTTGCCTGCGGGGGCGGGATGAGCCGGAAGTTCTTCGGCATGCCGAGAGCCTCGAACGTCATGTTCAGGAGGTTGAGGATCTGACCGCCGGTCGACGCCGTCAGGTCGGGCGATGCGGCGACGACCGAGATCAGTTGGAGCATCGACCCCCCGATCTCATTCCAGTTGATCCGGTTCGGTCCGTCGCGCTGGCTGGTGAACGCCTCCACCCGGAGACTGTCCTTCGGCGCCTTGATGAGAGCGCCTCTCGTCCCTTGCCCCTCGATGGTGAATCCGAGCGAGATCGCCTCCTGCACCAGCTCCGGTGCGATCATCGCCAGATTCTCGGCCTTCCCGTAGACGGTCCAGTACGTGTAGAGCTGACTCTTCCACGCCTCGATCGCCCGGTCGATGTTCGCCGCGATGAATTCGTATCTCTGGCTCGTCGCCGAATGGATGTAGTTCTGCTCCGTTGAGGTCTGCTCGTGGCTGGCGTAGGACCCCACCTCCTGCGCGGAGATGCCGACCACGCGTTCGAGCACCTGGAGGAGTTGCTGAATCATGGTCAAGTGCCCCGCCGGATCGAGAGGGGTGAATCGGAAGCTGTAGATCGCCTTCTCAGGCGTCGTCCCCCGCTTCGCCACCTCGCGCCCGCTGAAGTACCCGAAGTTCAGGCCACGGTAGAGGGTCTCGTTCGAATTGACGACGCGCTTCTTAAACTCGGTCTCGTCGACGATGTCGGTGTCGACCATGTTCAAGTTCGCGAGGTTCTGCTTGATCGAGAGGATACCCTGCGTAATCAGGTTCGTCGCATGGTCCTGATATGGAAGCACCTGGATCGCGAGGCCGGACTGGATGACCCGGCTGTCGTTCGGCTCGTATTGGACGACGGTCGTCGGGCGCCCGGGGAGGCAGGCGACGTAGAGGGGGGTGTCGTCGGAGGCGAGCACGACCCGGAACCAGAACTCCTCGTCCGGCATGGAGGGGTCGTCGAAATCTACCCGGGGGTTGACGAGTTCGAAGTGCTCGGTCTTGAAGACCGGATGGTCATCCTGCGCCGATGTGAGGAAGTTCGTCTCGTTATTGCTCTCCCGGTCGAGCTGACTGACGAACGATCCCGGCGCCGCGGACGGCCAATGGGCAAGGGCACAGGCGCCCGTCGTCTGGAGGTAGACGCTGAGGCTGGTATCCAGCGTCTTGTAGCTCTGCCGGATCCGGTCCCGGTTCCAGTACCCGGCATTCAGGCGCATGGTTCCGTAAGTCGTTACCTCCCAATAGCCTGCATACCGTACGCCGGTCTCGGTATTCAATGTCGCCGTCGGGAACGACGTGTCGTAGTACGTGCGGTTCGGGTGGGGCAGGATGTACCGGAGCCCTTCCCGGCCACCGGACTTCGAGCACCACTCCTCGGCGATGAACATGAACTGCTGCCCGTAGCTGACGGCGCCCTGCACCGCCTGCGCGAGGATGTGGGCGTACCCGAAGTTCCTGCTGATCTGGTCGACCGCTTGCGTGATGACCTCGCAGTACAGCTTGTTCTGATCCGTCGAGTACGCCGGCTCGTACTTGAAGAGAGGGATCGAGGTCCGCTCATTGACGATCCGGCTGACCCGGTTCTGCGTATAGGCCCGCGCCAGAGAGATAACCACCTGCGAGAGAACAGGAAGCGACAGCCGCTTCTTCCCGGTCGGCTGCCCGGTCTTCGCATCCAGGTCATCCTCCAGGAGGTGCGGCATATTCCACGTGTTGACCACGCTCATCGCCGCCTCCTGATCCTTCGCCCCCGCGAGGTCCTTCAGGAGTCCGATGAGGGTCTGAGTCGTCTGGTAGAAGTCGCTGTCCAAGGCCCGGTCGACGGCGAGGTAGGTCTTATAGTGGATCAGGTTGAAGTCCCGGCCACCCTGCGCCCGTTGCTTCCACCGGTCGACGAGCTTCTGCTCCGATACGGTCATCAGAGACCGGTCCCGGTCGAAGCGGAGGCGAAGGGACGCCGGGTCCAGTTTCAGATTGACGAGTCGCTGATCAACTACCATCGTGGAAGGTTACCCCGAAGGGGGCGAATTCGGTAGCGGATTTCGGAATTTCGGTCAGAATCGGCGGCATGGGATTGCGCTCGTGGATCTGGCTCCTGCTCTGCTGTCTGCCCGCCCTCGGGCAGGCGCCCACCCGCGTTGTCTCGACGCTGTCCAGTCTTGCGGACAAGTTGGGAGAGCTGCTCTATGGCGGATGGTATGGAGCGACATCTTCGGACGTAGGCACAGCAGCCGGCTTGTCCTTCTGGTCCGACGCGGGAACTTGGTCGTCCACGAACCGATCGTCGCAGGCGAATATCCTGGTGACTCCGGAGAACACGTCGTCTCGCCTAGCCGCAGTGACGTTCAACGCCCCTGCCACTCTAACAACGAATGACACCATGCTCCTCATTGCGACGTACAACGGAACCAATTGGGTGGCCGCATCTAAGCGTGTTTCATTTGGCACGAACGATTCGGCCGGCGCCGGGTTTAAGGTCCTGAAGGTAGCCAACTAGCCCCATGAACATCCTCCAACTTCTCCGCTCGATCAATCCGCTCGAACTCCGCGGGTCATGGAAGACGACGCTCTGCGGCATGGTCGCTGTCCTGTGCCTGACCGCATCGGAGTTCGAGCTTCCGCCTCCGGAGTATCGGAAGGTCGTTGAGTTCACCGGACTCTCAGCTCTCGGACTTGGCCTCATGCTCGCACGTGACGCCAACAAGCGATCGGAAGACCACAACCTACCCCCGCCCCCTCCCACCCCATGACGATTGCAGAAGTCGCCTCCACTGTCGGTTCCATCTCCGGAGCCGTATCCCTTGGCTGGATCATCTTTCAATGGGGCCGTGGCTCCTCCGGATCGACAAGGCCAGAGAGTCCGTACACCGAGACCATCGCCGGCACCATGCAGGCGCTCGCCGATACGCAGAAGCAATTGACCGATCAGATCTACCAGATCGCCCAAGTAGTCCGGGACCTGACGACCAGTCTCCGGACCACGGAGCAGCTCGCCGCCATGAGGCACGAGGTCGTCTCCCGGGAGCTGGCCGCGGTCCGCCAGAGTCTCGACGCGATCAATCACCACCAGCAGCGATGAAACGCCTACTCCCCCTCCTCGTACTCCTCTGCCTCCCCACCTTCGGGCAGGCGCCGATCCGCGTCGTTAGCAATCTCACCGCGCTCGATGGCTGGTACCCGTCGATCGGTCAGCCCGCCGTGAGCGTGCTCGGATACTCGACCGCCGGCGACTGGGGCCCGGCACGTGAGTTCCGGTGGGATTCGACCAATGCGCTGGCGACGAATGCCGTGCGCCGGGCGACGGTTACCGGCGTCGGGCGCTGGATTCACGACTGGGACGGGGATGTCCGGGTGTTTGGAGCCATCGAAGGAACCAATGACAACACGACAGTTTTTGCTCAGGCATGCGCTGAGGCAAAACGCAGGAACGGAGGTTTCACGATCTACATTCCCCCCGGATCGTGGCGCGGTACTTGGGATCTACCGTATCGAGTCAATATCAAGGGGGCCAACGCCGGAAGGTTCTCCGAGTTCTCCGCTCTCGCAGCAACGAACGTGACGTTTGCTGCTGGGCTATCTCAGTTGGTTTTGCCAACTGGAGCGAACCGACCGTTGATCATAATCACCAACGATGGTTCCGGATATGTGAGGCAGCCAGGGAAGATTTGGGCGGACGGTTCAGTGTACGATTCCGTTTATGCCGCCAATGCGATCAGCGATGTGATCCTGAATGGAAACGGAGGAAACCAGACATTGAACAACTGCGATCTGGTGCGAGCGACCGGAGTGTGGGGGCTTACAATTGAGAACGTCGGGTTCTTCAACAACCGAGGCTATGCTGTCCGAGGAAACGCATGGAACGCTTGCCGTATGAGCAAGATCTTCGGGTTTGCTGCCACTGGTCCAACGCCGTCGAAAGGGTTCTACTTCGGAACCGCTGCGGATTGTCAATTCACGGAATGGTGGGTAGGTGGATACGATGGTCCTGTGTTTTGGATTCGCGGTTCTGATTACTGGAAAAATCAGCACAGCGACATGATGCTGTTTAACTCCGGCTCGGCTGGTTCTTTCACGAACCGATGGACGATTTCCGTCAATGCTGCGACGGATGTCGTGACAGCGACCAACCATCTGTTTGAGACAGGAGATCCAGTTGAGTTCTACACGGTTTCGGGGACACTTCCGACTGGAGTTGTTTCAACGAACACGTATCACGTCGTCAAGGTGGACGGCTCATCTTTCAAGGTGGCGCGTTCGTACATTCACGCACTCGGAGGCACAAATACCGTCGACTTCACGGACGCAGGGTCCGGCACTTTCTACGCATGGTGCGGTCCTATGGTGGGATTTTACGCGAGCGATCAAGCGAGAAGGAATACGTTCGCAAATATCCGTGTTGACCAGAACTACACAGATGGGTTCGTGCTGAACAATGCTCACAGGAACGTGTTCTCAAGCCTATTCGCCGGAGAAAACGACTTCTTAAACTCTGCCAACGACAGCTACGGGGTTAGAATCAAGGGGAACTCTCAAGGTAACACCATCTCCGGAATAGTAATCTACACCACCCCTGGTGGCGTTAGTATTGAAAACGACTCTTCCGAGAATACGATAGCAGCAGCAGCAATTGATACCGACGTTACGACCCGATGGAACGTCGCCGACGAGAACGACAAAAACTTCTACCAAGAGGCAAGATCACTGTTGATCGGTGAATATGCTAGGGTTGGCAATTCGAACCAGACGACGGCACTGGAAGTCGTCGGGAATGCGTCAGGAGTTCGGTCGATCAAGATGTCGCGGCCTTCTAGCGGAGTGACCAATTCATTCGGGCTCACGACGGACGGCTTCATCTTCCACAACGAAACCTTGGGGTCGCGAATCGCTGCACTATTGGGGAGCGCGGTATATGGGGAGCTTTCGTTCTCTCGTGCTGGATCAGACCACAACGGGAGGCAATCGGTAATTCGCGGCGGTGCGGCTGTCGGGACAAATAAGGACGGTGCTTCGTTCGACATCATCGGAGCGGCTGGAACTGGCGGGGCAACAGGTGGCGGTGCTATAAATTTCAAGACACCTAATGCTGGCGCTTCCGGAACGACTACACAGACAGAAACAACAAAGCTTTCAGTTCAACGGCAGGGAAACCTGATCCTGACTGAGCTTTCGTCGGCACCAACACTCAACGCTCCAAACGGGTCAATTTTCTACGGGGTTATCGGGGGCGTCACGAATTTTTGGTTCTACCGAACCAACGGGTGGGTCGGATTGCCCTGATTTTTGCTACCGAAAACTCGTCGCCCATCCCATACTAGCCCCTGTCATGGCCACCTGGAACACCCTCACCCGCCCGGTCTACGGAGGCCCGGCACAGCAGCCGGACTTCTTCAACCGGTCGAAGACGAACTCCGTCCGCCAGCTCAGCCTCGCCAAGGTCCCGGGCGCCGACCCCATGATCAAGTCGAGCTTCGACACCGCCGCCCGGCTTCAGGCGTCAATGGGCCGGGACGTCGCCAACTATCGGGGCGCATTCAACGCCACGCTCCCGCAGGCATCCGGCTACCTCGACCAGGATCTCGGTGACCTGTCCCGGTATTTCTCCCCGGGTGGGTACGAGTCCGACTTCGCCGGCATCCGGGACCGGCGATCGTCCGCGCTATCCGGGCTCAACGACCAGATCCTCGCTGGCCTGCGCCGGACGCTCAGCTCCCGGGCGGTCGGCGGTGGGACCACCGGCCTCGGCTCCTACCTCTCCCGCATTGCCGCCGGGGAGGCTGGGAAGCTCCGGACACAGGAAGTCTACGACAGCGCCGGGCAGGAGCGGGCTGATCTGGCGACGCTCATGGCCGGGAGGAATAACGCCTACGGCCGGCGGACGGGTCTCATCGACAGCTCCCTCGCCCGACTCCTGATGCCGGCTCAGCAGGAGCAGGCCGCCGCGGGGAATTACAACGCCAACCTTGGGTCGGCTCTCCAGCTCGCCCTCCAGAATCTCATCTCCGCCTATGCAACCCCCGGAAGCTGATCCCCGAGACGCAGCCCTGGAGGACGCCGTCGCCCGGCTCATGGAATGGAGCGACAGCGTTCAGATCTTCGTCACGTGGCAGGAGGACGGGGAGACCAACTCCGCCAGCGTCGGGGGCGGGAACACTTTCGCCACCCTCGCCCTTGTCTCGGCGTGGCTCCGCATGCAGACGGCGGTCCCGCTGGCGGATGACGAGGAGGACGATACGCACCCCAGCTTCAACTGAATCCCTATGGCCGACATCATCGACATCCTCCGGGCACTGAACGCCCCTCCGGCGCTCGGCGACTTCTCCGCCGCGAAGAGCCAGCCGTACCTGAATACCGGGATCGGCACGGGCGGGGGCATGCAGCTCCTCATGAAAGATCCGCAGGGCGTCGGTCAGGCGGCCGACCGGTGGGCCCGTGCCCGCATGGAGACGGCGGACCCCTTCGCGAATCTGATCTGGGGCGACACCGTTGGGGGAGCGCAGAACTCCCTGCTGAATGAGCGTGCCCGGCAGGTCCAGCTCTCGATGGCTCGGGAGCAGATGGCCCGGGATCAGGATCGACAGGCCCGGATCGAGCGTGCGTCGATGGCGGAGCAGGAGACCCGGCGCCAGATCGGGCAGCAGAACTTCCTCGCCAATCTCGCAAGGTCCGCATCGACGGCGAATACCCGGAACGCCTCGGCGATGGAGAATCTCACCCGGCTCCGGCAACTGGAAGAGGTCGGCGGCGGCCTGATGCGGGAGCGTGGTGACACCCAGGCGGATCTCCTCAGTCTCCGGGACTTCCTCGCGCAGAACGCAGAGCGGACCGTCGCCGGGAATCGAGACCTCGCCGTGCGAGAGGGGGCGAACGGTCTTCCGGAATTCTATTCGCCGACCGGCAATGCCGATGCGAACATGCTCCGGAATGCCGAGGCGTCCACCTTCCGGGACCTGCCATATGGGGTCGAGGGTCCGTCGCAGGCGAATCCCCGACTCGACTACGAGGACCTTGCGTCCCAGCTCGGGGAGCTGGATACCGGATACCAGCAGTGGCAGCGGGACTACAGCTCCGCCTCCCGGCGCCCGACGTCGATGGTCGACACCTCGATCTTCGACCAGCTCCTCGGGGCCGGGGGTGGGCCTCGCACCGTCGGCCAATCCGCCGCGCAGCTCCTCCAGGATGCGCTCTCCCGGGGGTCGACCTATCGCCTGCCGCAGAGCCCCACCGGATACCGGGATCTGGGTGCCATTCGCCGGTCCGCGTACCGGGGAGGGGACGCCCCCGTCCGGGGCCTCCGGGCTGATGCCGAATCCCCCCGCTGGACATTCGACCCTGAGACTCTCCGATTCGTTGCCTGATCCATGGCCATCGTTGACATCCCCGGTCGGGAATCCATCGAAGTCCCGGACTCGTGGGGCAGCGATGAGGTAACCGACTTCGTGCGCCGGTCGCACCCCGATCTGTTCGAGGGTCCGGCGCTCAGTACCCCCACGTATGGCCCGGACCGGGCGCCCCTATCGCCCGAGGCCCGAGCCGCTCGCATCGCCGAGATCCGTGGCACCCCCGCGGAGAACCGACGCTTCGCCGAGGACCAGTCTCGCATCGCCGATCTTGACGCCCTCGCCGCGGCTCGCGATGCCGGGGGGCTGCGGAGCTTCCTCGAAGCGTCCGACGTCATGGCCGGACCCCGGCGCGTGGTGGCCGGCGCCTCGAACTTCCTCCGGGTCCCGGGAGCGATTGCCAATATCCAGCTCGCCCCGCTCCTCGCGATGGACGCGACGAAGCCGGCGGCATCCCGGGCGGCGCAGCTCCTCTCCGATCTCGACCGCAGCATTACCGGAGCCGGCGATGCCCTACGAAGTTCCGAGCGCCCGGACGCCGAGCCCACCGTCGCCGATGTCTTCCGATCCGGTCGGGACCTCGGCCCCGCCGCAGCCCTCGCCGATCTCGGGACGCTCGGCGTCAATGCCATCGCCGACTCGGCGGCGTACATCCTGCCGGGCGGATTGGTCGCCAAGGGTCTCGCCGGAGCTGGCGTCAGCGCGAAGGCGGCACAGATCCTCGGCCCCCTTATCTCCGTCGCCCCGGTCGAGACGGCCGATGCGCTGGCGGAGTACGTCGATGCGAAGGCGGATCCCGTCGCCGCACGTATCGTCGCCCCCATCGTCGGGTTCATCAATGGCGCACTGGAATCGGTCACGGACTCGAAGGTCCTCGCCCGCCTCGGAGGCGGGGATGCGGCGAAGAAGTCCGCCGCCCGATTCCTCGTGGGCCAGATGCTCGGCGAGGGCGTCACCGAGGGTCTCCAGGAGGGTGCGACCATCGGCGGCCGAGCTGCCCTGACCGGAGACCCGGGGCCGGATGCCCTGAATCGGGTAGCGACGGCGGTCGTCGGCGGTGCTCTCGGCGGCGCCGGCATCGGCGGAGTAACGGAGGGCGTGCGCCGGACGTTCGAGCCATCGCCGGAGACTCCCGCCCCGGAAGTCCCCCGCTCCGAGCTGGCCCCGCCGCCCCCTCTCGGGAAGCGGACCGTCCGCAAGGCGCTCAACTTCGCCCGGATCGCCGAGGAGGAGGGCGTCTCCGACATGGTCGACTTTGTCCCGGAGGCCAAGACGACCCCGGAGGGGACGCCGATCGAGGCGGAGTTCTCCGGTGGCCGGGCGACAGTCTACACGCCGAACATCCGGAACGAGACCCGGTTCCGCGGCGCCCTCCGTGAGGAGAAGGCGCACGGATGGATCGCGACCGAGCCGGGACAGGCGGCACTGTCGGAATTCCTTACACGTCAGCCGCTCACGGAAGCGGAGGTCGGGAAGCTGCGTGAGGAGGGGTATCTGCCCGCCGAGGGTGAGACACCGGACGTCTACACCCGGCGCCTGAGCGATGAGTTCGTGGCGAAGCTGAATCGGGATCCGAAGTGGCGGCAGTGGGTCGGGGAAGCCGTCGCCTGGGTCAAGAAATCCATCGGCGTCTCGCTGACCAATACCCAGGCGGGGCGGCTCATGCTCCGGAATCTGCGGCGGGCGGGGGTCGGAGTGGGCGGCCAGAGTCGGCAGAGCGTCGACGTTATCGGTTCGGAACGGAAGAACCTCCCAGACTGGGCGCGGGAGGAAATGGTCCGCCGGGGCATGGATCCGAAGCGGATACTCAACGATGTCGACTTGGCGAACCCCTCGGTGCAAGAGGCGATACAGCTTGATCCGACGCTGACCGAGGACCAGAAAGCGAGGTTGCTTTCGACCGGTTCGCTCCGGAATCTGAGGCGGGTTGCTCCGGCTACGCTGCGTCGTGCGGATGGCCAGAGTCGGCAGAGTCTCGGACCCCGGCTCTCGAACGAAGAGGTTTCGGATCTCGTATCCCGACAGGGGCAGAGCCCTCGGGGTTTACGAGAGTACGTCGAATCCGGGAAACTCCGAGGGTCGGATGCGGGGATCCAACTGCTCGCCACGCTCCTCCAGGACTCGGCGAACCATCCGGCGACTGTCTCGATCCTCGACGAGACGCCAACTCGCTCCCAAGGAAGGTTCACCCGCCGGCAGGGACAAAACCGAGTAGAGTTGCATCTGCGAAAAAGAGACGGGTCGCGGCTGACACACTCGGCGTTTGTGCGGGTGGCTAACCACGAGCTTCTGCACAACGCGGTGACGTCCAAGCTCGACTCCCAGCCCGAGCTGTCGGCGAGACTTAAGAAGCTGTTTGACTTCTCGAAATCGAAAGCTCCCGCGGATCTTCGGGGCACCAACGCGTTCACGGATGAGTCGGAGTTTCTAGCTGACGCCTTGTCGAGCCGCAAGATCCGGGAATTCTTAGCGACTCTTGAGTACCCATCGGACCCACCGACGTACTTCGGGTCGTCAGTGTTCGGGCACATTCTCGACATTGTCCGGAAGGCGTTGGGCCTGCCAGAGACTCCGGCTGTCCGGACTGCTCTGGAAGAGGCTGTTAGTATCTCCGACGAGCTGTACCTGTCGCGTTCTCCGGCTTACGTCGACCCTGGGATGTTTGACATCCCCCCACCCCGCTTCTCCCTCGCCCCAACCAAGCTCCCGGCGATTGTCGAAGACATCCGGCGCCAGTTCCCGTCCGCCCCACCGATCGCCATCTCCGAGACGCCCGACCCCCGGGGAGCATTCTTCGACGGCACCAGCATCGTCGTCTCGCCGGCCACCCTGCCCGGAAATCCGGCTGCGGCGAAGTCGGTCGTCACCGCAGCCCTCATCGAGTCCGGCCTGACAAAGGTCTTCGGTGACGACTTCGTGGGAGAGACCTACGCCATGCTCCGGGCGGGGGACCCGGCGCGAACCGCCCGGATGGCGGAGCGCCTCGGCGCCGATACCAAGACACCCGAGGGGCAGCGATCCGTACTCTCGGAAATCCTTCGCCTTCAGCAGGATAGTCGGCGCATGTCACCCTTCCTCCGGCGCTGGGCACAGAAGCTCCGGCTGGCCAAGACCGACCCCCTCTCGGAGGCGCTCGACCGCGCCGCACGCACGACGCTCGCCGCATACGAGGGCTCCGAGCCGATCCCCGGGGGCCGGGCCACGGCGCAGGACCAGATCTACGCCGACCTCAACCGGAGCGTCTGGACCTACGCCCGACCGTTCCTCCAGTCGATCCGGAACATCGCCATCGAGGAGCGCCTGGACGCCGAAGACACCGCCCGGCACCGGAACATGTCGAACCGGATGAACGCCCTCGCAGACAATGCGCGGGCCCGGGACATCGGAGCCGGCGTCGAGCAGGCGTGGAACCCCGTCGACGAGGACTTCATCGACCGGCTCGATGCGGCCGGCGTCCCGACGACCGACTCGGATCGCACCCTCCACGCCGCCTACCGCCGCGAGGCCCTCGCCCGGGGTCTGGTGCCTACGCTCGATGCCCTCGATGATGTCGACGCCGCCATCGCCGACGTCGTGCGGGCGAAGCCCGGCTACGACATCGCCAATGACGAGCTGACGACTGAGCAGACGGCGCTCCGGAAGCGGATTGCCGACGCCGATCCCGATGTCCTGACCCGGGCAATGGAACTCCGTTCCCGTTCCGAGCGTCGATGGCAGTCCCGGGCAGCGGTCGATGCACTCCGGGATCCGCAGGTCGCCGCATGGGCGGACATCATCGAGAGGATCGAGGCGTCGGGCGCCACGCCCCGGGAGGGCCCAATCTCTCCTAATCTCGCCGACGCAGCGACCGTCGCCCGGGATACCCTCGCCCTTACCTGGAGCCCCTTCCGGCGCCGGACGCAGGAGGCGTACGACAAGTTCATGGCGGAGGTCTACCCGGCGGCGCTGACGCCGCTACGGGAGCGCCTAGAGCGTCTGCGTTCCGATCGGGCGCAGGCACAGATCGCCGTGGGCGAGATCCTCGCCGCCCTTCGTGGCGTCATGGGGCTCTCGGGCAGTATCGAGGACCGGGCGACGGCGGAGTTCCTGCTGGAGAACGACGAGATCCTTCGCCGGTTCATCGTCGCATTGGCCCAGACGAGCCCGGACACGGCACTCTCCCGGCTGCGGGATAGGATACTCCGGATTCCGGATACAGCACCGATCTACACGGAAGCGCAGGCGCAGCTCGACGCCGAACTGGGGGCATCGACGTTCGTTGAAGTCCCTCGGTACGAGATCTCGGGCATCACGACGGACGACGTCCGAGCCCTGTTCGGTACCGACTCCCGGACAGCGAATCCGGACCTCTATGAGTGGTTCGCCAAGCAATCGGCGCAGGTAAAGAAGGAAGTCGTCAAGGCGGCGATGAAGGGGGCGGTTGACGCCCGGCTTGCACAGTTCGGCTCCCGGCGTCAGGTGGGGGTCGACCGAGTCGAGGTCCCCGGTCGGGCGCCAACAGCCGACGAACTCCGGACTCGCTTCGCCGAGATCGTTCGGGAGCGGATGACGGCCGAAGGTCTGGCGGACGTTCAGCGAGCAGCGGAGGCAGCGGGCCTGTCCTTCGGCGCCCTTCAGCGCCTCGTCGAGCAGGTCGAAGGGTCGCCCGGGTTCCGGAACGCGATCACCGAGACCTTCGGCGCCGTGAACCGGTCAATCGAGGAGGCTGCGATTACGGCGATCCGGGCGGCGGAGTCCGGTGCCGATCCGCAGTCGGTATCTCCGGCCATCGCTCGGTTCGTCAGGTCCCGGGGCCGGGCATCGGATGCCATGACCGGAGTCGAGCGGGACATCCGGGAGCTGGAAGCTCGGAGGTTACAGCTCGAACTCCTGCGAGATGCCGGCGCCGTCGAGATTCCGGAGTCGGAGCTGGGCGTCGCCGAGATGATCTACGACGGCGCCGATGGTGGCGTCATCTTCAAGGGATTCACGAACGCCGACGGGTCTACGCAGGAGCAGATCACCCTTCGCCCCGGCGAGGAGTACACGAACGCCACCCTCGCCCGGCTGGCCGAGTGGCAGGAGAACGCCCGTGCCGCGGTCGAGGCGGAGAGCAACGAGGCACCGGTTACCCGGGGCCTGAACGTCGGCATCCAGATCGCGAATCAGTTCATCGACGCGTCCTTCACGCCGGATCAGATCGCCGGGACCCCGGCGCCGGGGATGCTCGGCGACCTGACGCAGGGGCACCCGCTCACTCTTTGGCAGAACTTCGGGAACCGGAACACCCTCGCCCGCTCCGTCTTCGGGGTCCAGGGCCGGGCGCTCATGGCCGCCGCCCGGGAACTGGATCTTGCCGGGCAGACGAAGGATTCGCTCACCAAGTCCTACGTCCGGCGTAATCGCCGGGCAATGCTCGATGCCGCCGAGAGTCTGGGCCTCGACCTCGGAGTCCCCGGGGATAGCGAACGCCTTCGCGACGCCCGCAATGAGGTGGCACACCGGTTCGGCCGCCAGTTCGAGGCGGGCCCGTCGGTCGGTGAGCTGCTCATCGCCCTGCCCGGGAAGCGAATCACGCCGGAGCTTCTGAACGTCATCCGACTCGACCGCGAGATCGGGCGCAAGGCACAGGAGAAGGAGCGCCGGAGGAACTACGGCGGCGTCCGGATCAATCTTCCCGGTCAGCGAATCGTACGACCCCCGGCGGAGACCGGCGACCTCGGCCTATCCCGGTCCTACCGAGGGCACGAGGAGGCGATCCGCATGCTCGCCGAGGCGTACCAGTCGAAGGACCCGATGCGGATCGCCGCCTTCTGGGACAGCCCCGAGGCCCGGAGTGGGCTCCTCTGGCACGTGCTCGATGCCGGACGGTCGGATCTTGCACGTCACCGACAGCTAGGCGAGGCAGAGATCCTTGCCACCCAACGTATTACGCATGGCCGGGTCCCGGCACCGCGGACTTTCGACGAGACGGTCTCGCTTCTCGTCGACACGTCCGGCCTCTCTCGTGCGGAGGTCCGCACGAAGCTTCTCTCAGAGTTGGCTGAGTACGGCCGGGTTGCCTCGGCGAAGTACCCCACCGACGGCGCGGCGCCGAAGACGGTCGAGGGTTCCTTCTCCGGCGAGGGGGACCTGACGCCCTTCACCATGCAGGCCGCACCGCTCGTCTTCCCGTCGAGCTGGTATGACTACGGCTCGGCCCGGAGCCTGGACCAGTTCCTCGAACTCGTCGTCGACGCCCCGCAGCGGGCGTACCTGACCCGGGCGAAAGAATCCGCCGCCGAACTCCGGGCGACGGCGGCCCGAATCCGGAAGGCGGTCGCCGATGGAGATGCCGCCGAGCTGGCGAATCTGAACGGTGTCATCCGGTGGTACACGAATAAGGCCGTCTCCGCATGGCGGGGCAAGCGCGTGACCGAGGCGCGGGCGGAGGCTGCGGCGAAGTACATGGACTGGGTCTCGAAGCGACTCGACGCCGACGTCATCGGTGTGGACGCGAGTAAGTTCAACGTCTCGGCACAGCGGGCGATCAGTTCGGTCATGCCGTTCCTCCTGTCGTGGATCAATACGGCGATGACGAACGTCGTCGGCGGCCCGCTGACTTCGTACTTCGCCTACCGCCCACTCCATGGCCCGGCCGGGGCGGCGGCTCGGGCGATGGGGCAGATGCTCGTCGCCCCGGCGCACTTCGTCTGGGACCGGGCGGAGGCCGCGCTGGAACGGCTCGGCGTCTCGATCCCGTCCCGGCAGGAGAGGCTCGCCTACCTGGAGGGCTACGGCGTGGCCGGATCGTATTCCCGGCTGGAGTACGGCGAATCGGAGGCGTGGTCCCGGGGTGAGACGACGGCGGGCCCGATTCGACGGGGGTTCCAGTCGGCACAGGATGCGGCGAACGCTGTCTCTGAGGTGGCCGGCGTCCGGATGGGCGATTCGGTCCTCAACCAGCAACTTACGCGCATCGTCCTCCCGAGTTGGTTCGGCCGCATGCAGCGGATCCACGATGCCTGGGCGGCCCGGCTCGCCCGTGAGGGGTTGGCGTACAGCCCGGATAATTCGGCGACGCATCTGTCCGAAGCCGACGTCTCCGGCGGGGCAACGGTCCGCGAGCTTCTCGGCCAGTTCTCGGCATTCGGCGGCACGCCCGAGGAGATCCTCGTGCGGCTCCGGTCGATCCGGCCGAAGCTCTTCTTCCGGGACGAAGTCGCCGGGCGGATCGGGAGCTACCTCCTCTCGGAGATGAATGCGGCGACCCGATCCAATCGCCCGCAGAGCAACCCCCTCCTAGCTCTCCTCGGGTGGACGAGTCACGTCATCGGGCTGGTCGCATCGGACGTACGGACCACGCCAGATACGAATCGGGCGAAGGCATTGGCACAGATCGCGACCCGAACCCTCGCCTTCTCCGCCGTCTCGGCCTTCGCCTACTACC
>ERZ869921.632-NODE-632-length-18859-cov-6.189534_pt1 | contig 18859 bp, 17 predicted proteins | sample MGYA00579310_ERZ869921 | MGnify/ENA primary metagenome ERZ869921 (study PRJEB32216, sample SAMN09231816) | wastewater metagenome | place: USA: Maryland | collected 2016-06-21 | study: EMG produced TPA metagenomics assembly of the PRJNA472060 data set (Reclaimed...
TTCCAGCCTGGCCGAGGACTGGGAGGAGCTCGGTACCGGCGCCGACAGCCAGACCCTGCGCAACCGTGCCGAGGGCTACGATATGGGCAAGGTGCCGCTGCACGGCCTGATGGTGGTGATGGGCGTCGACACCCAGCCCGATCGCCTCGAGGCCCGAGTCTGGGCCTACGGTCGCGGCGAGGAGTCCTGGCTGGTCGACCGCCACATCATCTATGGCGACCCGAACCTGGACGAAGGCACCGAGGGCTCGCCATGGACGCGCCTGACCGAGATCCGGCGCACGCCGGTGATGCACGTGACCGGATCCCAGATGCTGATCGAGGCCACCTGCATCGACACCGGTGGCCACAACACCCACGCGGTCTACAACTACTGCCGCCACCACGCGCGGGCGCACGTTCTGGCCGTGAAGGGTGCCAGCCAGTACGGTCGCCCGGTGCTTGGCCGCCCCAGCATGATCGACATCACCTGGCGCGGCAAGACCATGGTCGGTGGCGTCAAGGTGTGGCAGGTCGGTACCGACACGGCCAAGCACCTGCTCTATGGCCGCATGCGCCTCACCCAGGCCGGGCCCGGCTTTGTGCACGTCCCCAAGGCCCTGAGCGAAACCGACGAGTTCGAGCAGATGACCGCCGCCCGCTTGCTGCCGGTCGTGGTCCAGGGCAAACACTCAATGCGCTGGATCACGCCCCAGGGCCATCGCGAGGAAGCCGGCGACGGCATGGTCTACGCCTACGCGGCCGCGTGCTACCTGGGCATCCAGAGCTACCGCGAGACCAGCTGGGCCCGGCGCGAGCAGCGGATCGCGCCGCGTGAGGCAGACCTGTTCGCCGGGCCGGCGGCGGTCGTGGCAACCGATCAAGCAGACACGGTGCAGACGTCTGCACAGGATCAGCAACAGATTCCCTTATCCACTCCCACCCCACCAGCCCGACAGTCGAAACCGCCGCGCGGACGCTTCGGCGGCCGTGGCGATCCATGGAGCCGCCTATGAAAAAACCAGATGCAAGTCGATACAGCCAGGTTGTGCGCGCCATCACGGCGCGGTTAATTGCCAGGCTGCCAGAGGAAGACCGCGAACGCTTGCGCTTGGATGTTGCGCAAGATGTGAGGGCAGGTCTTCGCGGAACCATCGGCGTGGGCCGCGTGATGCTCTACGTACCAGGCACGGACACCGACGAGCGCCAGATGCGTCAGGATGCCATTCGCAAGTCCTTGATCGCCGGCGAGCCGGCGGCTGTCGTTGCCCGGCGCGCTGGGGTGCACTTCACGACCGTCTACAGCATGGCCAGGCGTCTGCGGGAAAAAAAGGGCACGTCGTAGGGCATTAAATCGCTAATCGACACGTGGCAATGTCGGGCACGAGCCGTACGCACTCAACGCAAGGAAGTCAATATGCCCACAAATGTCACGATGTTGCAGACACGCAGAGGGGAGAACGGTGTCCCGTGGACCGTTGGAAACACCTACTCGGCCAGCGATGACTTTGCAACCTTTTTGATCAACGCGAACTATGCCACTGGAACGCTGCCAATTGATCGGGACCTGGTGCCGATCATGGGCCAGACCAACAGCGCCGGCCAGGTTACATCGCTGGTGTCAGGGGATGGGACGGCAGTGCTTGCCGTGCCGTCGAAGCTGTCTCAGTACGTGATTGCCCATCGTGGCGGGTCGGCGGTAGCCGAAGAAAATTGTCTCGATGCGTTCAAATACGCCTATGCTGCAGGCGCTCGGCACATCGAAATGGATGTGCGCGTGACGAGTAATGGCACGGTTGTTGTCATGCACGATGCGACGACCACGCGCACAACCAACACCGCCGACACCATCGCCTCTACGACCACTGCGGCGTTTCAGGCGGCAGTGCTGGACTTGATGAACAGCACTGGCGGGAATGGCTACAACCGCACGGCAAATCCGCCGCTTTTTGCGCAGGTGCTGGAATGGGCGGCAGATAAGCCGGTGACGCTTTGGATAGAGGCAAAGGTTGACTGCGCCGCTGCCATCGTGACAGAACTGCAGAACTATCGCATCCCCGGCAATCGAGCTGTGATTCAGGCATTCACACAGTCCTGGCTGACCCCTGCAATTGAGGCCGGGTATGACGTAATGAAGCTGCACACAGGCAGCATGGCGTCCGTGGATTTCCCGGCTATTGCGGCGCTCGGGGTTGAGTATGTCGGCGGTGATACGTGGACATTGGGACAGGTGACAAGTTGCAAGGCGGCGGGCTGCACGCCAGTCGCCTACACCGTCTATTACCTAACGCAAGCCGAGGACTTCAACGCGCTCGGGGTTGACTATCTTATGTGGGCCGACCCGGAAGTATCTCGGGGACGTTTGCGCACCAAGACGACTTTTGCCGGCGGGAAGTTCCCGGCTGGCGTGGTTGGCGGTGACTCGGTATCTTCGGCGGTGTTGACAGAGCGCGGGACTATGTTTGCCGGTGGTGGTTGGGGGTGGGCCAGCAGTACAGCGACGTATTTTGAGGCAGCGTGGCAGAACTGGTACGGCGACTTGCCGGCATCCTACACAATGACCATCGTCGCGTCTATTGACGCCGTGGCCGACGCTGCAAAATGGTTGAATATCCTGATCTGCTCCCCTGACGATGGCGCGTGGACAAACCCAGGCGGAACGCTGGAGCAAAGCGGGTATCAGTTCCTTGTCCGGCAAAACGGCACCATTGATCTGTACCTACTTGCCGCTGGAGGAACATCGTCCAGCATCGGAACCGCAAGCGGAACGGCGTTCACCCTTGGCACAAGCTACACCATGACGGTGACAGTCACGCCGACGACGGTTTCAATCACTGCCAACGGCACGACTGTATCGGCGACAAACTCCACGTATCGTGGAAGCCGCTTTGCCATCGGGCGCGGGAATGCAGACATCAAGGTAACGTCGATTGCGATTGCCTGATCCCATCCCCTGCCGGTCCGTAGGAGCCCGCCATCCCCGAGATTGACCACCTGGCCGATGCCCTGTTTGACCGCTTCAAGCAGTTCATGGCCCAGGCCCTCGTCCAAGATGGCGGCGCCGCGCTCCCGGCCCGCCCGGCGGCCTCGCAGCGCACCCTGAACGACTGGCTTGTCATCTACGAGGGCCTGCTGGCTCAGCGGGGCTATGACCCCCAGACGATCAAGAACCGCCGATCCAACCTGGTGCACGTGCGGCGCCTGTGGGGCAACCAGCCGCTGCGAGAGATCCGGCCACGGCACATATCCGACGCGCTGCAGCCAATGCTCCCGGATCGAGCATCGACAGCCCGCCGGATCTGCGACGAGCTGCGCGACGTCTTCCTTGAGGCCGTGGCCAACGACTGGTGCGAAGTCAACCCGGTCCTCGACATGCGCAAGCCACAAGGCAAGGTCAAGCGCAAGCGGCTTTCCCTCGAAACCTGGAGCGGCATGCGTGACCTGGCGCAGACCCACCGCCAGGGCTGGGTGTTGCCGATGTTGCTGCTGGCGCTGGTGACAGCCCAGCGGCGAGCAGATCTCGGCAAGATGCGCTTCGATGACGTGTGGGATGGGCACTTGCACATCGAGCAGCAGAAAAAAGCCGGCAAGGACTACGGCGCCAGGGTCGCGCTGCCGTTGACACTGCGCCTCGATGTGGTCGGCCTGACTCTGGCTCAAGTGATCGATACCTGCAAGGCCTACGCGCCGGCCGGGCCGACCTTGCTGCGCAAGAGCGACGGCAATGCGATCGAGCTGTCATCCCTGTCGACCAGGTTCAACGAGCTGATCCGGTCGGTTGAAGGTGCCGGCGCATACCGCGACAGAGAGTGGCCATCCTTGCACGAGGTGCGCTCGCTGTCGGAGCGCCTCTACCGCCAGCAGGGCATTCACACCCAGCACCTCCTGGGCCACAAGAATCAGGAGATGACCGACAAGTACAACGACGACCGGGGCCTTACGGCCGCCGAATGGAAGCACCTGTCAGTCCACCAGTAGGCCGCAAACTTGCCCTAAGTAGGGCATTAAAAAGCTAATCCCAAACCGCGATCCTCGCGGCATGGATCTCACCCAGTTCATCATCGGCGACACCTGGAGCCAGACAGATACCCTGTCTGACTACCCCGCATCCGCCGGCTGGGTGCTCAAGACCCGCTTCGTTTACGATGGCGCCGGCACGGCCTTCACGCTGACCAGCTCCGCCAGTGGAGACAACCATGTAACCACCGCCACCGCTGCCGCCACCGCCGCCTGGACGGCCGGCACCTGCACCTGGGTGCAGTTCGTCGAACTGGGCCCCGTCCAGACCACCATCGGCCAAGGCAAGATCGTCCTGCAGCCGGATCCGCGCGTCGCCTCCACAGCGCTCGATCTGCGCAGCGCTGCCCAGGTGGGCCTGGACAACGTGCGCGCCGTACTGCGCGGCACGGCCGCTGCCGGCGTGCTCAGCTACTCGATCGCCGGCCGCACCCTGCAGCGCTACAGCATCCCCGAGCTGATCGCCCTGGAGAGCAAGCTGGCCTCCGACGTCAAGCAGGAACAGCGCGCCGCCGACCTGGCCGCCGGCCTGGGTGACCGCAACAAGGTCTACGTGAGGCTCGGCCGTGCCTAAGATCGCGCCCAAGCTCACCATCCGCCAGCGCATCGCCCGCTGGCTGTCGCCGCCCCAGGTGGCCACCCGCACCTACAGCGCCGCGCGTAACACCCGCACCACCGGCGGCTTCGGTGGCTCCAACAACAGCGCCGACAGCGAGCTCTCCAGCAGCCTGACCGCCCTGCGCAGCCGCAGCCGGCAGATGATCCGCGACAGCGCCTATGCCAAGCGCGCCCAGCTGCTGATCGTCAACAACGTCATCGGCCCCGGCATCGGCATGCAGGCCCAGGCCGACACGGTGCGCGGCACTCCGTCCACGCGCGTCAACGATGCCATCGAAACGGAGTTCGCCGCCTGGTGCGCTGCAGACTCCTGCCACACCGGTGGCGCGCTGCACTTCCACGACCTGGAGCGCATGGCCATGGGCCAGGTGTTCGAGGCCGGCGAGGTGCTGATCCGCAAGCACTACAGCCGCTTCGGCAACAGCCGTGTGCCGCTCTCGCTCGAGGTGATCGAGCCCGAGCGCCTGGCCACCGAGCTCGTCGACCCCAGCGTGGGCCTGACCGTGAACACCGACTTCCGCATGGGCATCGAGGTCGACGTCTACGGCCGCGCGATCGCGTACTGGATCCGCACCCTGCACCCCGGCGATCTGCGTGCCAAGACCACCGTCACCGACCGCTACGAGCGCGTTCCGGCCTCCGACATCTTCCACCTGCGCGTGATCCACCGCTGGCCGCAGACCCGTGGCGAGCCCTGGATGCACACCGCCGTGCGCAAGCACGACAACCTCAACGAGTACTCGCAGCACGAGGTATCAGCCGCCCGCGCCAGCGCGGCCTACTTCGCCACGATTCAGACGCCGGAAGGAAACAACCCCCTGGCCAACGATGTCGAAAGCAATGGCCAGCAGGTCATGGACATCGAGCCGCTGACCATCCAGGAGCTCAAGCCCGGCGAGATCCTCAACTTCCACAGCCCGAACCGCCCCAACCCCGGCCTGGATCCCTTCATGCGAGCCATGCTGCGCGAGGTGGCCGCCGGCTGCGGCGTCAGCTACGAGTCGATCAGCAAGGACTACAGCCAGTCCAACTACAGCAGCTCGCGCCTGGCGCTGCTTGACGACCGCGACCTGTTCAAGGTGCTGCAGCAGTGGTGGATCCGCAGCTTCCGCCAGCCGCTGCACCAGCTCTGGGTGCAGCAGGCCGTCCTAGCCGGCGCCGTGGGTGCTATCAACCAGGGCGCCTACGCTGCCGACCCGGTCAAGTACTCCGCCGCCCTGTTCAAGCCGCGCGGCTGGAGCTGGGTCGACCCCACCAAGGAAGTCAAGGCCTACAAGGAAGCGATCCTGGCCGGCTTCACGACCATCACCGACGTCATCGCAGCCACCGGTGGCGGTATGGACATCGAAGACGTCATCAAGACCCGCAAGCGCGAGCTCGAGATGCTCGAAGAGGCCGGCATCGAAGTCGACACCACCGTGCAGCCGCCTGCAGCCGCTCCCGCGCCTGGTGCAGTTGCTACTGATCCGCCGGTCGACCCTGAAGAAGACGGCGAGGTCGACCCGCCCGCTGGCAAGTCCCGCGTGCTGCACATGAAACGAGGCTGACACCATGCCAATGCATCGCACCCATTCCCTCGAGCGCGCCCAGCGCGCCGCCGACACCGACGACCTTATCGTCGACATGGCCTTTGCCAGTGGCGAGCCATACGAGCGGTGGTGGGGCATCGAGATCCTCGACGTGAAGGGCGCCCGCCTGGGCCGCTTGAACGACGGCGCCCCGCTGCTGTTCAACCACGACTGGAACGACCTGCGCGGCGTGCATGTGCCAGGCAGTGTGCGTGCCGACACGGATGGCGTCATGCGCGGCCAGGTGCGCATCACCAGCGCCACACAGGCCGGCCGCGACACCATTGCCCTGGTGGACACCAAGGTGCTCACCAAGGCCAGCATCGGCTACCAGATCATCACCATCGTCGAGAAAAGCACTGGCAAGGGTGGCGAGCAGATCGAGCGCACGATCGACGGCGCCACCTTCGAGCGCCTGCTGGAGGCGCACGGCGCCACCCGCGATGCCAACGGTTTTCGCCGAGCCCTCGACGGCGCTGTCGGCAAGCTCGAGCGCGCTGGCGACAGCATGCCCACCTACATCGTCACCGACTTCGAGCCGCTGGAGAACAGCCTCGTCACCGTACCCGCCGACGCCAGCGTCGGTGTGGGCCGCAGCGCCCAAAGCGCCGCACAACTCGTTTCCCAACCCCCCGCTGCAGTTGCAGTAACTGAAAGGAAGGCAATCATGCCCCAAGAGAACCAAGCCGCTGCGGGCGCAAACGCAGATTCCGGTGCCGCGCAGCAGCGCGCATCCAACGTGCCCATGCCCAGCGGCACACCAGGCAACTCTGCCCTGCAGATGGAGCAGACCCGCCGCCAGGGTATCGAAAACCTGTGCCGCGCAATGAAGATCGACGACAACATCCGCGACCACTTCATCGGTACCGGCATGTCGATCGCCGAGATCTCCAACGACCTGCTGCAGATCCAGGAGCAGCGTGGCCAGCAGAACCCCAAGTCGGTGGCCGCACTGGACCTGACCCCTGGCGAGACAAAGCGTTATTCGCTGATGGCCGCCATCCGCGCCTGCGCCGACAAGAACTGGACGAACGCCGGCTTCGAGCTCGAGTGCTCCCGCGAGATCGCCAAGCGCCAGAACACGGTTCTGGATCCCAACAAGTTCTTCGTGCCGTTCGAAGTTCAGGGCCGCCAGGTGCAGGCCGTGAACGGCTCTCTGATGACGGCCGACGCGCGCCGTGCCGCGGGCGGGTATGCCCGCCGTGACCTGACCGCGGCATCGGCCAGTGGTGGTGGCTACCTGGTCGGTACCGAGAATATGTCCTTCATCGAGATCCTGCGCAATCGCTCGGTCGCTTACCGCATGGGCGCACGTCGCATGGCAGGCATGGTCGGCAACGTCACGATTCCGCGACAGACCGCCGCTGCCACGGCCGTGTGGCTGGCCAACGAAGCCAGCACCGCCACGGAAAGCCAGCAGACCCTCGGCCAGCTGTCCCTGTCGCCCAAGACCGTCGGCGCCTACACCGAGATCAGCCGCCAGCTGATGCTGCAGTCCAGCCCGGATGCCGAGGCCATGGTCACCAGCGACCTGGGCAGCGTCTGCTCGCTGGCCGTCGACGTGGGCGCGCTGCGCGGCTCCGGTTCGTCTGGCGAGCCCACCGGCATCGTGAACACCGCCGGCATTGGCTCGGTGTCAGGCTCCTCGATCGCCTACGCTGGCATCCTGGAGTTCCAGACCGACGTGGCCACGGGCAATGTGATGCCGGTTGCCGGTGGCTACGCCACCACCCCGGCCGTCGCCGCACTGCTGATGCAGCGGGTCAAGTTTTCCAGCACGGCCAGCCCGCTGTGGGAGGGCAATGTCTGGGACGGCTCCATGGCCGGCTTCGCAGCCATGTCCACGAACCAGATGTCGTCGGCCACCATGCTGTTCGGCGACTGGGCCCAGGTGGTGATCGCTGAGTGGGGCGTCCTGCAGATCGAGGTGAACCCGTACGCCAACTTCCAGGCCGGCATCATCGGCGTGCGCGCGATGGTCTCGGTCGACGTCGGCCTGCGCTACGCCGCGGCCTTCAGCCTGGCCAGCTCGATCACCTGATCCAGCAACCACAGGCAGGAGCGCACGCACCATGGCCCTCGCAGCCAAGAACAGCCCACTGGTCAGCGGTGGTGTCGTCGTCAACCGGGCGGCCTCATCCGCGGGGTCGGTGCGGCTGCTGCGGGCCATCTGCATCAAGGGTGAACGCCAGGAGGTCGGAACGGAGCTGCAGCTCGATCGCATCACGGCGAGCGAGCTGATCAGCGCCGGCAAGGCCGAGCGGGCGCCCCAGAAGTCTCAGGCACCTGTGCAGACGTCTGTACAGGACCCCAAGACTGCCGAAGCCAAAAAGCCTGCCGCAGCGTCGGCAGCAACCCCCCTCAACAAGGACACCCATCATGTACGGTAATGAAGCGCAGGCCGCAACCCAGAAACTCCTGCTCAGCCCGGTCAGCGCGGCCAACACCGCCGCCGCCACTTCGGGCTGGGTCTCCGTCGCCGATGCGGAAGGCGACATCATGTTCACCAACCAGGTGGGCGCACTGACCGGCTCCATCACATGGACGATCGAGACCGCCACCGATGGCTCGGGCACTGGCGGCGTCGCGATCACGCCCAACGAGGGCGCCTACGCTGCCGGCGCAGCCAACCAGATCCAGAAGCGGACGGTGAACAAGAACGCCTGCAAGGGCTTCGTGCGCTGCGTGGGCACCATCGTCACAGGCCCGGCGCTGGTGGCCGCGTCGATCAGCTACGGCCCCAAGATCGTCTGAGACCAAACCGGCTGCAGCCATGTTCACCGAAGACCTGACCGCCTTTTTCGACACCGTCGGTGGGTTCGCCCTCACCGCGACGGTGGGCGCGTCTTCGTTTCCGGTGATCTTCGACAAGGCCTACGTGTCGGCCCTGGGCGGCATGGTCGAGTCCACTGGCCCGGCCTGCATGGCGAAGTCTGCGGACGTGGCCAGCGTAGTGCAGGGCAGCACCATCACCATCGCCGCCGTGGCCTACACCGTCACCGGCGTCGAGCCCGATGGCACCGGCACCACCGTGCTGCACCTGCGGGGGTAACCAGCCATGGCAGACCACGTGCAGCAGCAGATCCTCGAAGCGGTGCAGACCGCCCTGGTGGCCGCGGCCACCGCAGCCAGTACCCGCGTCTACCTGGACCGGGTCGACGAGATCCCCCAGGCCAACCTGCCGGCCATCGACATCCTGGGCCCGGATGACACCGGCGAGGAGTCGATCGAGTACCTCACCATGCACTTCCCGCCAGTGCAGCAGCGCTCGTACACCTTCGCCATCAGCAGCATCGCCGCGCTGGCCACCGGATCCGCCAAGGCCGCGCGCAACCTGGCCAAGCAGGTCGAGGCCGCGCTGCTGGCCGCCATGGGCACCATCACCGTCGGTGGTAAGGCCATCGACCTGGTGCTGGCCGAGGGCGCCGAGCGCAAGGACGGCGCTGGCGCGCTGCCCATGTTCGCCGTCCGCCAGACCTGGCAGGCGCAGTACCAAACAACCGCTGGCACGCCCGACGTTCCGCGTTGACACCCCCACTTCTACAGGAGCTTCCCATGACCACCAACGTCTGGACCAAAGTCGCAGTTGCAGTGCAAACCGCCCTGGCAGCAGCAAAAACCATCACTGCCATCACCAAGGCGAACCCGGCTGTCTGCACCAGCACCGCCCATGGCTACGCCAACGGCAACGAGGTCAAGCTGCTGATCGTCGGCATGCTCGAGCTCAACTACTGGGTGGGCCGCGTGGCGAACGTCACGGCCAACACATTCGAGCTCGAAGGGGTGGACAGCACGCTGTTCAACACCTTCACCAGTGGAACTGCGCAGGTCATCACCTTCGGTGCGGCTGCCGCCACCATGCAGGACGTGAACGCCTCGGGCGGCGAAGCCAAGGCGGTGGACATCACCACCATCCACGACGACACCGACAAGGAGATCCCGGGCTCCAAGACCGCGCTGTCCTACAGCTTCGGCAACCTGTGGGATCCGGCCGACCCGGCGCTCATCGAGCTCAAGAAGGCCGACAACGTGAAGGGCACGCGCTGCATGCGGTTCAGCTTCGCCAGTGGCGCGAAGGTGTACTTCGACAGCTACCCCAGCGCATCGCTTGCACCTGGTGGCTCCAAGGGCGAAGCGGTCACCACCCAGACCAGCTTCAAGCTCACCGGCCCGATCACTGCCTACGCGACCTGATCGCCATGGCAGTCGTCAACCGCAGCAGCGTGGCCGCGCCCACGCTGCCCAAGCAAACGGTCGAGGTGGCAGCGCTGGATGGCGAGGTCATCGTCCGCGGGCTGCTGCTGACCGAGCGCCTGGCCATCGAGGCGCGCATCGTGGGCCTGCGCCAGGCAGCGGCCGACGTGAACGCCATCCTGCCCGTCGTGCTGGCCCAGTGCGTGCTGGCTGCCGACGAGCTGCCCTTGTGGACCGAGCAGGAGTGGCAGGTCTTCGGCGTGAAGCACCAAGGCCAGGCGCTGGCCCTTTTCAACGTCGCCTGGCGCCTCTCCGGTTTTGCCGAGGCGCAAGACGCAAAAAACTAGCACGCCAGCCTGAACTTCGCTTCGCACTCAGGCTGGCGCAACGAATGGGAATGACGATGCAACAGCTGGGCGACACCATGACTGCGCAGGAGTTCGGCCTGCACCTGGCGCTGGAGCGTGAGGAGGATCTGCCGGCGCCCACGCTGCGCGCGCTCTCGGCCATCCTCTCCGCGCTGGCCAACGGCCCGCTCACACCACCCGCCAAGGGTCGCATGTGGGCCGCGCACGACTTCATGCCAACCCTGTGGGCCGATGTCACCGACCACGACCAGGACGGCGACCAAGCCGCCACCGACCCCGAGCACATGGGTGTCGACGAGATCATGGCCAGGGCCCGGCTGGCCGGCATGATCCACTGAGGCCGCGCCATGGCAGACGCACAAGCCCGCATCCGCATCACCGCGCAAGACGACAGCGCCGCGGCCTTCAAGAAGGCATCGGCCAACCTCGAGGCGCTGCAGGCCAGCGCCGCCAGCCTGGCGGGCTCTCTGGGCGGCGCCCTGGCCGTCGGTGGTCTCACCGCACTGATCACCGGCGCGATCGACGCGGCCGACAACCTGCGCGACCTCAGCCAGGCAACCGGCATCACCGTCGAAAGCCTGGGCGGCCTGGGCTTTGCAGCCGGGCAGAATGGCGGCTCGCTCGAGGGCGTGGCCAGCGCTGCCGGCAAGCTCAACCGGGCTCTGGCCGAGGCTGCCGCAGGATCCAAGGATGCGCTGGAGCCCTTCAACAAGCTGGGCATCAGCGTCAAGGACGCTGCAGGCCAGACGAAGGCGGCCGATGTTGTGTTTGCCGAGATCGCTGACCGCTTCAAGACCTTCAACGACGGCCCGGAAAAGGCTGCACTGGCACTCAAGCTGTTTGGCAAAGCCGGCTCCGAGCAGATCGCGCTGCTCAATGAGGGCGGCGAGGCCCTGCGGGCCAACATCGAGTACTACAAGCGCTTCTCTGGCGTCACCACCGAGGTCGCAGCCGCCGCCGACCAGTTCAATGACACCCTGGGCAAGGTCAAGCTGCTCAGCCAGTCGCTGGGCACGAGCATCGCGTCCGCGCTGCTGCCCGGCCTCCAGGCCGTGGCCGACGAGCTGCTGGCGCTGAAAGAAAACGGTGGCGGCTTTGCCGTGGTGGGCTCTGCCATCAAGATCGTTTTCGAGGCCGTCAGCATCACGGTGGCCAACGTCAGCTTCGTGCTCAAGGCCATGGGTCGCGAGATCGGCGCGATCGCCGCCCAGGCCGTTGCGCTGAGCCGACTGGACATCCAGGGCTTCCGGGCCATCAGCGACGCAGTCAAGGCCGACGGCGTGCGCGCCCGGGCCGAGCTCGACGCCCTCGAGCGCCGGATCCTGGGCATCGGCACCATCAACGCGAACGACGAATCCGCAGCCGAGAAGCGCCGCCTGGGCCTGACGACCACGGCAGTCACCAAGACCAACGCGCCGCGCCTGTCCGGCGCCGGTGGTGGGGGCGACAAGGCCCGCAAGGACATCGACCTCACCAACAAGGCGGTGGCCAGCTACATCGAGCAGCTCGACCGCCAGCTGCAGAAGAACCAGAACCTGACCAACACGGAGCAGGCCCTGATTTTCCTCCGCGAGAAGGGTGCGGGCGCTACGCTGGAACAAGCCGCCAGTGTGCTGGCGCTTGCCCGCGCCCTCGACCAGGAGGCCGAGCAGCTCGACCGCATCCGCCTGAAGCAGCAGCTGGCGATCGACGCCGGCAACGAGGTCGACCGCGCCAATGGCGAGCGCGCCCAGCGCCTGCAGGCCCTGCTGGCGGACACGCCCACCGCCAAGTTCGAAGAGCAGCGCGCCAGCCTGGAACTGCTCAAGGAGGCCTTCGAGCAGTTCCGCAACACGGGCGGCCAGTACGGCATCAGTGAGGAGCAGTACACCCAGGCTGTGCAGAAGCTCGCGGGCATCAACACCGAGCTGGAAAAGTCCAAATCCCTGGGCGAGGAGTTGGGCCTGACCTTCACGTCCGCATTCGAGGATGCGATCGTCGGTGGCAAAAGCTTCAGCGAGATCCTCAAGGGCCTGGAGCAGGACGTGCTGCGCATCGTTACGCGCCAGCTGGTCACCAAACCGCTGGGTGATGCGATCTCTGGTGCCGTAAGTGGCTCTGGGGTCGGCGGCTTCTTCAGCAACATCTTCAGCGGCATCTTCGGCACCCGGGCAGCCGGCGGCCCGGTTCAGGCTGGCGGCACCTACCTGGTCGGCGAGCGCGGCCCCGAACTGTTCAAGGCCCCTGCCAGCGGCACCATCGTGCCCAACAGCCAGCTGGCCGGCGCCATGGGTGGTCGCCAAATGGTCATCCACATCAATCCGCCGCCCGGCATGTCCCGGCAGGGGTCCAGCCAGTTCGCCGCCGATGTGGCACGCCAGTTGCGCCAGGCCGATCTATACAACAACTGACCGCCATGCCCGCCACCATCCTCGACGACGTGGTTTTCCCTGACGAGCTGGTCGCGGTGGCCGCCCGCGGCCGCAAGCGCTGGGCCACCGCCATCGCCACCAACCAGGGCGGCTTCGAGACGCGCAACGGCCTGCGCACCCAGCCGCTGCGTGAATACGAGATCGGCATGGTGCCGCGCACCGTCTCAGCCTGGATGGCGGTGGACACCCTGCACGACGTGGTGCAGGGCTCTCTGTACGGATTCCTGCTGCGCGACCCCACCAACAACGCCTGCACCACCGCCAATGGCCTGATGCGCCCGCTGCCGGCCGCGCTGCGCGGCACGCTCGGCACGGCTGGCGCCGGCTACGGCGTGCCCAACTACCGCCTGATCAAGCGCGGCACGTCCGGCGCGCGCACGTTCGACCGCGACATCCGCAAGCCCGTCACCACCGGCCTGGTGCTGTACCGCAACGGTTCGCCCGTTACCCTGGGCGCCAGCGCCGGCAACGCGGCAGTGGATGCAGTCAATGGCAACATCGCGTTCGTCGCCGACAGCTCCAGCGCGGTCACTGCAGTCACGGTCGGAGCCACCACGCAGGTGACGCTCAGCGCCGCGCTGCCCGGCCTGGCGGTCTCCGGCCGGCTGTACCTCACCGGCCTCACCGGCACCCACGCGGCAGACCTCAACAACCTGAGCCACGCCATCACCGCGATCAGCGGCGGCGGCTCCAACGTCTACACCCTGTCCACCAACACCGCCGGCCGCACGATCACCGCCGCTGGCACCGGCTTCAAGTACCCGCAGCCGTCCGATACGCTCACCTGGGCGGGCGACTTCCGCGTGCCCGTGCGCTTCAAGGACGATGACATCGACTGGTCCATGGTGATGGGCCACGCCGATACCGCCAGCCGCCTGGTCGAGGGCCCCAGCGTGCTGCTGGTCGAGGTACCACTGCCATGAAGGCGCGCAGTGCAGGCCTGCAGGCCCACCATGAAGATCCGGTGCAGACGCGTGCATGGTGCTGGAAGGTCACCCGCCTCGATGGGCAGGTTTTCGGCTTCACCAGCGTCGACCAGGATCTGGAGATTGACGGCGTCACCTACGTGGCCAGCACCGGCATCACCCCATACGCCATCGACAGCAAGGCTGACCTGTCGGTGCCGAACATGCAGGTCAACGGCCTGCTGGACAGCACCGGCATCACCGAGGCGGATCTTGTCGCCGGCCTCTGGGACGGCGCTGCGGTTGAGAACTTCGAGGTCAACTTCCGCGATCTCAGCCAGGGCAAGATGAACCTCGCCACCGGCGTGCTGGGTCCTGTCAGCGCCGGCCGCGTTGCCTTCCAGGCCGAACTGCGGGGCCTGATGCAGCGCCTGCAGCAGCCGGTGGGCGAGGTTTTCACCATCGGCTGCCAGGCCACGCTGGGCGATGCCCGCTGCAAGGTCGCCCTGGGCCCGTGGACGGTCACCGGGGCCGTCACCACCGCCACCAGTGCGCGCGCCTTCACCGACAGCACCCGGGCCGAGGCGGCGGCCTACTTCACCGCCGGCCTGGTCACCTGGACCAGCGGCGAGAACGACGGCCTGTCCATGGAGGTGCGGGCGCATGCCACCGGCGGTGTGTTCGAGCTGGCGCTGCCCATGCCGTACACGATCGCTGTGGGCGACACCTACAGCATGGTGGCCGGCTGTCGCAAGCGCGCCATCGAAGACTGCAAGACCAAGTTCAACAACCTCCTGAACTTTCGCGGGCACCCCTACGTGCCGGGGAACGACAAAGTGCTTGGCAATGCGGCGCTGGGGGCGGCGTGACCGATCTTGCCCAGCCTGCAGCTGACGTGGTGCGCGAGGCCCGCACCTTCATCGGGACCCCCTGGGTGCACCAGGGCCGAAGCCGGCAGGGCCTGGACTGCCTCGGCCTGGCCAGCCTGGTCGCGCGCAACACCCGCGGCTACACCTTCGACGTGCTGAACTACCAGGCGCAGGCCACAGACGAAACCATGCTGCAGCTCTGCCGCCAGCACATGCTGCCCGTGCCTGCCGTGGCCCGCCAGCCCGGCGATGTGGTCGTCATCCGGTACGGAAACCAGCGCCACATGGCCATCGTCGGTGACCATCCGGTGGTCGGTGAGCTCACTCTGATTCACGCCAGCTCTGTGCATGGTCGGGTGGTCGAGCACCGCCTTGACAGCCGCTGGGCGCGGATCTGCATCGGCACCTTCCGCCTGTACGACCATCGAGGGGGAGGCTGATGGCACAGCTCGTATTGGCGGCTGCCGGCGCTGCCGCGGGCAATGCCCTGGGCTGGGGTATCGCCGCCCTGGGCATGAGCGGCAGCGCAGTCGGCTGGGCGATCGGCTCCCTGGTGGGCTCCATGGTGGGCCAGAAGGGTGTGCACAACGTGCAGCCCGGCATCGGCGATAAGTCCGTCCAGGCCAGCACCTATGGTGCCTTCCAGACCATCGTCTACGGCACAATGCGGGTGGCCGGCAACGTCATCGATGGCGTGAGCGAATTGCGCGAGGTGCGCACCTCCACCCGCGTTGGCAAGGGTGGGCCGAAGTCCACCAACACCACGATCACGTACAACGCTGACGTGGCCATCGACATCGGCCAGGCCGGCTGCCTGGGCGTGCGCAAGCTGTGGAATGCCGGCAAGCTGGTCTATGACGTCAGCAGCGGCGCCACCGCCGACAGCATCATTGCCAGCGCAATCAAGGCCACCAGCTTCAAGTTGTACGACGGCAGCGAGTCGCAGCTGCCGGACCCGACGCTGGAAGCCATCCACGGCGTAGGGAACGTGCCCGCCTACCGCGGCCGCAGCTACATCGTGCTGGCCGGCGTGGACTGCCCCAACGGACAGATCCCCCAGCTCACCTGGGAGGTGTGCTACAGCATCACCCCGGCCGCCACGCTGCCGATCTTCACGCCCGCGCCACCCTTCGCGCCCGAGTACCTGTTCAACGCGGCGTCCTCGTACAGCGCGATCGCGCGCGTGTGCGGGCCCGACAAGGTCTACCACGTGGCGCTGAACTACCAGGCCGGCACGGGTGGGAGCTATCAGATCAGTGCGCAGGGTTTTCGTCTCGGCAGCGGCTACAAGCAGAAGCTCTGGTCCAAGGTCTGGGCGAGCCTGGGCACCGGAACCCGAACCGTGATCGGCATGAACGGCAGTGTCAACAGGCCGCTGGCCGTCCGCTCCGGTCTGCACACGAACGCCAACTACGCCACTGCCAACACCATCAACGTCATTGACCTGCTGACGGGGATCGAGACCACCGTGCGTAGCTATGTGCCAGGCACGGTGGATTACGACTTCGTGCCGGGATGTGCCGCATACGATGAGGTGAGCGGCAAATACATCCTGTTGGGTAGCCCGGCCGGCGGGCGCACCTACGAGCGTTTCAATCCGCAGATCTACACCAGCGGCAACCTGGGCAGCGCGCGCGTGGCACTGCCGGCCACCAGTGGCGCCGTGCTGGCGTTCTATGACGACGTGGTCTATGCGTTCGATCAGCGCTCCAGCCAGACCTACCTGCAGCGGTACAGCGGGAGCACTGGCGCTTTCATTGACGAAGTGGCCGGTGGACCGGCCTCCCTGGACTGCACCACCTTCGCGACCGGTGCGGACCCGGCCACCGGGGTGCTGTTCAGCGGCTTCCTGTCCGCCATCAGCGCCCACGCGGGCGGCGTGTTCGTGTACTGCAAGGTGAACGACTCCGTCTGGCGCATCACCACCAGCTGGGAGCTTGTCAGCGACACCATCACCAACACCACCGTGACCACCGAAGGCGTCGAGGCGCCCTATGTGGAGCAAGACTACATCGTCGAGGGGCCCAGCGTCGCCACGCCGGACAGCCAGGCGCACTACCGCGTGGCAGCCACCAAATCGTTCGACCCACTGGACGTAGCGGTCGGCGATGTGATCAACTCCATCTGTCAGCTGGCCGGCCTGCAGGCCGGCGAGATCGACACCGTCGCCCAGACGGCCACGCTGCGCGGCTATGCGATCACCCGCCAGGCCAGCGCCCGCGCAGCCCTGGAGCCGCTGCTGAAGGGATTCTTCGTCGACGCCCGAGAGCAAGACGGCCAGATCGAATTTCTGAACCGCGCGGAGCAGACCAGCAGCTTCGCCGTGGAGTACGACGAGCTGGCGACCGGCGAGGACGGCGGGCTGGCTGATCCCTTCCCGGTATCCCGTGCCGACGTCGCCACACTGCCGCGCAGCGTGTCGGTGACCTACATGGACGTCGACCACGACTACCAGGCAGGCACGCAGAGTGCGGTGCGCCAGACCATCACCAACCGCAACGAACAGTCGGAGGAGCTGGCGATCGCCACCAGCGCCGCACACGCGGCCACCGTGGCAGAAGTGCTGCTCTACGACGCCTGGAGCGTGGCCAACACGCGCACCGTCAAGCTCTCGCGCAAGTTCTCGGCCGTCAGCCCGGGGGACGTTGGCACGTTCGAATACCCCGAGGGCGTCACCACCCTGCAGCGCGTCGCCCGTGCCGTTGACGATGGTGCCATCGTCACGCTGGACCTGGTCGACGGCGACGCCCCGTTATACAGCCTGAGCGCGACTGGCGCCGCCGGCAACACCGGACAGGCGAGCCCGGGCCTGATCGCCCCGACGCGCATGGAGATCCTCGACATCCCCATCCTGCGCGACGCCGACGACGACAACGGAGTCTATGTCGCCTTCGCGCCGTACACCACCAACTGGAGCGGCGCCGCGCTGTACCGTGGGGCCGACGACGCGACGCTGGCCGTGGTCTCCAGCGTCACCACCAGCACCGGAGTCGGCGTGGCCACTACCGCACTGGCCAACTGGCCCGACAACACGCTGGATCGCGTCAACACGGTTCTCGTCGAGGAGGTGGGCGCCCAGGCGAGCACCGACTATGAAACCGCCCTCAACACCGGCGAGGGCTGCTGGCTGATCGGCGACGAGATCCTGCAGGCCCTGACTGCCACCTACGTGTCCTCCGGTGTGTACCTGCTCAGCGACCTGGTGCGCGGACTTCGAGGCACCGAGCGCTACAAGGCCACCCACGCTGCGGGCGAGCGCGCCGTGCGCCTGCAGCTCAGCGGGGAGGGCATCGCCCGCCCGCTGCTCGACCTCGGCGAGCTGGGCGTGCCGCGCCAGTACCGGGCGATCACGTACGGCCTGGCGCTCGACAGCCAGCCATCCACCGCCTTCACCGCCGCCGGCATGGCCCTCAAGCCGCTCAGCCCGGTCAACTTCAAGCGCTCAGCCCTCAATGGCAACAGCACGCTGACCTGGGACCGCCGCAGCCGGCTGTCCGGCGAATTCCCGGACAGCACTGACATCCCGCTGGGCGAGGCGGCCGAGCTGTACTACGTCGACGTCTTTGCCGACAGCGGCTTCAGCCTGATTGTGCGCACACTCTCCGCCGACGAGCCCACTGTCACGTACACCCTGGCTCAGCAGGCGGTGGACTTCGGCAGCTATCAGGCTACCCTCTACCTGCGCATCCACCAGGTCAGTGCGCTGGTGGGCCGGGGCGTCCCGCTGGAGGTCACAAGCACGGTCGCCAATGTCAATAGCACGGCGCCGAGCCTCCTGGCGCATATGGATGGCGCAGGCGTCATCACCACGCCGGTCGACAGCAGCGCCTACGCGTTCCCGGCGGCGCTGGTCGGCAGCGCTGCACTGAGCACCGCGCAGAGCAAGTTCAGCGGATCCAGCCTGTACGTGCCAGGCGGAGCTGCAGCCCAC
>ERZ869921.633-NODE-633-length-18840-cov-4.715305_pt1 | contig 18840 bp, 13 predicted proteins | sample MGYA00579310_ERZ869921 | MGnify/ENA primary metagenome ERZ869921 (study PRJEB32216, sample SAMN09231816) | wastewater metagenome | place: USA: Maryland | collected 2016-06-21 | study: EMG produced TPA metagenomics assembly of the PRJNA472060 data set (Reclaimed...
CGCAGAGCCCGTCCGAGCAGATGGGGCTCGACCCCAGCGCCGGGCTGCTGTCGTCCGCGGCCGCCAAGGCGGTCGACGGCGGGCTCGCGCAGGCCGTGCACGCCCAGCGCGCAGCGCCGATCACCATGGCCGAGCAGGCGCAGCAGGAGGAGCAGCTCCGCGAAGCCAACCCGGAAATGACCGACGAGCAGGTGGCCAAGGCCCTGCAAGAGGCGGCGCAGAAGGAGTCGGCGCAAGAGGAGGGGGACGGCAACGTCATCGAAATGCCGCCCTTCCCCGGGATGGCGCGGCCCGACGCCTACCTGCAAGACATCGTGGCGCGGCGCGCCGCTGCCGGCCGCGAGGCGGGCGACGAGACCCAGCCGCAACCGGCGCGCGCGATCCCGTTCCCCACCGTGGAGGCGGCCAAGGCCGCTGCGGATTCGCTGCAAAAGAGCAGCGGCGAGGGCTACAAGGTCGTCCCCCATCCGTACCAGCACGACAAGTTCACCATCGTGCCCACCGGCGCCAAGGCCGAGTTCCCGGCGCCGGCGAGCGAACCCAAGCTGCTGCCCGCCCCGAAGGAGGAAACCAGTGCCCGTCGCGATGAAGGTCCGCTCACCGCGGAAACTTACCGAGCTGTCCAGAACGCGGAACGTGATCAGGCAGATGCAACGCGATCGCTCGAAAGCGCGCGACTCGCTGCTCAACAAGAACCTGCCGCAGGCCAAGAAACGGTAGACGCCGGCGCCCACGAGGCCGCCGCGTCCCCGAACAACGACCGCACGCCGCCCTCCACCGGGCAGGCGGGCGCCGGCAATTACAAGGTCGGCCCGACCACCCTCGGCCCGGTCTCCCTGCAGATCGAGAACCCGGAGGGGTCGCAGCGCAGCAACCTCGACGTTCCGCGGCTGCAGCAGCTGCACGACAGCATCCCCGCCGATGCGGCGCCGCTCTCCCTGCGCGGCAAGGCGAAGCTCGCGGACGCGATCACCGAGGCCAAGGCGGGCAAGTTCGACGCGGCGCTCGAGCGCGCGCGCGAGGCGTCCAACCTGCTGCTCGCGCAGCACCCGGTGCACTCGGAAACGCTCGACAACATCGACTCCGAGAGCTGGGCCACGACCATGCAGGCGCACTACGGTCGCGATGCCTCGCCCGTGAAGGGCCGCGACGGGGACAAGATCGACTTCTTCGTGAAGCCGGGCACCCCGACCGACTACAGCGGCCCGCTGTTCGTGGTCGATCAGGTCGACAAGGCCGGCGCGTTCGACGAGCACAAGGTGATGGGCGGCTACGCCACCCTCCCGGAAGCGATCGCCGCCTACAAGGCGCACTACCCGAAGGGGCACAAGGTCGGCACGGTCACGCAGACCACCCCGGAAGCCTACGTCGCGTGGCGCGACAGCGCCGACACGACCAAGCCCTTCGCCGAGACGGCGGCCGCCAAGCCTGAAACGAAGCAGCCGGAACCCGAGACGAAGCAGCCGGAACCCGAGACGAAGCAGCCGGAACCCGAGACGAAGCAGCCGGAACCCGAGACGAAGAAGCCCGAGACCGAGACGCCCAAGGTCGAGCCGGAGACGAAGCCGGCAGCGGCGCCGCCGGTCGTCGGCACCTTCAAGACCGGGAAGGGTTCCACGTATCAGGTGCACGCCGACGGCACCACCACGCGCACCAAGGCCGCGCGCCCTGAGCACCCGAACGACGCCGGCCTGCAGCCGCGCTCGCAGACCACGTTCTACGTGGACGAGGCGGGCGTGCAGGCGCTGGGCGAGATCCAAGCGCGCGGCGGTGAGGGCGGGCGCGTGCTGGCCAAGCTGGACGACGGCCGCTGGGGCGTGCGCTACACCACCGGGAAGGACGCCGGGAAGTTCGAGCGGCGCACCGCGACGGCGGTGCACGACAAGCCCGCGGTGGGGCTCACGCCGGTCGAGCTGTGGAACAACGGCACGATCGTGCACTTCGGCAACATGATCGTCGAGGTGTCGGGTGAGCAGGCCAAGACGCCCACGCCCACGCCGCCGGCCAAGGATGCGCTGGCCGAGGCGCGCGCCAAGGCCAAGGCCGAGAAGGAGCTCGCGAAGCGCAAGGTGCAGGCCACGCGCACCGCGCAGGCGGACCTCTACACGGCCCTCAAGGACCATCGCCGCCTGATCGACGCCGCCAACAAGACGACCAACGAGTTCGAGGCCGAGGTCATCGATTTGGCCGGCGACTGGATCAAGGCCGAGCGCGCGAGCGCGGACGAGCTGCGCAACCACGGGCTCGACGAGGCGAAGCTCAAGATCACCGAGATCTCCGCCGCGCTGCAGAAGGATGCCCAGCGGCTGGCCAAGAAGGAGGAAGCCGAGGCCGCCAAGGCGGCGGCGGAGAAGGCCAAGGCCGAGAACGCGCTCAAGAAGAAGCTCACCAACACCGGCGACGACCTGCGTCGCCATTGGGAGCTCGAGAAGGCCAAGCTGCGCGCGAAGAACGATGCCGAGGGCATCACCGGCATGAATCAGATCTTCGCGTCGACCGCGCGCGCCGACTTCTTCCGGCTGCCCGACGAGGCGACCCCGGGCGCGCGCAAACTGGTCGAGGCGTACCGGGACGTGTTCCGCCCGTTCAAGGAGTGGGTCACCAGCGGCGGCACGCTATCGACTTGGTACAACGAGAGCCCTGCCGCCGCCATCGAACGATTTATGCGCGGCAAGATGCGCATTGGCAAGGAGGAGTACCGCGGCGCGGTGCCAGACGCGCGGCTCGACGACAAGGATTTCGAGCCTGACGTCGGTGATCGCCTCGCGCTGCTCACCAAGCTGGCCGACGACTACATCGCCACCATGAGCAACCTGTCGTCGCGGATCGCCGGCAACACCAGCGCCGCCGACGTGCTGCTCGCGATTCAGAACATGGTGTGGAAGCCGGAGGCCATCCAGCTCCTCGCTGCACTCCACGGCGCCGGCAAGGAGCTCGACTACAAGACGCGGTCCGCCGCCCTGTCTCAGGATTCGCTGACGGCGGCCGCGCACAACGCGAGCAGGGGCCGCTTCATCAGCGGCTATGACGATCTCGCCGGCTTCCTGCCGTACTTCGTGCGCCGCTCGATCTCGCAATTCGTGGCGGACGAGAAGGCGGACTTCTACGCCGGCAAGAAGGAGCCGCTGGTGCCGCCGCGCCTCGAGCAGATCGAGCGCACGATCGAGAAGGTGGTGCGCACCGGCAACGTGACGCCGGCGCACTTCAAGGACACGTTCGGCTTCGCCGACGTCGGGTTCGGCACGTGGGTGGGGGCGAAGGAGGATCAGGCCAACCTGAACCTGTCGTTCGACGCCTTCATGGACATGGCCAACCACATCGGCATCGACCCGAAGCAAATCGGGTTCGGCGGCCGCCTGCACTTCACCATTGGCGCGCTCGGCCACGGCGCCAAGGCCGCGGCCACGTTCCACCCGGCGCACCCGGGCCCGAACGGCGTGGTCAAGGTGATCAACGTCACCAAGACCAAGGGCGACGGCACGGTCGCGCACGAGTGGCTGCACGCGCTTGACGACCACCTGTCCGGAGACGAGACCGGGCGGCGCGCGATGCGCGAGCTGGTGCAGGCGCTGACCACCGCTTACGACTTCGAGCGGGCGAAGCAGAACGCCATGCAGTGGCTGACCAGCGGCAACTCGTACCGCGACGAGACGCGGCTGGAAAACGCGGCGCGCAACCTGCGCTACTACCGGCATCGCCCGGGCACCACGAACTACAAGACCAACGCCGACAAGCTGGGCGCCGACTACTGGGGCAACGACCACGAGCTGCGCGCGCGGGCGTGGGAAGCCTACATCGGCGACACGCTGCCCGGGCTCAACGAATACCTCGTGAATCCGGGGTGGAGCGGCGACGGCAAGGCCAAGCCGCCGCGCTACCGCGGCACGCCCTACCCGGAAGGGGAGGAGCGCAAGCGGTTCAACGACTGGTATCGCCACCTCGTGTCGTCGCTCGTGGTGCGCGACGGCACGCTGGCGGTCGACGCCACCAAGTGGGACACCGACAAGCCCGCGGGGCGCACCGAGTACGAGGCGGCGATCGACGCCATGCTCGAGGACCTGCCGTCGCTGCTGGCGAAGATCAAGGCGGAGAAGGAAGCCAAGGCCGCCGCGGATCTCGCGGCCGCCGAGGAGTCCACCGCGGCGCAGCTCAAGGCGGCGGAGGAGGCAGCCGCCGCCGCAGCGGCCGCTGCCGAGGCCGCGGCCGCGCGCGATCGCGAGCAGCAGCAGCCGGAGCCCGAGCCCCAGCCGCAGCCCGACGGCACGCTGTCCGACGACGATCTGGAATCCATCTTCGACGCAGCGGCAGAGAACGTGCAGGCGAAGCTGCGCGAGAACAGTCAAGCGCCCGAGGCGGGCGAGCCGGCGCTCAACAACGAGCCCGACATGCCGGCGCCGCCGAAGTACAAGCCAGACCCGAGCGCCACGCCGACCACCACGAAGCCCGCCGGCACGCCGAAAACTGCCGGCGGCCTGATCGCGGATGCGGCTAAACTCGGGGTCACGGGGATCGACGAGGCGCTGGCGGGCCTCGTCAAGCTATTCGGGGGCGGGAAAATTCAGAGTTTTCCGGGGGGCTTCGACGAGGACAGCTACAAGGCGGCCAAGCCGCACTTCGACGCTGCGCTCGCGGCGTTCCAAGCCGCCGGCAAGTCGCTGCGCGAGTTCTTCGAGTTCCTGATCGAGAAGATGGGGCTGGGCATGAAGCCCTACCTCATCGCCTACGCCAAGGAACGCAAGCTGGGCGCCACGCTGGGCGAGCAGCCCAACGGCACGCAGAAGCTCGCGCAATGGACGAAGGGCAAGATCGAATCCGGGGCTGCGCTCAACAACCCGATGCTGTTCCAAGCCGCGAACGTCGCGTTCGGCGGCACCATGGGCGAGGGCAAGTACACGCCGAAGGACGCCTACGACGCGGTAGAGGCGGGGATGAACCTGTACCTGCTGGCCAACCCGCAGATCCTGCGCGAGGGTCCGCGCACGGCGGTCGCCACGCTGGGCCGGTTGACGCAACTGCTGCCGACGCCGTCGCAGCGCACCGACGAGCAGGACGAGTTCCAGCAGTTCAGCACGCCGCCTGCGCTCGCCTACGTGGCGAATTGGGTGGCCAACATCACGCCCGGCGAGACCTATCTCGAGCCCTCGGGCGGTGTCGGCGGGCTCGCGGTGTTCGGCAAGCTGGCCGGCGCGATCATCCACGCCAACGAGCTCTCCTCGCGCCGCGCCGCGGTGCTGCGCATGGTGCTGCCCGACGCCACGGTGACGCAGGAGAACGCGGAAATGCTGCACGACATCCTTCCGGATGACGTGCGGCCGACCACCATCGTCATGAACCCGCCCTTCTCGGCCACCGCAGGCCGGGTGGAGGGGCAACGCGACACCATGAACGGCGCCACGCACGTGGAGTCGGCGCTCGACCGGCTGGTACCCGGCGGGCGGCTGGTGGCGATCGTCGGCGACATGAACATGACGAGCGGTCGCTGGGTCGCGTGGTGGGATAAGATCAAAGCGCAGTACACGGTGCGCGCGAACATCGCCGTCAACGGCGCCGAGTACGCGAAGTACGGCACCACCTTCGACAATCGCATCATCGTGATCGACAAGGTGGGGCCGCACACGGGGGAGGTGTTGCAGGCGCGCGCCGAGTCGTTCGCCGACCTGCCGCCGCTGCTGGACCCCATCAGGGAGCTGCGCCATGAGCCGAGCCGCGACGATATCCAACCTCAACTCGGGGGACCCGAACTATCAGGCGGGAACCCTGCTGCCGGCGGAGTGGAACGACCCGGCGCGACTCCACCTCCTGTCACTGGCCCTGCTGGGGTTGGAGCAGGGAATCTCGGTGGAGACGCCCGGCCACCCGGTCAGTCAGGAGGCGGTGGAGTCCGAGGTCCGAAATCTGGTGGCAGCGGACCCGCAGGAAACGGCCGACCTGCTGGACAAGGTGATCGCCCCGGAGGCACTGGACGACCTGACCCAGCGGCAGGGGAGCGTACTGGTGCTGGAAGCGATCAGGGACCTGTTAGCAGCGGCGTAGAGGTCGACGGCAGCGGTGCCGCGCGGCGCAACGCCGAGCTCACCGACGCCATTTTCGAGGCATACGAGCCGCTCAAGGCCAAGCTCAAGGGCGCCAAGGCGCACCCGTCGCCGCTCGTCGAGTCGGCGGCCATGGCGTCGGTCGAGCCGGTCGACGTCACCTACACGCCGAACCTGCCCGCCAAGGTGGTCAGCGACGGCCTGCTGTCGGCGGCGCAGATCGAGACGGTGATTTATGCCGGGCAAGCGCACAGCCAGCACCTCCCGGACGAGTCGCGCCGCGGCTACTTCATCGGCGACGGCACGGGCGTGGGCAAGGGCCGCGAAATCTCCGGCATCATCTTGGACAACATGCGGCAGGGGCGGAAGAAGCACCTGTGGCTGTCGGCCAAGGCGGGGCTCATGAAGGACGCGGTCCGCGACTGGACCGGCATCGGCGGCGACGCCGATGCGCTGTTCGGGCTGGCCGACGAGGCGTCGGGTGACGCCGGCCAGAGTGCCGCCAACGTGAAGATCGGCCGCCCCAGCGGCATCATGTTCACGACCTACGCCACCATGCGGCAGCCGGCGAAGATCGAGGCCAAGACGATCTTCCCGCCGGGGTCCAAGGTGGTGTTTCAGGACCCGCTGACGGGCGCCTCGGCGACCACCGAGCTGGTCGGCATCAACCCGAAGAAGGCCACCGTCAAGGTGCGCAAGGCGGACGGCACGGTCGGGGTGTACCCGTTTGCGACGGTCCTCTCGATCAACGGCGCGCGCGACTTCACGTCGCAGCTCAACAAGACCGAGGCCAAGGTGCGCTCGCGCCTCGACCAGATCGTGGAGTGGCTGGGCGAGGCGTTCGACGGGGTCATCGCGTTCGACGAGGCCCACAACATGGGCAACTCGGGCGGGGAGACGGGCGAGCGCGGCGGCAAGGCCGCGTCCGCGCAGGCGCTGGCCGGCGCCGAGCTGCAGAAGCGGCTGCCGCAGGCGCGCGTGGTGTACGTGTCGGCCACCGGCGCGACGGAGGTGTCGAACCTCATGTACGCGCACCGCCTCGGGCTGTGGGGCCCGGGCACCGTGTTCGCCGACGACAAGACGTTCGTGGACGAGATCAGCAGCGCGGGCCTGTCCACCATGGAGCTCGTGGCGCGCGACCTGAAAGCGCAGGGCTCGTACATCGCGCGCTCGATCAGCTACGACGGCGTTACCTACGGCAAGATGGACGTGCCGCTGACCCAGCTTCAGGCGGACGCCTACGACACGCTGGCGATCGCGTGGCAGATCGTGCTGCGCGATATCAAAGCGGCGATGGAGCACACGAAACTCGACAAGTCCAAGGACAAGGGACAGGTCATGTCGCAGTTTTGGGGTGCGCAACTGCGCTTTTTCTCGCAGGTGATCACGGCGATGCAGGTCCCGGAGATCGTCGAGGACGCGAAGAAGCAGCTCGCCGCCGGCAATGCGGTCGTGTTCCAGCTCGTGAACACCGACGAGGCCACGCAGGAGCGGCTGGTATCCAAGGCGGAGGCGGAGGGCACCGATCTCGAGGAGCTGGACTTCTCGCCGCGCGAGACCCTGATCGACTTCGTGCGCAAGACGTACCCGGTGCACAAGTACGTCGAGGTCATGGGCAGCGACGGCAAGAAGAAGTACGTGCTCGCGCTGGACTCGTCGGGCAAGCCGATCGTGGACAAGAAGATGGAGGCCGCGCGCGACGCCCTGATCAAGGATATCCAGATGATCAAGAGCGTGCCGGGCAGCCCGGTCGACGCGATCATCAACCAGTTGGGCGAGGACGTGGTGGCCGAGGTCACCGGGCGCAGCCGACGCTTCCTCGAAAAGGGCGCCGACGGCGAGATCAAGATCGAGGAACAAAAGCGCGGCCAGAAGGCGCGCGACGCCGACGCCAAGGCGTTCATCGAGGACAAGAAGCAGGCGCTCATCTTCTCCGACGCCGGCGGCACGGGCTTCTCCTATCACTCCGATCGTGGCTACAAGAATCAGCGGCGTCGCATCCACTATCTCGTGCAACCGGGATGGCGCGCGGACAACGCGGTGCAGGGCTTCGGCCGCACGCACCGCACCAACGAGGCCAACCAGCCGCACTACGTGCTGCCGCAGTCGAACATCAAGGCGCAGAAGCGGTTTATCTCGTCGATCGCGCGCCGCCTCGACCAGTTGGGCGCGCTGACCAAGGGCCAGCGCAATACGTCGTCGGGCGGCATGTTCACCAACCGCGACAACCTCGAATCGCAGTACGCGCAGGCGGCGCTGAAATCTCTGCTGCGCGATCTCGGCCCTAAGCGGCCGGAGCTGTTCCCCGGGCTCGAGACCATCAAGCACGTGCCCAGCGACCCCGCCATGGCGGCGGCCAACCTGCCCACGGGCGCCGTGCGCAACGCGGATCTGGTCGACGCCATGGGCTTCACCGCGATGTACGACCAGCGCACCGGCGAGCTCATGGAGGATCAGGTTCCGCCGATGCGCAAGTTCATGAACCGGCTCCTGTCGCTGACGCTCGCGCAGCAGGACGTCGTGTTCGGCGAGTTCGAGCGGCGCATGGACGCGGCGATCGACGACGCGATCGAGAAGGGCATCTTCGACGACGGGATGCAGACGGTGAAGGCGCTCAACGTGCGCAAGACGCGCGACGAGGCGGTCTACACCGACGAGCGGACCAAGTCGACCACCCGCTACGTCGAGTTCGAGCTCACCAAGCCGACCGTGCTCAACACGTTCGAGCAGGCGGCGGCGGCGCAGCGCGCGCACCCGGGCCGCGGCTTCGGGTACTACCGCGACAACCAGACCGGCAACGTGTTCATCGCGGTCGACGAGGGCGCGCGCATGGGCGGCGACGGCCGCATGGTGCATCGCGGCTACCGTCTCGGCGTGACGGCTCCGTCACTCACCCAGCGCGGCCGCTACATCACCAACATGGATTCCATCCTGAACGGGGGTGGCACCCACATCTTCCGGCAGGATGGCGGCCCGGACACCATCTACGGCACGCCGGCGGAGGGCAAGGAACCGAAGCGGCTCGAGCACACCCAGCGCGGCACCCGCTACAGCAAGATCACCGAGGACGAGGCGCGCTACCTGTGGGGCGACGAGTACGACGCCGCGCCCAAGTCGTTCACCGAGCCGATGCACATGCTGGCGGGCATCCTGCTGCCGGTGTGGGACCGGGTGAAGGTGGGCAAGGATGGGCGCGCCGCCGCGGTGGTGCGCACGCAGACCGACGATGGCGAGCGGTTCATCGGCCGCCTGATCCCCGAGTCGGATCGCGCCGCGGTGCTCAAGAATTTCGGGCTGGGCGCGATCCCCTCGGGCATCCCCGCCGCCACGCTGATCGGGCGCGTGTGGGCCGGCGAGACGGCGCTGCTGTCCAACGGCTGGCGGTTGAAGAAGGTCACCGTCGCCAAGGAGCAGCGCATCGAGATTCTTGGGGTGTCGCCCACCGCGGCCACCCAGCGCGCGCTGGAGGAGCAGGGCGCAATCAAGGTCCGCATCGACTGGAACGATCGCTTCTTCGTGCCCACGGGCGCGCGGCAGGAGCAGGTGTTCGAGGCGATCACGCGCGGCTCCAGCCGCCCGGTGGTCGACTTTCAGAACGACGGCCAGAAGCTGTCGGTGGAGCCGACGCCCAAGGCCAAGGGCTTTGCCAAGCCGCAGCTGATCAACGGCATGAAGCCGCAGCAGGTGGCCGACGCGCTGTCGCCGATCACCCGGGCGTGGAAGAACGCGCCGCGCATGGTCATCGTGAACGACGTCTCGCAAATCCCGTTCACGGTGCCGGCCAACACGCGCGGCGTGTACTACGAGGGCAAGGTGCACCTCGTTGCGTCGAACATCACCGACGCCGCCGCCGCGCAATTAGTGCTGCTGCACGAGGTGGCGGGGCACTACGGGTTGGCCGGCATCTTCGGCAATCAGCTCGACGCCATGATGGAGCGCATCTACCACACCAACGATCGCATCGCGCGCGCCGCCGAGGGCAAGCGCGAGCTGTATGCCAAGTACGGGCGCACGCTGTCGATCGCGGGCGCGGTGGAGGAGGTGCTGGCCGACATGGCGGGCCGCGACGAGATCCACACGGTAGGCGGCTGGAAGATGCTGGTGGCCACCATCCGCAAGCTGCTGCGCGACTTGGGCTTCTCGCTCGCCATGAGCGACAACGACGTGCGCGCGCTGCTGACCGACGCCCGCCGCTACGTGGAAAGCGGCATCCAGACCGGGCCGCGCTTCGGCGCGCAGACGGCGCCGGCGACGTCGCCCAAGGAAGCCATGTTCAGCCTCGCCACCGACGGGCTGGTGGGCCGCGCGGTGCAGGAGGTGTACGACCACGTCAATGCGTCCAAGCAATTCAACTGGCTGCACCGGCGGGTCGCCACGCAGTTCCACAAGGCGCAGATCAACCCGTACTTCCGGCCGGTGTTCCAAGGCGCGCAGCGGTACTTGCAGGACGTCTCGTCCTTCGCCAATCAGGCGGCGGACGAGGTCGGCGACGACGTGCTGCCGCGGCTGGGCCGGGTGGCCGACGTGTTCAAGAACAGCTCGCCGGCGGCGGTGAAGCGCATCAACGAGGATCTGGAGCAGACAGGCAAGGCGGTGTGGGTGGCCACGCTGGTGGAGAAGGTCCCGACCGACGACGAGCTCGCCAACGGCTACCGGGCGGTGGCCAAGGACGATGAGGGCGTGATCGGCGAAATGCAGTCGCCGCCGCTGACCCCGAAACAGATCGCCTATTTCCACCGCACGCGCGCCGCGATCGCCACCTCGCTCAATCAGGCGGCGGTGTCGGAAATGGCGCGCGTGCTACGCGCCGAGCGGTATCCGAACCGGGCCCTTCCGACCGAGCTCGAGCTCGCGATCCGCGCGGCGAAGGACAATCCGAACGACGGCTACAACCTGATCAGCACGGTGGTGCACGAGATCGCGGCCACCCAGCGCGCCGCCGGCGACCTCGACGAGGCCCTCAAGAGCGAGAGCACGCTGGGCGAGATCGAGAAGATCAACGCGCGCGTGGAGGAGCTGCAGGCCAAGGGCTACGCGCCGCTCATGCGCTTCGGCAAGCACACGGTCACGGTGACCGAGGTGCGCGACGGCTCGCACCCGACCAAGCTCTACTTCGGGATGTTCGAGTCCGCCAAGGAAGCGAACGTCATGGTGCGCGACATGCAGGCGCAGTATCCCAACGCCTCCGTCACGCTCGGCACCTTGGACGAGGCGAGCTGGAAGCTGTACCGCGGGCTGTCGCTCGACTCGCTGGAGGCGTTCGCCAACGCGACCGGGCTGCAAGATTTCCCGATGTTTCAGGAGTACCTGAAAACGGCGGTGGCCTCGCGCTCGGCCATGAAGCGGCTGATCCACCGCAAGGGCATCCAAGGCTACAACGAGGACCTGCGGCGGGTGCTCGCCTCGTTCATCACGTCGCAAGCCCGGATGGCGTCCAAGAACCACCACTTCGCCGAAATGATCAAGGCGCAGTCGGCGATTCCCGAGGCCATGGGCGACGTGCGCGAGGAGGCGGCGGAGCTCGTCAACTACGTGCAGAACCCGACCGAGGAAGCGCAGGCGCTGCGCGGGTTCCTGTTCACCAACTTCATCGGCGGGTCGGTGGCATCTGCGCTGACCAACATCACCCAGCCGATCATGATGACGCTGCCGTACCTGTCGCAGTTCGGCGGGCCGGCGCGCGCATCGCAGGCGCTCTACAAGGCGCTCGACGTGGCCGGCAGCGGGGTGTCATCCGACCCGGACCTGCGGGCCGCCATGGAACGCGCGGCCAAGGAAGGGATCACCGAGCCGCAGGAGCTGCACCAGCTCTACGCCGAGTCGATCCGCGGGCTGGGCTCCAACCTGTGGGTCCGCAAGGGCCTGCGGGTGTGGGGCTCGATGTTCAGCTTGGCCGAGTCGTTCAACCGGCGCATCACGTTCGCGGCCGCGTTCCGGATGGCCAACAGTCCGGACGCGCTGGCCGAGATCAACCGGGTGCGCGCGGAGCGCAACCTGCCGACGTTCCCCAACGCCTTCGACTTCGCCGAGTCGGCGGTCGAGGACACGCAGGGTATCTACAACCGCGGCAACCGACCGAATTGGGCGCGCGGCGCGATCGGCGCCACCCTGTTCACGTTCAAGCAGTTCACGATCGCCTACCTTGAGTTCCTGTCGCGGCTGCCGGCGCGCGAGAAGGCGCTCGCCGCGGCGATCCTCATGTTGGCGGCGGGGATGCAGGGTCTGCCCGGGGCCGACGATCTCGAGAACCTGATCGACACCATCGGCCAGCTCATGGGCTACAACACCAACTCCAAGAAGGCCCTGCGCGAGGGCGCGGTGAAGATCTTGGGCGAGTCGCTGGGCGGCCTCCTGACCCACGGTATCTCCGGCATCCCGGGCGTCCCGCTCGACGTGCAGGGGCGCTTGGGCATCCACCAGCTCGTGCCCTTCTCGGGCCTGTTCAAGCCGTCCGAGACCGACAAGATGGAGCAGTTCACGCAGGCGGTGGGCCCGGTGGGCGGGCTGGTGCAGCAGGCGAGCAGGATGGTGGGCGCGCTGGAGGCCGGGCAGGTGGGCTCCGCGTTCATGCAGGGCGCGCCGGTGGCGGTGCAGAATTTCCTGCGCGGCATGGACATGGTGCAGGCCGGCGCCTACCGCGACTACCGCGGTCGGAAGGTGATCGACACCGACGGTGTCGATGCCACGCTCAAGATGATCGGGATTCAGCCGCAGGACGTGGCGTTCGCGCAGCGCCGGCAGACGGACGTGCGGCAGGATATCGACATGGTCAAGACGGTCGAGGCCAACATCGCCGACCGCTGGGCGCGGGCCGTGCTCGACAAGGATCAGGAGGGGCTGCGCGGCGCCATGCAGCAGCTCGTGGCGTGGAACGCGAAGAACCCGACCACGCCCATCCGCATCGACCCGCGCCAGATTCAGGAGCGGATCAAGGCCGCCTTGCAAACACGCGAGCAACGAACCGTAAAAAGCGCGCCCAGCGAGATTCGGCGGGAGGTGTTGGATTCGTTGCGGGGACAGTGACGGGTTGCACGAGGTCGAAATTGGCCGCCGTGTGCAATTCGTCGCACGGCAGTAGCGTGCGCACCTCGTCGAAATACTCAACCGTCCATGCCCAGCCATCGAGACAGAGGCGGTAGCGCACGCCCTTGATGTGCGCGTACCCGCGCGAGCCAGTGTGCTCAAAACTGCCGGTTGCCCGGATCGCCGACTGCCCCGGCACCGGGTGGCACTCGGCCGTCGCGATCTGCGACATGCTTCCATCTGTGCCCAGCAGTTGAAACTCCGCGTTCAGCATAGGCCCTTCTCCCGCGCGATCCAGTCGCTGACCACCACGCGGGCCGGCGACTCCCGGTGAATTTCGTCCACCTGCGAGAGAGGTAGCCACACCTCCTCGCCGGTGGCGTGCACGACGACCAGCATGGCCCGCTCGGTCTCGTGCTTGATCGTGCACTCGATCTCGACGCTCACGGGCGATGCCCCGCTACGCGGCAATACCCCTCGGTGGCGGGCGTGCACGGGCACGCAATCCACGGGCGCTGACAGCAGGAGCACACCACCTCGTCGAGGCGGTTCTGCTCGCGCGCCGTCTCCGGGTTGGCGCCGGCCAGCGGCGTCGGATCGACCGGCCGGCCACAGGCCGGGCAGTACCTGAATTTACCGATCTCCATTTCGCCTCCACGCGAACGGCGGCGCCTCCGGCAGCAGCCACAGGTGCCGCATGTCGGCCACGTCGACCACCTCGCGGTCGTCCGGGTAGATCTCCACCGCCCACACATCGCCGTAGCCTGCCTCCCGCTTGAGGCGCTGCAGGTCGTTCCAGCCGATGCCGTCGCGCCAGCGGTCGCCGTCGTGCTCGGTATGGCAGACCGACAGGCGCGTGCGCTCGATCGTGGGCTGGAACAGCATCACCAGAAACCGGCGCGAGCGCCACACCCGTTTGGGGTGCTCCCGCAGGGGCGCGCTGCGTAGCGAATCCGGCCAATCGTCCTGCGGGATTTCGCGAAGCTCGATTGGCCACTTCATGTTGTCGCGCCGAAGTTGCCGGCGCATGTCCCGCGTCACCAATTCCATCGGAGTCCCCCATGCGTTGGTACATCGTGCCCGTCCTCGGGCTGGGCGCGTTCGCGCCGCACTTGCTGCTCGCGGCGCTCGCCTTCCTCGTCGTCTACACGCTGCTCGCGCTCGCGCTCGACGGCCTCATGTTCCGGTCAGATCGACTCGGTCGCGCGCAGGCTGGTGAACAGCAGCACGGTGGCGGCGGCGTGCAGGAGCCCGACCCCGCGGATCGGGTCCCCGTTGCCGACCGCGTAGGCGTTGACGGTCCCGGCCATGGCACCTTCCAGCACCAGCACCCCGTTCTTCGGCTGCGCGATCTCCCCGCGGTCGATGGCGGCCGCGATCGCGCGCAGGGCATCGGTGAAGCTGCCACCGTGCCCTTCGCTCGTCGGGAACGTCAGGAGCTGAAAGTCGCTCATTCCGCCTTGGGGGTCAGGGAGGCAATGATCGCCTCGCAGTCGCCCTTGAGCGCGGCCGCGATCTCCGGGTCGCACTTCAACCCGGCGACCATGGACAGGGCGGTCTGCGCGTCCTCTACCGACTGGTTGTCGCGGGCCTTGGTGAGCAGCGAGCGCACGTCCTGCGGCGTCGGGCCATCGGACGGAGGCGCCAGCCGCTTCGTGGCCTCCCGGTAGGCGGCGTTTGCGCGCTTCTTGTCCTCGCCCTCGAACCCGCCCTTGGCGGCCAGCTCGATCGCGCTCTTGAGCGTCGCCTCGTCGCTCGCCTGCGCGAACGCCGCGACCACCTCGTCGATCTTCGGCTTCTTGAGCTGGGCCGCGACGTCGGCGGAACGCGACGCCTTGGGCGTCTCCGGTTGCTGCACCACCTCGCCCGTCACCTCTCGCTCGCGCGACTCGTAGTCGCGCAATTCCTCGACCCCGGCCATGCCTTTCAGCACGTGCGCCGCGCCGTCGCGCGCCGCGAACCAGAAGGCCCGCCACGCCATCTGACGGTAGGGGTAGGTGCTCCACGGCCCTTCCTTGCCCCACAGCTTGGCCTGCCGGGCGTCCTCCATGCTGAACGTGCGCGTGGTCTTGGCGCCGTTGGGCGCGACGATCGTGCACTCGGCGCGGCCGCTCGCCTTGATCGCCTCGGTGTCCTGCTCGATGATGCGATACCAGGAGGGCCTTGCCGACGTCGCCGTAGATGCCCGGCTTGCCGTTGATCACCGCGATGTTCTGCAACGCTTGCAGGGCCTTGAAGCCCAGCTCCGCGCCCCATTGCATGGCGATGAAGCAGTTGCCCGCGTTGTTGCGGAAGTCCTTGGGCACCATGGACGACTCGGCCAGCATCCGCGAAAGCTCCATGGCCTCGGTCAGCGTCTTGGGCACGAAGTCGAAGGCGGCGGGCATGGCGACCGCCTGCGGCTCGAATGCCACCAGCGGGGCCGCGTTCTCGGTGCGTTCCATCACAACGGTTTCTTCCGTAGCCATCATTCCTCCTCTTTGGTGAATCCGGCCGCGCGCGCCCACGCTTCCAACTTCTCGCGGTCGTACACGGTGCCGGGTGACAGGTTGTCGTTGATCCATTCGATCGCCGCGCCCAGCATCTGCTCCGGGTCGATGACCGCGCCTGCGAAGCCAATCTTCGCTTCCAGTTCTTCTGGTTCCATCAGGTCTCCTAGAGGGTGGTCCCCCGCCGCAGGTGGCGGCATCACCACCGGTCCCTTCCACAAGGTCTACGGGCTATTTAGCCTCGCCGCGCCGAGGTTCGCAGCAGGGGACCGTTGATCAATCGACAGCCCACGACTCGTTCAGCGTCTCCACGATGAAGGTGGCAATCTCTACGGAATCGCAGGAGCACATCAGGGCTCCGGAGCGGTCGCTCAGGACGATTCCTTCCTGCTGCCACGGCAGCGAGTCAACAAGCCGGCCATAGGCAACCACGGACTCGCTGATCGTCGACGACTCGACCATGATGGTCAGCGGCGCCTCGACCATCTTGTCGCCAAGCACCGGCGGCGGCTCCGGCTTCGCCTCGGCGGCGCGCTTGGCGTCCTCCGCGGCCTTCTCGGCGGCGGCCACCTTGCGCTCGCGCTCCACCAACTCGTCCGCCTTGCGTTTCTGCTCCGCGTCCGCCTCCTCTTGCCGCTTGCGCTCGACCGCCACCGCGGCCTCGCGCGCCGCGATCTCCCGCTGCTGATCCTCCAGCAACTCGGCCGCGCCGAGCATCTTGGTCAGTTGCAGCACCGTCGCCGTCTTGACCTCGTCGGCCTCAACCATGAATTCCTGATAGGTCTCCTTGTCGATCGGCTCGATCTTGGCGAGGTCGATCACGAAGCGCAGCTCACCCGCCGACTTGCCGACGTTGTCGGCGATCGCGCCGCGGATTGCCTCGATCTTGGCACGAATGCCCGCCACCCGGGCGGCCTCCACGCGCTCGCGCTCGGCCCGCTCGTCCTCCTTGCGCTTCTCCTCCGCCTTGATCTGTGCGTCGATCGGGTCCTCCAGCGACTCCAGCGACGCGGTGAGCGCCTTGGCGTCGTTGTCGATCGCGCGCCCGCGCTCAAGGATCTCCGCCTTCTCCTCCTTGCGGAATTTCTCCAGCGCCACCCGCACGTCGCGGATCATGCGTCGCGCCGCCTTGGCGTCGCCCATGCCGGCCGTCGTCGTGACGTCGTACACGGCGCCCTTGTAGCGGGCCGTGAGCTGGGCCAGATAGATCGCGGTCTTGGAGAACGTCGCGATCTTCGTCTCGTAGAGCACGACCCCGTTGCAGGCCATCCGGCCGTCGTCCAAGGTCAGAACCACCGGGCTTTCGTCCAGTGCGTCGGCTACCGCTTCCCCTTCAATCACCTCTGCCATTACTTGATCGCTCCTATGCGTGCTTCGATGTACTCGGTGGCCGCTACGGTGTAGCCCTTGCGCTCCACCTTCTTGCGCGTGAGCTGCAGGCCCGTGCGTGACTTGTAGACGGCGGCGTTCTTCATCGCCAGCAGCAGCGCCGCCTTGTTGGCCTTGAATGCCTCGTCGTAGGTGGAGGCGGCACGGCGCGCCTCCTCCATGGCCACGAAATAGGCGTCCAGCTCCTCTGACGGCTCGATGGTGCTGCCGTCGGTGCCCGGGTAGAGCCGCTTGGCCACGCGCTCCGCGGCGGCGTGCCCGAATTCGAGCAACGGCGGCTCGCCGTCCTGCACCCGGCGCCAGAATTCGCGCGTGCGCTCGACGATCAGATCGTCCCACTCGGAGGAGCGGCGCACCTCGTAGATGCGCATGTCGCCACCGCCGAAGTAGCCGGCCACGGTCCACACCGGGTAGTCGAGCACCAGCATGTAGGTGTGCACCTGCGGCAGGTAGTAGGCCGGAATCTCGTCGGTGTCCTGTTCGCCCCAATCCTTGGCGGCCCGGGCGCCGACGTTCTTCAACTCGACGCCACGATCCTCGCCGACCACGTCGCGGTCGATGTGCACGGTCAGCCAGTCCCATGGCTGGCGCACCAGCGTGCGATTGGAGCGGCGCAGCTTGACCTCGCGATTCCAGCGGCGGGTCAGGTGCCATTGCGCGAGATCGGCGATGCCGTCCTCCAGCAGGTTGCCGGCGGCGATATTGGGGTTGTCGTCGAGGTTGTCGACTTCGAGCGTGCCGCGCTTCTCGTGGTAGAGCTCCAACTCGGTCTTGAAGCGATTGAGCCCGAGGATGGTCGCGACGTCGGAGGCGCCTACCTTGCGGATTGCCAGTTGTTCAGCGGTCAGTGCCATCGAATAGCCCCGGTTGTTGCTGCGCCATGAAATGGTCGGCGATCGCCTGCATCATCGCGATCTCGCGGTCGGCCCTCTCCTGTTTCCACTTGCCCTGCTCGACCAGTCGCCCGTACACGCGCTTGCGCTGGCCCACCTCGCGCACGGCGCACCGTGCCAACTCCTCGAGCGTGAATCCTCCCGGCATCATCGCATCCTCGCCATGATCGTTGCGTCGTGATAGTCCATGGTGCCGACCACCACGATCAGCACCGCCAGCAGGAGCAGCCAGAACCACATCTCGCGCCTCACTCCCCGCCCCCGATGCGCCTGCACGCGGCGGCGCAGTCGTAGAATGGCTCGCGGTGTTCCTCGTCATACGAATGTGACAAGGCTTCGTCCACGCACGCCCGCGCACACGCTTCCGCCGTCCGCTGCACGGCGAGGCGGTACGCCTCCTGCCATGCCTCCCACGCCAACTGCACGCGGGAATTGCGGTATTGCCCCGGCCATGCGTACTTGGTTTCGTCGTTCGGATAGCGAAGGGTGATTTCCTCGAACGGCGGCGCTTTGATGAACGCCTCGAACGCTTCGCGCACGATGGCGGCGAGGTCATCGTTGGTCATCGCTCCCCCTCGCGGCGCGGGCGTGGTAGCAAGCCGATGCGTGCTGTGGCGTGCTGCCATTCCATACCGCGTCACACAGATCGCATCGCCACTCAACGCCAGTACCGGCTGCGCCACTCCAATTACCTGTCGTGTAAACCTGCCCGTTCAGCCATTTCTCGGCGTCATCCAGCGCCGCGCGCAGGCGGTCACGGTCCGGCAGCACTTCCTCCGACAGCATGTGTTTCGTGTCGTAATAGGTTTCGCACCAGAGCGCGCATTCTTCGGTCAGTCGCGCATTCTCGGCAGCGAGCGCGGCGAGCTTGTCACGCGCGAAGTCGGCCATCCACACGGCAATGTCGTTGTGCAGCGGTGTGCCGTCGATGAATCGCTTCCACAGAAACTTGCCTTCCACGATGGCCTGGGCCTCTTGCATCAGCGCCACCAAGTCAACCGCCTGCGGCGGCTG
>ERZ869921.634-NODE-634-length-18839-cov-3.772093_pt1 | contig 18839 bp, 22 predicted proteins | sample MGYA00579310_ERZ869921 | MGnify/ENA primary metagenome ERZ869921 (study PRJEB32216, sample SAMN09231816) | wastewater metagenome | place: USA: Maryland | collected 2016-06-21 | study: EMG produced TPA metagenomics assembly of the PRJNA472060 data set (Reclaimed...
AATATTTCAGACAATTAGCTAAAAATGGATGGAAGAAAAGGAAAGAAATAAGATCAAAGTATAAAAAGTAAATAAAAAAGACCAAGTCATTAATTTTTTTGTCTTTGGTCTTTTTATTTTACGCACCTAACTCGTTGTCAGTTATTTGGCACAATTAGAGATTTGTAGAAATATATGTATGTTTTCGATATTTAGTTGTAGTAACGAGTGTCCGGTTAACAAGTCAGTCGTAGTTACTAAATTCATCTCTTTAAAGAGAATCAAGCACTAATCTTTCGTACGATATGACGAGTATGTTGGACATATATATTATACAATTATTTTTTTAAAAATAAAACTGTGGATAACTATTTACAATATACTGTTATCCATCGGTGTTCATAACTAGAATAAAAAGTATATGTTCCACCATTTTTATACGCCCTGTATGATGTCCATGCCCATCTATACTCTTCTCCTGTAGCAAAAGCTTTAGACATCATTACAAGCTGATCATAATTACTTTCATATCTCAATTCCGGTAAATCTAGTTTAATTTTCCAGTAATTGAATGTACTTAGTAATATTCCAGTTGTACCTTTACCTCGACCACCATCGTGAATTACATTATCGGTTCGATAACTAGCTTCACAAAAGGCTATCTTCTTTACAAGCTCTGGGTCAGCACCATATTGTGGAGCTATGTAATCTATTAATTCTGGTACGGACATGGCTTCTAGATCGATTACAGGGACTTCTTGTCTCTGTATATCGTACATTAAGTTAATGCCTTTAGCGTACCCTGTTAAAAAGTAAAAAATTATTATTAATATAATTATCAATCTTAGCCATTTTCTTTTTTGTTTTTTGTTTTTATGTTTCATAATCATAGCTGTCCCTACTCTTCTATTATCCCATTTATTGATACATGATAGCTATTGATTCTAACTACTTTATCCACACCACATAAATATGGTATAATATATGTAAATGAAAAAATAATGAAACACAGACCCAACATCGTTCATCCAAAAAGAAAAGACGACCACCTAACTAAACATCATTGCTACCCACTCGGTAGAATGAAGTCAAAGGACGCCCCTAAAACAGACTATCCTTCGCTTACAATACGCCTATGGCGTAGTAAACATGATGCGTGGCATTTATTGTTCCGCTATCATACCATTGATGAAATTATAGAAAGTGAACTTAAACGCATGGATTTATATTTAAACCCACACTATACGAAAGTATTTAAATGCGACAGGTTCCAAGCTATGAGAATTTTAAAACGATTTAAACAAATTAAAAGCCGAAAGTTATGAAACAACATGAAGCCGAAAAAGTTGCTCATGAAGTAACTGAGGCAATCAAAGAACTCGACCATCTCTATGTGGTAATTCTTCTTCGAAAAGACGGCGAACGAGATGTTAAAATCAAAGTGAAAGGAAGACATTATGCTAATTAGCTATACTTGTTTCAGTTGTGAAACAGAACAACTAGAAGAAAACCCATTTGTAAAAGACCAAAACTCTAAACAATGGTATTTTAAATGTCGTTGCCCTAATTGTAACTATACAAATATAGTTGAAGTTGATAAACCAATCCAAATGCTAATTGATTTTCCACACTTTAGACTTAACTAATAATATGCACCCTGTAGGTATTGTTGCTCTAGTATTGTTCGTTCTCGTAATCGTAATTGATTACTTCCTAAACAAGCGTAAAAGTATCATCTGATGTCATTTTTTATTTTCATGCTCGTTCTTTATCTCTATACTCGCAAACATCTAACAAAAGAAGAGTTAGCGAGTAAGTAAACGCAATATGCGTCATCTAAAAAGTCCTCCGATTATAGCAATCGGAGGCATTAGTTTTTATACTTTTATTTTTTCTTTTTAGTAGCTGTAACCTTTCCAACATTTGCTGGCATAGATACGCTTGTTACAGAACTAGCTGTTTTAGCAGCTTCTATTTTAGCTTCACCTTGTTTATCGATAGTTCTTAGGGCAATTACTCCTCCAAGAGCTAGAGAAATGATATTGATTAATTGATCTGCTTGTTCTCCTGCAATAATATTAAATACCGCAAGTGATTGCAAAATTGCTATCGCTATGATAATCCAGAAGCGAGGTGATGTATGTATTTTATCCATTTTATTCATTTTATTTTATTAATAATTTAAAACTTTTCTTGCCCATAAATCTTTCAAAGGCAGAAATAGTGTTACGACTATCTATTATGTCCGCAACGCCATCTTTGTTGACGTCTTGGAATAGTTTACCTAATAATATACACCCTTCGGTATCTACTTGTTTACCCCAAGCATAGTTACCGCTATGTATTCTTATTCCAGTCCAGCCTGGGACATTTTGTAGTTCATAAGTGTATTTCATAAAGCGTGGGCTAAAAGTCCATTTAACTGTGTATGTTCCTTTAGGTATACATTTCTTTAACTCTAAAGTTTTACATTGGAAAGTTGCACCAGCATTACGGATTGTAATTTCTCCAGGAGTGATATATTTGTTTGGAACTCTAATCATAGTAGCGTCTATATTCTCTACCCAGAAATTTTTAAGAGTAGTTAATAAGTAGAGATAGTATTCATATCGTTGCTTTTGTGAAAATTCAGGCACATAATCGTGTGTTGTATCTTTTTTATTTGCTTTCGTAAAAAATAGATGACACATTTCGTGTAATAGAAATTCTGCGAATACTTCTGGGTACTTATCAAACCATTGACAAGGAATAGACATTATATTCCCTAAGTCTGTAGGATTTGTAGGTTTTGGATTTAGTTTATCCCAATCGTACACATAACAAACTGCGTCATAACCAGAAAGGTATTTAATTAGAGTGTTGGGGTCTGGATGATAACCTTTTTGACCTTCTGCATTTATAAAATGGGCAGATTTTATATTTATAGGGTTTTTACTAACTTCAATATCTAAAGTAAAACCTATAGACTTCAAATAAGTTTTTGTTAATTCAATACCAGTATCTAATGCGGTTTGGTTTACTATATTATTTTGTATAATTAATAGTTTCATATTACTTTTTTTTATCTTGTAATTTATTTTTCCTTTTTTCTGCGATACTCATACTTGCTACAGTCCCAGTATTATTTTTACTATTAGCTTTCTTCCAGATTTCTGTTAGCTTAGATTCACTCATTGGAGTTACTTTTTCTTTTGTATAAACATATTCTGACCCAGTGTAAAAAGGGTCTCCTTTGAAATCATCTATTGCATCTGTATATAGTGTTTTTGCTGGAACTTCCATACTTACTACTTTATTATCTCCAGCATATGACCAAGCTGAATCATAGTCAGTTGTAACAAAATCTCCATCATTTATTTTCTTTGGTATTTTCCCAGTAGTATCATCTATACCACGATAAATTGTAACCATTTCATCTGGTTCTATACCTAATTCAGTAATATTTTTATAATCACCCATTCCATATTTACGAAGTTTTGGAAAATAATCTCCGTATTGAGTAGCACTCCCTTTTATTTTTTTAACAAAGTCCTCTGCACTCTTATACTTCTTAGCTTCGGAGATTAAATCATTGGGTATACTTTGACTACTTACAAATCCAGTTTCTAAATCTTTTCTTGACAATTTCCCTATTTTTGGCATACTTGTAGATATGCTTTTAGCTGTATTAGGAATTTTATTCGCTATCTTCTGGAGAGACATCTTTGGAGTAGGTGGTGGAGTATTTGATGACGAATAAGTAGTTTGGAATTTACCTGTTTTAGGATTTACTGATACAGGGTTCTTTTGTGCTGGTATAATTTCAACTGAATCTACCCCCTTCCTTATAGGAGATGGCATACGAACTGCAGGTGCAGGTAATCTTAATTGTGGAGCATCAGGAACTCGTCCACGACCAAGAGGTAGCTGTCCACTTGTAACTGTTATAGAATCTACACCCCTTGGTTTAGGAGTTACTAATGCTCCTGACCCTAATTGTAATTTAGGAATAGGTGTAAAACCTTTAGCTTTCTTCAATAAATCATCTACTTGTTTTAATATAGCAGGATCATTTGTTACGTTTTTAATTAAACGCATTTTCATACTACTACCAAGTTGATTATTAGCTAGAATATCTGAAATAAAACCTCCAATTTCTGAACCAGCAATAGATCCAAGAGGGCCGCCTTTTGCTCCAGCAATAGCTCCTAATGCTCGTGCGCCTAATTTAGATAATCTACCACCAGAAACAGTTTGACCTCTTAAAGATTTATCTATAAATCCTTTTGTAGCGATAAGATCCTTAATATACACATTAAGATTGGTAAATTCTCTATTTGTATCAAATGGTAGATTATCAGTTATATCAAATAATTCATTCCTTGTTGCATTTTCAAGAGCAGAATATTCACTTGCTCTTTTTTGTAACCCTTTAGCATCTCTTGCAGACTGTCTAAATCTAGCACGAAGTGTATCTAAATCTTTTAGTGTAAATTCATCTGGTAAAGCGTCTATTTGTCTATCAATATCTCTTATAATATCTAATTCATCAGCAGGACTAAACTTATCTTGTATATCTTGTATGGCTCGTTCTCTAATAGTTGTTTTTTTTACCTTAGGTAAAAATCTATCAAGTTCCGGAAGTAATGCCCTTTTAGCTTCCATCGCTGTATCAATTTTATTATCTAAAGCCGATATAGCTTCATCAGGATTAATTCTACGATTTTCTATTTTTAATCCACCAAATATTTCTGGATCTGAAAGTTTTTCATTAATGTTTACACCACGAGCTTGTAATTCGGTTGATTTTTTTTTTTTATTTTTATAACTTCTTAGAAGATTATCTACTTCTTGTTCTACACCTTGTAAAGCACCTCTTTTAGTAAATTTACTAGCTATTCTAGCTACACCTTTAATAACTGGTGGTAATACAGCACTAGCAACACCTGCAATCCCAGCATTTTCTGTTAAAGGTTTTTCATTTAAAGCATTATATGCAGTGTTATACCCAACACCTTCTGTAACATTGGCTACAGTACTTATAGAACCACGTCCTAATTTACTTTTAGTTAATTGTGGTAATGCTTTTGCACCTAATTCTTTTAATCCAGCATTAATAGCACCACCTTCACCAATAGTTGCAATATCGAGAGCTGTTTTACCAGTATTTATTGCTAGTTGTTTCCCACCTCCTTCTCCGAAAGCTTTTTGACCTTCTACTGTTGCATTTATAACAGGAAGTGGGGCTAATGGTGTTGGATCTAATGCAGCATTTCTTAGTTTATCTCCGTACTCTTTTTTACCAACAGTATCTGCAACTTTTGCTCCACCTAAAGCAATAACACGAGCTAGACTGTCTCCAGCTCTACCTACAGTATTAACGAATAGTTTTTGGAACATATTGTTATCTTTTTCAGTTTTTGGTTGTTCTATTGGTGCTATAGGTTGTTGTTTAGAAGCTCTATACGCCTCTAGGTCAGCTTTTATATCGCCAGTCTTTTGTACAGGTAAAGTCGAAGTAACACCTTGTTTACTGGCTCTGTAGGCTTCCAAATCAGCTTTTATTTGTGCTTGTCTATCCATATTGCTTTTTATTTTAAATTAAATTATAATACAGGAATGATTGAATTTACTTGTCTCATATGTTCTAAAATATTTTCTGCTCATAAGTCTAGAAAGAGTGTTAAAACTTGTTCTAGACATTGTCGTGCTAAATACATGACTGGGCATAGACCATTTAATTATAAAGGAGGTAAACTTACTCATAAAGGTTATACCCTTATCCTTTCTAAAGGACATCCTTCGGGAGATAGAGATGGATATGTTTCTGAACATAGACTCATGATGGAAACACATCTTGGTCGTTATTTGCATCCTAAAGAAATTGTCCACCACATTAATGAAAATCGTTCTGATAACAGAATAGAAAATCTTAGACTTTTGCCTAGTCAATCTGACCACATGAAAGAACATTTTCCAAAAGGAATGAATTTTAAACAAAGACGAGATTTTAAGAAAAATTAATTTAAGCATAATATCCTTCTTGGCGTGCTATAGCCTGGACTAAGTTGTTAATAGGTATTTGTTTTGTAGGAGTATTAGGTGATACACCGAGTATTTTGGCTACCTTATCAGACCAAGATTTATCTTCGGCATAAACTTTACCAAGTTGTGCAATAGTCGGATTAGGTGGTAAATATTTACTTTGTCCATTTATTTTTGCTTGTAAATCAAGTTGCATAGCTCTGAATCCTGTTTGTTCATCTGGAAAAATTAAATGTCCTTGACTATCTACCCCAACTGCTAAGTTATCTGCTAATCCACCTTTTTTGACATTACCAGGATTTAAGTTCCTTTGAGGAAGATTACCTGCGGAAGCTGACGTTTTTCCAACGCTTTTAAAAGATGATTTTATACCATCAATCTCTTCTGGTGTATACCCTTGAGATCGTAAGAATTCTTCTTCATCTGGAGCAAGTTGATTATCTTGCACAGTAGTTAAACCGTCTCTTAATTTTTGGAGTTCAGATCTGAATTGTTCGTCTGTTAAGTTTCTACCAATAGCTGTTGCAGCACTAGCTAACAATCTTTGTTCTGCATCAGAAATAGCACCTGTACCTTTTAAGTATTTAATATTATCAAGAGATAATGATGCTTTTAATTCATCATATTTATTACGAGACAACTGCGCTCTTGGGTCAAGATTACCAAGTCGTAATCCCCCTTGGACTATTCCAGTAATTTTAGATAAATTAGGATCAGCTAATAACTCACCTACTAATGAAACAACTTTTTTACTTAATTCTGATTGGGGTTTTTCTGTAGAAGACATTGCACTAGCTACTGCACTGCGTAATTCATCTGGGACATCTGATGGTTTATAAACACCAGATTGAATACCTTTAACCCATGCGTCTACATTAGCATCACCAGTAGATGAAGTAGACATACCCCCTGCAATAATATTTCCTTCTGCATCGTATCTAACTTGGTCTTTCCCAAGAGTAAATCCTTCACTAGCTTTACTTATTCCAGCAACTTGTTTATAACTTCCATCAGCTTGTGGTTGGTATAAAATACCTCCGACTTCAATAGGTTTATCTTGCTCTAATAGTTTGCCTTCCATATCAACACCAGCTTTTAGAGAATCAATTGTTGCTTTTTGAGCATCTTGTAAAATACCAACTTCGTTTTGTAATCTAGTTGCTTCAGGTTGTGTTTGTTTTAATAATTTTTCTTGTTCACCTCGAACAATAGATAGTGGAATACCACGTCCTTGTCCTTCTTTTCCAGAAATACTTTTAGCTTGATTAGCTACATAATCATTGTAAACACGCTTAGCTTCTGTAATATCTGCACTCTCTTTTAATGAGTCAACATACTTTTTATAAGCATTGATATAATTATCTTTTTGAGATGGTGGAGTTACAGTTGGTGCTGTAGGTGTAGGAGCTGTAGGAACTGTAGGAGTTACTGTTGGGGTTGTAGAAATTGGGTTATTATTCCCACTCATTAAATTACTAGCATATTGTTGACCTGCTGGAGGTAAAGAACTTTGAGTTTTTGGTGGAGTAATAATAGTTGGAGTAGTGCTAGTAGCTCCTGTATTTGAAGATGGTGTAATATTTCTTGATTGGTTTTGAGTAGATTGTCCAACACTACTAACAGGATTAGTAACAGGAGTTTGCGGTTTTGCCATTGCACTTTGTATACTACCTTTTATTCCACCTAACGCACCTAAAACAGGACTTCCTGTTTTTAAGCCAGATAATGCACCTTTTAGTGTACCTTTAAATATTTCTTTTGCTGTTGCCATAAATTTATTATATTACTTTTTAATTAAAACCACTAGCTTGCGACCATGGGAAATAATACGGAGCTTGAATCATATTTGAATCTCCAGCAAATGGTGGAACATATGATCCTTCTTCAGTTTCACCTTCGTTTGCTAACATTTGACTTATAATACCACCATATTCATTACTATATCCTGCTTCGTTCCCACCATCGTACATCATCCAATAGGTTTTTGCTCTATTTAAATCACCTTCTTTTTGCCAATATAATGCAGTTGCACGATACACTGCAGCAATATCATAAGCTTGTGGAATAACTGAACATTGTCCAATTGTATAAGCAGCAGTTCCTGCGGAAATACTTGCACCTTCGTAAGGTTTTTTTAGAACTAAAGTTGTAGCATTGGTTACTGATTCTATTTCATAATCAAAACCATCTCCACCATTAGCTGCAGTAGTTTGAGTTATATTTATAAATCGTCCTGCCATATCAGCAGTCCAAGTAGTTCCTGTACCTACTACTGTTACTCCATCATTTGCTATTGAAACAACACTTCCAGTTGTATAGTCAGCAATAGATAAATTACGAACTTGCAATCTACCTCGCAATACAATTAAATTTCCGGTTGTTGATGGAATAGGTTGTATTTTAAATGTTTGATTTTCCACATAAGTAAAATATGGGACATCACTCGTTCCAAGTCTATATGCTTTAATTAACTTCCATTTAGTAGGATCAAATACCATTTCTGGCATATATATAGTATCTGAAGATGTGCCTGTACCACTATAAATATACATATCAATTAGTTTTCTAAAACCATTTGGTATTTGATAGGTCTCTTGGTTTGCAACAGTCTCCATATCTTTTGTTGCTTCAAGAAATCGTAATTTACCACCTTGTAAATTACAAATTGTATTTATACTATTATTTATATTAGTATCAATAATAGCCATAGCCGCAGTATTGCTTGTTGCTACTGCTACTTCTGCTGCGACACTATTTCTAAATGTGGTATATGAACGCTTGATGTTTGCCATAAAATTATTTATTAAGTTTGTAATCCTTGATTAATATCTGTGTACTCAAAGAAGTAAACACATTTTTCTAAAATTGGAGCGTTTGCTTTATTGTCTCCTGCAATATTATTTGCCCAGATAAATTGAGGTTGTAATGTTGTAAAATCTCCAAGTGGTGTACCGTCAGCTTTAAAATCTATAATTTCTATTTTTAAATTAGATACTGTATTAAAGTCATTAATAGTGACACTACCTCCATCCTTATCTAAATCTGTATTTAATCTAAAACTTCTACCACCACCTGCACCACCTGCAAGAGTATTTTTAAAATATAAATCAATTTTTTTTAATCTTCCTCTTTTTCTTTCTGGGAATGTAGGTGTAGCTACTTTACCAAAAGCAATTGTTGATTCAGCATAATTTGATAACGCATATCTTAATCCTAAACCTGCTCCTGCTCCTGATGAGTAGTGAATTAAAAAAGTATTAGAAAAAAGTTTTAACATACCTGCTTCTGATCCGCCTAAAATATTACCAAATATATAGTTATCTCCAAAAGGATTTTTAGCATAGAAATACACAAGGCCTGACGTATTCCAATATATATCATTTTCGGTTACCATTACACCCCCTCTAATAGGTAATCCTCCAGTACTCCAAGTCTGTAATGTTTCAAATCTTTCTCCGACTAATGCTTGTAATTTATTATTACCTGATTGTGTTTGCGAGTTTCTACCAGAAGTAAAAGCTATTATTTGTTCATTCCAATTTAAAATATCAGAAACATAGTTATCTTTTAAATCATAAGCATAATCAAAATCTAAATCTAAATAATTCCATTTATAAGCTTTAGAGCTTCCTAAATAATAAGTAAAGTTTGATCCTTCAGATGGAGAGTAATAAGCTCCAATAAGTAATTTTTGGTCATTTGTTTTAGCAAAACAAGTAATTATCCATCCTTTAGGAAGCGTAAGGACTGCTGGGTAAAATGTTCCATCTGTTCCAGTTGCTCCATCATAAGCATGTACAAAGTTTCTATCTCCCATATACAAAATATCGTCATCTCCTACAATTAAAGGATGTGGGTCTAAGTTTCCTCCTGTTAAATATGGAGAGGCAAGAGGAGAAGCAGGTACTGTTGACATATAATCATCATTAAAAGTATCGGCTGTATAATTATATATCCCAACATCCCAATCTGTATCATCAGAAAAAGAATAAAAAGCTAAAAGCGTAGGAGTACCTGATACGTTTGCTGTGTAGTTAACTATATCATACCCAGATTCTCCGGTATGTGCATGGTCTATTGTGTGGGGGAAAGGTGCAGTAGTACTAATTGTTCCTGCGAGTAGGTTTGTAAGTTTATGTACAATACCGCCAGATTGCCCTGCTCCAGGACTTGTTCCTGCTATCAAATAAGCGGCTTCTCCTTTTACTACACCATTTCTAATTAATGAAGTTACAGAAGCTATATTTGTTACATCTACAGGGAAAAAAGATGGTGAAAGATACCCTAAGGTTCGTAATGGGTCTGCTCCATTTGAAAAAGCTAATCCATTAGATAATTTTCTATCACCTGAATTACCAGAAGTAGTGTCTTGTCCTGCAAGCCAATCTTCGTGATCATAGGTTATTGTTCCTCCTTCTTTTGTGTAATTTATTCTCATATTATCTATATGTACCATTTTTAGCAGGTCGGTAATAAACACAAACGTGTACTCCTGCTACTGCTGTTAATGTTCCTGCTGTTTTTAACGCAACACTTTCTCCAATCTGTAAATATCTTATATCAGAAGCTGTAGACAAATCTCTACCTCGTTTTAATACATTTGTATTAGTTGTACTTTTAAGATTAAATGGTGTAGTTAAAATTGTTGTACCTGTACTTATTGCTGATCCGTCTAAAACTTTTACGACATCAAGAGTTACAGCTCCACCTGAACTACCAGCAGTTTCGTGTTTTTCTGATACTCCTATTATTTCTAAGGCTATTTCTCTCGCTGTTAAAACATATCCATAATTTGTCGAAGTTGCAGCAGAAGTTCCAGGTATAGTAATACACTGGACGTAACTATCTTTATTTTGTATTTGATCAAATTGTATATTGGATAAGTTTTCCATAATTTAATTATCTAATCTTGTAAATAGTGTTCCCACATCTATATAAGTTATAGAACTTAAAGTAATAGTTGCAGGTGGAGTAGAGGCAGTGATTGTATATTGTCCCATTGTAGTTGGTTCGCTAGATACTACAGCCATATTACTAACTCCAGTAGAACCTCCATCTGGTTCATTTGTTGCAAAAAATCCAAGAGCAATATCTGCTGTACCGTTTGTATTTACGCCTAAATAATATACACCTGCTGGAATTGATACCGCACTCAATGATGTAGAATATTGACCACCAGCATTAATAGTCCCTGATGTAACACTAAATATTTGAGATTGCCCATCTTCTGCATATAAGGTTAAATCAACAGTACCAGCAGTATTTGTATTACCCATTCCTCTAATTGTTATTTTATTAGCAGTTATACCAAATGGTACTACGACTTGTCCTACAAACATAATTGTATTTGTAGCCATACCTTTAGAAACAATAGCGTCCGCTTGTGATGGGTCTGTCCATAATCCATTAGGTAGTGGAAATATTGTTTTAGCTGAAGAACTGCTACCTGATGGTGGTGTAGCAAAAGTACCATCTCCTCGTAAAAATGTAGTTGTATTATTTGGTGGTGTTGGTACTCCTCCTCCAACAGTAGCTGTCATAGTAGCTACACTAGTTGCAGCAATAGGTGTAGAGAATGTTTGTACTCCTGTAAATGTATTTGCAGCATCAGTTCGTGCAATAGTTGCACTAGTAGATGGGAAAGTCATTACTGTACTATCAGTACCAGCTAAAGTTATACTATTTGATATAGTTAATGTTTTACCATCAGTACCAGCAAAAGTTGTTCCTGCTGTATGTACTACTGTTTTCCCAGCACTAATATTTAACGTATTTGTACCATTTGCTGTGATTGTTAATCCGTTTACACTTGTTGGCGTAATTGCACCAAGAGTCAAAGTAATCGCTGGAGTAGTTGTTGCTGTTGCAACAGAACCTGATACACCGTTTGCTGTTGTTACAGAAACTGAAGTTACAGTACCAGATCCACCACCAGTTGCAGAAAGTGTAGTACCATCAAAAGATAATCCAGAACCAATAGTTACTGCACTAATAGCTGTTCCATTACCTTTTAAAATACCAGTAATACTTGTAGTAAGAGTAATTGCAGGAGTTGTAGTTGATGTAGCTACTGTTCCAGCAAAACCATTAGCTGATACTACAGAAACATCTGTAACACTACCAGTACCTGAACCAGTTGTACTAGCTAATATTCTATTAGTTACCGGATCAACACGAACCATGCGAATTTCCTGTGAAGCGTCATCTGTGATAGCTCCAAGTACAGTTACAAAGTTTTGATCTCTTTTTAATATTTCGTCTGCCATAACCTAATCAAATTTAAACAATAATCTTCCTGCACTATCCGTACGAATTGGGACAAGTGTTACTCCATCATCACTAGATACCCCATAACATGTTGGTACAAAGTTTTGATCTCGCTTATCAACAGTAGCACTAGTTACGACAAGACTATCGTCTGATACGTCTAATAATAAATATCCAGTTATTGGATCTACAGCAAACATAATAGGAGTAACACCGTCTGTTGATGATATTCCCATTGCAACTGTTTTATGATTTTCGTCTCTTAATGCGTCTGCCATATTATTTTTTACTTCGTTCTAATAATGTCGCTATTTTTAATCCTTGATCTGTTTGTACTGCAATTACACTCTTTAAATCTTGTTTTATTTCACTAACCTCTTTTTTTATATCAGGTATCTCGTGCATCATATGATTTGTTGCAAATTTTTCATTTTGAGCTACAAATGCTTCCATAATCTTTAAGTGTTCATCTTTTAGTTCTGGATATTTTTCTTTCTGTGTCCCTCTAATTTTATTGATAACATTTTTTCCACCAACAAGCTGAAATACTACAATTACTAATAAAGCAATTATCATTAATGGTGTAGCTTGAGTTGCAAATTGTAATATTTCATTCATAAGCCTTTTATTCTAAATTTTTATCTATAATAATTTGTTCTAGATTTTCTAATTCAGCTTCCATTAAAATCAAATAGTCTTGTGTACTTTTAATTTGAGCTTTTGTAAGGTCTCTTTTAAAAATAACTTCTTCACGTGAAAGTTGTGTAACGACTTCTGGTGTTACTTCTACTACTTCATTATTTCTTATTTCTATATTCTTATCCATATATTTATTTATTAATTAATAATTACCATGCTGGTATGTACCTTGTAGTTCCATTATCATTTATTGGAATCCATTTTGTAGGATTACCAACAGCGGGGGCATTTGTTAAAGTTCCCGCACTTGCACCTGCACCGTTTGTAAATGCTTGGTTTGAAGCAATCATAGTTGTACTATTTGTTGTTATTAACCCAGCATTATCTACTTTAAATTTAGCTGTACCTGCAGTTTGGAAGTTAGCAAAATCTCCTGTAAAGCCACTAGCATCATTGATAGCGATATGTGTACCATTAGCACTACCTGCAAATGGAGTTGTACCACCACCTGCCCAGTTACCTTGGTTACCTAATGACACGACACCATAGTTCGCACTTCCTGTTGGAGCATAACGTATAATCAAGCGTTGTCCACCTGACGCAGCGTTATTACCACCATCAATCCATAAACCTGTTGAGTTCCACCCAGCGTTGTTTGAAGTACCAGAACGTATTGATAGAGTACCATTAACTTGCACACCGTTTGTTGTCATACCTAGTGAGTAGTTAGTTGAACTTGGTGTTACAGATTTCATCCAAAAGTTAAATTCGTTTGCTGTACGAGTTCCAAACTTTATACCAGTACCATCGTGAGCAGTAAGCATCAAAGGCATATTCAATAATTGTCCACTTGCGTTTGTTGTATCAAAGTGAGCAGCGATGTTGTTTGAAGATGTACCTAGTTTTGCGTTTAAGACGTATAAACCATAAGTTGTTGCACCAGATGTAGAGTTTGTGCCAGTTAAGTTAATACCAATAGCTTTATGTGAGTTTGCGTAAGTAGCAGTTGTTGGTGCAGCAGTACTTGTTGATGTTATTTCGTGAATAGTACCACTAGATAAAGCATTGGCACTAAAAGCTAAACCTGTTTGAGTTGTAGCAGTAGACCAGTTCCAAGCTTGAGCATAGTTTGTGTTGTCTAGGGTGTTGGTTGCAGTTGCGTTAGTTAAATTACTAAATACAGATGAACCACCACCGCCACTTGCACTAAGAGTGGTACCAGTCATTGTTAGGCCTGAACCAATAGTTATTTCTTCAAAATCGCCTGCACCACCAGCTGAACCACGACCCACTAATTTACTTGCAGCAGTTGCTTGCACAAAGTTAGCAAATGGTAAATCTCCAGTTACACCAGTTGAAAGTGGTAAACCTGTTGCGTTTGTTAGAGTACCTGAACTTGGAGTCCCTAATGCACCATTAAAGGTTACAAATGCACCAGCTGAACCTACATTAACCGCTAATGCTGTTAATACACCAGTACCAGTTGTTGTAGTTGCTGGAGCTACACCTGCACCACCACCAATCACGATAGCGTTAGCAGCCAAAGCAGCCGAGCTTGCCCAAGTTGAAGCACTAGAGAAGTAAGGGATACCACCTGATGTACCAGCGATTGTAAATGCTGGAGTAGTTGTTGCTGTTGCTATTGATACAATACCACCAGTCCATCCTACGCTTGTTACAGTACCTGTTCCACCAACTGCAGCCCATTTCAAACCTGTTGCTGTTGAGCTATCTGCTGTTAAGACTTCACCATTTGCTCCTACACCAAGTCTTGCGTCTACTGTTGTAAATGTATAAATATCACCCTTTGTAGTTAATGGTGAAGCACCACCTGAAATTGTCGCCCAAGTGTTATCACCTCTTAAATATGTTGAGGCTGATGGTGTACCAGTAGCAGAAAGCATTGCAATATCTACTGCACCTACTGCAATTGTTGTAGCATTACCAACCGAAGTTACATCTCCAGTAAGGTTTGCGTTAGTTGTTACTGTTCCTGCTGTTAAACCTGATGCTGTACCTGTTAGATTAGTAGCTACACCAGATGATGGTGTACCCAAAGCTCCATTAAACAAAACAAATGCTCCTACTGAACCTGTATTCACAGCTAAAGCAGTAGCAACACCAGTACCTAAACCACTAATACCTGTTGATACAGGTAAACCAGTTGCATTAGTAAGAGTTACACTTGTTGGAGTTCCTAAAATTGGAGTTACTAGTGTTGGTGAAGTAGCAAATACGAGAGAACCTGAACCTGTTTCGTCAGACATAACACCTTTTAGTTGAAGTGAAGTTGTCGCCGCAAACTGAGATAAAGGACTAGTAGTTAAAGCATCACCACCTCCAGGAAGTGTAGACCATCTAAGACCTGTAGCTGTTGAACTATCAGCAATTAAAGCTTGTCCATCTGTACCTACTGCTAAACGAGCGTCTACTGTTGTGAATGTATATAAATCTCCTTTTGTTGTAAGTGGACTTGCTCCTCCTCCAGTTGCGTCCGCTAAAATACGTCCTGTTGTTGGATCAACACGAACCATACGAATTTCCTGATTGGCATCGTTAGTGATTGCCCCTAATACAGGAACATGGTTTTCGTCTCTTAATAATACTTCATTTGCCATTTTATTTTTTACTATTTAATACTTCTAATGCCGACTTTATTTGTGAATTGCGACTTTCAATACGTTTATATTCAGATTTTATGTGGATTTTTGCATCTTCTATTGACTTTTTATCATTTTCAATGATTAATTTATCAATATCAATACTTTTTCTAATTTCCGACATTTCTTCGTTTTGTTTCTTTACACTTTCTTCCCAAATTTCGGACTTTTTATCAAAATTTTCCTTTATATCTTGCAATTTTTCATAAAAAGCAATTAATTCTCCTGCAAATTGAGATGCACTATGAGCTAAATCGTGAACTTCTTGATAATTTTCTTTTGTTTCTTTGATTAAATCACGACTACTATCAAGAGTTTCTTGTATTTTTATAATTGCTTTATTTTCTCTTTCAATTAAATAATTACTTTCTTCTTCTTGAATTTTAAACAACAAATTCTTAGCTTCACTAATCTTTAAATTAGTGTCTGCTAAAGCTTTTATACTATCCATTTGTTGTTTGTTTATTTCGTGTTCCATAAAGTTATGTCAGGGCTTGCACCTGATGTTGTCTATACACATAACTTAGTTGTTATGCTAACAACTTTTCTAATTCTGATTTGTTTTTTCTTGCATCAAATTTGATTTCACGTTTTGTTAATTCTGCGATAACATCCGCTTTGTCTTGATATGTTGCAGGAATTGAAGCTTCAACCTTTTCTGTAGATTCTTCATTTGCTTGTACTGATGGGATCAATTTATCCACCATTGCTTTATATTCTTCAACTTTAGCCATTAACTTATCAGTTTCTGACATAGCAACTGCTTTTTCTTCAGTATATAGATCTGTAAGATATGAATTCTTTAATTGAATTAAACGAGTTTCGTCCCATAGTGGTACACCTGTTGGTATGCCTGCTGGATCTATACTAGGAGCATTATTTACAATTGTTCGTTTTGCTAAATTTAAAGCTAATTGATGAGCAATGTGATATGGAAGTATTACTGTTTCTCCGGACTCTATCCCAGGAGAACCACTTTTACCATTTATTGGTCGACCATCATACATACACCCCATTTCTGGTGTGAACCCAAATGATGTCGAGTTGTGAAAAGAGACAACTTTATAATCATTGGGATTTGTTTGAACTGGATTGTTCATAATTTATCTTTTGAACTTTTAATCCATAGCTTCGTCCTTCTATGGGTAGAACTAATGTCCTACATATTCTCCACCATTTCTGATGGAGAAAAGTAAGAAACTAGCGTACGTTAAAGCGTACCAATGTTCCAACGTCTGCTGCTGCGTTTGCAACAATAGTGTAACCTAAGTTTTGAGCTGTAAGTGGAGCTTCTGTAATTACAGAAACGATTACTTGTCCAACTGTGTCATCACCTGTTGTAAAACCTGCACCGATAACTAGAGTGTTTCCTGGGATTGCACGTCCATCACCATTTGTTAGAATCCAACCATAGTCAGATGCTGCAAATGAAACTTGTGGTGCTCCTTGTGCTTGCTGTAATTTTGAAGTTATAGCTGAAGGATCACATTCTGACATTGTACGAATTGTAAGATCTGAGTCAGCTACTGCAAGAGCAGTTGTAAGTGCTGTTTCAGGGTACAAAGTCAATGTTGTAGCATTGTTAGTACGGATTTTGAATGTTTGTCCTCGTCCTGTACCATCATCAACATAACCAATACCATCTTCAAATGCACCAGTTGTCATTGTAGATGCTGCACGAGTTAGATACACGATACGTTCTTGGTTGTCTGTAGAAGATGACCATAGGTCTGCTGATGTAACTGCGTCTGGTACTGCAATTAAACTGTTAGCAATAGCTGTATTAGCTTTGATAAATTGCCATTCACGTCCGTCTGGAGTCATTGCTCGCTCTCCAAGCTTGAACTCTCCACGAGATGTTATAGTGTTATATACACTTTGGAATGAAATATGATTCATAATTGTTTTTCAGCTTTGGGTTCTTAGCCCTCCGCTCGTTCCCCGTAACACGGGTTTTTTTATAATGTCCTTTTAAAGTAGGATTAACACTTTTTGCCTCCCTTTTTTGAACCCATAAAGATTATGATGCTCCTGCCATTTGACCTTGTAGACGACATTGTGTAGCTACGAAGTTACCAGCATAAATCAAGTAACCAACTTTAGTTAATTGATCAACTGGAGACATCATTTTTCGGAATTGGAATCCACGAGTAGATTTTACGTTTCCTGGTACTCCACTTGGAACTGCATCAGAAGTTTGTTTGAAGTTAGCTGTCATGATTGATTCATCTTGATAGTTAAATCCTACAAATCCGAAACCTTTTCTATTTGTTAAGAAGAATTTACCTGATGGTACTTGTTCATCTTTAGCAATTGGTGTTCCACGGAATGTTAAGTAAACGAAACCTTGCTGACCACCTAGACCTGGTGTTGTTGGTACTCCACCGAAAGCGTTCATACGAGGGTAACCTGATGTAGAGAAGTTAGCACGAACTGATGGTGTCAATAGACTTTCGTATGTAGACCAAATAGCTTTTGTTGTTAAAGACAAATCTGGTGAATCTACTCCGATTGTTACTGCATCATCTGCTGTAGCTAATTTAGCTAGTGTCAAAGCACCTGCTGAAGCTAGGTAGTAACCACTCCATGCTGTATATGTAGAACGTGAAAGTCCACCATAAGTAGCAAATAGTGTTGAATCAGATGCTGCGCTAGCAAGTGAATCCCAATCATTACCTGTACCATTACCTGTATAAAGGTTTTGAGCCAAAAGTGTCATCAAAGACTGTGCTTGTGAATCAAATTCTGTATCTAATAGATCAACAATTTGTTCATCACCCATGTTAGCTGTAGTTTCAGCAATTGCTACTACTACAGGTTTATTAGCCATTTTAAGGTTAAATTCTGCTTGGACACGAACGTTTTGTCGATCTGTATCTAATTTATCTGCTATACCAGCATTACCACCATTAGTAGTATCTGTGTATTTAATAGCAAATTTATAAGTTGTACCAGATTTCCATTCTGCTGGCTTTTGTAGAAAAGTCATAAGACCTGGAGTTCCAGTTGTAACTTGATCAAACACCTTTTTCAAGATGAATTCACGAGTTGTTGTTGTAACTGCTGTGTTAAAAATCATGTTTATTTAAGACTTCGCATATATTCCACTGCGTTACTGAATTGAGATGGATCTGGTCTTTGTCCTGTTGCACCTGGAGTGATTGATACTGGATCATTTCGTTTTGCTATATTATCAGCAGTAGTCTTTTGGACACTTTTTACGATTTGATTCATATCTTTCATATTTTTTTATGTATCGGATATATCTCT